>ERZ1673737.3392-NODE-3392-length-12150-cov-4.761141_pt1 | contig 12150 bp, 9 predicted proteins | sample MGYA00580211_ERZ1673737 | MGnify/ENA primary metagenome ERZ1673737 (study PRJEB41218, sample SAMN15661789) | gut metagenome | host: Homo sapiens | place: Canada: London | collected 2015-08-20/2019-03-30 | study: EMG produced TPA metagenomics assembly of... | reverse complement strand
TTCGAAGCCCAGATCTCACTCTTAGCGCAATCTTTATTTCTCTTTAGCCTCTGCGCAAGCTTCTGGACCTGCTTTGCCACACGAAACTTTCCTCTCGACCCCACCGCATCGTGTCGGAAATCGCGCCGTCACTCCACCGACTCGCCGAACGCGCTTGGTTGATGATAAAGCTGCTCTTGCAGTGATACCAGCTCCCAACAAGCTTCGGAAGGGGAAAAATGGCAACTAAATGCTGTTCTGCGGCCGAAACATCCGGAGTAAGTCGAGTGCCGTAATTACACAACGTGACTGAGACTGACGCGCGCTTTTTAGCTGGCCAATACTCTCCAAGGACATGTGGACGACATTCGCACTCTGATACAGTGCGGTATTTGCATTCGACCTCTCTACGAACCTTTCACTCTTGCGTGTGGACACACTTTCTGCTATTCCGTGAGTTGCTCGATATCAATTTGATTCCCGTTCCTCGATCTAACGCGGATCTTTACAGTGTCTATCGTCATGGTTCTCAGGGGGGAGATCAAAGCGAACATGTCCCGATTGTCGAGCACCCGTCAAATCCCAACCGGCACCAGCGTATCTGGTAAGTATAACACAAACCTTAATCAAGTTCGTTACATCTAACAATTCTGGTGTTTTAAAGGTCCGGGCGGTCGTGCAGATGTTTACAGCTCGCGCTGAGCTTCTAGACAAGGGCGAAACGACCATGGAGCATACGAAAAATCGACAAGAGGAAGCTGGGAAACTTGACCAAGACAAGTCGAATAACCATCCAACACAAGGAGGTCTATTCGGCGGACTTTTCAGACCCAAAGCCCCCCCTCTAAAGCCCGTCATTGACATTGATGATGGGGTTATGCGATGTCCGTATTGTTCATGGGAACTCGAGGAAGGAGAGCATTGTGCTGGCTGTGGCTATCGATACCGCCCTGGGTCCGAAACAGACGAGACCGAATCAAGCGACGAGAGCGAAAGTGGTAGCGACCTCGATTCACTAGATGACATGGACGACGATGAGCCCGAGGAGCCCGAAGACGATTTTGGAGACATTGATGATGGCGTGTGGGGCGAGTTCGCAAGTCGATATCCTACCAATGGTCCCACCTTTGGGATGCCCTCTTTGCCAGGCTTTATGGGCAGCTATCAGACAATGGCTCGCCTAGGGTATCATGGATCCGCAATGCCACCTGAACTCGTTTCACGATTCACGGGAAACTACGGCCAGGACGAGTTTGATTTTGAAGAAGACATCGAGGATGAGAACGAGTACGATCATGAAGACTCCTTCATTAATGATGGAACCCAGCTTACGAATGGCGACTACGAATCGGACTCGGATCATTCTACTGTTGTAAGCAGTTCTCAGCCTAATGGCCCTCCCAGACCGGATGTATCTCGTCATCAAACACCACCACGCATTGATACAGATACTGATGGTGAAGACGACTCCGAGGAAGATTCGGAGGAGGTAAGTGACTCAGACTCATCCGATGAAGATGATATCCGGGCTGCGCCTCCTCGACAGGCGTTTGGCAACGCACCTCGGCCTGTCTGGCGAGAGCCCGGCGCCTCTCCATGGGCGCAAAGGATAGAAGACCATCCTACTTCTTCTGCTGAGACTGTTGAATCGAGCGAGAGATCCGAAGATTCGGAAGCTGCGAGCTCATCGCCTCCTCGTCCTCCAGCAGCCACAAGACCTAATACGGGTCGTGGGCTCTCCCCTCCCAATGCGATTACCCTTGATGATTCCGACGACGATCAACCTGTTGGCCCAGTGAGAAGAAATACTCACAGACGGCGCAACAGATACTCCCCATACTAAGACAATTTTTGAACACAACATTTACCATCACCCTATGCCGCCTACTTGTTCTTCAGCATGGCGTTTAGGGAATAGGTAGAAAGCATGCTTGGCGCTTTGTTTGCATTTTTCTATGCTTTGATATCCAAAACGGGTTCTGTCATCTTTGGTGGTTTCAGCGACTAGGTGTTAGATCTTCATGTCCCCTCTCTCATCCTTCTTACCTTGGTCCTATCCCTCTTTAACGTATGCCCCAGTTGCTTCTTTCTCGGCTCGAATGACCCTTTGTCGCCTCATACCACCAAGAACAGACACCAAACCTAATATTTGATAAACAGCTGTTGAACCTCCAAAGGATGCTACTTCATAATATCAAATCGAAATATTTCTTACAGCATCTCTTTTCAACAAGAGAGACTGGTTTAGCTTGTCATGGAGTCTTCAGTATTGTAGAGTGCCATGGAGCCGGTGGCGTCCAACCAACGTAGTTTGAGCGGTTGCACCAGCCCTAACTAAATGTGCCTGTATTACAATAAATGGCGATGTCTCACAACAATGAGATCAATTTCCTACCAGGCCGTCTTTGCCATAAATTATAGTATCTTCCGTCCATATCTAGCAGTTCCTGATGAGTTCCCCTCTCGACTATTGTTCCCTTTTGTAGCACCAGAGTCTGGTTCGCTCTAACAACCGTGGACAATCGATGAGCGATAATGGCCAGGGACCCTTGGGGACCAAAACAGGTTAAAGTATGCTTGAGAGTAAACACAATAATATACGTGATCTCCCTCATCTGCTGTATAACAAGGGTCATCACTGTCTATACCCATGAAGTATTCGTACGGCCACTACACAGTTGAGCTGCGGTCATTCCGACGTCTTTCATGAGCGTTTATTTGAATTTCGAAAGAATGCTAACTGGCACCTACGCATATACTGATGGCTTATGACAGGTCCTCGTTTTACACCGAATGTGCTTGCAATAGGGATATGATTGAATACTCAATGCACCAAAAAAATCCGGTACATATGCAAAAATGGTAGAAATACATACACAGATCTGACTCCAAAGACACCGGACCCCGAGCAACGCTCCCCATTTTATCTTCGACTGGTGAGCAAGGCCGAGACAGAACAATTATGAACAAGATTTATACATCAGCCCTCACGGTTTCATTAGTGGTAAGCGGAACCTCGAACACGACAGCTCCGTTACGGCCCTCGGCAGTAGTGCCTTCGTAGTAGTTGTTGGCAAAGCACTTCCAGCGAGCCAAGCGGTGCTCCTTGCCGACAGCAGCAACGATTGATACACCGCGAGGTTCGTTTTGGGTCTCCGACTTGGATTTTGATTCACCAGGAAGATCGGATTCGGGACGGCGTTCAAAGACAGCAATGTCGTTGATGACACCCTTGATCATAGGCTCCGGTTCTCGGGTTTCGGGTTGAGGCTTCTCATCTTCAACCATGCGGTCTGGGGTAGCGTCGAAAGCAAGGGTCTGGTTGAGTTGTTGCGAAGGTGTGTCGGGCGTCGCGCTGCCAAGGGAGCCCTGGCCGATGGGGCCTAGAGGAATAATAGTCCTTTTATCATCCGAGATGCGCCATGCCCGAATCCAACCGTCCCAGCTGCCGCTGAGTACAATGTCGGTACCAGGGAGGGTGGCTAGAGCGGTAATCCAGCGAGGCATGGGGCGCATGTGCCGCATGTTGTGGGCGGCAGTCTCTTCGTTGACTTCGGGTGATAATTCTTCCAGAGGTGGGATTGGATCCAGGCCATGGGCAAGACGGATGGTGAAGAGCGGCTTCTTCTTGTGTACGGACCAGAGACAGAGAGAGCCAGAGTCTGAGCCGGTGACAAAGTGGGTTGGTGGTAGAGGAGCAATACAGTCAATGTTGCTCTCGTGGTAAGGGGCACTTTTCGCGGCACCACCACGGAACACCAGCTGCGTTTCGTCGACAACCTTCCACAAACGGGCTGTGCGGTCACGAGCACCAACACTAACACATTCGTCGATGGTCATGGCGGCAACTCCAGTAACATGGTCCTGGTGACCAAAGAGTGTTTCGACATAGGCGTGGCCAGCTCCGCTAATGGACCATGTCTTAATAGTACGATCGTAAGAACCCGAGAATAGCTGCTCTCCGGAACTCATCGTTGAGATGTGGCGCGCAAAGGACAATGAGCAAACAGAGTCTCTGTGTTGTAGGAACGTCTTGGTGGGCGTCAAAGTCTCCGCATCCCAGATGATCAGTTTGTTGTCCGCTCCACCAGTGGCCACGAACCGTCCAGAGGGGGACACGGCAACGGATAAGATGTTTCCTGTATGTCCATGCTCCTCGCCGGTTTCAGGGTTCGTGCGCATACCCCGAGCATATCTGACACGCTTAGGCTTCTTGCGCTGGGGACGTGGAGGCCGTTTGGAAGTATCAGCATCACCGTTCGATGCGGTAGAGGCGGGTACACTCGGTGTAACCAACTCCCACTTGGTCAAAGTCTTATCCTTTGACACAGCGTAGACATATGGCGGGTGAACAGCAATAGCAGTTGTCGATTGGGTATCTGAGCGGAAAAACGAATGGGGTGCGGTAGGGAAGGATAGTTTCGCAGCGATTTGACGGAACGTCCGTCCTTTGAATTCATCAACGTCCTTCTTCAGTCGTTCCGCGATCAAGTCTCGATCAATGTCTGCCGCATCGAATCCGGCTTCGTCAACCTCGTCTTTAATGTTTTCCAGGTAGCGTTCAGCGAGTTTCAATCTTCGATCTCCCGCCGTTTCGCCGTCTTCCGAATCTGATCCGCTCTCGTCGCCTGATTCCGATGCAATTTCGTCCTCGTCGATATCACTACCAGAGATCGATTCTTCTCTCTCTCTGGCCTGACGACCGGCGCCGTCGGTTTTGGCATCTCCGCCTCGCTTCTTTGATCCTGGGGCTGAGGCGCGGTCGTCTCTCTTCCGCTTGCGCTGGGCAGCAGGGACAGTGAAAAAGGAAGACATAACGACCTTGTGTCAAGCCAGGTTGTCACTTCCTAATTTCCGTAGAAAACAAAAAGAATTGAAGGAATGGCGTTCTCGAAAGACTCGGGCTGCGGAGATCAAAACTTCAACTTTTTTTTGGCAGAAAAAAAAGCGCTAAGCGGCGGCTGAGTCAGCAGTAGCTGACCCCGGGAGCTCCAGGCGTCAAGCTCACCGCGCGGTCCTCCTCACTTGACCACTTCTCCCCTTCGTCTTCAATCATCTACTTGCTTGTTTCTTTTTTGATTCTCACTCACCGCAAACATGTGAGATTATTGCTAATTACTCCTGTCGTTTTACAAATGGTTACTGACCGCTGCTAGGGAGGTTCTCTTGGGTATCGCCGGCAAGGACTTCGTCATTCTTGCAGCATCCAAGGCCGCAATGAGAGGCCCGACAGTTCTCAAGGCGGAAGATGATAAGACACGACAGCTGAACAAGAACACACTCATGGCTTTCTCTGGAGAGTCTGGAGATACTGGTATGCCAACTCCTACGACGGCCCCATGAGACGAACATGCTAACGAGATGGGTCGTTATAGTTCAATTTGCCGAATATATCCAAGCCAATGCTGCACTCTACAGCATGCGTAACGACACCGAACTCAGCCCCTCCGCCGTTGCCAATTTCGTTCGAGGAGAATTGGCGCGCAGTCTGCGGTCACGGAGTCCTTACACCGTCAACCTGCTGCTCGGTGGCATAGATCCGGTCACTGAGGCGCCCCATCTCTACTGGATTGACTACCTTGCGTCATTGGCACCCCTACCATATGCTGCCCACGGCTATGCCCAGTATGTTGAAACCGAGCTTTGGGACGATGTGTCAATGCTAACTTGAATAGATACTACTGCCTATCCATCCTTGACAAACATCACAATCCTAACATCAATCTTGACGAGGGACTCAAGCTCCTCACTTTGTGCACAGATGAGCTGAAGCGCAGACTACCTATTGACTACAAGGGAGTAAGTAAAATGCGACCTTTTCCGCATGCCATCGTACTGACTCTCTCTACAGGTCTTGGTGAAAGTGGTGACGAAGGACGGTGTGAGGGAAATAGACGTTGATAACGATAAGGTGGTCAAGAGTGCTTAAAGGTCGACATGAGGCGTTTGTTGAATCACATCCTATGACGTTATCTTTGGTTACGGCTTCATCTTGAGATGGTATGACTTAGGCTGTAAGAAATAAGTGGATTACTAAATGGTCTTGACACTATAAAAGACCAGTTTAACAAAGATCGCATCTTTTGAAAGAGTACAATAAACAGTGGCTGGTGTAGTGTATACTTGGGGAGCTTTATTTGATCTTGGTTGTTTGACTTGTTTGCATCGAAATCGCATTCCGTCCGTCAGAACTGCGCGATCAACCTTCACTACAACCATATCGCAATGTCGAAAAGGCACGCAGAGCTCCCTTTGGAACAAGGCTTCTCGGGCTCGCCCGCCTCGAAAAAGGCCCGTGTCGAGGACCAGTCCGAGGGTGATTCTCCGAATGGCGCAGGACTTTCAAGCGGCAAGCTGGAACAGGATGGTCGCAATGGAGCGGATATCGAAGGAGCAGCCGAAATAGAGAGAGAGGAGCTGGAGGAAGGTGAGAAGGATCCTTCAGGTCTCTCGGATATCGACGAAGATGCGGCTGCGCTTAGTGCTCCAAAGCGACAAAGCGCTCCCATGGAAGGCTACGGCGACCTCTACCTGGACACGATCAACCGGGAGATTCTCGATTTCGATTTCGAGAAGCTGTGCTCCGTCAGTCTGTCTAATATCAATGTGTACGCCTGTCTCGTCTGCGGCAAATACTTCCAAGGTCGCGGTCCCAAATCACACGCATATTTCCATGCACTCGATGTCGGACACCACGTCTTCATCAATATCGGTACAAGGAAGGTCTACGTTCTGCCAGAGGGATATGAGGTCAAAAACAAGAGTTTGGACGACATCAAATACGTGGTGGATCCCCACTACACAAAGAACGAGGTGGTCAAGCTCGACAGAGAAGTCCATGATGCCTGGGACCTCTCTGGAGCTCGATACAGACCAGGTAAGTGCGTCAAATACACCGGGACTGGATACTTGGGACTGACTATCTGTCTTACAGGATTCGTCGGCATGAACAACATCAAAGCCAATGACTACGTCAATGTAGTAGCTCAACTGATGGCGCACGTTCTACCAATCCGCAATTTCTTCCTCCTCCACGATTTCCCCACGCCTGGCACACCGGAGATGGTCCTTCGGTTCAGAACCCTTGTGCGCAAGCTATGGAATCCAAAAGCGTTCCGGTCACATGTATCTCCGCACGAGTTGCTACAGGAGATTGCCCTGCGATCCTCAAAACGTTTCACACTCACAAACCAGTCAGACCCGGTGGAATTCCTGTCCTGGTTCCTAAACGCCCTTCACCTATCTCTGGGCGGATCCAAAAAGCCATCACCAACACCTACGAGTGTCATCCACGCAGCGTTCCAGGGCCATCTCCGAATTGAAAGCCAAGCTATTACCGCCCACTCCGATACCCAGAATGCCCGCCTGGTATTCACCGAGTCTGGCACCATCCATAGCCAGGTCACACCTTTCCTCATCTTGACATTGGATCTGCCTCCTACACCTCTTTTCCAATCGGCCAACCGGGAGTCCATCATCCCCCAGATTCCCCTGACCACCCTCCTGAACAAATATAACGGCTACACGGCATCAGAGAAGCTGGCCCACCGTGTCCGACACCGTCTTCTTCACCCTCTCCCACCATATCTTTTCTTCCACATCAAACGTTTCAGCAAGAACCGGTTCGTCTCCGAGCGCAACCCAACCATCGTGACCTTCCCCTCTCCCCGTTCTCTGGACATGTCACCATACGTTGAGCCTAACCCCGACATCTGGCCACCTGGCGAGCCAATCCTCTACGACCTCGTAGCAAACATCATCCTCGACCCAACCGTAGCCGCACCAGGTGCAACCGATGACGCCGTCGACAAGGGCGTCAATGCTGCATCGGGTGCCGGTGGTTCTTCCAGCGGTGCCGGCGGCGGCAGCGAGAAAGTCTCGTGGATGGTCCAGCTCCACGACAAGGCCATGTCGGCCGAGAACGCGCGCACCCAAAACGGCGGTGCCACGGAGCAACAGCAGCGTGGACCGGAATGGCTCGAGATCCAGGACCTGTTTGTTAAGCGTGCAGAGAGCGAGACGCTGTTTACACGAGAGGGTTACCTGATGGTCTGGGAGCGACGCAAAGTCCCTGGGAAGAAGGGAAAGGGCCGAGCCTAATCTGAATCTGAAAGAGTAAAAACTTAGGGTGTTGATTGGGATGTCTGTATTGCCTTTTCTTCATACATGCTATGCTTTCCAGTTTCTCGTTGCTTCCTCGAGAGCAAGCCTGGTGTATTATTGAATAATGACAAACTTATGTACCTTGGAGTTACTCTTTTGGTGTCCTTTTTCGGTATTTGAGAAACAGTATGAGAGGAGTTAAAACCGTGCAACTGCTGCATTGATTAGTGTATGGTTGACTCGTAAAACATAGCCTAGGTATTGACAACGCCAACAGAAATAGCACATCATAAGCTCCCCCAGCCACAAAACTTCCTACCAATCCTCATCGTTGAACCGACCATGAATCCCCATATCCCGGCTCTCATTGCAATATGCATTCCCCTCATGAGTACCAATCGGCATGTATACGCGCCGATATCTGGCCAGGTTCTTCCGCCAAACCACAGACCCAAAGGATGGACATCCGAAAGTCGGCCAACAGACGAAGGATGTGTGGTCAGCCATGACTGGGCGAATGAGCGGAAGAAGAGTGCTTCAAGGGGCGCAAGAATAATGCCGCTGATTGCAGCTGCGAGATTGGATGCAAGTGAGTCGACCGGGTATGCCGAGAGAAGGGTCACGCGGTGAACACCTGATGAATGGTCGGTAATATGTCCAGGAATGCGAGAGGTGGGTGGAAGTGGCTGGTGAAGGGTATCGGACTGCGTGTCTACGTTGTGGTCTGCGACAGCGACGGGGATTGGCTGGTTGGTGGGTTCTTCGTCGATTGGTTCTTCCACGCCATCCGGAAGGATGTTTGGAACGCTGGGCTCTGGTGCTTCCTCGATGGATTCTAGCGCCGGAAGCTCACCATCGGGCTCATTAGCTTGGGTCCGACGCTGGGTTTCCGGCTGCGGGACGCCTAGATGTTGATGGGTTATGATGGGTTGACCAGCGGTGACACTGGAGAGGCCGTCGGCATCTCCTTGCGCTGGTGGATGCAATCCCTGGCGCTGGGCCTGGCTTAAAATTAGAGCCTCGAGGAATTCAGCTATTGATCGTCTATCCATGGCGTCTGCATGTCTATTAAGACCTGAGACATCATTGCCTGCGAGGGCATTTAGGTTGGCAAGATTTGAAGCTTGGTTCTGCGGGTTCCGATTCCGGTTGCCCAATAGTTCAAGCTGCATTGTGATAATGTCAGAGCTCTGATGGATCAAGGATGCTCTGACACGAGGTGATGTAGGAGGAGACGTCTCTGGTGAAGACGGACGAGAGAAAAGCGTATTTGACCGTGAGCTATTTCGGTCCATTGTTGAGCTCTCGCCATTTTGTGAACCGCCTGGTTGGTCTTGTTGGTTTGAAGTGGTCGACGGACCACTTGTTCGCCCAACTGTGGCTATCTCGGAGAAATAATCGTTGCTCATTTCACCGGGCGACTGAGACATGCGGTTTTCATTTGTGAGCACCTGGTGCAAGCCCATAGCCGAATCTAATTGACTCAAATGTGTAGACGCGGTTGTATCTTGTAGTGGAGGCGGTGCAGCGGCGGCAATCTGGGCATCGGGGACCGGGGGTCTGCGTAGCGGGTCACTTGGTTCATTCTCATTAGAAGAGTTGAGCTGTGTTCCTTCGAGTTCATTTTGTAACATCTCAATCGAATTTCTGAGAGATTCAATCCTCTCGTCTCTGAAGGACGCGAAAGCTTGCTGGTCTAATGACTTGCTCGATCGCAGTCCAAAGAACGAAAATACCCATTTTCGCAAAGCACCTAGCTCGTACTTGATATCTTCAAACAGCGTGAGATTGCCGCGGTACATTTCTTCGTCTGATTTGCGTCCCAGGGTCGGCACCACCCACTCAATCAGATTTTCTTCAAACGCCACTCGAACCGAGAGCTCATCTGCAATAGTTGCTTTCGGCAGACGCCGACGAATCAACCTATAGATACGCTCTTCAAGATCCGGACGCAAATAATAGCCATAGACGAAGGCTAAGACGCCGGGATGGGTCAACAGACCCACTAGTGAAATGCCCAGGGAGCCAGGGGAGAGATCAGTAGGAAGTGCCGGCAGCTGCAGTAAGGATCCCTTGCCAAACGGAATGAGAAGTTGAGCGCTGGGAATTGAGTAGGGCGACACAAGAGAGAGGGATTGGAGTATGGAATACATGTAGAACTCCACAGAGAGCATGAGCACCGAGTTCTTCGCCCTGGATTCATCATCTGTCTCAGTCTTGCTTACTGTCGTGGTGGATAAAGGATCTACTTACACTGTGTAGATGAGTCCAAAAAGTGATCGAACACCAAGAGATTCGCCTGTAAGAGACTGGGCATACTCCCGTAGAGAGGCAAAAATGCGTTTGAGCGGATTCTCGCGAGCAATGGCCAATCCACTTGACATTGCCCATGCAGGAATTCCTGCAAAATAGAACCCGAGGATCCCTGTTGATCCTCGCTCGGATTTAATGACATCAAACAAGGCAGCGTGGGCATAATGTTTGTAAGTCTGGATAATAACAGCCAGGTGTTAGTCTAACCCCTAAAGCGATCGGAGTGCATTTACCTGTACTCGACCAGTAAATGAAGAGGTCCACCAGGTACCGAAAAAGACGAATAATTGGTCAAGGGTCGTTATAACAAGCCCAAAATCATTTTCACTCGCAATTTGGTTAATCTTCTGTTGTTCGTTTGGAATACTCGTGTTTCGGTCTTCTCCGCTGACAACAATTCCCATTGTTGAAAGGATATCATTCTTTGCCCTTCGAAACTCCCGCCCAAGAGACCTGGATTCGGGATTTACAGGGTGGCCACGAGCATCATACTGTTGCATGTAGCTATCAGCGTGGACACTCGAAACCCGTCGGACAGGATTAGAAGGGTCAACCGCCGCATTGTCCGGTGCTTCATATGGTGACCGGCCCTTGAGAATAGTCAGTATGATTGATCTGCCGAGCTGTAGTTTGTTTTAAGCGAGGACATCATAACAAGATGATATGTTGTGCTCGCGGAGCAATAAGATGGCTTCACATGGTATATCCGGAAGATCCCGATGCCAGAAAGCAAGCCGGGATCATCTTGCCATAGACCACATATATATTATTGCATCTGAAGCAAAGAAAGGATATTCGCAAGTCAAGAGAGGACGCTTACCAAAGCGAGCCGGTTCAAGTAGGCTTGTCGACCCATATCGTGAAATTCAGCTGGGCAAGTATCGCAGCTACATCGCCTTCTAGTGCAAGCAAGCGAGATGTATCCCGATTATATAGACGCGCATTTAAAGAAAGATGCGAAGGAAGCGCAGTCGAAGGTGGAAGTGATGCGGGTGGGCGCCTGAGGCACAAGCCATATCTTATCACGAGCAAACAGAGCAAACAAAAAAAGTTGCCCGCTCGAGCTGCCGTTTTTTGCGACTGAACTTCTCTCCATGGCTGAATTCTGATTTAATATCCTACAGTCATGTCGAAAGCTATTGTCAAAACTACTTTCGAGGCGTCTCGCACGCTCCGCCCTATTTACACTGGCGGTAGCACGGCGCTGGACGCCAGTGGGCGCATCTTGCTGAGCTGCGTCGGCGAGGATGCTTTGATCGTCGATCTGGAGACCGGTAATCAGCTTGCCAGTCTTGAAGGAGTAGGTTTTGTCGCTTCTGTTCTTTTTGGGGTCAATTGCAAAGTGCTAACCGCAAGCCACGCAGGATGGAGAAATTGTTACCGGTTTGGCCAGTAAGTAATAATTGCTCTCGTTGAGATTCAAGCCTAACATATTTCTAGTCACGCCATCTGCTTCACACGCCATTGTCTGCTCGCGCTCAATGTCCATGCGCATATACTCCCTCTCACCTTTCGACGAGTCTTCTCAAACCATTGAAACAGAACTTCTCCGAACCCTTAAGCCCCACACTGCGCCAGTCGTGACCATTGCTGTTGATCCTACTGGTACTTTGCTTTCCACTGGCGGCGCCGACGGCTCGATCAAGGTCTGGGATATTAGAGGTGGCTTCGTCACGCACACTTTCCACGGCCATGGTGGTGTCATTTCTGCGCTTTGCTTCTTCGAGGTTCCTACTGCCGACGAGAAATCTTCCA
>ERZ1673737.3389-NODE-3389-length-12163-cov-4.036587_pt1 | contig 12163 bp, 10 predicted proteins | sample MGYA00580211_ERZ1673737 | MGnify/ENA primary metagenome ERZ1673737 (study PRJEB41218, sample SAMN15661789) | gut metagenome | host: Homo sapiens | place: Canada: London | collected 2015-08-20/2019-03-30 | study: EMG produced TPA metagenomics assembly of... | reverse complement strand
TAAACAAGTCTCGATACTATTTTCTCAGATTCAACACATCTTTACAGAATGACAGCAAACTACATGGGTCATTCTCTTGTTTTTTGACATTGATCTCTTTGGAAAGATCATGAGCTCGCATCCATGGCTTTCCAGTAGTGAAGCCAGCATGCTCAGAGCCATCCCACTGCATAGGCAGCCGAGAATGGTCGCGAGCCAGGATACGCAGACCATCCATGATGCGCTCTTTGCGCTTGGGATCATCTCCACTCGCACTTCGTCGCTCTGCTTCCCGGTAGTACCCCAGCCCTTCGATATCCTTGTATTCATCAATTGACCAATCGCGAGGAGCGTTGATCATACCAATCTCCTGGCCCTGGTAGATGAACAATGTCCCAGTCATGGTAACCATCATCAGAGCTAGCATTTTGGCAGATATCTCCCGGAACTCGGGTGCATCAGACCCAAAACGAGAGACAGAGCGACCGTTGTCGTGATTTTCACAGAAAGTAGTAGTCCAGCCATCTGTTCCCTCGATGAAAGATTGCCATTTCTCCACTATGGACTTCATCTTTGTCAGCTTCCAGGGATGGAAGATGTATTTCTCTTCCAGACTAGGTCCCATGCCGATGTGTCCAATGTCCAAATGAAATACCATGCTCAACTCCTTGGCCGATGCGCCGACATATTCTAGGACATTTTTGGGATCGGGAGTATTGGCCAACTCGCCAACCGTCATCACGTCTCCGTATGGAGCAAACGACTCGTCGTACATTTCTCGCAGGAATTCATGAATTCGAGGTCCGTTGCACCACATTTGGATAGCTGGCTGTATGTCGCTCTTTGGATCTGTGATTGGGGCATCGGGGAAGTCTGCATGCTTGCTATACTTGTTGACAGTGTCGACTCGGAAGCCATCGACACCCTTGTCTAGCCAGAATCGAACTGCGCTGTTGTAGATAGCCTCGCGCGTAGCTCTGTTGTCCCAGTTGAGGTCGGGTTGCTCTTTTGCGTAGAGGTGAAGGTAGTATTCTTGTGTCGATTCATCCCAAGTCCCTGTATGGCAGTTAGTTGATATTCCACAACATAGTATGTATTACTTACAAGTACTCCCTGCGAAGTACCCCCGGTAATTACTCGGCGGCATCCTATTCCCAGCCTGATCATATCGCGGAGGACGCCAGAAATACCAGTCACGTTTCTCATTGTCCTTGCTACTTCGACTCTCCTTGAACCAGGCATGTTCGTCACTGGAGTGATTGACCACAAGATCCAGAATCAGCTTCATGCCTCGCTGGTGACATGCCTCAACGAGATCCTCCACATCTTTCACAGTACCATAGGCAGGCAACACCTTCTCATAATTGGATACATCATAGCCCATATCGTGCATGGGCGAGTCATACATCGGAGACAGCCACACCACATCGATGCCCAGCGAGTGAAGGTAGGGGACTTTCTCAACTACACCGGGGATATCACCCCAGCCATCACCGTTGGAGTCATTAAAAGATGCTGGATAGACCTAACATCAGACCATTAGTATCATAATTGCAATAACTCCACTAAATAACCAACCTGATAGACTGTCGCCTCCTTCCACCAGTTATTTGTCCCAGTCGGCACAGTGTCTTGTGCGTGTGGTGACATGGCTTGACCTATTTTGTTCCAAGCACACTCTCTCACCTCTTATAGCCTTTTCCCCCTTCGGCCCTGACTCGGCCCAGACTGAGGAGATTCCCGCCAAGCCACCGACATTCATCGCGTCTCCGAGTAGCGCCCGACTTGCCCCCGACAGGCAGCTTTCAGGAACGCTGATTTGCTGCGGTTGGACCTCCACACTTCGGCTTCCCCAGTTTTCTCCAAATTCTTCGTGACAGCTTCTTCCCCGGATCTGTGATGTGCGTGGTCTGCACCATGTCTGTGTTCCGCGGTTTTGGTATAAATTTGCGGATTTCCCCGACCTTTCGGCTTTGACTATGCCCATGTACCAGGCCTGTTTGTATCCCTTCAATTAGATACTTGATCTAAGACTTTCATTCGAGGTCTTGCTTGAGCTCAAGCTGCGCCAAACCTACCTGATCTTAACGGAATGGTGTCAATGGACGACACATCCGCCAGAATGGACGGCAAGCCCTCGACCGTCCTAGCTGAAGGCCAACATGCAGCCCAGAAAGAGCAGTCCATGACTCTCTGGCAGGCTCTGAAACTATACCCCAAAGCTGTCGGCTGGTCTGTGCTGCTCTCGTCTACCCTGATCATGGAAGGGTATGACCTCGCATTACTGAGCTCCATGTATGCATCTCCCGCTTTCAACAAAAAGTTCGGGCAACTGACAGCCTCGGGGAAATGGGCTGTTCCCGCATCCTGGCAATCCGGCCTGTCAAACGGTGCACGCTGCGGTGAAGTCATTGGACTTTTGATCAATGGTCTAGTCTCGGAGCGCCTTGGCTATCGTCGTACTATGATCTGTGCCTTGGCCACCATCACAGCGGTCATCTTCCTCTTCTTCTTCGCGGTCAACATCCAGATGCTACTGGCAGCGGAGATCCTCGCCGGTATTCCATGGGGTATCTTCCAAACCCTCCCAGCTGCATACGCCTCGGAAGTCTGTCCGGTAGTCCTCAGACCCTACCTGACGACTTTCATCAACATGTGCTGGGTATTCGGACAATTCGTGGCGGTTGGAGTCAACCGCGGGTCTATTTCTCGCGATGATCAATGGGCATACCGCATTCCGTTTGGTGTACAATGGGCCTGGCCACTACCAATTATGATTGGCTGTCTATTCGCACCCGAGTCTCCCTGGTGGCATGTTCGACAGGGCAATATACAAGGAGCGCGACGAGCCCTACAACGACTGACCTCATCCAAAGACCCCAACTTCAACCCCGAGGAGACAATCGCCATGATCCAGCACACAAACGAACTAGAAAAGTCTCTTTCGAGCGGGACGACATACTGGGACTGCTTTAAGGGAACAAATCTCCGCCGAACAGAAGTGGTCTGCATAGTATGGCTCGTGCAGACACTATGCGGACAGAATCTAATGGGATACTTCGCCTATTTCTGCGTACAGGCAGGTCTACCGACGGTGCAATCCTTCAATCTTTCTCTAGGTCAATACGGCCTCGGAGTCCTGGGCACAATGGGCTCATGGTTTCTCATGTCAATCGCAGGCCGACGCACAATCCACGTGTGCGGCCTAGCATGTCTCTCCATCCTATTAATGATAACCGGCTCGCTATCATTCGCACCGAGCGAGAACAACGCCGCGAAATGGACTATTGGCGTTATGTTAATCATCTTTACTTTCTGCTACGATATCACCGTCGGCCCGGTTACATACTCTCTAGTCTCGGAATTATCTTCTACAAGACTCAAGGCAAAGACTATTGTTCTCGCTCGGTGTTTATACAATATTAGCAATATTGTGGTCAACGTCTTGACCAACTACCAATTGAACTCCACCGCGTGGAACTGGGGCGCTCGCTGTGCGTACTTCTGGGCTGGGACTTGCTTATTGGGGCTTGTGTGGGCGTTCTTCCGGTTACCTGAGCCGAAGGGTCGGACGTATGAAGAGTTGGATCTGTTGTTTGAGCGGGGGATTACTGCGCGCAAATTTGCTTCTACTGTTGTTGATCCATATGAAGGGGAGGCGATTGAAGTGCGTGAAGATCATGTAGATAAAGACTGATTCTGCAACAAGAAAATGTAATTGAATTTCTGTCATTATCCGCTATTATATCGCCTCTTCTAACATTGATCGATGCAAGATCTCCATAGACTTGATCAAGGGGAGGCGTTCCTGTCAACATATTCTGCCTCTACTTCCGGCCACCAGGTAATGTCCCCGATGCCGGCCGACCTTGTCTTCGGTAGACTGACCGTTCATGGTAGTTTCCAAGATCATTAAGCTTTACACACATTCCTTGTATACTTCAGATCAGTGAGTCAGTTGATGTTTTACAGCACTTCTGGAAATAACGGAGAATAGTTGAACACCAAATAGTACTTATATAACACTAAAAAACAATGCTAACAGATCAAAGCAGTGCGGAAACACCAAAACAGCGTATAGTAACAGATGAAAACCAAGGACATCTTCGGAGCAGTATACAGAGGATGTAGTGGGTATATGACACAATGCGATCGCGACCGCGAAATACAGATAGAGGATCAGGTGCATGAAAAAACGCCCCCCAAAAAAAAGCCAAAAAGTAATCCCAAGAGATAGACAATCAAGCCCAGCGCCAGCCGGCTTCCTGCGATTTCTGACGCTTGATAACAGCTGACAGTAGGGTATTCCGCTTTCCAAACGGACTACGCTCATTTTTTTTGCGCTGATGCTCAAGTAACTGTATAGCAGCAGAAACATCAATGCCTTCACCGGTATCGGTAATCTTAAGCGCCCACTTTGCGTCTTCTGTATTGAAGCCCATCTCATTGACCATGGTGTTAATGGCCCTATCGACAGGATCAAGCACCTGAGGCGGGAGAGGGACATAAGCTCTGGCTGGCGGCGTCGGGGACGTTTGGGGAGGTGCGAATAGAGAGGTAGGGTTAGAGGCTTGGATAGGCGTGTGAGGGTCGCTACCAGACCCGGAAGACGAAGTAGAGCAGCGACCGAGAACGAGGGCTGGCACGGGCGGAACGGGGGGCTCATCTCGAGTCGAGCCATCGAGGTTGCGGACAATAGTACTAAACTCGGACATTGGACGCTCAGCCGAGAAGGAATAGCGACCTTCCGGTTCGTTGGATAGTCCGCGTACACGGCGGCGGTGACATAGTTCGCGGGCGAAGCCAGCCTGGCGCTCGCGGATTTCACGGGCGGAGTCGGAAGGGCTGCTGCTTCGGTTTCCTTCTGAGATGCTGGATTGTGGAGAGAGGGCTCGTTCTTGAAGTTCGTAGGCCCGTGCGACGGCTTCCTTTAGGAATGGTGATCGGCTGGCTCCGGTTTCTGTTGGTTCCCATTTTGTCAGGCCGATTGACTGGGCCTTTGTGAATGTTGCGACTGTAGTGTCTGCTGGGCAGACTGCACTCAGTGTTAAAACTGCTGACAGGCCCAGTGAGAGCACGTAGGAGGTCCATTCCTCTGCAAGAAGTCAGCTATAATGATCAAAATTGGTTGTAATGCGAATATTACTCACCGAGGACAGTCTCTTCCCGAACTGCATCTCCCTCTGGAACATTCATACCATCGAAGATGCCGACATTACGAGCTTCGATACACTTCCCATGCAAAGGCTGAAGCAAAACACTCATACACGTCCAAATCTCAGTAATATCATACATCTGTCTCTGCGACAGACCATCAAGGTTGCCGCGACCGAAGCCTTCTGGCGGTTCGAAGAGGACATCATTCATGCCAAACGGTTCAGACATAGAAGAAGCCGAACTGAACATGTTCCGCGCCATAACACCACCCTTCAACCAATCCATTTGGCCGGTGATATCAGCCTCGCGGTTCTTTCCGCTGCCGAAAATCCGACAGAATGTCCAGACCCGCCAGAAGGCATCGTCTACCTCCTCCGCTCGAGTATTATCCACACCCGCAAGACCGCGCACAGTATCGGGACGTAGGAAAGGTGCACATCGCGCCAGGACGAGAGCTTTGAGCTTGGCAAGGGTATAGATATCCTGTGCGTAGCGCTGCAAATACAGAGTCGGCGTATAGTCGGGAACCTGAGAATCTGGGTCGAGCAGCAGTTGCCACTCCATTTCCCAGGGCGGACTCATCTCTCGCAATTCCCACGCGGGTGGAGACATTTTGAACAGGGCATTCTTGATCATCGGTAGTTCATGACGCTTGAACGTGGAATAAAACTTTTTGTTGACCAGGACGAAGTTGAACAGATCATCCAGTGAGTCAATGTTCTTCATAATCGACACAACCAGATCAATCGGCATGTCTTCGGGGAACTCCACCTGGACATTGAAGGCCGTGGGGGCCGCGGGAGGCACCACGGCAAAGGGCGACGGCGGCGCAGCATCAAGCTCGTAAACAGGTTCGGGGAGTTGAACACTGCTCGCCTGCGCCGTCGACACCCACGCCCAACTCTGTCGCATCTTGGAGACTACTCGATCATTGCTGGGCCGAATACGAAGGTGCACGTCCGGAGCAGTGGGGCAGTCTGACAGCTCAACGGGTGCCTGAGCGCGTGGCTGGGGAATATCAACCAGTGCCTGAGCTTGTTGAGCGACTTGATCGAAGGGATACCCGAATTTCATACGAGTTTGCAGACGAGGTAATTGAAGGAGTAAATCTTCACGATTTGATGCTGAATCAAGGGAGGCCGCGTCAGATGTCAGAGTCGCGCTAGTCTGCAAGTCGGGGTCTTGGCTCTTCCGGAATGGCATCAGGAACGACTTTTGACTCTTCTTGTCTTTTTTGGGACTGACATTATCTCGCATTTCCTCGTCTCTCGACCGTCGCGACTTGTCTTTTTTATCTTTCGGCTTACTGATCTTGGGCTTCTCTTTGGGCGGACTTGCGACCGGCTTAATACTGGCCCGCTTCTTGACCTGTGTGTCTGCACGAGCCTGAGAGGAGTGAGGCTTCGTGGATGGAGGCAAAGGCGCCGGGCGGGTCGCAATCAAGTCGCCATTGTTGCGACTGATCTGCAATGGCCCGTCGAGGATAAGCAGTGTCCTGTGTGCTCCTCCCTCAAAGTCTGCAAGTGCATCTTCCAGTTCCTCGGCCGCCTGCGACAATGTCGGGACATGGCGAGCTCGATGACCAGCTACTTTGAAGTCGTGACGGGGCCGAGGCCGTGGCTTACTGTGTCCGCAGCTCTGACATGCGTGACTGTTTCGATGTGTGTGTGCCCTCGCAGACTTTCGATATAATGGCGAGACAACCATATCCTTCTGGGAAAATTCGGAAAAAGGCGAATTGGAGCGTGGAGACGCCGCTGCAAGGGTAGAGTCGCTTTGGCGAGATGGAGAGGCACTGCCTGGTTCCAAGGGCAAGGGTTTGTTTTTGAGGTCATTCATCGAGATATCCCGGGTGGACGACTTGTGCGGGCGTGCAAGGCTATTCGGCGCATACAGACGGTGCGACAACGTCGACTGAGGTCGAGAAGAGCGAGGAGATGTGTCATCATCAAAGACACCAGCAGCAACAGGGGAACAGATCGAGTATGCATCGGCAGACTTGTAAGGGGGTCCATCTTCATACCATTCGGTGCCAACACTGGCGAGCGAAGAGCGACGACTATAGCACGACGAAGCGCAGTCTACCACATCCATATCCCCGGTCTCATCTTCCAAATCTGTTTCTACAGCCTCAGAGTACCCGCACAGGATCTGCACTCTTTCTCGCAGCTCTTCCTCCAACGACGAGAGGCTGGAATGCTTCATATTCAGATCTGGGCTAGTCGGGGACTCCAGTGAGTGTGAGAGCTCAGGAAAAGAGCGGGCCACGGTTGTATCGCGAGGGTAATTGTCCGACAATGGAGAGACTACAAATTCCTTCTCAGACTCTTGGGGTGTATTCAAGTCAATGATCCTTCGCAAAGACTCCTGCGGGGAGCTGGGCCAATCGTCCCCGGTCTCCCCGTCTGTCGAAGCGTTGATTTCTTCTTCTTTGAATCCATCTGGCTGTGATTGGTCTCGGATCGCCTCGTTAGTGCCAGATGCCGTGATCGGGACAGGAGGGCTGGAAGTCTCGAGCGGGACCGGGATGGTCTCTGTAGGTCGCATTGTTGCTTCTTTGTTTGGACTCGACATGCATACGGGGAGGCGATTCAAGGAAGGATGTTCTATAAGATCTTGCAGTCTTCGTCCCGCTGGAACAATTATCTGGTGTTTTGAAGATATGCGACGATGCCGAAGGACCGGAAAGCAAGTATATGATCCCATCTCTGTAGTGTTTTGATCTATACCACCATTATTGACCTGACTGGGATATTCTGCTCTTCGTTAGTCTTTTGCCACTAGTCTGCCATGCGAGATCATCCGACCGCAACGGTCCCTGATAGAGTACGCACCGTTGAAGCCAGGCTCGTGGAGGCGAAGTGTAGCCTTTGTTCGTAGTTCCTCCCCGGATGTGGCTTGTATATAACAAAGAGCAAATCCCTGACCTGCAACTTTTCTTTTTTTTTGTGACCAAGCGCAAAGACAAAGAGAACTGCTCAGATTGGTGATGAATTTTCGTTAATAACGAATAACGTGGGAATAAGTGACTGATATCACTCTGGCCCTGTTGGCCCCTTCGGTGCAACGCCCAAGCCAACAGTTGATTTCGGGGCCAAATGCTAAACTGTCGTAAATCAAATCATCAACATGGATATTATCAGTTAGCGTCCTGCAGGTAACAGCGATCCGCTGGGGCCAAAAAAGGCGGCCCAGTCCGTGAAGAATAATCGGGATACTCTTTAAGACATTGCAGAGTAGCATTATGATATAGTTTTATTTTGTGTTCAGAGTTTACGTTAGTTTAAGATCTCGTGTACTATTCTCGTACTCGCGAAGGCGCAGGGGAAAAGTACGAAGGGATCGACACGAAGTATTACTCGGAAGGAGATCGACCCCACACAGCTGGATTAATACTACTCAGTAATTCGCCATCCCCAGCATTATATTTTTAGGCTATTACATTCCTACGTTAATGGATCGTTGGATTAAGTTATTGTCTGTTGCCCCATCACTTCCAGCCCCCATGTGGCCCCGGTAATTGTGGGTACATTGTATGCTCTTGGCAACCGTGTAAGCCCTAGACCCCCTACGGAGGACAATGTTTTTATCCAAAGATAACAGAACCAACTCTTCCAGACAGCTGCCAGAACGCTGGTACAAAGACTAAGTTTTCGAATATTTGCCGATGCCCACTGGAACAGCTCTGGTGTAGCTTTCGGTCGCGTTCTGCATCACGCAGGTACATGCACTTGTACTTGCATATTCTTCTTCCCCAGACTAACATCATTGCCTATACTGGCGACGGGGATAAGAATCCCACGAATATAAGCCACACCTCGAACCACCCATATTGGCCTGTTGAATCCTGAACTCGTAGGAGCCCTGTTCGTGCAATAGCAAACATACCTATACACCACAACTCCAATATCGGGCGAGGAATCCTTCGAGTATATGCAGTGCAATATCCGTGTGTAATGTCAAGTGGCAAAGATACATTTCAAATAAAATGCCTCAAGAAAAGGCCTGTCTGTCTACAGCTTTCCGTCGGCCCCCAAGTTAGCTCCACAGATAGCGACATGGCGCCATCTGTTTAGTACTGTTATACAACTGTCACTAAATCGATAAAACGCTTCCTATTAGGCTAATTCGTAGTCAGATCAATGGGTTAGAAGGAAGGTCCACAACGGATAGAAAGTGAAAATGATCGACGGTACTGTACTTTTAAAGAACCAAGTACTTTTAAAGAACAAATGTATATGTGACGTTCGCTATCTCCCATAATATTCCATGGGGTTCTATGCAATGAAATAAGCATGCATTCCATACATCTACTTCCCGTCTGACCAAAAACCAGAAAGAGACTGATGTGCGAAAAAAGGGCCAAGGGGGCAGAAAGCCTCATCTGGGGCCCGCTTGAACGCCACATATCTTCAAAGCTGCTGAGTTTGGAGGTAAAATATAAGCAAGTCTATATGGGGCTGTTGGGGGCAGTTTTGTGCACAGGTCTCACCTGACATTTCGTGCAGTAGCGCGAGGCATAAAGTCGGATCCCAATCGGGTGTGACTGAGCGCTCGCTGCATCTTCAGCTGGTTAAATATCTCTAGTCCCTGCAAATGCTGAGTAATTTGGTGTTTATGTTGGAGTCTACTGCTTTTCTCACCGCTGCAGTGCTAGACTCATCATTCTAAAGACCATACCTAGCTAGGTCTCACTTTTTCTCTGTCTACTAAGCACAGATACTCTGCATACACAAATATTCATAACTTAGGATATTTGATATTGCTAGGATGAATGATACATATGTGATACGGGGACCCATGAGATGGGGAACTCGTCCTGAACTGACAACCTGGTGAGCGATGAGGCACTAGAGATCAGTCGTATTGAGTCGCATTCCAGAGCAAAGCATTTCTTCTGCAGCCCCTAATATTAACCGTCATAGCACACTAGAATGAAACCCGGACAAGAGTTACCCTCATTGCACCTGCACTGTATACCTCCTGAGTCATTTGCCTAAAACGGTTAGACCGGCACTGTGTTTGTTTATTTTGCACTCGCGATGTAACGCTGAGGCTTCACTGAAACAGCAAAACGCTGAATGCTCCTGCATAAACTGCACAGGAGGGGGACGGGGCTACGGAACCCCTTAACCTGCAAATTTCCTCCAATGACGGTCGAAAGCAAGCTGCTATGTAACATGCAGAAGAGGTTATGGCATTGATCAGCCGCTCCAAGCAGCATAACTCGTTCTCGTTTAGGAAAATCGTCAAGAACCATGAGAGTCGCTTGAGACAAACCCAATCAACCTGGGGAGCGATGCAGCCGGTCCGGGAAGCTGGGATTGCACTATAAAAGGAAGCGTCCACAGTCACACCAGATCCCTCAAACCAGCTATCTCATTTCCCTCAATTTTCAACCGCGCGCACAATAACAATGTTCGGCAAACTCCCCTCAGCCGCCTGGGTGCTTGCACTAAGCCTGACAACCCATGCCAGCCAAGTCTTCAGCAACACCGGAACAACCTCAGGCTGGGATGCCACCAACCATGAACACTCAGGCACAGTACAGCAAGTGAGCAACGTAGTCTACCAAGGCACGACAGCCCTGAAGATGACGCAAGTCTATGACTCCAGCTATTCAGGCCGATACCACTCAGAAGTGGTCAAGGACAACGTCTACAAGCGCGGCGACACAGGCTTCTACGGCTTCGCCTTCCGCCTGCAAGACGACTGGCAATTCTCTCCAGCACAATCCTACAATATTGCCCAATTCATTGCCGACTTCACCGACACCGGCTGCGACGACTGGATGCCATCCAGCATGGTCTGGCTCGTCGGTAACCAGCTCTACACGCGCGTGAAGCAGGGCACAATCTGCGCGCAGAAGACGCAGACTTTCTCAAACTTGGCCACTGTGACTGCAGGCGCGTGGCACAAGATTGTCATCCAGTCTAGTTGGAAGTCTGATGGGACTGGGTTTTACAAGATGTGGTTTGATGGCGTTAAGGTTCTTGAGAAGCTTAATATTGCTACTACCATTGCCGATGATCGGGCGTTCCAGTTCCGTGTTGGTCTTTATGCTAATGGCTGGCATGATGATAAGACTATGAAGGGGACTCAGGGGACTCGTCAGGTCTGGTATGATGAGATTGCTGCTGGGACTACTTTTGCCGATGCCGATCCTGATCAGTGGTGATTTGGATATGAGTGCTTGCGTTGGCTGGTACAGAGATGACGGTACTTATGTATTGCGATGTGTGTTCCAGTGTCAGATTTGATGTACCATGGAGCCAGGGGACGATCAGTGAAGACGAATTCTGATTATAGTTAGAGCCACTGTATAAGACATTTCCCCTGAGAAGCCTACACTTCCATACATGAATCCCTACATGAACCACGAAAGTGATGCCTGCCTCTAATTCGTAGACGCAGCATGGCGAGGAGGCAAGACTACCGCATCTAAATCCACTTAGCCTGATATCTGACAGGGATTACTCTCCCGGGTTTTGACTGACTATTCACTTATTATCAAAGACCTACAACCATGCAAATAATATGAAAATGAATGACGTCGGCCAAAAAAGTCCGATCGCCAGAATCCTTAGGCCTTTGGTACACCCGGACTAACCCCCACGCCTTGGGGTCCAAAAGTTTACACCAACACACATAGAATAAGATTGACATCATTTGCCTTGGCTCATAATATTGTGTCATATACCCTGCGCAGGATTCTAAAAGTTGTGAAGAAGAGGATGCTACTAAATGAGTAAGAGAGAGGACGGGTGGTAAGATTCGGCATTAAGTTAAAAGTCCTGTACATAACAACTTCTATTTTTCGCAGTAAGCTAAATTAATGAGGAACTGCCATACTCACCCCGCGAAATTGAAGATGCCGCAACTAGCTGATACGAGGGCCAACTAAGCCACAATCGCCCCAAGCATTCTATGGCGGCTGAGACTAATTATAACTCAAACTATAGACAACCACTGTATTCCCAAGAAAACACTAAGAGGGCGGCATAATTGAAAGAAACAGCATATAAAG
>ERZ1673737.3387-NODE-3387-length-12167-cov-4.263458_pt1 | contig 12167 bp, 11 predicted proteins | sample MGYA00580211_ERZ1673737 | MGnify/ENA primary metagenome ERZ1673737 (study PRJEB41218, sample SAMN15661789) | gut metagenome | host: Homo sapiens | place: Canada: London | collected 2015-08-20/2019-03-30 | study: EMG produced TPA metagenomics assembly of... | reverse complement strand
TAGCAAACCATAATCCAGCTCCTTCTCGGATCTGAAGCCAAACCCATTAAGACGTGGAATCTCGCCGACGAGCAGGGATTCCCGTGTCCAGCCGTGGATTCGGACGTTTGGGGGCACTATTATGAGTAGGAGTCCGATGTTGTATAGGTTGGACTTGTCGTTTTTGGGTTTGGCCTTTGTCCTGTTTTTGGATTTGGATTTGGGTTTGATACGGTATATCCGTATTTGGGGGATATGTTCTGTTTGTGGTTGTGTTGAGCAATGTTGATTTGTTTCGTTTGTGGTTTGTGTTTGTGTTGGTGTTGACGAGGCTGAGGATGTAGATTTAGATGTATGGCTCGACTCGGCAGCTGCATTGAGTGCCCCTATATCTTGTAGTTCAAGATGCCTAGTGGAACCCACTGCAGCTGTGATATCACCATGTGAGATATGCGTGGTTATCAGGGTAATCTCAGGACAAATTGGATCTGGCTGGTCAGTTAATTGACCGTCTGCTGGAGATGAGATGAAGTTAGGGCTTACCGCGGCGAGGCCGAGGACGAGATAAGATAGAACCCATTTTGAATGATTTCTTTTTTTCTTTCTTTTTTTATTGCTTTCTTGCTTTCTGTTGCTTATGGGCGAGGACAGCTGTAATAAATATGGTAATGACAAAGGCTGGGATTGAGGTGGAAAGCAAGGGATGTTTGGAATCACACCGTTCATGGTGGCTTGTATCACCAGGGTTAAGATAACTTGAATTTGATTTTTGCACCGAGTGGAATAGAGCAATGAGCCGAGATTAGCTGTTGAACTGTGTGGAAATTGTTTGGAGATAGTTGTTTGTATAGTACGTATGGCAAGGGAACACATGAGACTTTTAGGCCTCAATGGTGACTTGATTGATTTGTAGAACGCCGGGGATAATCGCATTGGGAGATGCAGATGCATTATGCATTTCCTGAATTATAGGATCGTGCAGGTAAAATTGACTTGCTCCATGTAAGTACAGCTGTGCCTAGATTGATTGGCTGGGTACGTTTTTAGGGTTGGTCTACCAACGCTGTGTGATGATTTCCAGCATAAGCCAGGGAAATGAACAGAGAACGGCTGGGTTACAGAAATCTAAAGATATTTTCGGGTAAGTGTGATGAAGAGTATAAGAGTATAACAATCACACCAGACATCAGCGGAAAGCATACACACCCAAACAAGCGGTGTTTTGATTCCCAACGAAATCATACTCGTCAAGGGCAATGTGTATGTTTCAACACTTATTTTGTAGATATGCTACCATGTTCACCTAATAATGCAAATTGATATCACGAGTTCATCCAGGAAACACAGCCCTCAGCTATAGTATTGAAGATCCTCCAATTCAACCAGACTTCTTCTCGTTCTCCTTAGCCGCCAATCTCAAAACATCAATCTCACCAGCCAACCAGCTGCGGAAGGGCTCGGGGTGGAATACACCATCTGCCGAGAACCACGTTGTGTAGGGAGCCTCGCAGCGCTTTTCCTGGAGGACCTTGCCAGAAGCAGACTTGTAGGAAACGTGTAGCTTGTAGAGACTGGAGAACTTCTTTGATGAAGAGGAAACCGATATCTATAAATAGTAGTGTTAGCTTTTTGCTGGAAAGAAAGAATCGCACTAGATCTCAAGACAAAATAACATACCGTCTCTCCAGTCTTCCTCTTCCCGCGGTACACCTCACCAGCCTCAACGGCCCAAACCCAGTATGTGAGAATGCTGTTCAAGATAAAGTAGGAAACCACTGCCGCAATAATCCAAGGGGAGGTTGTAGCTTCCCAGCCGAGAATGCGGTCAGCATAGAAGGTAAATCCAGCAATCGCGACAGCACTGTATCCAAGCAAGAAGCGGATGTTTGTCTTTGAGTGGTCCGGCGTGAACGCGTATGGAGCGGGGAGGTTTGTCAAGTATGGAAGGAGAGCATCGTCGCTGGTAGACTTGAGATCTATGGTTCGCGATTCGTTAGTGTTATTGCTGTATAGTGTAGATCGAGATAACGGACCATTGGTCGAGTAGACCGGCACCTTGTTGGAAGCCATGAGGAAGTTGATCAAATATACGGATTAGAATCTTCGTAATAACCAGAAAAGCGAGCGCTGGTAGTATGCAACGATCGAGGCAGGACTGTGTTGGCCAAAGATGCGGCGTGGCCCTTTGGAGCTGAAGCTAGCGGCCAATGACATCTCTCTCCGCCTAACCTCTGCCCCTTCAACTTTCCAACCCCCACCCGCCAACACTCGGGACTTGTCTCTTTAACGCAAGCTACACTCCTTTCTGTCTTCGTTTTCATAATGGCAGTCCAAGGGGTTGAGCAGACCATCCTTCGGGATCCGGCGCTATTGTGAGAGGACCCGAATTGACTAGGAGAACTCGAACTGACCATTGCTTATAGCTATTGGATTCTGTTCCCGATTTCAATTGTCATGGTATGATTAACTTCCAACATGGAGACTGAGTCCCGCGATGCGCCGGGAGTGTAACTAACAACTCCAATAGATTCTGACCGGAATCCTGCGCCACTATGCCACGGTCCTGATGAACTCGACTCCCAAATCGCCATCCTCCCTCGCCGAATCACGCGAGCGCCTTGCCCTCCTCCGCGGCGTGAACCTTCGCAACAATGCTTGCTCCGTACTCAACCGCGAGTCTTTCGAGATGCGCAAGAACTACCTGGTTTCCGGGTTCCGAAGCGGCGCGTTTTTGAAGGACCCCAATAACCGTGGCCAGCCACCTGCGAACCCCATGACCGATCCTGCAGGCATGGAAGCCATGATGGGCATGATGAAGGGAAATATGATGATGATGGTCCCGCAGACATTGATCATGAGCTGGATCAATGCCTTCTTTTCTGGATTCGTGATCTGTATGTTGCAATGAGTCTGATTAAGTATGATCAATAGCTTACATGTTGCAGTGAAATTGCCCTTCCCTCTCACCATTCGGTTCAAGTCGATGCTGCAGTCTGGTGTTATGACTCGTGATCTTGATGTGAGATGGGTGTCGAGTCTTTCGTGGTACTTCCTCAACTTGATGGGCTTGCAATCCGTTTTTGGATTCATCCTCGGCAGTGATAACGGTATGTATCAGTCATATAGGCTCATATTGCTTCTTATGCAAGTGCAGTAAGAGGAACACTCGCTAACATCAAGCAGCCGCCAATCAAATGGCCCAGCAAATGGGCATGGCCAACCCTGCAGCAATGGTGAACCCGCTGCAACCCGGCCAAGACCCTGATAAGCTGTATCTCAATGAGGCAGAGAACTTGGAGGTGATGGAGCACTTCTGCATCCTTGACGGTGTGGAAGAGAGAATCTTGCAGAACTTCGCTCCTCAGGGCGTTTGATCTCAAGCTGGCATTGCTTGTGTATAGTGCTGGGTATATACCTGGCTGGGGCCAGTACTGGCCTTGAGCAGATAAAGAATAGAATGCCATGTCTCTTCAGACCTACGTATGTATTATGTCTACATCTAATAATTTGAATGATTCATATTGCCAATTTCCCATAACTCGTAGTATTATCGTAACTCATAACAATCACTCTTGACGGTAATTGATAACATCGTTCAAGATCCAGACTTCTCCGTTTGAGACCTTCTCTGCAACGGAATCAACTTCAATGTTGCCGGGTTGGATCTAGAGATGATCAGTTAGTCACATCAACACTTTGAAGAGACTAAGAAACATACAAATATTTTATCCCCCTCCTTGGTCCACTTCAGCTTCTCCCCTGCAAGTGTCTCAACCTCTTCCCCAGCCCTCCAAGGGCTAGCAGCAACCAAATGAGCCTCCACGAATCGCTGTAGGTTCCGCTTTGCCCGATCTTGGCCATCTTGACCTTCATATGCGTTTACTTCGCCGAATTTCCTGTAGTCCTCTGGATTCTCCCAAGGTTTCCGTGGAAGAGCCTGGATCGCACTATTGCGAGGCGCCAGCACCGTTATATTCTTCGAGGCATCGTTGAGACGAGAGGCGATTGGTTCGAAGTCCCGGGTTAACCGGGCAAAGATATTAATGCCCTTAGTCTTGGGAAGGACGTCTGAGATGATAGGACCGTCTCCACCAAACTTCGAGCTCAGATCCTCCACCGGCGCCGTTGTTTGCGGTTTGAGGATGTCGGGGATGATCTTATCCATCATGGATTCGTGCTCCTTGTGTTCAATGACTAGTGGTTGCTGGCGCGAAGGGATACGATATGATAGCCCCCAGAGCGCAGATGCGGTACTAGTAAAGAGAAGTGCAAATAGAAGAGATGTTAGTAGAGTCACTCCCATGCTGTGTGTTGAAGCCATCTTGTTCAAGGAAGACAGGCGAGCCTGACAATGACGCAACGCGCACGTGACGTGGGGAGATAACAGAATCACCTGATATCGATAAGCCACAGAAATTGGCCGCGATCTTGAACTTGCCCCATTCTACACTGGTTCGCCTTGATCGATTGGCAATATGTCGGCTCTGCAGACCTTCATGCTGGTCATTGACCATGATAAAGAGGAAGCAAAGCGCATTGCTGAGGGAATCGCGCAAGGTAAGTCCCCTTCGCCCCGCACTTGCTACTCTGAGGGGTGACTAACTGAGGGATTGCAGATATCGAGAACAAGAAGACGACGTTGATTGATACCGTCCAATCGCTTGGCGAATATATCAACGACGAAGACCCGATTCTGCGTGGAAAAGCGGTGTCCTACCTTACCGCAGTTATCCAAGCCCTCTCGCCGAAGTACCTCTCAAGACAACAGATTCAGGTCTTGACTACATTCTTCTGTGACCGCATTGAGGATGGAGGCGCTGTTGCTGGATTGGAGACTCTGCAGGGCCTGGACCGGTTCAATCGGTTATTGGCCAGCCAGGTAGCACAAGCGTACGTCCTACACTTCGCCTTCAGTGCCAATTGAGCTTTGGCAAAGCTTGTTTCGATTATGGTTATATGCTGACTTTGCTATAGCCTGTTTTCCAACTTCCAGGATCTCCAGTCTCGTTCGCAATCACAACGATTCCAGGTTTATCAATTGCTCAATGAGTTGATGTCAACACACCGCGAAGGTATGTTCATTACCGAAAGTGCCCTTGGATCTCGGATATGGGACTAATAGTCAGTAGCAATGCGCAACATGGGTGACATCTCACTCCTTGGAGTTGTCGATATCATGACAGGAGAGAAAGACCCACGGAATTTGATGGTCGTGTTCTCCATCCTGAAGGTAGTTATGGTGGAATGGGATATTTCCAACCACGTTGAGGTATGCGCCCTCCTTGCAACACCGCAGAACTCTCAATTAACTCCAGAAAGACATTGTTCGACTCGGTATATAACTACTTCCCGATCACATTCCGACCCCCGCCCAACGATCCATACGGAATCACTGCACAGGATCTCAAAGGTCGTCTCCAAGATTGCATCTCTTCAACTAGGCACTTCGCACCTCACGCCATTCCGGCATTATTGGACAAGCTCGATTCCACCTCTCCCAATGTAAAGGTAAAGTTGAACATCACAATGACCTTGAACCGAGTCTAACTCTTCACAGAAAGATGCACTTAATACATTGATTGCATGCATTCACTCGTATGACCCCGACACGGTGTCAAAGTACTCCGTCACAATTTGGGAGACTTTGAAGTTCGAGATTCTTAACGCCCAAGAGGAATTCCTATCTGAGACTTCTCTCGAGGCTTTGAAAGCTATCACGCAACGGCTTTCCGAAGGCGTCACCGAGGTATCACAAGAGCTTCCTCTTGCGCAGTATCTCAAAGCAATCACCAAGGAATGTAATGAGCAACTTCAAGAGCCTCAAAATAAACAGGCGAAGCCGTTCCAGCAGATCCTTAGCTGCGTTTCTTCCGCTTCCGCCGTCTCCTTCATTCTCATTGTCCAGACCGTTGTTGCACCCATTTTCACAATCTACCAAGAGGCAGATGGAATTGTCAAGCAAAGGGCACTTCTTGAGACACTTAATGTACTGTTTGAAGCGGCGACGGACGTATTCGGGCAATGGACCACCCGTGGAGGCGAGATTGCCGTCGAGAACCCACTGCTTGAATTCAAGGACCAGTTCTCGGAGATCTACGGCCAGGCACTGATGGGCGCAGCCAAAGAAGAGATTTCATTCAGGGTAACTGCTCTGAAGGGCTTCTTGCGTCTGTCGACATTGCGTGATTTCTTCCAGGAGAACGAGATAGGACTTTTCGTCCAATACTTAGACGAAATTCTTCTGAAGGAGGAATCTGTTGGCCGTAATGATTTGAAAAAGGAAGCAATCGCTGCGCTTGCTGAGATTTCCAAGCACAAGCCCCGGCTGATCATGGATATTACATTCCCTGCGTTTGTTGCGACTCTACCAGAAGAAGACGAGGGCTCAGATGCCCTGTACTTGCCGACACTCGAGACACTTGCGCAGATCAGCGTTGAAAGAGACATTTTCGAGACCCTCTTCCGTCGTCTATTCAGCAAGCTGTCTATCCTACTGCAGAAGGAACAGCCTGGATCGGTGGCGTACCCTCGCGCCATCCTAATGACCTTACTCTACGTGATGCAGCAAAGGAACATGCAACAAGACCAGAGTGTTGACCTGTACTTTGACAAGATTGTGGTTGGACTCTGCCGCGACGTGGCTGCATCGTCCTCCGGCAAGGCTAAGAACCGAATTCTTAACGATCCTACTGTACTCGATACCTTAGGACGACTTTGCAACCTCCTTGTGCGGTCTGTTTCCAATGAGAAGCAGGAACAAGTGGCCGAAAATGTGTATAGCTTTTTCACCAGCGCCGGGGATTTTGTGCCTGTGCCGTTCGCTCAAACGACCAGCGCAGACCAAGAGCGTACCCTGATTATCTCAACATATCTTCTCGCAGGCTTGTCAAAGGACTGCAGCAACCGGATCCCGTATGCCTCTAGCGACATATCAGCTTTGCTGTCCGATCTGGTCAGCCGTTCCGTCTCAAACACAGAACCAGCTACCCACCAGGCCTATCTGCGTCACTTGGCGTTGCTTGTGAACAAGTTCCTGTCCAAGCAGGACCTTCCAATTGCCGAGAAGCTCTTTGACTCTCTCATCCAGAGCTCAGGCGCAGAATCTCAAACTCTCAGTCCCGCAACTATCCGCACCATTTTCTGGCTATCAAAAGCTCTGGTCCTCCGCCTTGCACCCACAACAACTCACGTTCTAACCTCCCTGCTCGCCCTTATCTCTTCTCCAGACCCGCAGACCAGCACGACCGCAGCACAAGGCTTCGCCATCATCCTCGGCGACGACGACATCCTCTCCCCCACAAACGGCGCCACAATTCGCCTCCTCTGTAGACAGCGCCTCTTCACAACCGTCATCCCCCTGATCTCGTCTCGCATTCGCGAAGTCAACATTGCTGGCACAGATAACTCTGCCGTCGCCACAAAGGCACCAGATCATATCAAACCAGCCCACCTCACTGCCCTTGCTGGAATCCTTTCTACTATCCCCACGGCCCTAGTCATGCCAGAACTCCCCACATTGCTCCCTCTCCTCCTGCAATCCCTCGATCTCCAGACCGCCGACTCCATCGCTGTCCGCACAGCAACACTCGATACACTCGCCGTCATCATCCGTGACAACGGCGTTGTCGTCATCGACCAGTGTGGTCACGTCTCAAGCCTTGTCACGAGACTCCTCAAAACAACGGCTACAAACGTCGGCCCCGGCGCTGTCAATAGTCCCCGCCTCCGTGCGGATGCGTTGAGATGTCTCAACCTTCTTGCTACGCATCAAATCTCCGCAGGTGGTGATACTACCACCCGTGTCCCACCATCTATCTCGCCACTTCTGCCTGTCAAGAACCAAGTACTGAGGTCTCTGCGTGCAGTTCTTGATGATCCCAAGCGTGATGTGCGCAAGGCAGCAGTCGATGCTAGAGGAGCCTGGATACGTGGTGTTGATGATGCGCCAGAAGAAGACGATTGATTGATCATATGTCAAAACTCAGGTATCATATTCCCCAGGAAGAAATAGAGAAAAGCGTGTCTGCATCAAAAATGGACGTTGCATATTCCGATGCATTGAGTATAGATGATATTTCCAGGATCTTGTTCGCACCTTCGTTGTTTCGAGTAAATAAGCATCATTTTCGATATGAACCATGTCATAAAAATGTGAAATGTGAATTGTTATGACCGTTTTTCCATATCTAGTTTAGGCATGCATTTGCCTCAATCAAGTTCATGATCTATACAGCCTAACACCATCGCCAATGCAATGCTATGTATACTACACCATCCCCTCAAAATTAACCAAATCCCTCAATTACGGAGAAATTATTCTCTCAAAAACGCGCTCCTCAACACCCCGATCAACACACAATGAGTGTGCACTAGACCAAGAAAGACAACTTTCAACAGCTTCCCCATAAGGCACTCCACTCTCAAGATAAATCTTAGGAACAAGCCTGCTTGCAGTATTACGCCTTGTCCTCTCCGTATCCCGATCCTCGTCTTCAGGCCTTAATAATGAACCCAAGGACTTCCCAAGTGATAATTCCACAAGTGCAAGCCCAAGCGGCAAGAGAAGATTATTGTTTCCCTGCCGCATAGTTGGAACGGTGCCTTCTGAATCTGTATCCGTATCCGGTATGGAAAGTGGCCAGGAGAGATATACACTGTCGAGCATTATATCACAACCATCTTTATGAGCGGCAAGATGGACATCAGAACTATCCCATCGGGATTTCAGCCAGTTGCCGCAATATTGGATCACGCCGCATGCCAGACCTGCAGCAATATGGAGACGGTCATGTCGGCTTATTTGAGATATAACTTCTTTTAATGGTTTTGGGGGTGTTGGACTGGGGATTTTCGTTGAGGCGTGCATTATGTAGTGGAAGGGGTCGTCCAGTTGGCTTGAGATCATGCCTGTTGTTGTCCATTTGGATTTGGTGGGTTCTTCGATGAGTTCTACTTCGGTTATGCGAAGAGATGAGCAGAAGTCATCGATTGGCGGGGGTAGTGGTGATAATGTTGTTTGGGAATGATTCGTCTCAGTGGTTGGCATATCGAAACGGACTTTGGCCTTTTTGTGAGGCTCTTGTAAGGACAGACTGGTCACTGGGAGGAATTTTTCGTCTTGCCACGGCTCGAACATGACTTCTGTCCAGGTCCAGCTGTGATTGTCTGTTTTGCCGGTGTTTGAAAAGTTCATGTGAAGTTTTGATTGGATCTCTGAATCCTTTGGGGGCCCCAGTGGGTTTGTGGGTAGTTGAAGGTGAACGCAGTGTTGTTCGTTGCATTGACAGCGCCAGTAGGCCCCGAAAATAGTCTTGAAGAGTGCTTCTGCGTGCTTGCGTCTCTTTTGGTACTGCTGAAGAAGACGTGGCAGAGGGTGTCGTTTCTTGTTCCGTGTTTCTTCTTGGTGAAGAGACTGATCCAGCAGAGTCTTGAGTATTGTATTGGCTCCATCAATCTTTGTGAGAAGATCCTCGTAGACTGCTCTACTTAGCATTTTCCAGAAATCCTTGATATCCCCTGTTTTGGGGTCGGGACTCTATAGATCGGAAGTTAACGTTAATTAGCGAAAACAACGCTACCAATCACATACCTTGTTCTCAGCGATATTGATGCCCAGTTTTTTAGAAAGCCTTAATAGGAGATCATTGAGATCACTCATATTATCCAGAAACAGGTCATAGTTTCGGTCTAGCCTTAGACGAAGCTTTCTCTGCAAGGCAGGGTCTTTCCATCCTGGCCCTCGTGGGTTGTCGATCAACTCGGAAAGTTCTTGTTCGTCATTGACAATACCTCCAAGAGTCTGAATTAATGTATTTATAAGGACCGCTCGTTGCGTCGCCAGGCCCCTTGAATAGGCCGCGAGTTCTCTTCGGTAGCGCCTCAGCAACTTGACTTTCTCTATGCCCCGGACATAGCTGTCGAGTTGATTGACGAGGAGAGGAATGACAGTAAGCGTGAGTCCGACAGCTTCAATCCCAGTTACCATTTCTCCAACAGTTTGAGGTCTGCGAAGTTGACTTTTGCTCATCTCGTATCAGCTTTCTCGCGATGCCCCGAAAGCGAGTTTCCACGGCCCCTTAAGCTCGATATTCCGGGAATGCCTCAAGTCGAAGAGAACATGAAGACCGATGAACCCAAAAAGAAGAAACGTACAAGCCATGCTTCGCCTCAGCGCTTATCTACGATAAGCCTTGTCTCTCGGTGGGATGAACTTAATGAAATGTTGGATGAGTTACATGATCTGGACAATGTCTATGTGAATGATGATACCGGAGACAACAGGAGGGCCGATACACCCGAAAGAATGCGGCAATCAAACCCTGCAGTGGAAGTACAGTCTCTGATGCATAAAGTCAAGACCCAATTTGCTCGTTTACGCCAAGAATACTCTATTCTCCGTGCAGAGTTGGGAATTCCGCGTGAAGAGCGTGATGATAAAACAGAAGATTGCTTTAGGCTCGTCCGGTCAATGACTAGCCTAACGAAGACTTTAAAAGATATAAAGTCTGAGGGACGGCCTGAGAGAGACGAGGTATCGGCTCTGATCAAAGAGGCGAAAGGTCTGAGGGATCAATTACACGCTCTTGCGAGCCTTGAAATAGCACAATTATCCAAGAGAAACCGGCAAAAACAATAAAATTGTGGCTATGAAAGACAGACAATGAAGAAACTCAACATGGTGCCTAGATCAGGCTTGGAATTTTGACTATGAGGCCTATTGCCGCCTTTGTCTCATATTAAGCCAGCCAATTCCTATAAGATTCTGCTCCATACTATTACTGTATTTTAGTAGATTGTATAAGTAGCTAGTCAACGACCTTAGCGTCGTATCTGCAGTCATAGGCCGCAAATCTCCAACCCAAGACACTCGAAAATGGACAAAAAAGGGGTAAAAGAAAGGGAGGCCAACGTTAGGCGAAAACGGTGTATGAGACGGTATACTCTCTTCGTGGCTAGGTTTTGTGTAGACTGTCCAATACTTCATCAGTGGCACTGCATATACATTTATGACCCCTGCTGTGGGATATTTGGCTTAATAGGTTGCCGACAGATACTAGTAGCGTAAAGTAGCATTTCGTGCTAGGAGAAAATTAGTGTAAGAGAGAAGGCGATTATAAATCAGGGTTGACATGAAATATCAAGACGTGGTTAGAGTACTATATCAAAAAGCAAGCCACAGAGCAAGAAGGCGAGGAGCTAAAGAGGTTATTAAGGGATAGAGAGAGATAGGTCTATTTGTTCTTCCTTTGTAGTTAGCTATTTATCCTTAGCTTAGGCAAACGAATTCAATTGACGGCAAAGTGACGTGGAAGTGATACCAAATACATTCAAACTGATCTAGTTTCAAACACCTGTACACGTAGACAATCACTTATTATACATATAGCGCCGCGAAAGAGGAGATTGTGCAAGCATCTGTTAATGGCTCATTGAAGAGATTAGAGCCTCTAACCTCAGGTCACCCTCTTCCCCTGCCACACTTCTTACATTGAGATACGGAGACGCCTGGTAGGATAATTATGACAACGACTAAGCGCCGAGAATAACTGGCTAACCCCGTCATGTGGCTCCGGCGAGGTGAGCCGAACAATGTGTACACAGGACTGGAGCTTCGTCGCCGTATCCCAGACCCAACGGCTGCTTGTCCGCGGACCATGAACGCACATTATAGCTCGACAGAACCCTATTCGAACTTTATAAGGACAATTACAACCCCGAATGGCATAGATAGACCAAGCCTTATGGCAGAAGGATATTTTCTGGGAGGCATCATGCCATTGAAACAACTCAGGGTTATTGAAACCGAAGACCGGAATGAGACCAAGCCCATGAAGATTCACCACACATCATCAGCCTTGAGAAAAGTAGAGTCTAAAGCAGAGCTTCATGTGAAAATGCACTGTACAGATTACACATGTGAGACGAATATTTATTGAACGTATGGACGGACAGATAGAATGGAAGTAGGCACCAGCCTAATGAGCCAAGTTGGGACGAAAGTAAGAGGATAGCACTTTCGATAGAATCCCATGACCTGGGTAGTCTCTGTTCAGTCATATCCAAGAGGTAAAAATATGCAGGTCATCAAACATCAAGTCTAATGGGTTCGTTAAAACAACAGAAATGAAAACGTTCAAGGATACCGGATCAAACTCTGCCATGGCGGGTATCTGCTGCAAAAAGAAACG
>ERZ1673737.3385-NODE-3385-length-12170-cov-3.771605_pt1 | contig 12170 bp, 11 predicted proteins | sample MGYA00580211_ERZ1673737 | MGnify/ENA primary metagenome ERZ1673737 (study PRJEB41218, sample SAMN15661789) | gut metagenome | host: Homo sapiens | place: Canada: London | collected 2015-08-20/2019-03-30 | study: EMG produced TPA metagenomics assembly of... | reverse complement strand
ACCCACTGACTGGGATAACGTGATTGAACGAGTAGCGGAGCCTCTAGGCAACTAGACAGTAGATGTAGAAGACTAGGGAGAAGTCGGGCATAGGGAAGAGGGGGATGACTACTAGCATCGAGAGTAGCTGTAGGGGAGCATAGTTTCTTAATAGCAATTGTATATAAGACCATATAACTAGAATATTGATTAAACACAATAAATAGTCCGCACAATATATGCGTTGCTAATAATCTCTTCTAATGTATACTAGCGTAGAATAGGAAAGGGAGAAATACTTATATTCGATATACGTACTAGGACCGGCCGAGTCTACTAGTTTTAAGGCCTATAATATAGATAGTCTAGGAAGACCTATCTTCCTTTTAAGCTAGTTAGATCGGTATTGTAAGAGCTATTTATAAGTCTAATTAGCTTCTAAGTCTCTTTCCTATTTCTATTTATCTATTGAAATAGGGATGGCACGATGGCAGTCTGACATAGCAGACGGGTCGATATCAAAATAATTTTGGTGGGACAGATGTAGGCTTGGCGAAGGATCGGATGCCTGGTGCTGCCTGCCGGCCGATGTTTAAAATTGTCTTAACCAACCACAAACACCATGTTCACTATCCTTTGACTCAGAAACCCACCTTTCAGCAAGGAACATGCTCTCTACGTTACCAGCGGAGCTGCTGCTCTCAATAGCAAGCTATCTTGATAGCCACACGGACACTCTGCGGCTCGCCTCCTGTTGCCGTGCCTTCTACCCTCTTTTGTTACCTAAAGTCTTTACATCGCTCGACCTGATAGAGCACCGCAATGGCCACTTGAGTTATCTGGTACACACACTAGCATCCAAGCCGGCATTAGCGCAAGAAGTGCGCACTTTGTGTGTCCCCAATTGCTGGCGGCCGACTTCCGGCGTGCGATATGAACAGGAGGTTATCCTGCCAGTTCTGAAATCAGCCCTGGGGCCCGACGGCAACCTATCCACATGGGACTGGGAACTACAGAGTCGAGAGAATAGTGACGCATGGACTGTCCTGCTTCTGGCCCTCTTGCCTAATCTGGAGGATCTGGTCCTGCAGGTTCATGATTTTTCAAACTACACTCTCGAGTGGATGGCCAGGATCGCCCAGCAAGAAAGCGCTGGTTTGACTAAATTAAAAAACTTCACAGTCGTGTGTTTTTATGTAGATGGTGGCCTCAGCTCATCGCACTGTCTTCCAATCCTTCGACTTCCCTCGTTACGAAGCTTTTGTGGCCATATGATATGCGATGGTGGTAGCTCTGATGAGGAATATGCCGAAGATGAAGCGTTCGATCCGGCCAGTTACGTGCCTGACAATGTTAGGTACTCCAATGTTATTCATATCCACCTTAAGTCCAGTTGTTCTCGACGAGGCTCTGCGGATTTGATCGGCGCACCCAAGAGCCTCGAATCTTTCATCTTTGAGCATTCCGATAACCCAAATTACGCGGATGATGAGAGGATATACGCGGCGAGATACTATCCACCATTGCGCAGACATCGGGAGACCTTGCAAACGTTAACACTGACCGACGAGGACAACAACCACGAATACGATTACGTCGGATCATTCGCGGGATTCAGTGCGCTGAAGGAACTTCGGCTGCTGGCATCTCATATACTAGACTGGAACCAAGGCTGGAGTGACCTACAAAAGACATCAAGGAATAGATTCAGTGATGTATTACCTCTATCGCTGGAAAGCCTTATTCTTGATGGTCTAGAGATAGAGCATACAACTGAACTAGCTAAGGCGTTTAAAGACCTACTCTTAGGAGGGAAGTACCGCTGCCCGAACTTGACTTATTTAGAGGTCAAGTGAAACTGGATGCATGTCCATCAGTCAACTGAGGAGTCTAACGCTAAACCTCGTCCTATTCCTGCTATGTTAGAGGAGTTTGCAGACTTCAAGGCGGAACTTGAGTTATTATGTTCGGCTGTGGGAGTTGGGTTTCGTCTGCGTGATTTGCATGTTGAGGATATTATCAAGCGGAATCGTTTGTCTGGCTTTTGGAGTGATGCCCTTTGACTAGGTAGTTGGTCACTAATATACCCTGTCTACCTGAGGATGACATGTGTCAAACAACACCAGTTTTCATTCTACTCTTCTTACCAGAAGGCTGTTAAAATTGTCCTCGATTCAATTCTCAAATACATCTAGGCACGGGAACGACCGTGTATCAGCTCAGTCAGACAACCAGGAAGCGAATTTTATTGTACATAAAAGGTATTCTAACTATGGTGTCCGGAGAAGTGTCGTATCTCTTCTTTAGTCGGCTAGCATCATTGGCATAGTGGATTGTCTCGTAGGAACTAACAGATTGTACCGTCACATTGGCCAAGTACAAACTCCAATACCAGACTCAGTAGAAGGAGAAGGAGCTATCATGACCTCGAGGAAGCCATGTTCGGATGCTAGTTTGCCGTGTTCTCATCTTGTAGAGCGTATAAATAAAGGAGATTGGGTTATAGTTTATAGACCTCTGGGCCGTGTTATCACCCACATGCTTTGTTTGCCAGCGTCGGAGGACGTAGGTGTCTGTCTTTACTTGAGACATGTTGCAAACCATGTCTAAACTCATACACTACATGTTGAATTAAATAGTCTGGGCCAGTTTACGATAACGGCGAATGAACTATGGTCAACGATAATATCCCCGCCAGTCTTCTAATTTGAGGCCCTATGGTGCAATAAGAGCCCTTTAACCAACCACCAAGAAACGCAGAGTTCAAATACTTCATCGGCTCATTCTCGGCGTCGAATCAGATTATTCAACGAAGTGTTTTCAATTCACCAACGAACCATGATACTACAAGCGACATAGTCAGGATTCATCACACCAAAATCCTGGACTTTTATCGATTAGCCCCAATCTTTCGAGATATCTATTTGAGTGCAGGAGCATATTGAGCCTGGTTTATGCATGTTCAAACTGTCACTCTTTCTCGATCTACATTTGTAATGAGCTCCTCAACCACAAGCAACCTAAGCTATACCCTTTAGTGTATGACCATAACCCTATATGCCATTGCACACCATTACAGCCTTGCCAAAGGCCCGTATGCATTAACAATAGCCAAAAGCTCCGGGCGAATCTCCGAGACCGATTTACAGCCTGTAAGCTGCATGCATCGCTTGAAGTCATCGTACAGAATCTTAAACATCAGCTCGACTCCCTGCTGACCATCATGCTGCCGAAAGTCTCAGTATGCAAACATCAATATCAATAGCGCAACAAGAAATACTTACCGCCAATCCCCAAAGCACAGGACGTCCAACCCAGCAACACTCTGCGCCCAGAGCAAGGGCCTTGAAGATATCAGCCCCAGACCGAATCCCACCATCAATATGAATCCTAATCCGTCCTCGTGCAACCTTAGCACAAGCAGGAAGAGCATCAATGGTAGCTGGCGTCTCATCTAGCTGTCTACCACCGTGGTTGCTAATAATAACACCATCGCAACCGTATTCAACGGCAATCTCAACGTCCTCCGGCGTAAGGACTCCCTTGATCCAGATCTCCATCTTGGTAATACTGCGCAACCACGGAATCTCCGTAGCCCAAGAATGAGAATCTGAATTCGTCGAAGTGAACCCATCATCATGAGATTGCGCCTGGATCTCATCCGATGTCTTCTCGTACATCGGATACGCCACGCCAGGCGGAGGCTTGAATCCATTCCGCCATTCATTCCAGCGAACACCAAGAACGGGACTATCCGCGGTCAAGAAGATTGCCCTGCAACCCGCAGCTTCGGCGCGACGCACAATACGCTCTTGTTTAGCTTTGTCGTTCAACGTGTAGAGCTGCATGACGTGGTTGACAGGTCCCACTTCGTTTCCTGCCTCGGTGATTTGCTCGACTGGATAACCGGTGTAGGAGGAAACTCCCATGTTCACGCCTGCCTTGGCACATGCTCTGCTTGTTGCTAGTTCTCCATCTGGGTGGGCCAGTACTTGTAGTCCAGCGGGCGAGGCACAGAGTGGGAACAGGATGTCCCGACCAAAAAGGGAGATGCCCGTGTCCACTTGGGAGACATCTTTCAGGACTCTGGGGAGGAGACGGTACTTCCTATATGCAGTGTAATTGTCATGGAGGGTTACTTGGTTTGTTGCGCCAGAGTTGAAGAAATCTAATCCATGGTTTAGACCTAGAGATTGTTATGTGAGGGGATGGAAATACCTTTTACAGAAACAGGGAGGGATTTGGAAGCTGCCTCCTGAAGGTCAGCTATGTTTAGTATTTTGTTGGACATTGCAGGTAACAAGGATTAAAGCTCGCTGGGAGTTGTGAAATGTAGAAAATCCCATGTTGATAGCAGTGTGAGGGGTAAGAGTGGGGGAGGATTTTCCCGATAGCTTTCCCGATCCGCCTTAAACCACTCGCGATGCTGAATCACTGTATCTAAAGCCAATCCTGGCACAAACTTTGAACTTATCTCTCGTTAGCACAACCAAATATGTCTCCATAGGGCTGAAAACCTTGTCACTATATCCTGTTATCCTTGACTCCCAATCTACCTTGAACACGAAGCCTAATTAGGCATCGTGCATTGCACTAGCCCTAATCAGGATATAGACATTGACCCCGATATAAAATAGCCTCTCATGACTCTAGACTCTACTAACATCAACTAATGCCACCTTTCCGAGATCGTTGGGTTGTTACAATCTGCAAATGGTCATTATGCATTTATTATTCTTGATTGAGATGACATGTACTCGAATGCAACGGTCGAAAAACTCCAGATCTGACTTTTCTCCTGAAAGTCGTGGCGCAAAACAGCGAGCTCGCTGAGTCGGCTCGCATCCCCCTGTTGCTCCATCAGAATCTGTAGGTAATTGAGTTCAGCTTTGCTAGAAACAGAGTTCTGGAACGCATCTTTGCGCAATCTCGGGCACAGCTTCGGCGGCACTATCGAAGTTGACGGGCCGCAGCACCATCGCATTGTCAGCCAAATCACTTGCTTCTACCACTGACCAAGTTCAATCTTGCCAGTTGGGCGAGTGCGGCGAACCTTGTCCGACTGGGCTTAGCGCTGCCCAGCGGAGCGATGGCAAGAACAGAGGAAACACGGGTACCAACACTGGATGCTCCAAAGGCAAATCCCGTCTTTACTGCTGTCCAGCTGACAATATGCCCACTTGCCAGTGGCGTGGCGGGGCTCCATTTTGCAATGGCAAATGTCACAAGGGAGAGGTCGAAGTGTCAAGCAGCATCAGTGGGACTGGAAAGAGTTGTTGGACTGGGCACAAAGTGCTTTGCTGTACGCAGACTGCGGCCAACAAAGCAGTTGCTGAGTGTGGCTGGTCAGGAAGTGCGCCTTTCTGTGCTGGAATTCATAGCAATGCAGGTTGTCTCTCAGGACGGGAGCGACTTACTTATTCCAATTACGGAGCTGGTGGAGAGGAGCATTGTATTGTCGGTTACAAGTCATTCTGCTGTGATCAGCCCCCTCCATACGAGAACTGCGACTGGTACTACCATAGTGGAAAATTCTGGGGTTCTGTTCCCTTTCAGTGCTCTGGAACGTGCCCTGCTGGTAAAGCTTCCATCGCGACTGATCCTTCTGGGTGCATGTCAGGATATGGATCATTCTGTTGTGATTCGCCAGCTACGAGTGTATGTGAAAGTCCCCTTGCGGTCCCTGTTACTTGCAATCTTTGCTAACCCAAGTTGAATGATCCCCTCGTTACGGCTTTCAAAACTCAGCTACAGAAGTACTCCAAAGATCCCGTCTGCGACAAAGGCCAGCGTCAGTATTCAAAGCGGGACACCATCGAAATGGGGTTGCAAAAGCGTCATAGTTTGAACAAGGCAGACTGGACTAGTCTGCTAATTCATTTGACCGCCATCGCGAAGGGCAACAGCCCGACCTATCAGATGATGTTGATGGAGAGCGAATATAATTCTAGTGATCCGTTGGTGACCCTGGACGAGATTGATCAGTTCCAGGCTGGGTGGTAAGTGTTGTATTTATCTCCTCTGGAACATTAACTGAACTGATGGTACAGGCCTAATGCTGAGCCTATTGCACGGACCGAAAGCCTTCTGTGCTTAGGAACGCATGGGAGAAATGAGGTCGCGGACTCTCTGGATGCTGGGTCCCAGCTTTGCGAGTTGGCTTGCGCTGCTGCAGGCCTTGATAAACGTTCCAACGCTACAATTCTGTTGTCGGCGGCGAAGAGTGTATCTGCCAGAAACATTGCGGAATCCGAGGAGCTTTATAGTTCCTCGGAAGGATTTGGACAACCAAGCTGGGGTATGACTCCTACCTTTCACACTTTGAATGCGCACTAACCAGAATAGGTTATATAATGCAGGGAATTATGGACGGTGCCTTAACCCTAGAGTATGAGATGTTGGTCCGTACTGGAGAGGAGTATATTTTGGAAAGTAAGTGACATTATCTTGACCAGCAATGTACAATGTAGACATCTGCTTATACGATGCAGTTGTATGGCGACTGCCTGATGGCCCGGGATATCGAGAGACTAACAGCGATGAATACGCGGTGTTTCATTTCCACTTCGACCATATCATGGATCGCGACGGTGCACTCCGGGCTGGAATATACGCCATAGTGGCCTTCCATGGCCAGCAGTATGTTGAGCAAAACAGGTATCCTCGTGTGGACGGCAACGACAATCAAGGTGACAATCGACGAGCTCACGTGTTGAATTGCAATACGGGCAACCGGGTGACCCAGCACTCGTTACTTCTATCCTGGGGGTGGACGGGAGTCCGACTATGATAATGAGCATCACCGGATGATTTGGCGTTTTGCAAACTATCTGCACGAGGAGGACTTGGTAACGGAGCAAACATTCACGGGAGCTCAACGGGGTCAGTTGACGAGATATCGCGATGAGGAGGATCCATGCTCGACGCGATGGTACTTTACATGGGGACGCTATCGGCAGAGTCGACCCTTCAACCCTAATTATATTTTGGGTGAAGCTGCTGAGGACGACATAATGGATGATAATGACGATGTGTAGATATACAGACCGTAAATATAAGCGAAGGAACCAGGATGGATTGAGTCATGTCAAATAGCTCCTATGGTATCACCGAGAGAACCCCGCACTTGAGCAAGTTAAATATAAAGCAGGAGCCCTCTTCTTCTCCAGCTTCACCACCGTACCATGTCATATAAACTCACCAGAGAAGACGTCACCTGGGGCGTCGAGGAGTCTGCGGCCATTCGGGCTGCCGGTAATCCCAATCCAGCCGTCCTTCGTGCTCTGTTGGATTATCATCAAAGAAAGCTTCGTGAACTAGCAGGGTGCTCTCCCAATGCAAATATCAATGGCGGCAACATGGGCACCTACGAATCTCCGCTCACGGCAGCCATTCGCGTGAATTCATCAGAAAATGTTCGGACGCTTCTGGCCAGTGGTGCAGATCCCACAGGCATCCACATTTGGGATTTATCTGACTACTCTGCGAGGTTCATGCGTGGTCGAGACGCCATCGTCGACATCTCGAGTTTTGGCCCGTGCCCTTCACGACTACACATTCTAGAAGTCGCAAAGAGCAAGGGGATCACCGAGCAGACACAGCCGTTGACACAAGCCGAACTGGATGAGCGGCGCACCAGCTTTCCACGATTTTGGACTGAGCCAAATGTCCCAGGCCAGCGACTGAGGATGAACAAAGGCATCACAGCTTTAGAAGTGGCTGCTGGTTTGGGCTTTGAGGTTCTCTTCGCGCTGGTTCGCGAAGCGGGGGCAGATGAGTCTGCCTGGATCAGCGCTTCCGGTCAAGCCAACTTCGATGATACTAAGCCATCGTCACTAAGCATCACATCCCCTGTCCACGAAGCCATTGAACATGGTCAACACGCTATGCTTGAACGGCTTCTCAATACATATCACTATTCTCCCAATTATCGGGCAATGGTAGCTCCCACAGTTGCCTTTCCGCCGCTTTCTTTTGCACTGGGTCGATGCGATCCAAATGATCCCAATATCCGGGCCTGTATCAAACATCTTCTCGCGCATCCGGATATTGACGTAGATCTCCGCACACCTATCTTCGAAATTCATCCGCTCCATTTGGCAGTTGCTCGCCATGACCCTGAACTCCTATCCTTTCTTCCTATGCCACTCTCCAGCGCAGGCACGACGGCTTTGGGTCATACGTTGCTTCACATCGCCTCGCTCCCACTTACCTCAATGTCCATGAACCGAGAAATCCCTGACGCCGTGCGAAGTGTTCACTGCGCCCGCACCCTAGATTCTCAGTGGCTTCCGCATTCACAACCCAGCCCGCTGCACTTGGAAACAACAAAAGGAATCGCCATCGAAGTGCCATTCACTCCTATCGATCCACCGACACCATTGACTCCTGCTGAGCAGGATGCACAACTCAGCACTCTTCGCGTGCTTGCTGATGCGGGGATCGATGTACGCGCCCAGGATGTGGATGGAAACACTGCATTGCACTATCTTGCTACTGCCTTGAACGGTGATTCCAGAGCCATGCAACTATTACGGCAGATGGAAGGGGGCGAAGAGGTCTACGATAATTGCAAGAATCGGGAGGACCTGACTCCCCGTGCCCTGTGGGAAGCTTGCAACGAAGCGTGATACGGGCAACAGATGCATCTAGCATCGTGTTGGTAATTTAGTTCTCAGGTGGCATTTCGTGACTTTAGATGTTCAACAAGTGCATCAGCAGAATAGACAAACCATGGGTTTAGACTTCGAAGCTTCTATTCTAGTCGATCCCTTGTAGCACTACACAAAATCACACATTACCACAATTTATGGTCGTGGAGTATGTTAATTCAACGCCCCATCCACCCACTTCCTCGGATTGCCTAATCTGTCACTCCGGGGATCCCGCATGTAAGCAGAGCGTGCCACGATTGATTCGCTGCTGCCAGAGACTAGAGAGATATGCGTGAATAGCCGGATTGGAATGAGGCGCGGGGTACATTGCAAATGGAGGGTTACATGTCCTTTGTTTTGTTTAGTGCGCAAATCTGTGGGGAAGTCTGGGGTATGATCTGAGCTGTAGTACATGCACGTACGGCTAGGTGCGTTTTCATTAATTGCTATGACATGTTGGTCTGTGGAGACCAATGGCTGTTCAGATACATGTGGAAACAGATGCAAGTCACAGCTATGGGCAGAGATTTTACAATTTCCAGGTTTGTCTTGGTTTATTTTATTTCATTTCATTTCAAATGTATCGTTGTTCATAATGGGAATCTATGATTCCGAGGTAAGATAGTAATCCACCCGAAATATCGAAAGATATAAAACCGTATCACGACGCGCAAGTAAATGCAGAAGTTCAGGACAACTGGGAATCTTATAAAACAAGTCGCGAAGAAAGATGACAATAGGCTAGTAAACACAGCGGTTGATACACAACAGTGTGATTGGGAACAATAAAGTCATGAAATATAATAGTTGCTTATTTGGCAACTTCTCTAACCTTCTGGCTGGTATCATTGTCGAGCTCGGAAACTGTGGAGCCCTTGCAAGGCTTGTTGTGCTCACGCTCGATAGCGAACTTAACAGCCTCGAAGACATTCTCACACGTCTTCCTAGGTGGGTACCGCGGGACAGTACCATCCTGGTAAACACCAGTCTTAACGAGGATCGAGAACCAATCGTTATCCGTGGTCTCGTTGAACTCGTTCGTGCCACGGATATCGGACTCCGGCGTGTCGCCAATGAAGTACACAATAGACGGAGGCTTGTTGATACCGCAAGAGTCACTGCGCCATTTCTGTAAAAGCCGAGTGGCGAATTTATAAGTGCCGATTTGGGGCTTGCCAAAGGCAATGGTGTTCAGGTCCTTTCCTGTCAGGGCTCCGTACACAGCTTCCAGGGAAGCGCGCAGCGCACCCATTCCAAGACGCGAGTGTTCGTGCGAGGTAGACCACACGACATCGGTGTGCGAGAAGAAGACAGGTGGGCCCTCTTGGAAGGTTTCCGACCGTGTGTTCAACCACCCGTCTTTTGTCATGAGGCAGTCTAGGATGATCTGTTGGTCGCCGGCCCAATCGCGGCTGTCGGCGAAAACGAAGATCGCTTCGATGCGAAGATTGTCGAGATCGAGGAGGCGCGAGTTCTCGAGTTCCTCGTCTGTTAATGTGCGGAACGGTGTGGTGTCGTGTCGCGTCTTGATGATATCGCCGGGCGTGATGACATCTTTGAATCCATATCCCTCGGCCACGATACGGCACTTCTCGCCCTCGCCGCCGACCACCAGGACAGTGTGGTATTTCTCTGCCATATCACGCATGGGGGTGTGACCGCAAATGAATTGGCCAGGGTCGACCTCCAGGTCGAGTTGGCGACTGAGATCGAGGCATCGCTCTTTCTCGGTCTTACCACCGCCATTGGTGAGGAAAATGTAAGGACTAAAAAAAATGCGATTAGAATGTTTTGCTTAAAAGGGTTTCCCCTCACTCAAGAGTGCGGGGAACAGAACACACAGGGCAAGTACTCACACCTTGACTCCGTACGGGTTTTCACCGTTGATGTATTTCATCGCATCGACGGCTGCAGGGATAGGCTTTCCGCCCTTGATGAGGACACCGTCGATGTCAAAGGCCAGTGCAAAGTCATCGCTAGTGACTGCAGGGGGGTTGGACATGGGAGTAGGGATTTGAGAGTAGTCATCTTCAGACGAGACTTCTTCTTCGTGGTAAGTTTTGTTCATATTCGAGTGGTTGGAGATATGTTCAGAATCAGAAGCCATTAAATGCTTGGGAGGAACGACAACGGTGGGTCCACCATAAAGGTCTGACTGAGCAGCATCCAGGCTGTCGAGTCGGCGGACTGTCTTTGCGTATCCGTCGGATGTAGCCATTGTGAATGGAAAGTGAGCGGTGTGGGTCTGAAATGCGGGTACAATGACGATGTTAATCGCTGCCTGTTGAGTTGCGATATAACCGGTTGCAGATCGTCAAACACACAGTCAAACAGACGCTTGAAAGTTCAACGACTGTGAATAGATTGTGATAAGCGTCAACGATTATGCAGGCTGCAGGAGGATCAAGTAGATCACAGCAAAGAGTCGAGCAACTTGAGTCGAATGAGTCAGGGTAGATGGAGCCTGTGGGGACGAAGGGCCATTTATATAGCAGACTGAGGCCCAAACGGAGTAACTTCAACACCGTCGACCCTGTTACCCAATGGCAGGGGTCCCCCACACTTGAATGGCTTTCGTCATCGGCCATTTTTGGGTTGGGACTGCATAACTTATCTCTAAGCGTTTTGAAGTCGAACGTAGCTGTGGATACACAACGGCGCACTCTTGGCGCGTGAATCCGTTGGACAAGCTGATTTGTCCAAGAGACATCCGTGTTCAAATGGTGGAGTCCTGTGGAAAAGAACAGTTGACGTAAGGGAAATCAGTACTAATCAAGTATCTGATTCGTCTGGTTGCAGCATTCGAGCCATCCAAGCCTTTCGGCGTGGCGTGATCGGTACTACCGAGAGTACTACCGAGAGGCGATGTCTTTTCGGCGTCTCGTATTTCTAATCTAGCCAACCCGTGCTCAGCCCTTACGTTTCCCGAGTAAATTCGACGTGCGTCCTCCGACTGGATGATGTCGAGCCAACGAGCGTCACCGCGGGATATGTCGGGGATATTGACGTCATTATGCTGACTCAGTACAGGAACCGGAATAACAAGAAAAAGCGAACCACAAATTATCTCTGGATCATCAATGGAATCAGAGTATGCTAGGCCGCATAAAGACCATTGTGCGCCATAGTAAGAGCTGAGTGGTCCGCACTAAGGGGATCAAGCGGTACGGCGCCGCCACCACATGTCGGCCGGTGCCACCTCGAGGGGTAAAAAGTAAAAAAGAAAAAAAGAAAAAAAGAAAGAACGCGGCGTCTGTAGGAGTATCCACAGCTTTGATATCCCAAACATCCAGTGAAATGGTACATACAAGGGCCCCTATCCCCTAGCCGGACATTTCTCGGACAACCAAAAAGTTCGAGAGCGCCAAATGCTGTCACTGTGGATGCACCCGTGGACGGGCCGCGAGTCTGTTTCTATGACGGAAGCAGCCCATGATCGAGGGACATAAGGGTTCCAAGAGCAGAGGTGGGCTGGCGTCTTGCGCGGCTGTCTGGGCACAGCTCAGTGTGCAGAGAATGGTATCCTGGTAGTTTGTA
>ERZ1673737.3384-NODE-3384-length-12170-cov-4.488403_pt1 | contig 12170 bp, 12 predicted proteins | sample MGYA00580211_ERZ1673737 | MGnify/ENA primary metagenome ERZ1673737 (study PRJEB41218, sample SAMN15661789) | gut metagenome | host: Homo sapiens | place: Canada: London | collected 2015-08-20/2019-03-30 | study: EMG produced TPA metagenomics assembly of... | reverse complement strand
CCTGCTTTTAGGAGTCATCTGATTATTGAATGCAGTTGGTGGGAGAGGATTGATTCGTGGAGGGGCGTGAAGCCGGTTATGTTATGGGGTGAGGGATCGGCGCCGGTGTTTAGGAGGTTGTTGAGAATTTGGGATGAGACCGGGGAAGTTGTGCGGCAGGTTAGGTGGAGTGGTGTTTCTTCTCTGTTGTCTCGGGGTTGAATATCTGCACCGTGGTGGATGAGGTAGGTTGTTATTTGGAGGTTTTGGGTCAGGGCTGCTTTGTGGAGGGCGGTTTGGCCGTCGTAGTTTGGTGTGTTCAGGGCTTTGGGTTGTTGTTTTGGGAGGAGGGTTGTTAGGGTGTAGAGGTTTGATGAGACTAGGAGGTGGAGGAGGGTGTTTCCGCTTGGATCTTGGGATTTGAGCAGTCTTGATGGGAGATTGGGAGTTAGATAGGGGATTGCTTGGAGTAGATGGAGAAGGTCTTCGAGGGGGAGGATGTCTGCTATTGAGAGGAGGATGTCGATGGGGATACGACATGGGGGTTTCATAGTGGCTTATAGGACTGGAAGATTATTGAGTATACTAGCATCGCTTTATGGAAGATAAGTGATCTCCTGACTCCTTTGCCACGGTGGAGATGATGTTGCCCGACATGCCCAGCTTAGCTTGAGCCTTATGGTGGGGGAGATGTAGCCAATAAAGCACTGTTCTTGGGATAAGACTAACATTAGCCGGGCTATTACCGTAAAAATTTAATTCTAAGCGGGACTGACACTATTGAGATAGAGAACAGGATGGCAGAGGGCTGATGAACTAGACATGCTTCGTAAAATGCGATGTTTGATCTATATATCATGGCATAACATAAATAGAATAAATGTAAATGTATATATCATGCACCAAAACGCTATGCATATGAATTTTCTATAGCAAACCAGTATGCCCAAGTCAACGAAGAGGTATCACCAAGAAAAACACATCCCAAGAAGAAAGGGCATGGTATAAAAGGTGATTTGCAACGAAAACCACAAATATAAACCCTCGATCTTAAGCCGTAGCCGTTTCTGCAGCCTGCAGCTGTTGAATACGCGCCGCCTCCGCAATATTAACAAGCCCGACACCCTCGAGGATGACAGAACCAGTATTCGCATCAGCAGCAAGATCCTCATCACCCAACCCAGGAGGAATAGTCCCATGCCCGATGACGACTTCCTCGCCTTCAGCGGCAGGAACCCAATCCGGCACTTCAGTGGGTCCCTCGCAGCCATGCGGAGGCAGACCCCAGTGAGGCATCGGACTGCGGTATCCCCAGTCACCGTCTTTATCAGCGTACGCAACAGCGTGCAGGAAGATACCCAGTTCATGAGCACCGGGGTCTGAGTACAATTCCGTACCGCAGACTTCACAAAGATCTCCGGATAGCTTCTCGCCCTTGCGTTTGGCGTAATCTTCTGATGCGGCGACTTGTTCGCGGTACATGATCTCGTTGACGAGGACCGGATCCGTGCCTGGTGGTACGTTCGGTGCCGCGGTTAGATGTGTGCGGTACGACACTGTATCCGCAATTTCTGTCTTTCCCATGAGAGATAGCCGGGCGACGATTTCTTCGTCGCGTTCGGCGGTTGCTTCGGCTTTGCCGAGCCCCGGTCCGAAGACACGTCTATTGGAGTAGATGGGATCATTTGAGATTGGGTGACCCATGAACTGAAGGTGGACTCGGATTTGGTGGGTGCGGCCAGTGAGAGGGAAGCAGTGCACGATGCTATATCCTTCCGTTTCGCTCAAAAGGGATGTTGAAGGGGGTGTAGCGGGGCGCTCGCCGTCCGGGGTGCTGGATCCCGATTCTGCGGTGGGAGGGTAGTAGGCCAGACGGCGAAATTTGGTTGTGGCTTCCTTGCCGGTGGCGCGGACGCGGTTAAGACCGAGTTTCGGGCTTACTTGCATGATGGGCTGATCGCAGACTACCACGCCGTCTGGGAACTTGCCCTTGACGCGTGCGACATATTCCTTCTGTACTGTGCGCGATTTAAGAGCGGTGGCCATCTTCTCCGCAGCTTGAGGGTCTTTTCCGATGAACATGATTCCGGAGGTCAGTCGGTCAAGGCGGTTGCATGGGCGAGGCACGAAATTGGGGTCGCGATCTGCGCGCAGGATTTCTACGACTGAGTTGAAGTTGTATCGGCCTGCAGCGTGGACGGGAACACCGGCGGGCTTGTCAATGACAATGAGCCCTTCGTCTTCGTAGATAATTCCGATGGGGAGGCTTGTGACAGGGGGTTCGTGGCGGTGGGTGGTGTGGGATATAACTTGGCCGTTTTTGATGACGGTTTCTGGGTAGGCTCTCACACCATTGACGGTTACAAGGCCTTTTTCAAGAGCGGATCTCTGGTCATTGTTAGTTCGAAATTCTCCTGTGCCAAACAATCAACGTACATAATACTCCGGCTTCCGATCGCGAAACTCGGACGTGAAGATCTCGACCAACTGACGACCGCGCCATCGCTCCTTGCAGTTGGTGTTATAGGTGTAGTGGTAGGGTTTGATGCGACGGAATCCACCATCCAGATAGTATGGTGCTGTCCAGGGATTGCAGGGGGTCACGACCACGTCCGGGATCTTCTCCACGGGCTTGGTGGGGGGCACTTGGTCGACATTCATGAGGGCCATTGTGGGCTTCGGCGGGAGTTTTAGTTTGCCTTGCCGCAGCAAATAGGCCGTTATACGGGGTGAAGGAGCCAGGAGGGAGAGAGAATATGCGACAAGTCGAAGAGCAAAGGGTAAGTGAGGTTGTCTGGGGAAAAGAAAAAGAATAAATCTCTATCGCGTGTTATCAGGTACGCCCCACATTCAAGGTGATCCGAGGCCCTGATTAGTCAATGTTTATATACAGCCAGGCCATCGAATATCCTCAGTATAACAATCACATAGTTGGTGTAGATCTATAAGTCGAAGGCTTACAGTTAATGGAGTGTTAGCTGATCTACCAAATCCACATGCCCAGCCTTGGGAGATCTTCAAGATCCTTACCTAATCACCGTCATGCCGAGGTCCATCACCTCCGAGGAAACGCGGAGATAACCTCATTCCTTGAGATGCCCCAGGGTATTAAGCACATAGAGACAACCATTTCCCAATCACACAGCTGTCGGTGAAAATATTCAAAATGGCACCCCCAGGATACTCAACCAAGAAACAGCGCAAGCGCAGCGACTATGGCTACCACCAAGTCCACCAAACAAGATGGTAAGTCCAACCACCGACACCCACCTCCAAACCCAACCCCAATACCCAAAGACCTAACATACCCCAGGTTCGACAATGACATGTACGCCCACCTCAACAACGCAGTCTATACACACCTGTTCGACACAATCGCAAACACTTACCTAATCGAACACTGCGGCATGGATCCCTTCAGCGTGAACAACCCAACATCAACGCAGCAACCACAACCGCAACCAGGCCAGCCCTCGGCTATTGCGGCAGGCGCCGATCAAATCGGCCTAATAGTCTCCACACAGGCGGACTTCTTTGCTTCCGTGCGCTTCCCGGATCAGTTGGAGGTTGGGCTGCGCGTGAACAAGCTTAGCAAGTCGAGTGTGACGTGGGAAGTGGGGATCTTTAAGAAGGGGGAAGAGGATGTTAAGATGGTTGGGACTTATACGCATGTTTTTGTGCTTAGGGAGACTATGCGGGTTGGGAAGGGTGGGATGGAGGGGAGGGTTAGAGAGGGGTTGGAGAAGTTGCTTGTTAAGGAGGGGGCGAAGTTGTGAGGTGATAGTTATAACATTAGATGGGAACATGACGGGGTTTGTATATAGCCTTATCAGCTGGAATGAGTTATTGGCCGCGCGCTCATTGGTTCTGGGAATCGTAATATAAGACTACGCGGGATAATTACCATGGATAGGAAAGATGTGCGGTGGTAAGACGTTTTGTCTCAATTCGTATTGATCATCATCTCGAGAATGCAAGGCGCCAAACAGAGATATAAAAAATAGTGCGCCATGTTGATCATCTGAAACGCTTAGATGATCCAAAGTCTGATCTAAATTGAAATCTATATGAAATGAAACCGGTGAAACATAAAACAACCCTCCTTATAACCCAATAATATGAGCAAAATTAAATCCAGCACAAACATGAAACCGAAACCGAGTACTTTTGAGGTTTATCATGAACAAAGAGGACACGCTTGAACGCTTCGCAAGACCGAAACAACAGCGCTAATAAAATGTATGATGGAATTTCCGATCACAATTAGATGGGTTGTCTAAGCAACCTCATAGGGATGGAGCAGTCGCTCAATCGAATTTGCCAGCAATGATACTGCTGCAGCGGGAGACGTTGGCACTGGTAGGGGGAGAGGCACCACGGTGCATAGTGTAGCCATCCTCATCGACCCACCACTTGGGATAAGGGCCAGGGATGAAACTGCCATGGGCATCCCAGCCAGCAACCCAGTGAACACCGTCGTCGAGGAGGAAGAAGCGGAGCTTTTCAGGGCGCGCGCCCTTGTGTAGCGGCGCATCAAACCAGCGGCAGCGGTCCTCCAATTCGGATTCGAACATGTAGCGGTGGAGGATACGACAGTAGACCAGAGCAGCTGGCTTTTTCTCGTCGTGTTCATATCCATCCCGGTGGATGAGGTGCCATCCGCGACCCGGGAAGAACTTGTATGTTCCGGGGACGGGAGATTGCCAATGCTGTTCCTTAAGGGTGCTGTCGCGATCGCCCTTTTGGAACCAGTAGACGGGGCAGAAGATGTTGCGCGCGCAGAGAAAGAGGTTGGGAGCCATTGTGGAGGGGGTGGTATCAAAGACCAAACAAGAGGGTATGCGCGTTGACTGGAGCTCCCGAAAGTTCGGGGGGAAAGTCCAAGATATAGAAGAAGCGCTGAAATGCAGGGAAACCAGGAGCCGGAACGGGCTATAAGTCGACAGCCATGGTGACAAATAAAAACAAAAAATAGTTAAACTCGAAGTAGAGATGGAAATTCGACGGGTCTTCCGTGTTCACAAAGGTTCGGTGAAGACCCTTGAGAGAGACAAAGAATGTGAGACGGCAGGTGCACTTGGCACGAGGTGGTCCGAGGCAAGGACTGAAAATGTCCAGGTCAGATAGCACAAGCCAGAGTCTTTGTTATCGATGCGGTGAGGAGTTGAGCTGGACGGAGTCGATAAGCTTGCAGCGCAAGAGCTCAGAAAGGAGGAGGGTGAAAAGCGAATAGGATCAATGGGAGCTTAGGCCAAGAGACAGCAACACACAGTGTTAAAGCTCAGCGCATGCTACAGAGGAAGCATTTAACTGGAGGAAAGTCACCATGGTGATATATAGGAGAGAAGGTAGAAATAAGGAATGTGCGTGTTTGATGTATGGGGAATTAAAGGAAAAAGTCAATCGCCAAGAGACCCACCGCACTAAGCCTCTTTTGGTAGCTCTAGACTTTTCAGGCTGCCACAATGGCTGACATAATCCCCGTGACTTACGAGGTTTTCTCCTGCGGGACCAGCCGAGCCTTGGCACTTCGTATGGTTCGCGGGATTCTCTCCTTTCCCACCTATTCTGGGCTTTTGTGGCTGATCCCTTCCTCTCACCGTCATAGCCTTCTTCACATTCGAGGCCATGTTTCAACGCCGGAAGGCGTTTTCCGTATCCCAGACCCTCCTCTGACCCAGTCCCGAGGCCTTGGCAGACATTCCCGACGGGAAATTCCCGGCCACGTCAAGGCTGCAAAATTCTTTGTGGCGCAGTCGTTTGGTCTGGCTCAGCCCTACGTTGTGTTGCAGTCTCGGCGTTGGCCTAGCTTGCAAGGATTGGTTCCGGGTGGTCTTCTAGCTCTACTTGCCCAAATGCACATTCGGAGTCATTTGAAAAAAATGTTTCCACGCGCGGATCGTCGGTGATGTATCAAGCCTCTCAACAAAGCCGAAAGATGAGCTGATGCATGGTGCACGGTTTCAAGCTTATCATCATTCCACCTGGCAATATCCCTGTCCCTGCATTATCGGGATTTTGATTGTCAACAAACCAGAGTGGATTGTCGTAGCACCTGACCTAAGATCCTGCATCTCCAAATTATGGTGGAGCAGATTGTTGCCACTGATTTCGTATGACGTCTAGCTCCAGACACGTTGGAGCGCTAGAAAAAACTTGAGCGTTTGAAAACTTAGTACCGTGCTAACCCGTTTATGCAAGATGCGCGACGCCAGTCTTGGCTGTGGAAGACAAGTTTTCTTCAGCCCCTCGAGCCTCTGAGTCATCAGGCTCATTTCAAATCCATCTAGATCACTCGGCTCTAATTTTATCTTCTGGTCATACTTGCCGTCGCAATTTACAGTAGTGCAGGGTCCAAGTTCTTGAAAGGTCCACACCAGAAGCCCCTTTCCGTCAACCCAAGTTCCACATTAGAGATCATATGAATCAAGCAGGATTCTACGATGTATTCCCGCTCAGCCCGCTTCCAAACTGTTGTCATTGACCAAAATCCTCTGAGACTCTACCTCGCAGAGAATCTACAAGAGGAAGTTGTTTTGATCCAGACGTCGTCTTTCGCTTTTCAAGAGCAATAGCGAGTCAGTACCTAAATTGGCGGTATCCAAAAATTGGTTTTGAGTCTCGGAACAAATAAGTTGGAGTAATTATTGACAATGAAGTTGAGACAACGGAGAGTGTAGCTTCTATCAGCTCAGCTCTTCTACATACGTAATATATTTTTAGCTATGGTGAATATATAGAATCTCGAGGTAGCATACCTGGAATTTGTAACCTAGTGTGCGACCGGGCCCTTCAAAAGGGTTTGTCTGTTGCTTGTGATGAGGATGTTGTTTCTTCGCCGTGATTCCGCTGCGGTCCTTTGAAATTTGCTGGATTGTAGTTTCGGAAGCATCTCCCATGCACTGGGTCGCGTATGCCTTGGCTGTGACTGATATCGCGGTCGTTGTATGCATATTATACCTCTTGCTCAAGTCGATGAGCGATTCATTACTGATACTGTGGGCAATGGACAGCCGGGAGTAGACACAACTGCGCGATCGACTGGAGTCAGCCGCCACAGTAGTTCTACCTCCTGGCCGCAGTCCCAACCCTTTTGACCCATCGGTATGTTGAACTTCACAAAAATAATAGCCACCCCTAATTTCTTTGCGTAGGCTCCAAATTGCCAAGATTGGCTGCAAAGTCACGTCCGAAAGCTTGTCGAAGAGGGCCTCATTGCTGGCAGCGCCATCTCCGTGGTCCAAAATGCTCCAAAGCTACTGTGAACTAGGCGGCCCTAGGATTCCGTCCTGTCATTGAATGTGGAGATACTCGCTGTGGGGATTTCTCGCTCTCCCGCTTCCATTCGCGCGCTTTCCATTGTTATTTGCTATTTATGTTTCGACGCCGTTGTTATTATACGCAATGCAGAAAAGAAATCAATAAAAGCCGGAGCAATAAAACGCTGCCTTTATCTCAACATCCCATGGCCGTAGTGTAGTAGTCCCACGGATCCCAAGTGCTGGTATACTGACACAAAATCATTGGCAAATATTTCCTAGACCATTCGTCATTCCTGTCAGCAGTATACTGCGCCTTTCTGGCCTCCCAGTACACAGATAGCCAGCCTGACTGTTCCCAATCGACGAGTGCAAGAACATGATAGGGTTCAGAGCGTGTTATCAAGACGTTGCTCCGGTGGAGATCGCCATGCGTAAATTTGATTTCACTCTCATCAGGCAGGTCCTGACGGAACGGTTCGATTGGGACAGAATATGGAGCTGGCATTGGTTTTCGATACAGGAAAGTGAACCAGTCATGGAATTCCTGGACGGTATTGAACGGCCCTACTTCGGGCATAGACTCGACGTGGAATGCTCTGTCATATAAAGGAGCTTGTGCAATATTACCTACACGTGGAGAAAGAATTATGGATGCAGCTTAGGAAAATGCAGAGGCTGTTGAGAGCGTCGTACCTATGAATGATTCTGCTGGCTTCTGTTCAAGGTGGCGAATGTTGTTGTAGATTGTCCGGAGCTCATAACAGATCGAAACGCGGTCATCAGATTCCAGCTTCTCCCATGCTTGCTCCAGAGTCTGCGCATACAAATACTCCTATAAATGAAAGTTTGACCGCCATCCTCCCGCCACCCGTATGTCTCCGGAACCGGGACCTGATCTTTGAGGAGCTGACCGAGAGCATAGAGGCACTGGCCCTCTGAAATTCTCGCAGCGCTTCCCCATTTGACAAACAGCCAAAGATCCTTGAATATCACAGGTGGTGGTCGCACATGAGGGCCGGCTATCGAGAAGGTTTTTCTATTGTCTGGACAGACTCCTGCGAGATGTTGGGCTTTGGCCTGCGAGCGAACTTCTTCCGGTGAGGGCAACTTGGTGAATTTTCTGAAGAATTGAGAATCTTTGACGTCAAAATCGGGAGATTTTGGTATCATCAGAGGCGTCAGTTGTACGCGTTCTTGTCTGATGAGTGCCCCGCATTTCGAATCGCGTGGCAACATATTGTTTGATCATATTGATCATAGAAAAGGACGATAGATAAGGATGTTTGAACTGATAATTAATGTTGAATCAGCTGGTGGTAGGAGTGAGTTACGTAGCTGCGGTACGGACACTCAAACCGCATTAGTTCTGGTTGGCATTGTTTGCAATTAATGGGTCCGTGCAGAATATCACCCGAAACTACATCTAGCTAGCCAATGATATCTCGCATTCTCAACATTTATCGAGTTCGTCGTGTGCAGTGGTCCAAGACACGACCAGGATAAACCAACCCACCCGATTTCCACAATAACATTACTTGAAGGGCAATAATGTGTGGATAATCGTGAGGCTTCAGACTACGCCACACACCCCACTTCTGGGGTCAACCATTAGCTCTCGGGATTCGTGCTCGGCCAGGGACAGATGTACAGCGCAAGGTCATGCTATTCGGTTGGATTTTTTTCGGCGGGTGATCTCTTAAAGATTATCAGAACCCGGCCAAAAGTGCATGAACTAACGCATTCAGGATGAAAGGATTGATTGATTGAATAGAAAGACATGCGATCGAGGGCATGTTGAATACCCTAGGCCTCGCCTTTTTGGCCCCATTCGGAGACTGACTCAAATATGTGCTTTGACTAACGTTAAGTTACTCCTTTGTTGTCTTACATGCCACGGAGGTTACGTACTGCTGGCATTGCCCCTCCCTATTCTGCATATAGCCAATACAAAAAATGCCCATCATGTCGGCCATGAACTCGACAAGGGAGGAAAGCCTGGCAACGAGAGACGAGCCAGTTGCAATGGGGACTCTTCCTCCTCTTCGATCCCGGGGTCCCGAAGGACAAGACAGACAACAACCACAACAAACTGAAGAACCAGGAGGACATGAGCACGAAGCACCAACACTACATACCGAGGGTCTTCTTTCACCCACGAAGAAATCATGGCGATTCTGGGCTGTGTTTCCAGCGCTATGCATGACCACCTTCCTCTCTGCTCTCGACACGTCTATTCTCTCGACTGCCCTTCCCACTATCGCCCTTGACATTGGCGCTGGCGAATCCTACATGTGGATCACCAACTCCTACATCCTATCTTCGACCGTGGTGCTCCCGCTATTCGGCCAAACGGCAAATATCTTCGGTCGCCGATGGCTGATGATCCTCTCGGTATTCATCTTCGCCGCGGGGAGCGGCATGGCCGGAGGCGCACATAATACGGCCATGATTATTGCGGGACGAACCATTCAGGGCGTCGGCGGTGGCGGTATTAACACGCTCGTGGACATTGTCATCTGCGACCTCGTCCCTCTCCGCCAGCGAGGAAAGTATGTAGCGCTCATAGCAGCCGTGTGGGCAGTAGGGACGGTGGTTGGCCCCGTTTTGGGTGGCGCCTTCGCTCAGTACATGTCGTGGCGCTGGGTCTTTTATATCAACCTGCCCCTAAGTGCTGCGTCACTGATACTGCTCGTGCTGTTCCTTCGCGTTTCGCCCCCACGTGGGAATGGTACCATATGGCAACAGCTGCAGCGTATCGACTATATTGGCAACGCAATTCTCACAGCCACCGTCGTCTCAGTTTTGCTCGCCCTCAGCTGGGCAGATATTGATTATCCCTGGAGCTCGTGGCGGGTCCTCGTCCCCCTGATTCTAGGGCTCGCAGGTTTATTTCTCTTCTACGCCCATCAACGATCACGGTTCTGCCTAGAGCCCTCGATACCCATCCAATTGTTCTCAAGTGGAACAGCTGTTTGTGCACTGTGGATCGCTTTCCTTCAATCGGTATTGCTCTACTGGGTTGGTTATTTCCTACCCATCTATTTCCAGGCAATCCGCAGCTCGACAGCCACACAATCCGGACTATTCGTGCTCCCAATCACGGCGGCAATCGCACCCCTCGGCATCATTACCGGCGTCTTAATCGCCGCCACGGGCAAATACCGGGCTTACCACTTCCTGGGCTATATATGTCTCACAATTGCCACCGGCCTATTCTCACTGCTAGACGACCAATCGCCCGCCCGCGAATGGGCCGGCTTCCAGGTGCTTTTCGGCGCGGGCTCGGGAATGATATTTTCCAGCACTTTACCTCCTATCCAGGCATCCCTTCCTGAATCGGATGTGGCTACTGCTACTGCGACGTGGGCGTTCATGCGCAGCTTTGGTTGTATTTGGGGTATTGCAATCCCTACAACTGTCTTCAACGCTCGCGTCCAGGAGCTGTTGTACCGCATCAGCGATGTGTCTCTGCGTGAAAATCTTGCTAACGGGGGTGCATATGCGATGGCTAGTGAAGGACTGATGCGTGGTTTGAAAGATACACCACAGCTGATGACGGAAGTACTCAGTGTTTATCAGGATAGCTTGCGATGGGTGTGGTGGGTTGCTATTCCGTTCGGTGGTATTGGACTTCTTCTTTGCATACCGATCAGGCAATTGGTGCTCAGTGAGGACTTACATACCGAGTTTGGTTTGCAAGAGGAGGTAACCAGAAATGAAACGAACAGGTAACAAGGCTTCAGACTAAACATTCAAGGCTTGGGAGTTATAGTATAGGCCCTTACACTTTATGCCTTTATCGGGCCCTCTATAAGTATTACGCCTAAACTTCATCCTTCAATGGCAGAAATACAATATCAATCATCAATATCTTGCCTAACCATTGACCAAACAGAAATCACCAGTACGCTTTTGCAATTTGCTATATTGTCCTCCTGTATATAAAGGAAGTTGGTCAACGAGCCCAGAAAGCGACAATCCCATGGAAGTCCTCCATCGTTAAGCTCTCCACATCTCGATCGTCCTTGGTAATCTCCTCCCTGAGGCGACCGGCAACCGTGATCGCAATGGAAGACTCTTGTGTCATGCCGATTGATTCCAACAACTTGCCTTTGAGGAAAGTAGTGCGAGCAATCTTATTCTTGTGTGCACTCGGGTCAACAGACCAGATATCCAACGCTTCGTTGATCATTTCACTATGAACAGTCGTCAGAGATATGCTTAGCTGTCACGTCAAAAAGAACAAGCACTTACATCGCCTCTTCTTTGCGTCCTAAGCGGATCAAGTGCTCGGCAACCTTATGATTCCCATTCGCAATATAGAAATCCCTGTCACGCAATGTCCCACGCATCTGGTGCCGTACTCTCTGATGATACTCAAAACTCTCATCCCATTGACCTTTCGCAGCGTAGAGGTTACCAAGCACACTCAGAATCTGTCCAGTCCGCATGGATTCTGTGTCATTCTTACCCAAGGCCGCCTCTCTCGACGCCAAACTTTCCAAAAGAAGCCTGTTACTTTCGCTCTGCATAGGCGAGGTAAATTCTTTCGTCTGTTGTTCCTAACTCTGTGCATATTTTGTAAACTAGGTCAAAAGAACGCTCCTTGTATATGTGGCTTGAATGGAACTCGCTCGCATCCATAACGATGGCTGCTAAGCGGAAGTAGATGTCTGCAAGGAGGGAATCTCGATCTGCGTGTGTTAAGGATTCGCAGATGCTGCGGGCAGTTTCAAAAAAGCCGTCGAATTTCTTTGTTCGTCCACGCTCTTTTTGATACCTGGTGACATTACATCATATAGCAACAAAAGGGTATGAGCATGATATACGGGGCAGAAGATGGTGCGCGCACAGAGAAAGAGGTTGGGAGCCATTGTGGATGGTAGTATCAAAGATCAAACAAGAGGGTATGCGCGTTGACTGGAGCTC
>ERZ1673737.3376-NODE-3376-length-12194-cov-4.192355_pt1 | contig 12194 bp, 9 predicted proteins | sample MGYA00580211_ERZ1673737 | MGnify/ENA primary metagenome ERZ1673737 (study PRJEB41218, sample SAMN15661789) | gut metagenome | host: Homo sapiens | place: Canada: London | collected 2015-08-20/2019-03-30 | study: EMG produced TPA metagenomics assembly of... | reverse complement strand
CACAGGCATGGTCTTGATTTCCTATCACGGCAACTAGGATAGGCGTGTTAGGGGCATGAATGAATTATTCACATTTTACTGCTGCTTTTCCCTTTTCACAATGAGGCTTCACAAGAGGTGATGTTTACCGCATAACCATTGTTGAAAAGGTTGGCAGGCGCTGGATTTCGATCTAGTGCCTGACCATGACTCGGTTGGCATTGCCTAGTCGGCTTTACCAAAGAGTTGGTCTCTTCCCTCGAGGTTCCTCGTTGTTGATTGAGTACCTGGCCTATCTTTCTGTCCCTATCCGCTTAGGCTCTGTATGTCCGCGTAGATGTAACCCTTCGTAATCCGTAGAGCGGTGGTGGTTTTTCAATTACCGTGCGGCTTGATCTGTGAAGTTCAAGGATGGGATAAACCCCCACAGCTGGGACACGACCTGTACCGGTCGGGCCTTTTACCCCAATGGAGAAAACGTGTCCATGGAGACTAATGCTGATGTGGTCTGATCCATAGCTTGGCTAGACACGTCGATTGGAGACGGAGTGGAACCGTTCTATATTTGCTTCGTCAAAGCCATTCAGAGCTTAAATGAATTCGAGCAACGCAAATCCCACAATGCATGCGCTAAAATGTGAGCGGCTAAGGAATGAACAACTTAGAGCTCATAGATAAATTGAATTTGATGTTAAATATGATTTCCATCTGAGTATGGCCATTGCCATGTTTTAGGGGCTGGCAGGCTATCAGTCAAATTGAAACGTTGAAAATCATTGCACAAGACTTAATATTTATTGTACCGCTGGATACGATCGGTAATATTTTTTTTTAACTCGTCATCATTCAGAAAGCCTGCAGCATCAATCGTGGGCGTGTCCGAGGTCCATCTCGAGATCCGAATATATTCAGCCTTGCCAGACTTGCAGTATCATCACCCCCGAGATCAGCTACCAATGGTATGATATTCATATATCTGCATTAAAAGCGATGTGTAATTGGAACTGCATAATCGGAAATGACCGGATTGACCGAAATCATTCGCAACAAACTTGCAATTGTGGAATATATATACCGCACTCGACCCTGCTTGATATACACCAAACCTTCAATATACCCCAAAATTTGACAAGTTACTTATACAAATCTGCCCCAAACACCAAGAATCTATGTCATCCAAAGTCTGGCTTATCACTGGAAGCTCATCCAGAGTTCGTCAAAGCAGCCTTAGATCCGGGGCGGCAAAATGATCGCGACAGTCCCGCAAAGTAGACATAATCGCTCATCTACGAGATACGAGTCACGGGAGTGAGTACCATGCTGATAGATGTCACTGCCACGCAACGGGAGCTGAATGATATTGCCAACAAGGCCATTTCTGTGTACGGGCAGATTGAGGTACTGGTGAGCAACGCCGGATATACGCAATTTGGGACCATTGAAGAAACCAGGTAGGTATGTGCTTCCTTTTCCCGCGATACACAAGAAAACTAAACACCCCGGCTCTTTTAGTCACGTTGACTGGTTCAAACAGTTCAATACCAATGACTTTGGAGCCTTGAATACGACTAGATCCTTCCTCCCTCATCGCAGTAACAATCTGGAACCATTGTCTTCACTGGGTCTATGGTCGCGTGGGATGGTGTACCTACTGTTAGAGCATACTGTGCTTCGGAGGCTGCTATAAATTGTACGTTCCAAAAACCGCTCTTCTCGTGCACACCTAAAAATCGTTAATGGAACCTCTAGATGCCGTCGAGTCATTGTCCAGAGAGATCGCCCCCGTCAGCATCAAGTCTTTCCTCTTCAAGCCTGGGACATTCCGAACTGATCTTTTGAGCCAGCAAAATAGCAAGTCAGCCGCTACCAAATTTGAAGATTACAAAGCTTTGACCGAATCATTGGCTAGTTAGTTACAATAGTTAGAACGGGGACTAGGCTGGCGATCCTAGAAGGGTGTTGAGTGTGTTATTGATGTCGTGGAAGGGGGAGAAAGACATTGCTGGAAAGGAGTAGGCGTGTCCGTTGTCGCTTGGGTCGGATGCTGTTGCTGCTATTCGGAAGAAGTGCGAGGATACTTTGCTGCAGTTGGAGGCGTGTGAAGAAATATCTAGTGAGACGGATATCTACTATCCAGTGACTTGGCACTGAGCTTCTGTTGTCCTTATTTACTAGTTGGTCGGCTGGGCGTGGATCAAGCAAGGCAGAATGCCGAAAAATCAACAATTGAAGCTCAGTATATTTGGTATAAGATAGAGACATCTAAATTAATAACCTAAGGAGTGAAACGACCAACACTGGCAATATCCGTATTTGAATAACCACAATCACCGAACCCCCGCGACAACACCCCCCCACCCGTTCTATAAGCAATTCATTTCTTCTGATCAGCCATCTCAACCATTTCCTCCCGGGATTTATGATCCTCCTGATCACCAGCCTCCAAATCCGTAACCTTGGCATTCGCAGTATCATCAACAGCAGCCGTAACAGTTTCAAAGCGACGACCACGTTTCTCAGGCCCAACAGAAGTAGTCAGCGCAATGCCAAGGGCAATAATAGCAGTAGCAACACCCATAACAGGCCCGTAAGCCGGAACCCGATGACCGGTCAGACTAGTAACCATAGTAGACTCAGAGATGGCGTTCACAATCTGCGCCGATGGCGAGGAAATCATGTTTCCAATTTGGTATGTCAAGCCGGGGAATGAGGACCGGAAGGCGGGAGGGGAAAGCTCGTTCAGATGGATTGGGATTACACCCCAGGCTCCCTGGACGAAGAATTGCATGAAGAAACCTGTCGCGCTTAGGCTTCCTTCGCCTTGGGGGAGGATCCATGCTGGGATGAGGACGCCGGATACGAGTGCTGCGGCGATGATTGCGCGCCGGCGACCGAAGAACTGGGATAGGTAGCCAATTATGGTTCCGCCTACGCAGGCACCCGTTTTCATTAGGATGGAGGCTCGAGAGGCGGCTGAGTTGTCGAGTTCTTTGGACGTGCGCATGAATGTTGTGTAGGAGTCTTGTGATGTGTGAGAATAGAAGTTGAACTATACAGGGACTGGTTAGATGTTGTTCATCAGGATAGACTGGTAGAAGATACATACCCAGGTCATGAGAATGATACAGTAGATGCACATGCGCCATTCTTTGGCCAACATGGAGTTTGTTTCCTTCCAGAATTCACCCGCGGACATTGTTCGCTTGCCGGCCTTTTTGGCTTCGAGGAATTGCTTGGACTCGGGGAAGCAAATGCGGAGGAGACCAATTCCAATTGAGAGACCGGCTGGAAAAGAGTCAATGTTGTTCAACACTCTTGTATGAAGGTGACTTACCTGCAATCCAGAATACGATCTTCCAGCTTTCAGTTGAACCACCGACACCAAGGTTGGCACAAGCTGCGAACACATAGCCCAATGAATAGCCCTGTTGGAGGATACCAGACATGAGTCCTCTTGCGTTGACACTAATTTGCAAAAATGTCAGTTGTGATCCCCAAGCCCTAATCGAGAGTACTTACGGGCAATGCTCCAACGCCATAGCAATGGCATTTCCATAAACACCACCCATGAAAAGACCAAAAAGACTTCTAACAGCTAAGAACTGTTCGAATGTATGGCTATAGATAGTAGCAATCTGCAAGATTCCCAAAACGACCATGTTGACCACCATGGGCCATTTACGACCATACCTATCACCGGCCAATCCAAAGAAGGCAGCACCCACACTTCTCAAAAGGAGGGTCAAGGTAATGGCAGTTGTTATATCTGTCTTAGATTTGCCATAATAATCAGACAGCTTGACGGTCTGGATGGAGAGAGCATGGAAATCGAACGCATCGGCCGTCCAAGCAGAAAGTCCCACAAGAAAGAACAACCAGTCTCGTGCCGACAACTGCATCATCAAACCGATGGGGTTCTGGATTGGCTCTGGAGATTGCCATTCCGTGTGGGACTCGCCGTATTCATTTGTTACCTCGACACGCTGCTTCCAGATAAAGAGATCTTTGAAGGACTGGCGCGCAGTTGCGAACATGCCGCTCGGAATGGGATCTGCCAATTCATTGGAAGATGCCATTGTGGCGATAGAAAGATGGAAAAGAGTCTGATTGGCAAGAGGGTCTCAGTAGAGTATTCCAGAGAATTCAATAGTAAACCTGTAATTCTTCCGGGATCACTGTGGCATATTCCGTCCAAATCCTACGTCTAATCTCCCCGTTTTATATGAGACCATCCCGATTCAACCCCGCATTCCTATCCCGCATTATCTTCGTGCAGGTCAATAAATGCCGCTGCACCCCAGGCACACCCCAGATTGTTCCGAGGGACCACGCGGGGCATTGCCACTCCGCTGACCGGCCAAGCAGATGCCAAGCACCTGCGACATCCGTGCCCTCCAATGCGAGGCTGCCATACGAGGAATATGCCGCACTACACGCTTTAAGGCTGGCTTGGCGTGGGGATGTTCTTGCCTAGGGAGGAATCCTTCTGGGCTTGGCTGATCCGATAAATACAAGCTCCACCAAGGCGGATGGCGCTGTGAGCGTGACCATTGCTCCGTTGCGCCGAAAACTTTGAGTCAAAGAAGGGCCGATATGCACTTCGGTGGCTCCGGTTCGGGCTGAAGGTGGGATTTGAGGCTTGGAGCCCGGGGGATACTTCCTTCGGTGCTCTAGCGGGCTGTTGGCAGTCGGCTCGATTGGACCATTTTTGTTGGGCAAGTGGGGGTTGATAACAGTCAATGGCAACTCCAGTGGTGTGTAGTATCTATTCGATTGTATGGTGGTGGTGACGTGTGGTGACTGGAGGTGAGTACAGTACATGTATAGTGCTCACCCGATGACGTTCTGGGCCTCGGAGTTGAGGCTGGATGACAGGCCATTGGTCCACCACTGTGGATCGGGGTTAAGGGGTCTTCTCAGGCCATGCAGCTATACATATATATATAACTTATATATACACTATACAAGGTGTACGTCCCAATGCAAGTGAACTTGTTTAGTTCCAGGAATCTGTTGTTTGGTGATATTCCAATTCATCTCCGGCTATAATCAAAAGTTGAATAGCTTCATTTCGATCACTGCCCAGTACAGAGCGTAGCATGTCACAAATCAACAAAGCTGGTGGTCAAACCAAAGAACATCAAAATATGAAATGAAGTGGATGCTGAGATAGCCACCTACGTGTAAACACCTCGTGGGCTTTAACGGGTGAGAGCGGTCAGCTATACATCGCCCAAACACAGCCTAACTACTCAGTACGACCAGCACATTTCTCACATTTGGCACACATTACAAGCTTAGAATACTTCTTGCCCTCGTCTCACTCTTCGTTCTTCTCTCTCATTTCTCTCATTTCTCTCCACTGGAACAAAACGATCACCAAGCCCCTGCATCACGTGACAACCCATAAGCGACACCTCAGCAACGACGGCGGCCTCCTGAGGTCACTTCCGCTGCCATCGCAATCAAACCCCCCCTCCCTCTCTTCCTTACATCTCCTTCTTTCTTCCTTTTCCTTCTCTACGCTTTCACTTCCCGTCACTTTTCTTCATCATCTTTCAATTCCTCTGCTCTCTTCGCGTGGCGTTTAGTCGGGTACTGGTCGTGCAGCGGCCAACGTAAATATGGCGCCTCTCCCTATCAAGTTCACAGAACTGGTCAATGTACGTGATTACCCCTCATCCAGACCGCATCGCGCTTGAAGCCATCAAACTAACCGAACCTTTCTCTCACAGTTGACCGCAGTCGGCATCGCGGTATGTACACGACGATCCCGGTGATGCAACGCAACGAGCTCCCGTTGCTCGACGGATGCCTCGGCCGCGCATTACAACGTCCCCGGAGGCCCTGAACAGCTTACTGACTTTGTTCATCACAGCCGGAATCCATTGGCTTCACGTCATGCGTAAGTTGCCCACTGTTTACCCAAAACAATGCGGGTCCGATCTGGCTAACCTGATTGCTCCTCATAGACACTAGAATCCGATCACTACGTGTGTGTGCGCCAGAAGCTTGACTCAGACGACAAACCCCAAGTCATCATCATCAACCTAAAGAACAACAATGAAGTCCTTCGCCGCCCTATCAACGCCGACAGTGCGATCATGCACTGGAACAAGAACATCATCGCCCTGAAGGCTCAGGGCCGAACAATCCAGATCTTCGACCTTGGTGCAAAGCAAAAGCTCAAGTCGGCAGTCGTGAACGAAGATATTGTCTACTGGAAATGGTTCAGCGAGACGTCCTTGGGTCTCGTCACCGACACCGCGGTTTACCACTGGGACGTCTATGACTCAACACAGCAGAACCCCGTGAAGATGTTCGACCGACTTCCTAACCTCAGCGTATGTGGTCTCAGTGGATACAACGGATCTCGGAATGCTAACTGTGAATGTTTCTAGGGTTGCCAAATTATCAACTACCGTGTCAATGCCGAGGAGAAATGGATGGTCGTGGTTGGTATCAGCCAGCAGCAGGGCCGCGTCGTTGGATCAATGCAGCTCTACTCGAAGGAGCGTGGAATTTCTCAGTTTATCGAAGGTCACGCCGCCTCTTTCGCCAACATCAACGTCGAGGGCTCTCCCTTACCACACAGTCTCTTCACCTTTGCTGTTCGCACTCAGACTGGCGCTAAGCTGCAGATCGCCGAGATCGACCACCAAGAACCCAACCCCCGGTTCCAGAAGAAGGCCGTTGAGGTCTACTTCCCCCAGGAGGCGGTTAATGATTTCCCCGTTGCCATGCAGGTGTCTAGCAAGTACGATGTGGTTTACCTCGTTACAAAGTACGGCTTCATTCACCTTTACGATCTCGAAACCGGCACTTGCATTTTCATGAACCGTATCTCTAGCGAGACAATCTTCACCACAGCGCAGGATTCTGAGGGTGCCGGTCTGGTCGGTGTTAACCGCAAGGGTCAGGTCCTGTCGGTCAGTGTCGACGAGACCAACATCATTCAGTATCTGATGGAGAACCCTGCTATGTCTGGCCTTGCTGTGAAACTTGCCTCGAAGGCCGGCCTTCCTGGCGCGGACCACCTGTACCAGCAGCAGTTTGACAACCTCATGACCCAGGGCAACTTCCCCGAAGCCGCCAAGGTTGCCGCCAACTCCCCTCGTGGGTTCCTCCGTACTCCCGAGACCATCAACCGTTTTAAGAACGCTCCTCAAACTGGTCAGATGTCGGTTATCCTGCAGTACTTTGGTATGCTCCTGGACAAGGGTTCGCTCAACAAGTACGAAAGTGTGGAGCTTGTCCGCCCCGTCCTGCAGCAGAACCGCAAGCACTTGCTTGAGAAGTGGATGCAGGAAAAGAAGCTGGAGGGCTCGGAAGAACTTGGTGATATCATTCTCCCTTACGACATGACTCTTGCTTTGAGCGTCTACCTCCAGGCCAATGTTCCTCACAAGGTCGTTGCTGGATTTGCCGAGACTGGACAGTTCGACAAGATCCTTGCTTACTCCAAGCAGGTCGGTTACCAGCCAGACTACACACAGCTTCTCCAGCACATCGTCCGTGTCAACCCCGAGAAGGGTGCCGAGTTTGCTACCCAGCTCGCTAATGAAGAGAGCGGTGCTTTGGTTGATCTTGACCGGGTCGTGGACGTGTTCCTCTCTCAGAACATGATCCAGCAAGCTACCTCGTTCCTTCTGGATGCCTTGAAGGACAACAAGCCCGAGCACGGCCACCTGCAAACTCGCCTTTTGGAGATGAACCTCGTCAACGCGCCCCAGGTTGCGGATGCCATCCTTGGCAACGAGATTTTCACACACTTCGATCGTCCTCGTATCGCCCAGCTTTGCGAGAACGCTGGCCTCATCCAGCGTGCCCTTGAGAACTCGGACGAACCCTCCGTGATCAAGCGCAACATTGTCCGCACTGACAAGCTTAGCCCCGAGTGGCTCATGAGCTACTTTGGCCGCCTTTCCGTGGAGCAGAGTCTCGACTGCATGGACACCATGCTGGAGTCGAACATTCGCCAGAACCTTCAGGCTGTCGTCCAGATTGCCACCAAGTTCTCAGACCTTCTTGGTTCCAACCGTCTGATTGATCTTCTGGAGAAGTACCGCACTGCCGAAGGTCTCTACTACTACCTGGGAAGCATTGTCAACCTGAGCGAGGACCCCGAGGTGCACTTCAAGTACATTGAAGCTGCTACTACCATGAACCAGGTCACCGAGGTTGAGCGTATTTGCCGTGAGAGCAACTACTACAACCCCGAGAAGGTAAAGAACTTCCTGAAGGAGGCCCACCTGACTGAGCAGCTGCCTCTGATCATCGTCTGCGACCGTTACAACTTCATCCACGACTTGGTTCTCTACCTGTACCAGAACCAGCAGTTCAAGTCCATTGAGGTCTATGTGCAGCGTGTCAACCCTTCGCGCGCCCCTGCCGTTGTTGGTGGTCTGTTGGATGTTGACTGCGATGAGAGCATCATCAAGAACTTGCTTTCTACCGTCGACCCCTCCGTTATCCCCATCGATGAACTCGTCTCCGAGGTCGAAACCCGCAACCGTCTCAAGCTGCTCCTGCCCTTCCTCGAGGCTACCCTTGCTACTGGCAACCAGCAGCAGGCTGTCTACAACGCTCTTGCGAAGATCTACATTGACAGCAACAACGACCCCGAGAAGTTCTTGAAGGAGAATGACATGTACGACACCCTGACTGTTGGAAAGTACTGCGAGAAGCGTGATCCCAACCTGGCCTACATTGCCTATCGCAAGGGTCAGAATGACCTGGAGCTCATCAGCATCACCAACGAGAACTCCATGTACCGCGCCCAAGCCCGCTACCTTGTTGAGCGTGCCGATCCTGAGATCTGGTCTTTCGTTCTCAGCGAGAACAACGAGGGCCGTCGCTCCCTTGTTGACCAGGTCATCGCAACTGCGGTTCCCGAGTCCACTGAGCCCGACAAAGTGTCCGTGGCCGTTAAGTCGTTCCTCGAGGCCGACCTTCCTGGTGAGCTGATTGAGCTGCTCGAGAAGATCATTCTGGAGCCCTCGCCTTTCAGTGACAACGCCAGCTTGCAGAACCTCCTGATGTTGACCGCTGCAAAGGCTGACAAGAGCCGCCTGATGGACTACATCCACCAGCTCAATGAGTTCTCCGCCGATGAGATTGCCGAGATGTGCATCAGCGTTGGCCTGTACGAGGAGGCCTTTGAGATCTACAAGAAGGTCAACAACCCCTTGGCTGCCGTCAACGTCCTTGTGGAGAATATTGTCAGCATCGACCGGGCTCAAGAGTTCGCTGAGCGCGTCGAGCTGCCTGAGGTGTGGAGCAAGGTTGCCAAGGCCCAGCTGGATGGTCTCCGTGTCACTGACTCGATCGAGTCTTACATCCGCGCCGAGGATCCTTCCAACTACAACGAAGTGATTGAGACCGCCACCCATGCCGGCAAGGATGAAGATCTTGTCAAGTTCCTTCGCATGGCCCGCAAGACCTTGCGTGAGCCCGCCATTGATACTGGTCTTGCCTTCTGCTTCGCTCGTCTTGACCAGCTTGCTGAGCTTGAGGACTTCCTTCGTTCCACCAACGTTGCCGACATTGAGGCTTCTGGTGATAAGGCCTACGCCGAGGGATACCACCACGCGGCCAAGATCTTCTACACCAGCATCTCCAACTGGGCCAAGCTGGCGACTACCCTTGTTCACCTTGAGGACTACCAGGCCGCCGTTGAGTGTGCCCGCAAGGCCAACAGCGTCAAGGTTTGGAAGCAGGTCAACGAGGCCTGTGTTGACAAGAAGGAGTTCCGTCTTGCTCAGATTTGTGGTCTCAATCTCATTGTCCACGCCGAGGAGTTGCAGAGCCTTGTCCGCCAGTACGAGCGCAATGGATACTTTGACGAGCTCATCACTGTCTTGGAGGCCGGTCTTGGTCTCGAGCGTGCTCACATGGGTATGTTCACTGAGTTGGGCATTGCTCTGTCCAAGTACCACCCCGACCGTGTCATGGAGCACCTGAAGCTGTTCTGGTCTCGCATCAACATTCCCAAGATGATCCGTGCCACCGAGGAGGCTCACCTCTGGCCCGAGCTGGTGTTCCTGTACTGCCACTATGATGAGTGGGACAACGCTGCTCTTTCCATGATGGAGCGTTCCACCGATGCCTGGGAGCACCACTCTTTCAAGGACATCATCGTCAAGGTTGCCAACTTGGAGATCTACTACCGGTCGTTGAACTTCTACCTCCAGGAGCAGCCTCTTCTGCTCACCGATCTCCTCCAGGTCTTGACTCCCCGTATTGACGTCAACCGTGTTGTCCGCATCTTCCAGAGCTCCGACAACATCCCTCTGATCAAGCCTTTCCTGCTCAACGTTCAGTCCCAGAACAAGCGGGCTGTCAACGATGCCATTAACGAGATTTTGATTGAGGAGGAGGATAACAAGCTGCTGAAGGACTCTGTTGACCAGAACGACAACTTCGATGCTGTTGCCCTGGCCCAGCGCCTCGAGAAGCACGACCTCATCTTCTTCCGCCAGATTGCGGCCAACATCTACCGCAACAACAAGCGCTGGGAGAAGTCTATCGCTCTGTCCAAGCAGGACAAGCTGTACAAGGATGCCATTGAGACCTCTGCAATCTCTTCTAAGGCCGATGTTGTGGAGGATCTGCTACGCTACGTAAGTTTTTTCCCCTATTCTATTCTGAGCTACCACTAACGCTCCACAGTTCGTCGATATTGGCAGCCGCGAGTGCTATGTTGGCATGCTATACGCTTGCTACGACCTCATCCGCCCAGATGTCATTATGGAGATTTCATGGCGCAAGGGCCTGCACGACTTCACCATGCCTTACATGATCAACTTCCTCTGCGAGCAGACCCGCTCCATTGAGATGCTCAAGAAGGACAACGAGGAGCGCAAGAACCGCGAGAAGTCCACTCGCACTGAGGAGGATAACACACCCATCCTGCAGGGCTCACGGCTTATGCTGACTCAGGGTCCCGCCCCCGGCAGCCCCATGCCCTACCAGTCCAACGGTCTGACACCTCAGGCCACCGGCTACCGCGGATTCTAGAGTGCGAGCGATTCCCTTTTACTTTTGCATTTGTAACATACAGCGAAGATGATGGGCTGCAAAAGATACGACATGACATGGGGAGGATAGGGCGGTGTGTTTCATAGGAGGATATTCATGACCTCGTTAATTTTGTTTTCTGATTTCTTTTCTTTCGAATTGTATTTGATAGTCTTTGCTTTCTACACAGTATTTTGTGCTAGACCGGGCTATGGCTCAATATTCCGTAATAGCATTGCGATTTCCTTTCGTTTCATGCCCTCCCCGCTCTCCCTCTCCCTTGTACTTCGTGCTACCACCGTAATTCCAGTTTTTCCACAAATTTGAGGCTGCCAAGCTTCGCCTAGGCAGATCCATTAGACATTCAGGGCTCGGTGAAGAATGCGGTCGACCCGCCAAGCCCGCCAATGTAAATCACCTGCACGGTCACCTGCAACTATCGACTCCCATTAAAGCGAGGCGAGCATTACAGATCGCCCAACCTCTTCATCCTTATCGAGCCCATGAGGCCGGGGGGATGGTTTCTATTGGTGGGAGGTTATGACATGCTACATGCTCCTCAGGTTTCCCGCCCCACTCACTCCTCTTGGTTCTGGCCAAGTGAGCATGTTTCATATCCCAGGTAATGATCGTTTGTTTATAGCCAAGTAGTATATTCGATAACTCGACTATTATTGTCTATAGCTCTATCTCCGTCTCTAGCTCTAGTTCATACCTCGGTCCGGCTATATCAATTCCCCGGACGATACTTTACCCCCTGGAGAGAGCTAAGCTAGGAAAGCACGCGGGGCGGGCTACTGGAGGAATCAATGGCTGTGCATTTTTCCGTCGGAGACATGGAAGATGCAATGCAAAAGAAAAAAGAAATAATAAAAGACGCTGACGCGTTGATGGCACGGGATTCGCAAGCTGGGAGATAAGCAGGTTGGCGGTGATTGTTCAGCCAAGACGGGTGCGGTTGAGTCTCCGGGCACTGCCATTGCATTGATGTTGCATTGTCAGATTGATCCATGCCGAATGCTAGACGCCTAGATTGCCTAGATGCAGGGAGGGATATGTGGAAAATGTAATCAGTGGAGCGCTCGGTGTATATAAGCGCTTGGCGGGAAACCGCGCTCTTGGCTTGTTAGGTTGCTCTCTGTGCACCTGTCATACTTGCGCGATCCAGCGGGAGATCACCGGAATGCCAAGGGGAG
>ERZ1673737.3375-NODE-3375-length-12194-cov-37.744295_pt1 | contig 12194 bp, 9 predicted proteins | sample MGYA00580211_ERZ1673737 | MGnify/ENA primary metagenome ERZ1673737 (study PRJEB41218, sample SAMN15661789) | gut metagenome | host: Homo sapiens | place: Canada: London | collected 2015-08-20/2019-03-30 | study: EMG produced TPA metagenomics assembly of... | reverse complement strand
AAAGGTAGCCGCCATTATATGATGTCTGCTTCATTGGTTCTAGAAGCTTTGACTGCGATAGGGAGATAAGGACAATATCCTTATCTCTTTTTTCTTCCTCAGTCATCTTCCTGGCAATCTTTTTCCCCCAGGCTATGACTTCATCCTCGCTGTTATTATGTTGAGGAAGGAGTTCTTCCATAGTTCCCAGTTTTTTTACTATCTTTGAAGTGGATTTACCATTCTTTCTGAATGATTTCTGGATGTAAAGTGATTTAGAGTTCTTTGATTTTGAAATAATCAGATTCATGAGCATCATCTCCTATGTCTATTATAGCACACATTAGCCCATATTAGTACATTTATTTTTACGAATTTGACAATAAAAAAACTCAAAAGCATTGATATAATCAACATTTTGAGCGATTTGGTTAGTGAAAAATTGGAGACAACTGTCAAACTCCCGTACAAGTCAAGTATTTAAGAAGAAAATATTTACAGAGTTGAAAGATTTTATGGAAGGAAGATTGATTAAGAATAAAGAATACTTCAGTAATGATAGTGTATTTACATCTATTTATGAATTTATCAAAAATATTATTGACTATTTATACGAAAAGAATCTATAATACTAGCGAAGGACAAAAACATTTTGTTTTATGTGACGAAACGCCTGCGTTTTGTCACTTTTTTTATCTAAAATTATCAGAAAACTCTTATCTTTAGAAGATGGGATATCCATGAGGATGGACTAGCAATAGAAAGAGATTTAAATAGATGCATAAGAATCTTAGAAACTTAGACTTTAAATAAGAGGTATTTAAATCAGAACAGTCTGCAAAAAAATGTAGTTGACTATTTATATGAAAAAAACGTATAATGACTTTGGTGGACAAAAACATTTTGTTTTATGTAGCCCGACGCCTGCGTTGGACTACTTTTTTTATATAAAATCGCAAGAAGAAACTCACCTCTATATAAAATGGATGTGCCTATAAGACTAAGAGTATTCTAGAATGTGTAGAAATTTAAATATTATACTTCAAATACGAGGTGATTCTGAGTGGTTTGCTATAAATGTAGTTGACTATTAGTTTGAAAATAGTCTATACTACATACAGGAACAAAAACAATTTGTTTTATGTAGCCCGACGCCTGCGTTGGGCTACTTTTTTTTATTTTATTTCATCTCACAGTACATAAACTGTGAGTTTTTTTATTCATACCTCAAACTTGGCATATTGATTGCAGTATATATAAGTGAATAAACAATGGAGGTATTCTATGTACGATGTAACAGCAACAGGTGAACTATTAATAGACTTCACTAGAAATGGTTTAAGTGAACAGAATAACCGTATCTATGAAGCCAATCCAGGAGGTGCACCATGTAATGTACTTGCTATGCTTGGAAAATTAGGTTATAAAACTGCTTTTATTGGTAAAGTAGGAGACGATGAGTTTGGCAAACTATTAAAGAATACAATCTCAGAACAGAAGATTGATTCTACAGGACTTGTAATGGATTCAGATGCTAAAACAACACTTGCTTTTGTAGATAATGATGAAACAGGTGACCGCAGCTTCTCTTTCTATAGAAAGCCAGGCGCAGATATGATGCTTAGGGAAGATGAAGTGAATTATGAATTAATTGATAACTGTCGTATCTTCCACTTTGGTTCTCTGTCTATGACGGATGAGCCAGTAAGATCTGCTACTTATGCGATGGTTGATTATGCAAAAAAGAAAAATAAGATTATTTCTTTTGACCCTAACTTAAGACCACCGTTATGGGAAAGTGAAGATCTTGCAGCAAAGCAGATCTGGTATGGTATTGAACAGTGCGATATCTTAAAGATTGCAGATAATGAAATTGAATGGCTGACTGGTACTAATGATTATGATAAAGGAATTGAAATCATTAGAGAAAGAACGCATGCAAAACTCATCAATGTCACACTTGGCCCGAACGGTAGTATTGCTTACTATGGTGGTTTGAAGGTATTTATGGAACCTTATTTAAATAAGGATACGATTGAAACAACAGGTGCAGGTGATACATTTGGAGCCTGTGCACTTCATGCAGTACTTAAACATGGCTTAGACAATATGACTGAAGAAGATTTAAAAGAAATGCTTCAGTTTGCGAATGCAGCGGCTTCTTTAATTACAACTAAGAAGGGTGCGTTAAGAGTAATGCCAGAAGAAAAAGAAATAAAAGAATTAATAAATACATACTAAAAGTTGGCACGTCAATTGCAGTATATATAAGTGAAAAGAAAAAGAAAGGAGAAAATATAAAACAGAAAACTTAAAAGTTGGCATGACAATTGCAACTTATATAAGTGTAAGGGGGATATGAAAATGAGACATATTTTAATAGCTACACATGGCTTACTTGCCTCAGGTGCAAGATCAACAATGGAATTCTTAATCGGTAATGTAGATAACGTTGACTATATTACAGCTTATGTGGATGGTCAGAAACCTATCAACGAACAGATTGAAGAATATTTCGCAAAGATTCCACAGGAAGATGAAGTAGTCATTTTCACTGATATTAAGGGTGGAAGTGTCAATCAGAAGATGATTCCATACTGTTTAAGGGAAAACACTTTCTTAGTATCAGGATTTAATTTAGCTGTTCTTATTGAAGTTACTATGACTCCAGAAAAGCTTACAAATGATTTCTTGAAGGCTAAGATTGAAGAAGCTAGAGAACAGTTATGTTTAGTAGAAATTGAAAAAAATAACACTGAAGAAAACGATGACGATTTTCTTCTATAAGAAAGAGAGGATAAGAAAATGATTGTTTGTTTAAGAGTAGACGAAAGATTAATTCATGGACAGGTTGCTATGACTTGGACAAAGGAACTTAAGCTTAATGGCTTAGTTGTTGCAAGTGATGAAGCAGCATCTAATGAATTACAGAAAATGTCATTAAAGATGGCAGTACCAGAAGGTATCAAATGTATTATCAAATCAGTAGAAGGCGTTTCATCTATCTTGGATGATCCTAGATCAGAAAAGATGCGCTTAATGGTTCTTGTACCTACAGTACGTGATGCTGTTACTTTATGTAAGAAATACAAGAATATTGAATTAGTTAACTTAGGTAACGCTGGAAAGATGACTTCAGGAGAAAAAATTACTTTAACTAAGGAAGTTATGCTTACTAAAGATGAATTAGACGCATTAAAAGAATTAGTTGAATTATACCCAGATACATTCTTCCAGGGTACACCTTCAATGGAAAAGAAGCTTGCGACAAACGTATTAAAAAATTTATAAGAGATAGGAGAGAGTTATTATGTTAAATGCATTTTTCGTTGCAGTTGCAGTATTTGTAGGCGTTGCAGGACATGAATTATTCGGTATGGTCATGTTAAGTAGACCAATCGTTGTTGCACCACTTACAGGTTTATTGCTAGGAGATGTTCAGACAGGTTTACTAGTTGGAGCATCATTAGAATCAATCTTTATGGGAGTTGTCAATGTAGGTATCTCAAGTACTGCTGAACCAGCTCTAGCTGCAGGTCTTGCTACAGCATTCACAATCCAGATGGGTGGAAATGTTGGTACTATTATTCCAATCGTATTCCCACTTGCTGTATTAGGTCTTCAGTTCATGAACTTCATCTTCTCATTCGTTATTGGTCCATTCGCACCAAAATTTGAACAGTTAGCTTTAGAAGGTAAAGACAAATCAATCACAGCCCTTCACTTTGGTTTATGGGCATTACACTATGGTTTATATGCTTTAATTCCATTCTTTGCTGTATGGTTAGGATCTGACGTTGTACAGACAATCTTACAGTCAATCCCTAAGGTTATTATGAATGGTTTAACAGTTGCAGGTAACATGCTTCCTGCTGTAGGTATGGCTATGTTATTACAGATGCTATGGGATAAGAAAATAGGTATTTACTTTATTTTCGGATTTGTTGCAGTCGCTTATTTAAAATTACCATTAATCGCAATCGCAGTATTAGGTGTCGTTATCGCATTTGTAACAGCACAGCGTGATATGCAGTTAAAAGATATGATGGCTAAACCAGCTGTCGTAAATACTACAGCTAATGACAGTGAAGAGGAGGACTTTTTCGCATGAAACTAATGAATAACATTGATAAAGAAGAAAAGAAATTAATTAGAAAGATGTTCTGGAGATCAGGTGCGATGTATGCATCTGTTAACCCAGTTACTATGGGTGGTGCTGGTTTCTGTTATGCTATGATTCCATTTATCAACCATTTCTATAAGAATGATGAAAAGAAAAGACGTGAAGCTCTTGCAAGACATGTCTCTTACTTCAGCACTACAGTACCTATGGCATCATTTGTAATGGGTATTGCTGGTTCAATGGAAAAAGAAAATAGTGAAAAACCAGACTTTGATGCTGCTGCAATTGGTTCTATTAAAACAAGTTTAATGGGTCCTTTAGCTGGTATTGGTGACTCATTATTCTGGGGTGTATGGAGAGTTGTATGTGCTGGTCTTGCTATTGGTTTTGCTAATGCTGGTAACATCCTTGCTCCAATCATCTTCTTAGTATTATTCAACGTACCAAACTTCTTATGCAGATACTATGGTGCATGTTTAGGATACTCTTTAGGTGCTAAGTATATTGAAAAATTATATGCTAATGGCATGATTGAAATCCTTACAAAGGCAGCTGGTATTGTTGGTTTAATCATGGTAGGTGCTATGACAAGCAATACTGTTATCTTTAAAACAGTTCTTGAATTCAAGATGAAGGGACAGTCTTTAATGAATGTTCAGTCAGCTCTTGATAGTATCTTTAAAGGTATTGTTCCACTATTAATGACATTTGGCTGCTATAAGCTATTAAATAAGAAAGTCAACGTTATCGCTATTATCTTTGGTATCGTTGCATTAGGAATCATTTTATCACTATTAGGTATTTGCTAATAAATACCACAGGAGGTCGCTTTGAATACAATGAAATGCAATCCATTCTATATGTTAAGAATCAAGAATGGAATCTATAGTACAGACAACACAATCAGTTATTATCGCAATAAGCTTCCAGATGATACATTTTCATTTGATTCTTCTAATCAAAAAGTTCAAGCCAATCTTGATGAATTTGGCACAATTAAAAACCTTACCTTCTTTCATCACAACTACTACATGGAAAGCAAACCAGGTGTCTGGGTAGGAAAAGACTTTGTCCAAGAACATGATCTTTCTATCTCTATTACCTGGAACGGTAATAAAACTGAATTGAACTCTGATAATGTAGATGTCATCTCTGATCTTGCAGATAATCTTTTTCCAAGAAGTATTCATCATTTTACCTGGGGAACAGTCAGCTTAATTGCTTGTGCACCTATTACTCGTGATGGAGAAAGATTAAGCAGTTTAATGTATGCCATTATCATTGAGAACCAAAGCGATACAGAAGGAGAAGGTGTCTTAGAACTTCCTTCTCTTTATAAAAAGAAATACTCTGATACAAGAAATGTATTAATAGAATGCCGTGAGACACAATCTCACAACTGTATTTCATTTACTTTACCACCTCATTCTCAAAAAGAATTCATGATTGCTTTCACTGATCCTAATGCATATCAGGATACACAGAAGCTGTTTAGTAGAAGTATTGATGAATGGCTCAAAGAAACACGTCAGTATTATAAACAATGCATAGGTACAGTCCATTTTGATGATGACCCAATGGCGGGCTACTTAATTGAAAGAGCTTATCAACAGGCGTCCGGTGCTTTCGCCATGAATGGGTATAATCAAATACTCGGTTCAAATTGGGGCACTTACCCCGTTACTCCTCATATATGGAATAAAGATATGTATTATTCCAGCCTACCTTATACAATGACTGAACCAGACCTATGTAAAAAAACAATAAAATGGTTTGCCCAATATGGTATCAAATACCCAGGTACTAAATTTGAAGGCGGCATCTTCCATTCATTAAGCAATTCATTATCAGTTATTCTACTTTCTGGTGCGTATTATGATTATTTTGCCGACAAACATTTCTTTTTAGATAACGAAGATCTCTATAGACAGATGAAGGAAATCCTGAATGAAGTCATTACTTCTAGAAATCCAGATGAACCACATTTGTACCACAGTATCTGGATTTCAGATGCCTACTCCCTTGGCACATATCATACAGGATCCAACATCTGTGTATATCGTGCATGTCGTTCCCTATCAAGACTTGCACTTGAAATCTTTGATGAGAAAGAATATGCGATTGAATTAGAAAATGAAGCCAATGCAATCAAGAATGATATAGAAAAATATATGACTGTAGAATCAAATGGTCGTCGTATTTTCCTAGAAGGTATTGCGTCACTTGATCCACATACAAAAGAATATATGTCTGATGAATGTTATCGTAAAGAGATGCTTGATCAAGGACTTCAGTTCTTAACTGATGTGGATTATGACGGTACTATTACATTAAGAATGCATGATGGTGAAGAATCAGACACTACATTATTGAATTATTATGGCTATGAAGCAGGAGACAGAACAACGCATTATGGACAATTTAGTTCAAGTGATGAGAATCCTACTTATAGTTGTCTGAGCAGAGGAATTAAGTGGGGAAATCAATCTGGAGCCACTTTTCCTGGATATATTTCAATATTGAATGGTGCTGATAATGTAGAAAACTGGAGTGGAGAACACGGCAGATTTAAGGAATTAGAAAGATTAGCTGATCTAGATGGCAGCTGGTGGTGGTGGCCTTATAAAGTAGGGGCATCTACTGGAAATGTCACACGAATGAACAGCTGTGGTAAATGCGGATGGTCATCAGGGATCTTCTATGTCTTATTCATTACTGAATTCTTAGGAATCAACTATGATGCACCAAACAAACATCTAACTATTCATCCTAAAGAATTTGTTGGAAACTTCTTTTGGGAAGATTTCCATATCGGTGAATCAAGATTTGATATCAAGGTAACTGATCAGCACATTCATATTACCAATAAAAATAATTATTCAATTACTGTCAATCAACATGCAGTAAAGGAAGGAGAAGATTATGAATTTATTAAGTAATATCATGACTTATAAAGGAGAACGTTCTAGAGCTGTATCACCAGAAAACCCAACTGGTGAAAAAGGCAAAGCATGTATGGAAGCAAGTGCCCTAGGTCCATCAAGAAAAGGACGTGGAAGCATTAAGTTACCTATGGGTGAAGAAACAGTCATTGCGGATATTAAAGGTCCAGGTATCATTAGACATATGTGGATGACAATCCGTGAAAACACTGAAAAAGGCAGCTTCGTCATGAGAGATGTTGTTATGAGAATCTATTGGGATGGTAGTGATACACCTGCAGTAGAAGCTCCTATTGGTGATTTCTTCTGTAATGGTTTTGGTGAAAGATGTGATGTCGCTTCTTTACCAATCGTAGTTAATCCTACTGGAGGAATGAACAGCTACTTTGAAATGCCATTCGCAAAAAGAGCTGTCATTACAATGACAAATGAACATCCAAAAGATATTACATCATTCTTCTATACAATCAATTATGCTGAAGTAGATGCCTTACCTGAAAACTGTTTATACTTCCATGCTTACTGGCGTAGAGAACGTCAGACTGAGCTTGCAAAAGACTATGTCATCTTAGATGATGTAAAAGGTAAAGGCTACTATGTAGGTACTTACCTTGGCTTAACTGCACTTGAAAGATATTGGTGGGGCGAAGGAGAATTTAAGTTCTACCTAGATGGTGATGAAGACTATCCAACAGTTTCATCAACAGGTTCAGAAGACTACTTTGGTGGTGCCTGGGCATTCCATCAGAAGGATGAATTAGGAAGACCTTCAGTTAAACCATATTCTAACTTATTCTTAGGTTATCCATTCTATTCAACAAAGGATAAGACAAGAGAAAGATTTGAAACAGGTAAGCTGAATGCTGTTCATGCTTTTGGTGATGACAGTCTTCCTCGCCATGGCTTATACAGATTCCATATTTTAGATCCAATTGCCTTTGATGAAGATATCAAAGTCACATTACAGCAGATTGGTAACGATGATCTTTCATTATATGAAAGACAGGATGATGTTTGTACAGTCGCTTATTGGTATTGTGATCATAAAGAAGGATTCGATAAAGAATTCCCAAATAGAAGGGCAAGACTCCCAAGATAGTCAGACAGGAAGATATCCCTATATCTTCCTTTTCATGCGTGTTGGCATTAAATTGTTTTCTAACAGTTTTCAAGTTATAATTAATTAAGAGCAAGGAGGTATCATGATGGATGTAAAAGATAAGGTTTATATATCACTTCAAGAATGCTTAAATGAGTCTGAAAAGATTCCTACATCTCAGATTGCAGACAATCTACATTTAAGTAGACAGATTGTGACGCATTATTTAAATCAGCTTTTTGATGAGGGAAAAGTAAAGAAAACAGATACAAGACCGACTTACTGGTATATTGAAAAAGAAGAACAGAATGCACCTGTCGAAGAAGAATTAGATTCAGAAGTATTTGATTCTATGATTGGTGCAACAGGAAGTCATAAGAAAATAGTAGAAATGTGTAAAGCCTCTGTTTCTTATCCACCAAATGGTCTTCCAATTCTTATTATTGGTGAAAGTGGTGTAGGTAAAAGCTATATCGCAAAGCTCATTTATAAGCATGCATTACAGACAGGGAGTATCGATAAAAAAGCACCTTTTGTCGTATTAAACTGTGCAGACTATGCCAATAACCCTGAACTTCTTTCTGCTACATTACTTGGTTATAAGAAAGGTAGTTTCACAGGGGCTGATTCTGATAAAACAGGCTTATTACAGGAAGCAGATGGTGGTTATCTTTTCTTAGATGAAGTACATCGTTTATCATTTGAAAACCAGGAAAAACTATTTGTATTTATGGATACAGGTAAATATCGACCTCTTGGTGATTCTAAATGGAGACATTCAAATGTGAGATTCATATTTGCGACAACAGAAAACCCACAGGAAGTCTTACTAGAAACATTTAGAAGAAGAATCACACTACAGATTACGATCCCTAATATTACAGAACGTCCTTTACAGGAACGCCTAGAACTCATTGAAACATTCTATAAAGAAGAAGCATCTAAAATAAAGAAAAACCTCACTATTTCTAGTGGAGCTGTCAAAATGCTGTGTTTTTCTAAATTCCCTGGTAATATTGGTAGATTAAGAAATCTGATTCAGGTCAGTTGTGCAGAAGCCTATTTCAAGTATGGTAAAGAAGATAATCTTCTTATTTCTGAATCAGAACTCATTCATGCAGGTGGAGATATACCTGTCAATACAGATGGCTTACAGTCACACCGTAATATGGAAATATCCATTGTATGGGATCAGCCTAAAGATTATATCAAACAGGAATGCTATGATGAACATCATTTAGAAATCATGGATCTTTATCATAAAATAGAGAATGCATCATGGAGTCAGATAGACCAGTTCTATTTAAACTTCCGTGCTATTTTAAGAAAAATCAATCCTGCTCATAATAATTTAACAGAACAGCGTTTCTTTATGCAGATCTGTAAGGATATTTTGATTCGCTATGGTGTAAAGATGAATGACTCATGTGGTAAGGAATTATATTTACTCTATACAACATTCAATCAAATGCGAATTGATAAGGAACAGGAATGGAAAATTAAAGCTTATTTTGAACAGGCATGTCCAAGAGCTTTCTATGTTGCCGATCGTATCATTGTGGAATTAAAGAAGTATGAATTACAGCTAGAAGACAATCTTTCATTCTTATTTGCTTTAGCTATTCATGAATATATCAGTGAATCTTTAGAATTAAATGGTCTTATTGCAGCGCATGGTGATACAACAGCATCTAGTATTGCGAAGGTTGTTAATCAGGCATGTGGTACTTTTATTATGGAAGGTATTGATATGCCTATGGATACAACACTTGATCAGACTGTAGAAAAGGTACAGGATTATCTTCTTCACTCTGCCAAGGGTAAAGGGCTTATCCTACTTGTAGATACAGGATCATTGAGTAGTATGTATACAAAGATCAAGAATAACTTATCCGGTGACTTATTGATTATTAATAACGTGTCTACTGCAATCGCCTTAGATGTTGGTTTAAAGATGTTAGGACATGGTTCTTTTGAACAGATTGCGGAAAGTACAAATAGAATCAATAGCTTTGATGTCCAGTTCTTTGAAGGTTTATCTAAAGATAAAAATATTATTATTTCATGTATGTCCGGTGTAGGTATTGCGGAAAAGATACAGGAAATCATGAAGAAGACATTAGGAGACTGTGGTCTTGATTTTGTGACTATGGAATATAAGAAACTCCTTGATCTACTTAATGAAAATGAATCTAAGAATTTTGATCAGACTCTTATGATTCTTACAACATCACCTCTTCATGATGGTATTTCAACACCATGGCTGAGTGTCTATGATATATTGGATGGTCGTGGTGAAGAAACTCTATGGAATGCTTTAAGCAGTATTGTGACTCCAGAACAGTTTGAATCACTTAAGAAAGAATTTGTACGTTTCTTTACCATTGAAGGTATTGTCAGCCGACTTCAGTTCCTTAACCCTGCAGTCGTTATTCAGGATGTAGAAATGATTCTTCATCGTTATGAAGATTATTATAAGTTGGAAATGTCTGGTCATATAAGATTAAATCTCTATATGCATATCGCATTTATGTTTGAACGCTTAATGACTGCAGATGATACAGATGATGAAGAAGAACCTACTAATCCTAATCAGAAAGAATTCTATCGTATATCAAAAATTGTTTTCCAGGATGTAGAAAAGAAATACCGTATTCATATAGATAATTATGAATTATCTATATTGTATGAATTATTGAATAAGGTTATTAAGGAACCAAAAGATTTAAATGAAGCTTGAACTTAAACATAGTCAAACACATAAAATATATCAGAAACAGATAGAAAAGAATCAGATCTTACAGATGGACGTCCAACAGCTTCTTGCCCACATAGAGAAGATTTCTTTTGAGAATCCATTAATAGATACTGATGACATGATAGAAAGTACTTCTGATATAGGAAAAGAATTTGATATCGATAGTCTTTCAAGAAAATCAGAACAGAGTTTAAAGGAAAACATTCACTGGCAATTAATAAACAAGGATATAGACAATAAAGACTTAGTAGAAGCACTTGTAGAATTATTGGATGATAATGGATATCTACGTCTCTCAATAAATGATATCTGTACTTATCTCAAGTGTGATGAAAAAGAGTATCTTGATGCAAAGAATGCATTATCCAAGCTAGATCCTCCTGGACTTGGTGCAGCAACTCTTAAGGAATGTCTTCTTCTTCAATTAGAGCGCCTCGAAGAAACAGAAGATATTCGTAAGACAAAACAGCTTATTGAAGAATGTTTAGAAGATCTTTCAAAAAGTCATTATCATGCTGTTTCTAAGAAACTAGGCATATCACAAAACAAAGTAAGAGAACTACTACAGATCATTCTTACATTAAATCCTCGACCAGCCAGTGATTTTAGTTCTTCTGTTGAAGTCAATTATCCCATCCCAGACATTTTGATCAAAGATGGGACTGTACAATTAAACCCTGCAATCTATAAAGATTTAAACATCAATACAAACTATTTATCTCTTGATGATAATAAAGAGACTAAGCAATATATAGAATCTAAACTCAGACAAGTCTCATGGCTCCAACAATGTCTTACCCAAAGAAAAAATCTATTATATGATATTGCGGTCTTCTTACTAGATTATCAGCAGGACTTCTTTATGAATGGAGGAACTTGTCATCCACTCATGCAAAAGGACTTAGCTATGTTACTTGGAGTACATGAATCTACAATCAGTAGGGCCATTAAAGATAAGTATATATATTGTGATAAAGGTTTTATTCTTCTAAGTGATCTCATTCCAAGAGGAACAGAAGATACTTCAGTTGATTCAATCAAAGAAACAATTAAAGAAGTTATACTTAATGAAGATAAGAATAAGCCTTTAAGTGATCAGAAAATCACTAACCTATTAAAAGAAAAGGGTATTGAAATATCTAGAAGAACAGTTGCAAAATATCGATCAGAATTAAATATTCCAGATGCATCTGGTAGAAAGCATGTAAAAAAGTAGAACCACGCGTTCTACTTTTTTTGAACCTTTAATTTTTAAGGGGGGTCAATAGAAAACTCGCTTTAAATATTTGGGGG
>ERZ1673737.3373-NODE-3373-length-12197-cov-4.037473_pt1 | contig 12197 bp, 15 predicted proteins | sample MGYA00580211_ERZ1673737 | MGnify/ENA primary metagenome ERZ1673737 (study PRJEB41218, sample SAMN15661789) | gut metagenome | host: Homo sapiens | place: Canada: London | collected 2015-08-20/2019-03-30 | study: EMG produced TPA metagenomics assembly of... | reverse complement strand
CTGGAGACAAAGAGCGTTCTGATGAAGTTTGAAGAGGCATGATTGTGTGAATTAGATATCTTGAAGTATTCTTAAGCTATAAGTTCCGCGTAATATTTCTCGAATAAAGAACTTGCAAAATGCTTGGTCGATCATTATTTGTGATATGCAGCCTTACTTCAGATTCCAATTTCCCGGATGGACCACCTGGGCAGCGAGACTCAGATGCTTAATAACATGAAGCACCGTGGGAGAACTAAAACGCAAAGTCTGACCTACTAGTATTATCTGATCCATTCGCCCAGCCACTTGAATCATCTTTCGGTCACATGCTCAAGTTGAACAACATCACTTTCCTTTCCCAGTTCTGCCCCGATCATGCCATCCCTATTGGAAAGGCCATTTGCCGAAATAGACCTTGAACTCTTCAAGGCCGAGATCCTGCTCGAGAAAATCTCATCAATCTGTCTCATACTTCTACCACGGGTCTCAGGTACAAATAGGAACACCCAAATGGCGAGCATGAAGTTACTGCCAGCCCAGATGTAGCAGTATTTCGGCCCCCAACCCAGAGAATCCGGGTTGACAAAGTAAGGCGTACAGTACGTGCAAAGCCATGCGAATATGAAGTTACAGCCTTGCGCTAAGCCAACCGTCTGCGAGCGCAATCGCTGCGACGGGATTTCTGCTTGTATGGCCCACAGCACGGGGCCCTGGGCAAAACCGTAGACCCAAGTGAAGAGAATGCTGAGGCCGACGACGACCTTTCCGGCTTCGGGAGAACCAACGGGCAACACAGTGGAAACAATTCCCATGCCCAGCATGGAAGCTCCGCTCACAAGTGAGCCAATGACCAACATGGGACGAAAGTTTATCCATCGCATGGCCGGAAAGGCTGCTAGGTTGCCTGTCATTGCGATAGCAAGGCTGATCGTCACCCACTTGAATGGTTCTCCAATATCGGCCTGAACGTAGAAGTAAACCGAAAAGCCGGCCATGAAGATGATTCCCGTAGCTGTTTGGGCGATGGCCGTACCGATTGTGATCATCGTCCGTCGAAGATCGGAACCCCGGAAGGCGTCCCTGAAATGTACGTTCTGGTGTAGTTCACGCTCGGTAGTCCATTCAGCATGAATTTCCGTAACCTCATTCCGAAGTTGGGACTCATCCTTAATACCACGTATTTGTCGGATGGAGGCTGAAGCCAGATCTTCACGATCGATCGAAACGTAGTATCTGGGAGTGTCGCGAAGGAATATCAGGGCAGCCGATAGCATCACCGGAATGGCGAACATGACGGCCAAAGGTACTTGATATGACAGCCGATTAAAATAAGTCTCGGTATAGTTATCTACAAGGATGCCCACGAGGGCGCCGAAAGACGTTTGGAATGTTACTAGGCCGATGAGTGCGCCACGGATGGATACCGGTCCTATCTCGCCCATATATGTCACAGAGTAAGTGAGGTAAAACCCGTTGGATACACCTAAAAGCAAGCGGCCTACGTACAGGCCTGCAAAGCTTGTGGTGCCCATCTGAACAGAGACAGCAATCAAACTGAATGCCGAGGCAATCCACAGGCCGAGGCGGCGACTGATGCCCGAGCCCAGTGTGAAGATAAAGATGGAAGCCAGCAGCCCGCCAACCTGCATCAGACTCTGGATGAGGGTATGCGGAGTGGTCCGGATGTTGTATCCAATCGATACGGTTGGCTTTTCCCCAAGACTGAGGTCAGCTGCGTTTTCTGAAATTTGCAAAAAACGAGTTGCGGCATCTCACATCTTCATAACCAAAGATCTTCAGAAACCCAACCATGCTCTGGAAGCCTGAAACGGCAGCAGAGTCGAACCCATACTGGAACTGCGCGAAGGCTATGCCGAAAGAGATGGCAAAGATTCGCTTCTCTCTCCAGACATTGAAGAAAATGCTTCTCAAAGAAGATGTGAATTCAGTCATATTTGGCAGATTATAAAGATATTGGGATATAGTTAAGGAGCGATGTCAAAGTTTTTATGGACGTGGCCATTAGATCCCTGTTTTATATAGTTAGGCGCCTGCCTACTTCCACATTCCGGGGCTATGCCAAAAATACGCCAAAAAATCTAAATGGCGGGGAAGAGAGTAAGTCTCCGCACTTCTGAGGCCTCGATTCCAAAAACTTAAATAAGTACGCTAAGAGCCCTAATCAGTATCATGGGGAACTTCGGGAGCACACTTGCGGGGGCCGGGCAAGGTTCTCCATGTTTTAGTTAAAAGCTGGGTCTATGCGCACGACAACGTAGTTACTCGAACAAAAGCGCTTTGCCTATTTAGTAGGACCCAAGAAGATATACATTCCCAATTCCCCGAGGACTAAGATAATTTCCAGTTGCGCGACTCGCGCCTCATCAAAATATTATCATAACATTTCAATCAATTAGTATACCCTATTGAGGAAAGGAGTTGATTTGAATATTTGCATGACTGTAAGTGAAAGTATCAATGGGAGCTTCCGAAACCTTGAATCTTAGAGCTGTTTTCATAGAGTGGATTTTTTTGGCGAAGTTCTCGGGAAAGTTATGCTGGCGATGAAGATCAGCAATGTATCCTATCCTGGTAGCTCCAAACGAGGTAGCTATGTTGTCGTGCGAATAGTCTCGGCCTAGTTGAAGACCCAAGTGATAAGGTTCGTTCTTTGCCAAGCGTCGTCTGCAACTGACAATTTGCCACTCGGGTTCATCGCACCGATACTTGGCGAGGACTATAGACGATCGGACCCATGTACGCGAACCTTGGTTACCGTTTCCGGTGATTCGGCTTGGAGAACACTTGCCATGGTCTGAATCGGCGTGACCGTAACCAGAACCCATATCGGCAGTTCAGGAAGGGACTGTGCAGCCTATCTGGAAATTTGCCAGTTGTTGAGGCCTTGATGCCTCAGGAATCAAGATCGCCTACCCGTTGTTGCTACGCGCGCGCGCTCTCTCCTCTAGATATTCGCATGCGTGCAACCCATTTCATGGTTCTGAGCTCCCGTCACCCCCGTCACTAGTTGCAAATATTCAACTCGACGCTCGTCCATTCCTACGGCCATCAAGCTCTGAGTTTTGCTGTTATTCACGATCCAAACCTATGCTTCTCAAAATGCTCTCCGAAAACATCAAACCATTCCGGTCTCCAGGCCTCGTTGGTTGTGCTATTGCAATCCTTCTCCTTGCCAAGAAGTATGGCTAGGGCTTGATTAAGTATTTTGGCTCTTTTGGCCGCATACACAAACTGGTTGACTTGTACGCAAATATTGAGGTAGTCCATTGAGCGCTACCTTATAATGTCTGTTTTCTCATAATCTCCTTTAAAACATGTTGGTGATTCTATGGCCATTGGCTTTCAAAGTTACGTTCGTTCATCGTGACGGATCAATCACGAGCTCTCAACGCATCTCCACTTACCCCAAGTCTAACCTTCGGTATTCTCGCTTGCGGCTAGCGAGAGTCGGATTTGAATTTGCCAAATCGATTCCCCGCAATACACGAAGTATTGGCGGCAAAATGAGGCCCGATGAATTCGGAACGATAGATCCGTCCGAAGCCACTATGCTTTTTCTTAGGCGTGGGGAATTGATTCCAAGTCGACACGACCAGGGATCCCCTAAAGAGGCCGTTCCTCCCCACATTCACCCACACAATCGGCTCTCCAATTGAACCATCATTCTTTCCAATTTGCGTCTCATACTCTACAATGACCGAGATTCCTTCGTTGCCATTGCTGCCTATCCTTTGCGGGCTGACAGGTATCTGTTTGGTGGCGTTGTATAAAGCAATCTCACACCCATTGTTCCGCATACCAGGACCATTCCTAGCTAGGTTTACGAGGCTATGGCTTTTACGGGAGGCAGTCATTAGCCGATTCCCCTTCACAAATGTTAAGCTTCATAAAAAGTACGGTAAGTGATGTTCAGCTCTCCATATCCGGCGCTGCTGACACCCCAATCAAGGCCCTATAGTACGCATAGCTCCCAACGAATACAGCATTGATGACCCCGCGTCAGCAAAAATTATATATGGCAGCGGCAAAGGCTTCATAAAGGTATCATTACTCTCCTGCTCCCAAGTAAACCGACGGGCAACGTTGAACTTACACATGGTTTAGTCGCCATGGTACGAAGCAAGTGGCAGTCCTTTGAGCCTAGTTCCTCTTCTTTTCTCCGAGCGAGATCCCACTCTTCACGCTGGGATCCGACGAAAAGTCGCGTCAGGGTATAGCATGACGAGTTTGGTGCAAATGGAGACATTTGTTGACGATTGCTCCGTCATTCTTCACCAGAGATTCTCAGAGTTCGCGGACTCGGGCACCACGATAGACCTGTGTCGCTGGATGCAATGTTATGCGTTTGACGTAATCGGAAATATCACTGTATGTTATATTCTATAGCGCTGATATTCGAACTGGATTTGCTTATATATTCCGTAGGTAGGAGAGAGATTCGGCTTTTTGGACCAAGGCGAAGACCTACAGTCGGTCATGGCTTCCATCGACGAATTTACGAAGTATGCAGTGCGGGTTGGGATATATGCACAATGGCACAAAATAATATTTCCTCTCTACATGCGATTTAAGAAGTTACCGGGACTGATCAACGTCCGTATGTTCGCGCATTCAAAATTGGAAAATCGATACGCCAAACTATTGTCAGACGATTTCAAGTCCGATGAATCAGGACCTGCCGACTTTGTCACCAAACTCACTCGTATTCAATCTACGGATCCCAGCAAGATTAACAAAGCTGAGATAGCTTCAGCTTGCACGACCAACATTGGCGCCGGTTCTGATACAACTTCGATATCTCTGTCGGCCGTTTTTTTCTTCCTATATACATATCCAGATACCCTTGCCCGCTTGAGGAGTGAGATAAACGAAAACATTGATCAAGGTCTGCTATCTGACCCCGTCAAATACGGAGAATCTACTCGGATGCCATATCTCCAGGCAGTCATCAAGGAAGCTCTTCGCATGCATCCGGCAACAGGCTTGATACTTGGTCGTGTGGTGCCCAAAGGTGGCCAGAATTTGGCAGGGCAGTACTTTCCGGAAGGAGTAAGTATCAATCTCATTGTCTCTCAGCTTCCTCATGCTGGAGTGCTTATATCTTGCCCGCATAAATAGACCATTGTAGGAATCAACAGTTGGGTGGCACACCACAACACGAACATTTTCGGTTCCGATGTTGATGTCTTCCGACCTGAACGTTGGCTGGAAGAGCCTGAAATTGTCAGAAAGCGGGATAGTTATTCCATGACGGTAAGCGAAAGCTCTGCGCTGTTTTCAAGTGACTCCCTTGGAGCGCAAGACGCGATCTAATATCGCTAACGCGCACTCACTAGTTCGGAATGGGCTCAAGAATGTGTATTGGTAAGAATATCAGTCTGATGGAGATGTCCAAAGCTATCCCACAGATTCTGCGAAACTTTGAATTGGTTCCAGAGAATGGAACGCCATCGTGGGAACTTGACAATGTCTGGTTTGTGAAGCCGAGAGATTTTCGCTGTCGCATTGAAAAATATAATAGAAACCAAAAGGCTTAAGCACTGGCAGTGTGCTATAAAAAGGCATTATGTGAGGGATTCGGGGTAGATTGAGTAGGGTTAACTACAAATTGTTGTACCTCCCCGCCTTCGCGGAGCCTTAATGTTCGCGATCAAATTTAAGCTACGTATTTCAATCAAATCCAGATATCAAGGGCTCAAAGTCTCGATGCACGTAGGAGAGAATGTGTATTCTTATTTTTTTCTTAGTTCAAATTTTATAGTTCTTGAGTATTGTGCATCTGATTTACTCCTCCGCGACTTCATTGTGCTCTCCAACTCTGTGCTAAAGCTTCGCCAACCTGATAAATACAAAGAAGGGTTGATAGAATATTCATAGCATGATACTATGATGGGATACATATTTAGATCTCCAAGGGTAACTTGAACAGCTTTATAGCATTTGTTCTTCCAACCTGTTCCTTCTGGCCCTCGCCCAGCTCCACTGTGCGCCACCAGGCTTGAGCCACCTCCACCTGATCATAAGGTGTATCTGCAAAGCCTTAGAGGATTATCATGATAGATAGGTGCCAACTAACCTATCGAATACAAGCACTTGTCAACCCCGAGCTCATCTATGCAGTACTTGAGCCCCCTGGTGTTAAAGTTTCCAGATGTGGTTATGTAGACATTGTGCTGAAAGTAGTGGCGATAGTCTTCCCTCGACGGGCGCGTCTTCTTTTTAGATGGCTTGTTGTACCAGTGGCAAGCTCTCACAAGATTGAATGGAATGCTTGAAGAATGTTAGCATTGCTATAAGCGAAAGTGCGCATGAATTACTTTTCCCCAAGATGACCAGCCACAATCTTGACACCCGGGAACCGGTCGAACATCCCTGGTAAGAAACTCAGCTCTAGTCATATCGCAAAGGGTTCAGTTTGATATTACCTGAAGAACACATGGCGTAGATATGGAATGATAAGTCAAGATGAAATTGCACTGCGGCACCTAGAAGATGCGGTCGATCTCCGTATTTCATCCCAGTCTCCATCTCAGGCCCAATAGTGTAACGAGGATGAAAGTAGATGGGCACGTCAAGCTCTTCCACTTTCCTCCAGAATGGATCATACTTGTTCGTATCGAAATACTCCTTGCCGGTGCCGTCACCAGTGCTCTGGAAATCATTAACCAAGCCACCAAAGAATCCCAACTCCTTCACAGCCCGCTCGAGCTCGTGAGTTGCTTGGGACGGATCATGCATGGATAAAGCTGCCAGGCCTCCAAATCGAGCTGGATTCTTGGCAACTTCTGATGCCAGCCAGTCATTTGTTTCTTGTGCGGTGGCTTCCGCTAGCCCCTTTTCTTGGATACCTTGACAGCCAGGCGCCGTGAGGGAAAGCAGCATGTACTCGACACCCTCATTGTCCATTGATTGGAGCCGTTTGCCATGTATATCCTGAAGGCGTGCTTTGTGTTCCTCAAAGAACTTCTCAGTAAAATCCTCTGGGCTCAGCTTGGCCAAGTCCTCTTTTAGTAGCCAAGCTGAGTTAGGACTGATGACCGCCTCCTCCACTGCGATTGTTCCTTTTCCAAGCATTTTGGTGGACTTAGCTGCTTTCAATTGTGAATGTATCACGTAATTTCTACGCCAGTATCTTTCGGATTTGGAGCGATATATGAGGAATTTGCTAGCCTTTTGTTGTCGGCATCATCGTTCCGGGCAACTGAGGGGATGGCTTCAAATTTCCCGACAACCTGACCATGCTCAATGGATATGTTCTGATCGGGCAGATTCAACTAAATTTTTCAATTTTTGGAATCTAATCATCGGAAGTTGAGGACATGTGCTACTTTTGCCATGTAGTAACTAGCAGACATGAAGTGCTTCGGCTAAATACTACCGACAAGGCAAATACATCTTGCCTCCACCGCCGAAGACAATCAACACCTTGACTCAACTTATTTACACAAAACATTCACCATGGCGCATATTCAAGATCTAGCTGCTTTGATCAAGCCGGCCTATGTCGGAGGGCTGAAGCTTGATGATCGGATCAAGTTTCCCGAAACTGGTGTTTTTCAAGGTATGAATGGGCCCTCACGTTTCGAAGGCGACATTTTCCAGCTCGAGATTGACGGCACTATCCCTCCCGAAATCAGCGGAACCTTTTACCGTATTCAGCCTGACCACAGATTTCCGCCTCAATACGAAGACGACATCCACTTCAACGGCGACGGCAACATCACAGCCATTCGTATCGAAGGAGGTAACGCTGATTTCAAGCAGCGATATGCAAAGACAGATAGATATCTAGCCGAAACTGCGGCGAAGAAAAGTCTCTTCGGCCGCTACCGCAATCCCTATACCGATAACGAAGCAGTCAAGGGAGTCATTAGAACAGCGGCCAATACAAACATCATCTTCTGGAGAGGCATGCTGTTGGCGACGAAAGAGGATGGACCGCCTTATGCCATGGATCCTGTGACCCTGGAAACTATCGGACGATACGATTTCGATGGCCAAGTTCAATCACCAACATTCACTGCGCACCCGAAAATCGATCCTGAGACAGGTGAATTGGTTTGTTTTGGATATGAAGCTGGTGGTAATGGCAACGACGGATCTTTCGATATCGTCGTTTATACCATCAGCGCGGATGGTAAAAAGACTGAAGAGGCCTGGTATAAGGCACCCTTCTGCGGCATGATACACGATTGTGGAATTTCCAAGAACTATGTCGTTTTACCGATGACTCCATTAAAGTGCAACACAGACCGCCTGGAGGCCGGTGGCAATCACTGGGCGTGGGACCCAAATGAAGACCAGTGGTATGCAATTGTACCAAGGAGAGGAGGAAAGCCGGAAGATATTGTGTGGCTGAGATCCGATAATGGTAGGTTACAGATGCTTCACGATAGGACGACGTTGGTACTAACAGTGAGTCAGCATTTCATGGCCACGTCGCAGGTTGCTATGAGAATGAAGATGGAAAGGTGGTCTTTGACCTGACTGTCGCCGATGGGAACGTCTTCTTCTTCTTCCCTCCAGAGAATGCGCCTCATACAGACTTGGCCAAGAGAAACGTACTCCAGAGCCCGACATGTCGGTGGATCTTTGACCCGCAAGCCCCTACGGGCTCAAGAGTACAACCAGAAGTACAGTGGGATACAAGTGGAGAGTTTTCCCGGATAGACGATCGTTATGTTTGCAAGAAGTACAACCATTTCTGGCAGGCTAGAATTGATCCTACTAGGAAATACGACGCAGCAGTTTGCGGATCGCCAGCTGGCGGGCTGTTCAATTGCATTGGCCATTACACGTGGAACGATCGAACAGAAGACGTATACTGGGCTGGGCCACGAGCAACCTTTCAAGAACCAACCTTCATTCCAAAGGAGGGCGGCACGGAAGGAGAAGGTTGGATTATTGCTCTTTTCAACCATCTTGATAAGCTTCGAAATGATATTGTCATCTTGGACGCTCTCAACGTGGCAGCTGGGCCAGTTGCAGCGATTCGTCTCCCATTCAAGCTACGCCTCGGCCTGCACGGTAACTTTGTTGATCAGCGCGATATCGATGTATGGAAAAGGCGAAGAGCGGCTGGAGGTGACGTGGGGCCAGTGAGGGCAGCTGAGAAGCCGCTAAAGTGGCAGCTCGAAGAGCTTCAACAATAGTACAGTCCCGTACACTGTACAGAAATTCTTAGTTTTCTTGTCCATTTTGCTGGTCAATATCAAATCCAAGCCACTAGAGGGTAGTAGAAAAATTTTCCTGCATCCACAAAAACCCATCCATCGTAATCATCACATGCAAATCAAGTAGTACTCAAGAGGACTGAATGCCACCGTGAAGGGACGAACGAGATTGGATGGGAGATGGCACAGAAGTGGTCGAATATGCAGTGATGAGATGATCTAGCTCCTAGCACACTCTAGACGCACTGAGAAAAAAGTGAATAGGGCGATACTGCATGGAGAAAGAGATGGCACGAAAGGTGGTGATATAAGATGAAGCTACCTGAGTGCTATCCACGACATGGAGTGGTGGGGAACAGGATGACTCATATTCAATAGCGTCGGAAGCCCTACTCCAATAACTCCACGAGCTATACGAGTGGCAGAAGTGGCGGAGAGCCACCGAGAGTCATCCAATCAGAATACACACCTAGCATCAAGGTGAAGCAGGTCCTGGTCATTTGGGACATTCCACGGACAATATTTCCAAAATGCGAAGTGGTGTGATGCCTACACGATCCTGAGAATTGATATCGGTCGCGACCATTGGCGACCATCGCAGGATGGGACCGCAGCTTCGAACATATTAATATAAATTGCCTCAAACCAACACTATGCGGGCCTATGATTAGCACAAATATATTTTTCAAGTACCCTCACACGAAACCTGTCGGCATTCCCGGCCCCATGATTATTCGAGTGCAGCAAGCCTGCCGCTGTAAGACCGAGACTCCACTGTGGCTATCGGAACAGACAAAAATTGGTTAGTAGACTACCGGAGGTACGTGCCCAACGACTCCTGCGTCGCACACTTCACTCTATTGGGTATATGATTCATACAGTAAGCGGCTTCGGCTTGTGGGGATCTTGTGGTGCACTGGCTCTTAGAAATGGCTTGGTTCAAATAGAACAGACTATTACAGGGGATTTCTCTTCAATATCAAGAAGGATAGCCACGCTTTCAGTCTGTTGATCCGAGCTGATCAAAGTTGAGATCCGATTTGTCTCGGTTGGGCCCGAAGCCCCCAAAGAGGAAAGATCTGATAACACAGATAAACTTGGGTGTTGAAAGTTGCGCAAGCGAAGCAGAGAACAGGAAAACGCCGTGAAACGGCCCACAACTAATTTCTCGGCCCAAAAAGGCCAAGCGAAGCTTGAAGCAGCCACCTCGAAGCTTGGTGTGGGCCACTCTTGCTGATTGCGCGTTAGGGCTCGCTAGATAAGATTACCGCGACATCTAATTAGATCTTCCTCGTTGCTAGTGGAGACTCCAAGACCAGAGCCAACGTCTTAGCCTGCGTTTGTGGACTCGCGCGAAATGTTTTATCAAATTAAAACCCTTGGCCCACGCGAAGGCCCAGTTTTGTCTGCGTGTCAGAGCCCGTGGTTCTGGCCGGCGGCCGATCTCGGGTAAACAATATTTTTCTATAAAACATCTGGACTCCCACGTCCTGGTCTCTTGACTATCTCTGTCATTATTTCACTATGGGTCTTCGCCCCTTGATCAAGAGGGGCCGAGCGGTCATGCGCCGCTTGGGCGCCGACAATACTGATACTGCGCCTAGCTCTTCGGTCGAAACTATCGAGGGAGCTACCCTCGAGGAAGCCAAGAGAGAGCGTATTGTTGAGGCTACGGCTCAAGAGCCGGAGCAGCCTGCCGCTGAACTTCAGCATGGTGTCCGCAATGTCGAGGCCATTACCATGACCTGGTCTAAGACCACCCTGATCTGTGTCTTTATCAAGTATGTTCCTTTTGACTTTTGTTTGCCAGCCGACCAAACGGCAAGATCTAACACGTAATTTTCATAGTATCTGGTTTCTCTACTTTGTCAATGCCTTCCAGTCCACAGTGTTCTATAGCTTGAGCCCGTACATTTCCAGCTCTTTCCAGGCTCACTCCTTGTCTGGTGTTCCCATGGCTCTCGCTGATGCTTTCACTGCGGCTTGTTACCTGCCTGTCGGAAAGCTCATGGATACCTGGGGTCGTGCCCAGGGTTTCCTTCTGATGACCGTCTGTGCTACTCTTGGCTTGATCCTGTTCGCCACGTGTAACAGCTTTGCCATCTACTGTGTTGGATATGTAAGGTGGCCAACAAGAAACTCACCGCAAAGTCTTACGATACTGACTATCGATGCAGATCTTCTATCAGCTTGGCTTCAGTGGAATGGAGTATTCCATCGATGTCATTACGGCCGATTCCTCTACCTTGAAGAACCGAGGTCTGGCGTTCGCTTTCACCTCGTCGCCCTATATTATTACCGCCTTTGTTGGCCCCAAGGTTGCCGATGAGTTCCTCTATCAAGTTAGCTGGCGTTGGGGCATTGGCTGCTGGGCCATTATTTTCCCTATCGTTGCGGCGCCATTGTACTACATGCTCCAGAGCAACTTGAACAAAGCTGTCGAGCAGGGCCATGTCCTTAGACAGCCCAGCGGCCGCACCTTCTTGCAGAATGTCTGGTATTGGACAATGCAGTTCGATCGTGGGTATTCCTGCCTCCTTGGCTATTAGCCACATCGTCAATTCACTAATTCTGACCTTGATCAGTGCCCGGTGTTGCCATGTTTACCATCGGTCTCGTTCTGTTCGAGGTTCCCTTCGATATTGCCAGTGAGGCTCCTAACGGCTGGGCCTCCGGCTACATCATTGCTATGCTTGTTGTCGGGTTCTGCATGCTCTTCATCTTTGGCTTTTACGAATGGAAAGTGGCTCCCGTGCCGCTCCTCCCTATGGAGTTCTTGCTCGACCGGACGGTCCTCGGCGCCTGTCTCTTGGATGCAACCTACCAGATCTCTTACTACTGCTGGTACAACTATTTCACTTCTTTCTTGCAGGTCGTCAACAACGTGACTGTTGCCCAGGCTGGTTACATCAGTAACACCTTTGATGTTGTCTCCGGAGTACTCCTCCTCATTGTCGGTTTCATCATCTGCCAGACTGGCCGCTTCAAGTGGCTGCTCTACATTTCCGTTCCTCTGTACCT
>ERZ1673737.3367-NODE-3367-length-12235-cov-3.772003_pt1 | contig 12235 bp, 14 predicted proteins | sample MGYA00580211_ERZ1673737 | MGnify/ENA primary metagenome ERZ1673737 (study PRJEB41218, sample SAMN15661789) | gut metagenome | host: Homo sapiens | place: Canada: London | collected 2015-08-20/2019-03-30 | study: EMG produced TPA metagenomics assembly of... | reverse complement strand
TGGACCCAGGCACCGTACTATTCTCCCTATGCCCATGTTCAAGGGTGCTCGGCTGTTGAAGAATGGAAGAGATTACCAGCTGCCATTCGACATCTTCTCGCCTCTCCCGCCTGGCCAGCCCAAGCCAGATGAGTGGCGTAAGACCAACAAGAGTGAGCATTTTGTCGGAATCTCACATTATGAAGTGAGGGCTAACATACAATTCAGATGTTTTTGTTGGTGACGCCGGAAGTTTTTGGAAAGCGAACAAGAATCTCGAGCTGTCTACTTGCATGTGTGAGGAGGATACTGGCTGTGACGAGAACTGCCAGAATCGCTACATGTTCTACGAGTGTGACAACGGTAACTGCAGGCTGGGTCCAGAATGTGGGAACCGAAACTTCGAGGGACTCAAGCACCGGACCAAGGCTGGAGGCAAGTATAACATCGGAGTGGAGGTCATCAAGACCCAAGACCGTGGCTACGGCGTCCGCAGCAACCGTTCCTTCGAGCCTAATCAGATTATTGTGGAGTATACCGGAGAGATCCTCACACAGTTTGAGTGCGAGAAAAGGATGAGAACAGTGTACAAGAACAATGACGTATGTGCCCTTGCTTCCCTCGCTGCTTAATTGTCACTAACTTGATCATTTAGTGCTATTATCTCATGTACTTTGATCAGAATATGATCATTGATGCGACTCGTGGGTCCATTGCTCGCTTCGTTAATCACGCTTGCGAGCCCAACTGTCGTATGGAGAAATGGACTGTTGCTGGAAAACCTCGCATGGCCCTCTTCGCGGGAGATCGTGGAATTTCTACTGGGGAGGAATTGAGTTACGACTACAATTTCGAGTGAGCATCTTCTTGTGCTCAAACAGATAGACTCTGTGCTAATACGATAACAGCCCGTATTCCAACAAGAACGTGCAACAATGCCGATGTGGATCAGCGAACTGTCGAGGCTTCCTGGGCCCACGGCTGAAGGATAAGCAACAGCGCGCTAAAGAGCTTGAGCAGAAGCGAAAGGCTGATAGCTTGAAGAAGACTAAGAAAGCCATCGGCAAAAAGCGAAAGGCCGCAGCAGACTCTTCATCCGAGTCCGAGTCTGGTTCCGAAACTGACTCTGAGTCTGAATCTGAGTCCGAGTCCGAGGAGGACGAGCCTCCAAAGAGGAAACGTCGCAAGCTGATCTCTACGAAATCCATCCGCGCCGGCGTCAAGAAGGCCGTGGCAACTGTCCGCGGAAAGAAGACCACGAAGACAACAGCAAAGGCCAAGGCCACCACCAAGGCGAAGAATGTCAAGTTGCCTAAGGTCAAGGCTACAGGGCGAGTGAAGGCGGCTGTCCGCCCTACCCGTGGCACTAAAGCTACCAAAGCTACCAAGGCTACCAAGGGGGCCCCAGCTTCACCTGGTAAAAAGTCTACAACGCTCAAGCGGCCATCTGCCGAGACCAAGAAAAAGATCCTCGCTACTGCTTCCAAGGGCGCCGTGGGCCGTCCTCGCAAAAATGCTGCGCAAAAGGCTCCTCCCAAGAGTCCCGTCAGGGCTAAGATGCCCACCACCAAAGCTAAAAGCCCTGCTAAGAAGGGCTTCGGCAAAGATGTCAAGAGCGTCGCTCGGCGTGTTGTGCGATCTGTCAGGGGTACAAAGAGAGCTTAAACACCTAGGTCAATCTTTTACTACTCGTTGACAGTGCCCTGCTTGGATTACATGATTTGGCTCTCAAAACGGCCTGTCTTCTTTCACGAACTGCAGACCTACAGCCAGCAGCTGGGAAGTGGACTTGTTGAGTTTCTTCGGCTTTTACTATCTCATTTTCTGTCGACCTTGACACTTGACGCAACTGGTGATTCGAGTCACCCTATCTCTGATATGGCTCTCCACCAGCAACTTTTTTCTTTCTTTCTAACCTATAATTTCCATCTTCAATTCTTTATTGACGTGCTTGTCCTCCTTGCTCGACTATTGACATTCGTGTTCATTATCTAATTTCCCCTTGTACGACATCCCTATTTGTTCTTGTTTTACTCCCTGACTGAGAAGGCGTTCGTGGTTTCTTTGTTCTACTTTATTCTGCCTTCCCTACCTTCTGTTCTTCCTCTCTATTATTTTACCCCTCTGGCTTCTTTTTTTCCGCTCGAGTTCCTATTCTAGTTATGTGTCATGGTCATGAAAGTGAGGGATTGCCCTGGGCCGCTGTTGAGTGTTCAGTTCAGATTGGTGCGTGACCTTGATATCGGATTTGATATAGCTAAGGTAGATGTTTCCAAATTCAACATGGTTTACACTTAGCTCAGACAAATGTCCCCATTGAGTCTCAGGTTTACTCAGAATGAGTATGCTTGTCTACGTACGCTTTTAGTCCTCAATTGGTCATGTCGATCATGTACATGGTGCTTCTCAATTACGGTTTCTGTTGATCTGTATAAGTGAATTGGTAAATTAATAGAGCCAGACAGACAGCACGGTTTGACTCTAGGACTAGTTGGAATAGCAATCATGCCTTTCTGTCAGGACAAGGGTCCTGCCTGATACATCGGACAGATGATTTATGTTTCAGGCCTCATAAAATCCTCCGGTTTGCTCACCGTTTGATACTAATGCAGTCCTCCGTAGGGCTTCTGGCTTAGCAGCCCTGTTTCTCTCTCTCATATCCTACTATATAGATCTATAGCTCGCCTATGATAACAAACCATCGTTTTCTACATCGTCTCATGGCCCATTAGTTTCTTAAGATTGTTATATGTAGAAATTTACGCGAGCTCCTATATATGAAAGAAGACGCAAACACGTGAAATTTAACTGCAAATGAAAGTCGGACCGGCTAGCTAAGTCTCTCGGGTATATGCGCACTTAGACATCAAACGGAGCTCTAGGCCCTAGAAAATTCCTAACCGAACCTATTCATGAATCGAAACAACATCCCAGTAAGAAGGGCTTCCCCCACTCCGTGGAGCCAATGAACATATCGCACTTTCATAACAAGGAATTCCAAGCATGTCCTCTGGAAAGCCTTTGTCCTCGTTGTATGCCGGTCTAAGAGCCTCACTTTGACCTGTCACAGCCTGTTGATCTGGAATATCCATTACATCACACTCTGGATACGGTTTGTCATGGATATAGTCTGTGTAAGATGGAGCAGGCTGGAGGCCGTTCAGACATTCTTTGGGTAGCAAGGAGCAAGAAGAGAATGTGCTCGGGGAACAACGCAAAGAGATTGGGAAGAAGGCAGCAATCTAAGAAGGGAGAGAGTCGTTAACTGTGTTCTGTTTTGTATTTATTTTGGTTTCCAGTGAGCATGCATGCCTCAGAAAAAGCCCCACTGGGGTTTAGAAGTTTGATACACACTTTGAGAGTGTGGGATATATTAATAATAGTCGTGTTGCAACTTGGCACACAGGGCTCGATGGACTTTGAAGGCACGATGATATGAGATAGTGCATCCCATCCCTCACCATCTGCATCTTCGGTGGCGGCAGTGTTCCATAAAAAACAGTCGAACTCTAGGAAATCGTCGATTATAGTCTTCTCTCGAGTTTGGCGTATAGGTCTTGGTCCCCCAGCCCTAGAAATGACGACGTGGGATTCCACAAGTTGCACCTTGATTGAGGCAGGACGAACACCTTTTCGGAGTGGGATATATCGGAAGTCGATCTTTATAGGGGCCCCGAGCTGATATGCTCGTCCCGGAATACTGATGCGATATGCGATCTTTTCGGGCCATGTCCTTTCAATGCTCTGTGTAGTTGTCATGTCAGTCGTACCATTCGGTCAAAAGCTGGGTCTCGTCCTTTTGCTTACCTCAGTTTCAAGGAATGATAGAGGATCCAGAGCTTTGGATACCCTCATATCCTTCGATCTTGTGATCAATCCCCATGAACAGTTGATCCCGGCTGTCAACTCGTATCGAATGTAGCAGTCTTCTAGTCCTTCGACACTCTCTGGCAGACTGTTGTGTAGGGTAATTGAAAAGGGGAACTCGTAGTTGCCAGGTTGTAAAGATTTCTGACTTTTGTTCGACTCTGGAAGAAAGCTCCATATCTGGTGGTAGAATGTTGCTTCCCGCCAGGCTGCTTTCTTATGTCGGCCTTCTGGTGTTGTCGAGTCCCAGCTGATTGAAGCGTTAGCTTGAGTTTTCTCACCAGCAGCATAAATAGGGATCGTGAAAACATACTTGACATATTGGATTCCTCTCGTGTGGAGCTTGAGTTCTTTGACGGGGAGTGGCTTGTTCAAACATAGAACAACAGTGCCGTTGAGGTGGCCGTAGCTAGTATTCTCATCAATACGAGGAAGCATGAGGCTATTATTATCGAGTCTAAATAAATAATCCACCAGTCAGTGAGTAGAAACATAATGGAGTATGGTATAATCTAACCTGATGTCAAAGTAGGTTGGTACATTCGCGGCCTGACAACCACCAAACAGCCAAGATGCCATAGTGCTGTGTATAATGTTAAATTAGAATTAAGAATGGATACACTAGTCCATATAATAGTGTGACTAGAGAAGTGGAAAAGAGTAGCAGAGGTGCTTCCCTATTTATATTAAAGTTAGCTACTGGGGCTGTTTGGCCTGACTCGGCAAGCCGATCGGGATTCCGAAACCTTCGGGTAATTTGCAGCTTGAGGTTTGGGCTTAACATCCTTATCATATGTTATTAAAGCGTGGGTCCTGCTATAAAATAGTGTCATGATGTCTTGAAAGGGCCGCTGGGTGACCTGATCGGTCGGATGATTTCCTAATGCGGAAAGCTTGCCGCCAAATAAGCCCTAACAACACAAAATTCTGTTTAAGAAGGCTCGGTGAACTCGGTGAGAGGGTCAAGGTAAAAGAAAACCACGATCTCATAGGGCTGCAGATAAGAATAAAAGGAGTAGGAAAGGAAAATACAAAAATGGCGTTGTTATCCATCTTGCGTCTACCCATTCAGTTGCGCTACGCAACGCAATGACCGTCTCGACTATCAGGGGTGAGATACGTCCAGCTCAGCTGCTACTGAATATCTGCAAATCAAACAAAAAATGAGTCAAATGGTGACATTCTCTAAGCCCAACATATTATCCCGGACTCTTCCGGGCTTTGTGTGGATGTATATCCATTCAACTTTGATAGAACAATGTATCAACTTCTTCTGGCTCGTGCAAGCATTTAAACAAGGACAGCAGGATATCTACCATGGAAAAATGACGAAGGACGGATTGTTATATCGAGGTAATCAGTTGGAGGCAATAGCTAGAAGAGCTACATAAACGCGGTCCCTACAGGGCTAATTGAAACAGTCAACAAGTTGATGAAATTCAAAAAAATGACTCGTTCCAATAATTGACAAACAATATGATCCTACAAGAAGGTAATAGCGAAATGATCAATGATGAACGAACGAACCCAGAACCCAGACTCCAGCCTACAAACGCAAAAAAACAAAGAGCGCCAGAAGAGTAATAACTAAGACAAAGAGTATTCATCATATACCGTGGACATTGGATGAAATGGACAGTAGTAACAATCAACCCAAGGAAACAGCCTATGTAGACTCGGCCGGGGCACCCTCAGGGACAGAATCCGAGGGCTGCTCAACTTCGTCCTTCGCTTCATCGGGTTGATCATCTCTCTGATCGAGTTCTGCAGCAGCTGTCGCAACCGAAACATTTGGCTCAGTTGCTGGCTGATCCGCTTGTTCTGTCTTATCGTCTGTCTTATCTTCAGCAGCAGGTGTTGGTTCCTCTGCCGGAGCGAGATCTGTCACGGTAGAATCAACTTCGAATGAAGGAGGCTGAGGATCATCGGCTGGTGGTTCTGATAGAGGCGATTCGGGCTTTGAGGGAGACTGGATTTCTTCAAGTAGTGGGTTCTGCTCATGCGCTGCTGGAGCTTCGCTCATTTCCACGTCTTTTGCTTCAGCTGGGTCCGCGTCGGATTGGAGGTTTTCGGATTGGTTGTTTTGGTCATTTTCAACGGCCGCTGAAAGGGGTTCGGTGTCGAGTTGGGAGGTGGCCTCATTTGAGGCGGGTTGAGATTCTTCAGCCTCGACTGGAGCTTCGGTCGAGAGTGAAGGTAGCACGGGTTCTGAGAGTTTATCGGGACTATCAGATGGTGCGGCGTTTTCAATATCTGGTTGACTTCTGACATCGGGCTCCTCTTGCTTGGGTGCAATATCAGCCGTCACCTCTGTGGCCTCAGATTTGGTGGGCATTGAGGCTTCAGTCTCGGGAACGGCAACTGATGGCTCAGCAGCTGCATTTGACGCAGCTGCAGGTTCAGTAGAAGGGAGATTGGCATCGTCATGTTCCGGTGCGGCAGGCTTCTCATCCGAATCAGTGATCTCAGTCTTTGGAGGCACGCTGGAATCCATAGCACTATTTTCTGTCTCAGGTGCCTTTTCAGGCTGAGAAGCTTCGGTGGTCTGCAGTTGCGAAGGTGTCTCAGCGCCAACTGATAAAGATGGCTCTCGGGCAGCTTGTTGGTTGTCGGGACCAGTGCCTGCCATATCGACATCAACTGACTGCTCAGCCGGGGTTTCAATTGAAGGTTGATCAGCAGATTCCGTACCAGACGTAGGCTGAGGGGTCTCAGGAGTCTTCGCATCCACCATGGACTCATCTCCCTCATCACCTTCGTCACTCTCATCGCCATCCTCATCGTCATCATCTTGACCATTCGGATCCATCGACATTCGTGAACCATCCTGGCTTCCTCCTTGACCATCACCAGCACCGTCACCCATACCATGTACTGTGGCGGCATCAGCTCCCTCGCCTGGCGCGAACATGACCTTCTTCTTCCGACCCTTTCCAATGCCCTTGCCCTTGCGCTTAGGGGGAGGGGGCCGTCGCTTTGGTGGCGTCATCACAGCCGCTGAGCCAGCCTCTGCAACAACAACGCCCTCGGCATTGACAATCCCGACACCCTCAACGACGGTTCCAGGCGCAGGCGCCTCTGGCTTCACAGGCACCTCGCTCTGCGCGGCAATCGCCTGTACGTCGCCGGTAATCTCTCCTTCAATACGATGACCCTCAGGTACCCAGGCCTCGTATATCGAGATATTACCAGTCTCAGGATCTGTCTTCTTGAATTTTGTCCTGCGCATCGGCGCACCAGCATCACCAGCAGTAGCGCCATACAAGGAAGGAAGACCAGGCCGTCTCTTCGCCAAAAACTCGACCTCCGCAGGCTCCAAGTGCTTAGGAAGCGTCAGCCACTTGCGAGTTGTGAAGCTTCGATCGGCGGCATGGGCATTGGCTGAATTCGGGTCCTCTGCGTCAGCCACGCTCTTCTCTTCCTCATCGGCCGCGCGACTACTTTGACGAATATGGACACATCCAGCACGGGCTGCTCGAAGAAGGGCGCGACTGATTGGGGGTAGGAGCTGGCTGTCTCTTGGCATGGGGAGCTCTGGTAGAGTTGGTCCTCCGCCTGGGCCCTGGACGCCAAAATCGGAATCTTCGAGCTTGGGAGCTTGGGAGAAGGTGTGCGGCTGTTTCGACCAGCGTCGTACTGGCAATCCTTCAAAGACATCGTGGTCGATTTGGCCGTTTCGGGTGCGGTTGGGGCCGTCGAGATGCCGCCCTGAGCGCGAAGCTCGGAACTATGAGGTATTAGCTAGCTGGTTCTCTGAACCACGTATTCTTTGCATCTGCAATGCTCATGTGTCCTTGTTGGAGTGGTTGCGCTAGAGAGGACCGATGGTGGTCAACGTACCGTAGAAGGCATTATGTGTCAAAGCCGCTGCGGTCGGCTTCCCCTAAATTGACAGACCAGTGGGAAGTGTATAAGCCACAAATATGTTGGTCAATTAGTTGGCGGAACTGTCGCGTGGGATAGTATGAGGGAGTAGGCGATAGGCAGCGTCTCCCCGTCGCGCGATGGCGCCGAAAGGAGATATCACGTGATTTATAGGTACAGTATTAAGGAAACCAGCAACGAAGACGCTCTAGTCCAGAATACTATAATTGACCATATATATAGCCAGAAAATACCATTATCTTTGGCTGTAAACGTCAATAGCAGTCAGCTACTCGTACAAATGTTTCCAGGCTATGGTGGCAACACTATATAATTCCCTGAGAAGGACATTTGCAGCACAAGGACAATGAACAATCTATTTGACCTACTGCAGGTCAATAATCATTCATATTTTGGCAAGATCAACCCATAGGAAAGCAATTGAACGTAGTCCAGAGTGGAGTGGTGATGTATTTCTCGTACTCGATGGGAATTGATTGCACAGCAGCGCTGGGTGTATAAATACAGAAAAGGATCAGGTGTCCGATAATTCACTATTGGTACTTCAAAAAAGAGATGGGATAGTTACAGGCCTCCTTCAACGAATGGTGAGACATTTAATCCCAGCTGCAACAGGTCAGTCGATGCAAGGTGGATGTACTGTAACAGACTCAAAGCAACTTACCCAGTGTCCTTCTGGCGCACAATGCCTCCATGGTCGCCTGTTTCCTTGCCCTGTGGAAATGAGTGAGACCGATTGCCCCTGCGATGTCCCAATATCGAGGTCAACTTACGGCGTTCTGGCCCTCCACCACCAGCTTGTCCAGCTGATAGAATTGACTGATGATCGTTTGGCGCTGTGATATTGTCAGCTCCATGAATCATTAATGTAAGAAAGTATATGGCAGTGTAGCAAGGCGCGACGATTTGACCCTCAGTGCGGGGGATCGAAACCCATCTGTCTGCCACTGACCGAGTCCTGCATTAACATCCCCTGGAGTTCCACTGACCTTGAGCAAGCGCAGGCTCTGAAGACCCTCTTGCATCAGTTCTTGTACCCGACGTTCCTCCGTCACGTTTTGGTGCTCGCGGAACGAATCTCTTGTCTTGCGACGGGCATATTCACGGAAGTTATAGTTGGAAAATTGGCCGGATTGACGCAGAAGGGAGCGGAACTAAGCAAAGGAAAGATGATTAGCCTCCTATTATCAAGCATAGATGCGCTCGCAGTTGGAGTGCGGATATCAGAATCAAGGACATACCAAAGACCGGACCTGGAAACCAGCATCACGGTGCAGCGATGCGACGGACATGATGATTAAGTGTACCGAGAGTACGGAGAGAGTGGAGAGGAAGTAAAAAGGTCGTTAAATGTAATGACCTGAAAGATGCGCGGAATGCTTGCTTCAGTTTGATCTCAGATTCTCACTGTCGTCTGGCTCGCTATGTCGATACGGCGGTACGGAAGCAGCAAAAATGCCACAGAGGTTCGGTAGGAGATGAAGATACGTGTAACGCTCGTCGAGAAATACCGAGGTGGTGAGGTTCACGGGGGTTGGGTGCAACTGTCGTGATCGGAGGTGGCGGTTCGGATTTGCAGGAGCGCGAAGATCCGGGGAAACAATATCAACCCACACAAGGTTGTCACAATTGATATGTTGCAACACAGTCTCTTATAACTAAGAAAGCACAGTGGGCTGAAGTGAGTCCAGAGTTGGTTGAAGGGCGGGAAATTCTTTTGCGTCGGAGAGAATGACGGAGTTACCGGGGCCGAGCTCCTTTGATCCACGTTTCCCGTATCTCGGGCTTTCCTCTGATCACCACCTCGCTCGACTGTAACTTGCATTGTCTGTCTTGTTCAATCTGTATTGTTGTCGCGATGACTCAAATACCTACACCACCGGATTCCCGACCAGGCTCGGAGGCTCCTGAAGCAAAGACGAAGCCCGTAGCCTCGGATCTGGTTCAATCGTTGGATACACTTCTTGAGCAATATTTGAACCTACTGGACAAGCAGCAGAAACTGCAAACAGGCCTAGCAAAACAGTTGTCCTCGGTATGCTTCTTGGCCATGGTTTACGCGACAGTTGGCTGATATACAGTAGGGATTCTTCGCCCTCGCCCAGGCCAATTTCTCGTGTCCTCCTGGCCGCCGCTATGGGCCTGACTTCTACGACGAGCGCATGAAAGCGACAAGGAAGATGTAATGCTACAGACTCCATTGCATATTGTCAGTTATTGACTTGTTGGAATCGGCAGCTCAATCAAACCCGAACAAAACATTGCGGACGAATGCACCAACGATTCGGAGAACAAGAGTGCTGCTTCGCTACCCTCTGACTACAAGTTCGCTACCGAGCCCACACCCAGTCCTGCACCGAAAGCAGATATAGATGAGAAGAAAGTTGAGACCTCCGACCCCGTGAAGGGTGTCCAACCTGCAACAGGAGAGACTGTAGCGGACAAACAAACAACACCAGAAACTCCCGAGACTTCCGAGGACGGCAGTCCAACCACCGAGAAGAAGAAGCCGAAGGCCAGCCGCAAGAAGTTCCATTCTGATGATCCACTCCATTGGTATGGAATCCTAGTGCCCCAGTCACTGCGCAAGGCACAGCGCTCTTTCGCAAATGCGATTGACACCGAGGTCCCTGAATTGGCTAGTACGACAATTGAAATGCGGACGCTGGAGGAGCAAATAACGAAGCTGCGGGCCCAGCTGGTACCTGAAGTTTTAGGGGAGCGTCATGATCTTGTCCAACGTGGTACCAAATGATCAGCTGAAGCAGAGTTGACGTTAACCGTCACACAGGCCTGTTCCCAAACTGGGCTATTATTCTATCTTACTAGATGTGACCGAATGCATAGTAAAAGCAATCAAAAATTAGACAACCAGAAGTGCTCCACCGAGAGACATGTATGCGAACGGTGGATGCCCTCGGCTTCAAGCCCCATTAACGGTTTATATGCCCAATTGTGGTATATGGGGCGATTGATGGAATATTTATAGGGTAGACATAGTTAGTGAATGTTCCTTATCTAACACACTAGACATACTCAGATAGTAAGAAGATCCGTCCCGCCAAGCCCAGACCATCACTAACAATGAAAAAAATCCCCGAGCCGCTGGAGCCGACTACACTTCTCCACTCATCTGGAGCTGTTAACTTATATTCCAACGTTGTATACCACTTCTCGTTATCTAGATACACCTTGACCATACGTCAGATTCTGATTGTTGACTCAAGTTTCAGGTTGCCCGCTTTGGCCCAGGGGAGCCCACTCTTAATATGAGACGTAGCGTCCAGGACTAACTCCTGGAACCGACCCCACTGGCGCAACATCCTCGAGATCTGACAGTGCGATTCGTGCATTTGGCCCCATCATTGTCGGCTGATTCGCCTAGAGTCTCATGTTTAGCTCTCCATTTTCCTGAATGTACGGTTCATCAACTGTCGGATGCTTGCTTCTCTGCAAATTCGACTGGTCGTGGGAGCCGACCAGTCGGTCAGCACTGCGTTTATGCAGGATTCTGCTCTGTGATATGGGTACTGATGTGGCTGTTAAGTTATATTACACGGAGCATGTCTTTAAAGATTAATTGCACCAGCCTCCACCTCGGTTGCAAAAACCTTCCCGTTTAATCTATTTTGGCCAGGGGTTTTAGATAGTGCCGGAGTGTGTCAGGGCCCCCGACAGGAGATGCCCCCCTCGTTTCTTTTCTTTGGAGGCTCGTTTCTTTTGACTGTGTCTTGTTCTCCCTTTCTCGGGGTAATGGAACGCCAGTTTGCCTTTTGAACGCGGTTTGATACTAGCGATTCAGTTCTCTCGTTTTTATTGGTATGCAGTGGTAAGCCTTGAAAAACACTGGGATAGGTTGATCTGACCTTATTCAACAGAGGCATTGAATGTCCCTTCCTTTCTTTAGCGATTCAAGCTTGATCCTGTGGTTATCAAGTCTTTGGTCGATCATCCTATCCGCACTCTATCAGACACTTGCTTCAAACTGTCGCCGTTCCTCTCTTTCGCTATTCAAAGCTTCTTTTTCTCTCATTCTTCACTCGATCAGGGTATCGAGCCAGTTATCATTCCTTTTCAGTTCTTAATCAGGGGATGAAAACATTATTTCTACTGAGCTGCAGTTCCAAGTTGCTTGATGTACTGCAAGCCCTAACCTCTCGTCAACAACAACAACAACAACACACGAGATCCTGCTCAACACTTAACCCAAGACTTGGCATATCAACAAAGTAACCAAATGAGTGCACCAACTTACGGACCGGGTCCTCGTCCGTCCGGGGATCTCGACAGGAAAGGGTCTGTCAAGCACGCCAGACAGTTGCTTGAGGCTGGCGTGCGTCCAGAACGAGCATCGCCATCCAACCAGATGAGACAGTCACCTCTGCCTAGAGACATTTCTCACCGGACACAATGGCCTCTGCCTGACTCAGGCTTACCGCCAAATCCAATCAACCACCATCCAAGGTATTTGCTCCCACAAGGACCTCCTCCACAAAGACCACCA
>ERZ1673737.3366-NODE-3366-length-12236-cov-3.930794_pt1 | contig 12236 bp, 17 predicted proteins | sample MGYA00580211_ERZ1673737 | MGnify/ENA primary metagenome ERZ1673737 (study PRJEB41218, sample SAMN15661789) | gut metagenome | host: Homo sapiens | place: Canada: London | collected 2015-08-20/2019-03-30 | study: EMG produced TPA metagenomics assembly of... | reverse complement strand
AAATATATGTAATAATTTTGCCATAGGAGGTACTTTTTATGATGGGAAGAATTGATAATCAAATGCAACTTCTTATTCTGGATCTAGACTCAATGATTCCGGAAAATCATTTGTTGAGACAGATTAAAAACAGTGTAAATTTTGATTTCATCTATGAAAAAGCGTCCTCTTTTTATTCACATACAGGAAGAAAATCTATTGATCCAGTTGTTATGATAAAGATGCTATTAATTGGATATCTTTATGGAATCAAATCAGCACGCAGATTGGAAGAGGAAGTTTCTTTAAATTTAGCATCTCGCTGGTTTTGTGCCCTTGATCTGATGCAGAAGATTCCTGACCATAGTACTTTTAGCCAAAATCGTCGGAGACGTTTTAGAGATAATACTCTTTTCAGAGATATTTTTAATGAAATCATAATGCAATGTATAAATATGGGAATTGTAAGTGGTAATACGGTAGTTGCCGATGGATCATTTTTACCAGGAAATGTTTCTGTTAACAGTTCTATAGAAGTAATAGAGACAGTACAACAGTCTTCCATCCACTACCTTGATGAACTGGAAAAAGAAATGTCTGAAATTCCGGGCTATAAAGAACCTATAACGAAAGAAGTTACAAAGCGTACTCTGAAAAGTACAACAGACCCTGATTGTGGATATATAAACCAAAAAAGGAAAAGGGGGCTTGGTTATTTAACAGAGATGACGGTAGATACGGGACATGGTATAATCACAGGCGTTAATTGTTATCCAGCAAATCATCGTGAAAGTGATATTATTCTCAATCATGTAAAACAGCAACAAGAGGCCTTACCTATTGATATAAAGGTGCTGGCATTGGATGGCGGTTATGATGTTAGGGCTGTTCATAGAGGACTGGAATTACTTGGAATCGAAGGCTATACAGCAATTCGCGAATACCAGAATAATGCTTTAAAAAAGGGATTTACATATAATCAAGATAAAGACTGCTTTGTATGCGAAAATCAGAAAGAGTTAAATTTTCAAAGGCTTGTCTTCAAAAGAAGCACCTTGAATTATTATAGACTGTATTCTCGTGCCCGTAAACTGTGTAAAGATTGTCCACGACTTTCTATTTGCGAAATAGATCAAGGAGCTATTCGGATCAACGCCAGTGGGAATTATCCTGCATTTCATCGTAATTCAATATGATAGCATAAATCAAGCTAAAAAGTATTTGTGGGCACATCAAGATCGCAAGACACAAGGATATTATATCTATGATACTGAGGAAGATCAGGTCATTTGGAAACAAGTAGTACAGAGAAAGCATAGAAGCGCAGTGACAAGAGAAATGTTATATAAACAATATGACGGAAGATGTCAATTGTGCGGAAAGAAGTTGACATTAGATAACATGACATTGGATCATATAGTTCCATTGAATTTAGGTGGCGCAGATAGATTGGAAAATATTCAGATTGCTTGTTTCGCCTGTAACCAATTGAAGAAGAACATTCTGCCGGAAGACTTCTTGAATCGGGTAACGAATGTATTTATGTACCAGATGGAAAAGAAATGCAAACATAATCTTCAATGGAAATGTATAAAGAGATTGCTGAAGATATTAGGATAAATTATATACGGTACGGCACTGATGGAAATTAATTCTGTCGGTGTCGTATTAACTACTAGGAAAGAACAGCGGAAATATGATATACTATTGATACGAATATAGGTAAAACCTATGTTTGTATAATAGGGAAAGCGAGGACATAATGTTGGCTTTAACAGATGCGAGAAAAAAAGCAAATGAAAAATATATACAGAATAATTATAAACAGGTGAAATTGTCTATGCCAAAGGCAGAAGCGGAAACATTAGATGAATATTGTAAAGCGAAGAATTTGACTAAGGCTGGATTTATTCGACAAGCTATTAAAGAAAAAATGGAAAGAGAACCATAAACACTACACACCAACAATCAACCAGTAAAAAAGACGTTGGAATTATATGCCAAACAATACACATGATATTATTTAAAGTTTTCATAAATTGAGTATTGGCTGGGGCATTGCCATTTTATAATAATGTAAAGGCAGAAGGAATTGTGCTGTAAATGGATGATAAAAGTAGTAAAATTTTATCTATGATAATATTGACGTACAGAATACTGTACGTTATAATTTAAGTACAGAAAACTGTACGGAGGTGAATGGAATGTTAGCTGTAAATTATACATCATTAAGAGAAAATATGAAAAGTTATATGGATCAAGTAACTGATGATTATGAAACAATGATAGTTACCCGTAAGAACAATAAAAATGTTGTTATAATGTCTGAAGAAGCTTACAATAACTTGATGGAAAATATTCATGTTATGGGAAATAAAGCTAATTATGACTGGCTAATGGAATCAAAAGCACAGTTAGAAAATGGAAATTTTGCTTCTCATACATTAACTGAGGTGGCAGAAGATGAATAAAATGTTTACTGATAATGGCTGGGAAGATTACACGTATTGGCAGACAGAAGATAAGAAGACCTTGAAAAAAATCAATAATCTTATAAAAGATATTGATCGGAATGGAAACGAAGGCATAGGAAAGCCAGAGCCTTTGACAGGGAATTTATCAGGTTATTGGAGTAGACGAATTAATGATAAAGACCGATTGATTTATCGTATTGATGAACAGAATATTTATATTTTGGCTTGTAGACAGCATTATAGCGACAAGTAATATTAAGCACTAACGGAAGAAATAAAATCCTCTGTTAGTGCTTTTCTTTGTCCTGCTGCCGTTCGTAAATTTCTGATACAGTCTTTTCAAGAGAAGCTTTATCCCATTGCTGACGGAGTGTTTCATGTTCTAACTCGGCAATTCGCCGATTCAGATAATCATTCGCCCAATTCATTAAGAAGCTTGGAACAATAGGTAAATGTTGAATGACGGAAAAAACAATATCTTCTGATTTCGATTTTATGTCCATTGATTTGATTAAATCTCCTTTACATCAACATTATAATGGAAGGCTTCTAATAACTCAACAAAAAATTTTTAAATTATTTTTCAAATTTCTGGAAAAATTCTTTCTAACTTTCCACTTTATATAGCGAAGAGACAAATACACACAATACATTCACATGCAGAAAGGAAATAAAAGACATGGAGAGTAGAGAAAAAATGGAACAGATGATGGAAGATCAGTATAACAGAGGTATTACAGTTGGAATGGAGCTGATGATGGAAAAGTTGCGAATGGCAGCAGATAACGGTACACCAATTGAGATTGATGGTCGGGCATGGTATTTGAAGTCAGATATTGAGAACTTGAGAGATATCTTTGAAGACATGGAGAACGGAGGATTATAAGATGGAAATTAATACAAAGTATGAGATGGGACAGAAAGTATATAGAGCAAGAGTAATAAAGAGAACGTTTGACATAGAAGAGACGTGCGATTTGTGTTGTGGCGAGAAAAAATAAATTATAAAGGCTATTCATGTATGTGTCCTAAGTGTGACGGAGAAGGAAAGATTATTACAGGACAGAAAACAAAATTATCCAGAGAAATTCAAAGGCCGAGAGAGATTACAAGTGTCAAAGTGTCTTTTTCTATTAATGGTCTAAGTGTGAGATATAAAGTCAATGGACATAATGTGCCGGAAGATGAATTATTCTTGACAATGGAAGAAGTAGAAGAACATTTCAAAGAGGATGATAAAGATGTGCATCAGCAATAAAGATATACAATCGGAGATAATACGTCAAAGGATACGTGAGGGAATGGTAAAAGAGTTGAGAAATCAGATGTCCCGGAAACAGATTGCAAAGGTCAGGATTGCTTATAATAAGGTATCAGTTGGATATGAGTTTTCTAAAAGAGGTGAGAGAGGAAGTGCAGAAGAGTAAAGTGGAACTGACAGAAAAAGAGTACGAAGTATATCAGTTCTTAATCAAGTATGTAAAAGAGCAAGGATATCCACCAAGCCTTAGAGAAATAAGTAAAGCTACTGGAATTGCAAGCACTTCTGATGTGAAATTTTATCTGGACAAATTGGAAAACAAGAAAAAAGATTAGAAAAGAATTTGGTGTTTCGAGAGTGATCTGTTTGACAGAATATACTCTTGTACATAAGAAGAGTATAAAGTAATATCAAGAGCTGTGATCTGAAAAAGGTCATGGCTTTTTTAGTTCCTGGAAGAGAGTTCGGTGGATGTGGAATAAATGCGTAAACCTAGTAAATTAGTAGGAAATATAAAATAATATTTATAGTTTGAAGTGTAGAAAGTATTTATTTACAGGCAAATTCGGTAGAATAGCTTAAATACGGGATAAAATAAATATAAACCCTAGTAAATTAGTAGGAAAAAAATAAGGAAGATTGTCAGAAAGCTTTATAGAATAAGGGTTATTCGAACAAGAAACCGAATAGTTTGTTGGATTGATAGGTGAGAGTAGGATGGAAGAAATGTCCGTAAAATAAGGAAATTATAAAAATCATGGGGACAGGATATCGTGTGGAATGATGTATTATATAGAAGAAATTGAGTTCGAAAAGAAAATTATTTTTGGTATGGTAGAGGAGATATTGAATAATCCGACACAGAAGTACAAATGTTTTTCAATTTGCATAAAAAGCATAAATATGTATGCTACAGTAAGAATAGGTAGCAGGATATCAGAAATTTCAATTTGCACACAAAGCACATTTGAATATGCTACAATAAATACAAGAAGTCGATTTCTATAACAAAAATGATACCGATAAATATATTATTACTTGAGCAAAGGAGATAAGAAATGCAGATTTACAAAAATTCAGTAATCGTAACAACATTAATATCCATTGTAAGCTTCATGGCAAGTTTTGTATTGAAATTTTATCTTACTGGAAAAGAAGTTGGATTTTGGTATGATATTTCAATAGGAGTATTCGGTGGTGCAATATTGACGTTGATAACATCTGTCATAGGCTATAGGGTTGAGAGAAGAAAGGCGTTAGAAGGATTTTGGTTATATATTCAAAAAATATTAAAATATTTCAGTAATTATGAAAGCTCGATGACCGTTGAACAGAAAATAGGATTTTTTATAGATCTTTACAATCAGGATAGAGTCGAGATGAACACATATTTAGGAGATATTCATTTTTTATTTGATTGGAAAGAAAAAACATTTCGCTATATTTACAATTCTATTTATTGTCCAATTGAAAGAATATATAACTTAGTTACATTGTATTATGGAGATTTAAAAGCATATAAAAATGGATTCAATAGAAATGACGGGGATATACAGAGCTATATAAGTAAAATAGAATCATTAATTATAGAAAAAACAATTTATAAAGTTCCAAGCGCAATAGATGAAAAGGGAAGAGTTATTTCAGAATCGGTTTTACCTAAAGAACGTAATAAGATAGTAGATAGTATAGCAGATGAACTGAATAACAGGTATTATATGACTGTAGCATGGGGATGTGGTAAAGGTACAGTAAATAAGTACCTTACGGAACTTGAAAGCCTAGAATTAATTTATGTATACAGGCATAAACGTAGAAAAGCTGACGGAACATATCATAAGCTGAATAATTCATATGGAAGATTTGCTGACAAGAAAGAAATCATAATGGCAGCAGGTAAATATGCAGATTCGGTTGAGTGTGAAGAATTCTATGAAAATAATATAGACAGACGTTCTATCAAGCTTAGATATAATGCATTCTGTGATGGCTCAAAGAAATACGAGGACATGGAAGAGGTTAAGAAACTGTATGCCGATTGTCTAAAATATAATAAGTCGATAAAATTAAATCCTGTGTCTGGTACTTATGATGGAGAGTATAAGGAAGGTGGAGAACTTGACTTAGCTGTGTTCCCTGAATTAGAAGTCGATTGCGAAATTGAAGCTGTTTGGGGAGAACAAAATCCATTAGAACAAATTAATATGGAAGATATATTTGAAATAGAGACGGCTTAACAACCGTCTTTTATAATACAAATATTTATTCAAATCTTATGACAGTTATTCTACTGTCAATTTCCAAAAACAAAGGTCTGAGATGCGCCTTAAGACATCCGTTGAAGTCCCTAGCAGTCCGGGAGTAAACAATAGACTGCACTGATGCAAGGTTATGTTTGTGTCAGTTTATATGATTGGAGGACAAATGAGAAATGACAAAAATATTAAAAATAACAATGAAACCAAAATCTGTAAGTGTTGTGGGAGAGAACTTCCGTTAAGTGAATTCAACTTCATGTATGGTAAGAATCATACCAATACTTGCAAAGAGTGTGTCAATGAGAAACAACGTGATTCAAGAAAAAAATCAAATTACAAAAAAGGATTATGATACATATGAGGAAGCTCTTGAAGTGGTTGCTACACGTCGTCAAGAAAAGATACAGAACAATGCAGAAAAATGCAAAGGTTCAATCCCGATGTGTGCGTATGAAGCAATGCTAAACTGGGATGTCCGACTTGCAATGTGCAGCTAAAAATAGAATATAGATTAAATTAACGGGTTCACTGGGATATTCCTAGTGAGCCTTTTTGAATTGGACAATTATTTTACTGAATATAAATTATCAATAGAAATAAGGGGGATTTTTATTTGAGCAAAAACAAGAAAAAAATAACTGTGAAGGTTACATACGGTGAGAAAACTCTTGTGGAATGTATGAAAAATGTAATTAAAGAACATAGAAATTAGATGGAAAATACCCTTGTACAATGTTAGAATTAGAATAGAATTGTATAAGGGTATTACATTGTATAGATTGGAGTAATTTTATATGAATAATAGAGCAGTGTTGTACCTAAGACTTTCTAAAGAAGATGTCGATAAAATATCTGAAGGAGATGATAGCGCAAGTATTAAGAACCAGAGACTTCTATTAGTAGAGTATGCGAATAAGCATAATATGACCATTACAAATATATATTCCGACGATGATGAAAGTGGATTGTATGATGATCGACCAGCTTTTAATAGAATGATGGAAGATGCAAAACTTGGAGAATTTGATGTGATTCTTGCAAAGACACAGGCAAGATTTACAAGAAATATGGAGCATGTAGAAAAATATCTTCATCATGATTTACCAGTTCTGGGTATCCGATTTATTGGTGTATCTGATGGTGTAGATACGGCAGATGACAACAATAAAAAGACTAGACAAATTAACGGATTGGTGAACGAATGGTATTGTGAAGATCTTTCCAAAAATGTCAGAAGTGCATTTCGTGCAAAGAAAAGAGCCGGGCAGTATGTAAGTTCTTCTTGTCCGTATGGATACATAAAAGACCCGAAGAATCACAATCATTTGGTAATAGACGAATATGCTGCAAATGTAGTCCGTGAGATTTACAGTCTGTATCTGCAAGGAATAGGAAAAGCGAGGATTGGTAGAATCCTTGGAGAAAGAGGAATTCTGATACCAACGTTATATAAAAGAGAAGTACAAGGACTAAATTTTAATAATCCTAATGCACTTGAGACTACAAAAGTTTGGTCATTTCAGACAATTCATCAGATCTTAAATAATGAAGTCTACATCGGGAATCTGGTTCAAAATAAAATTTCAACATTATCTTATAAGGATAAGAAAAAGATTCAATTGTCATCGGACAAATGGATAAAAGTAGAAAATGCACATGAGCCGATTATTTCTAAAGAGGCTTTTGAGCGAGTAAAAGCGTTACAAAAAATTAAAACAAAAAGTATCAATGCACAAGATCCAAAATATGAAAGTATATTTTCTGGATTAATATGCTGTGCTGATTGTAAGCATAGTATGATTCGAAAATACAACCGAAGAGGACAGCATGAATTTGTTGGATATATGTGTTCAACATATAAGACCCATGGAAATCGTGTTTGCACAAGTCATAGTATCGATTATGAGGAGTTAACGGATGCTGTGCTTTTATCTATTCAACGGGAAGCAAGAAAAATATTAAGTAATGATGATGTGGAAGAATTGAAAAAGACATCTTGTAGAAATAGAAGAATAGAAAACATTGAAAAAGAAATAGAATTTGCAGAAGAACGTAAGCAAAGGATAAATAAGTTTAAAAAGAAAACGTATCAATCGTATCTTGAAGAGTTAATTTCTAAAGAGGATTATAAAGAATATACGGCAAATTACGATAAAGAATTAGAAGAAATAGAAGCCGAGATATCTGGGTTAGAAAAGCGAAGAGAGGATGATAAGGAATTAGAATCAGAATATCAAGAGTGGGTAGATAAGTTTTCTGAATATGTAGATATTGACAAATTGACACGGGGAATTGTAATTGAGCTGATTGAACGAATAGATGTTTCTGAAGATGGAAGTATCTGCATTCATTATCGGTTCAAAAATCCGTATGAAGATTAAAATGTCTACTATAGATATACGATAGCATGAATTTCACATTTTTGAAAAATGTTGAATTTCATGGCATTTTTGAGGGTGTCTACTATACGTATATGCTAGGTGTGTGACGATGGCCGAATACATCTGCGGAAACGAAGAAGAATTTGTTACAAAGATGAACAAACGGGCAAAGGATCTTGGCATGAAGAATACACATTTTGTAAATTGCAACGGTCTGGATGCAGACGGTCATCTGACAACGGCAAGAGATATTGCATTGATGTCAAAAGAACTGATCACTACATATCCGCAGATCTTCGATTACTGCAACATCTGGATGGAGAATATCACACATAAAACCCAAAAGGGCGAATTAGAATTCGGACTTACGAATACAAACAAACTGATCCGTCAGTATGAATATGCAACCGGGTTAAAGACCGGCTCTACCAGTAAAGCCAAATTCTGTGTATCCGCAACCGGAAGGAAAGGCGACATCGATCTGATCGCCGTGATCATGGCAGCAGATGACAGCAAAGCCAGAGTCAGAGACGCGATTACTTTATTGAATTATGGTTTCGGCAAATGTCAGAAATACACAGAAAAGAAACAAAAGAAGATATCACCGGTTGAAGTCAGGGGTGGCAGAAAAAAACAGGTAAAGGTACGCCAGCAAGGTGCATTCACCTATGTAGACACCACAGGTGCAGATTTGACCAAGATAGAAAATAAAACCAGAAAAGATAAGAATGTAAAAGCACCATTAAAAAAAGGTGAAAAAGTGGGTGAAACAATGTATTACCTGAACGGTAAAAGAATCGGATCCGTAGACATCATCACGACAGAAGAAATCGAGAAACAAAATTATAGAAGCGCATTAGAGAATGTGCTGGAAGAGTATGTACTTTAAAAGCAGTATATGCTCGAAATAGGTTGTTGTTGGAAAATCTTAAGGGACAAAATTCTGCGTTAGAGGTTCGAAATTTGACTGTTTGAGGCGTATGCCGAGTTTCAGATTTCGGAACTCTGTTTTTAGCAGAATTTTGTCCCTTTAGATTTTCCTGCCGACGGAATCTGAACAGGAATGGCTTGTTAAGTTTTGTGGAGGTCCGGGAGTCCGGTTCCCAAGATTAAATAGCCCGAGTATACTCCTTCAACCACTCACGTTCTTCATCATTAAGATGCGGAGCAACAATCTCATAAACTTTCTTATGATACTCGTTTAACTGCTCGCGTTCCTGATCTGTCAGCATCTCTGGAATGATTGCATCCAGATCGATCGGAACATATGTGATAGGCTCGAAGTATAAGAACTGTCCATATTCATTCTTAGGACCTTTTCTTACCAGAAGTTCATTTTCAGTACGGACTCCGTGGCTGCCTTCGATATAGATACCAGGTTCGTCTGTGATGACAAGTCCGTCCATCAGAGGAGCCTGCTCTTTTTCACGGATTGCGCAGCGGAATCCGCAGGAAGCTTCGTGGATGTTCATCAGATATCCGACATCATGTCCGGTACCGTGGTTAAAGTTGATGCCACGTCTCCATGCCGGCATTCTGGCCAGAACATCCAGGTTGTATCCGGTAGTTCCTTCAAGGAACACGGCATGTGCAAGATTGAAGTTACACTGTAATACAGTTGTGAAATCTTCTTTCATCTGCTGTGTGAGTTCACCAAATGCAAAAGTACGGCTGATATCGGTAGAACCTTCTAAGTATCCTCCGCCTGTATCGGTCAGGAATAATCCGTTCTGTGTCAGAGGAACATCTGTCTCCGGAGTCGGTTCATAGTGAACGATCGCAGCATGCTCAGCGGAAGCGCAGATTGGTTCAAAGCTCTGCCATAAGTAACCTTCCTGTTCTTTACGCAATGTTTCCAGTTTGGCAGCAGCACTGAGCTCTGTGATCTCGATCTTGCCGATATTTGTCTTCAGCCAGTACATCCATTTTGTCATGGCTACGGCATCTTTTTTATGAGCGTTGATGATGTTTCTGATCTCGACATCATTTTTCTTTGCCTTCATTGCAATCGTCGGGTTCACCTGCTGAACAACCTTTGTGCCGCCAGGAATGTTGTTGAACAGTGCATAGTTCAGACGGTTCGGGTCTACCAGAACCGTAGATGCGGTGTCTAAGTTCTTGATGTCCTCATAGATTGCATTATACGGATGGATGGTGATGTTGTTCTTTGCAAGATCAGCTTTCATATCGTCATTTAATTTGCGTTCATCGATGTAAAGCTTCATTTCGTCCATTGTGATGACTGCATAAGAAAGTAATAATGGGAAGAAATCTACATCATCTCCACGTAAATTTGTGATCCAGCATACATCGTCAAGTGCAGCGATAACATGTACATCGGCACCTGCCTTTTTCATAGCCTCACGGACACGTGCAAGTTTGCTCTCTGTACTTTCACCTGTGTATTCTTCGCCGAGTGCGAAAGCCGGCTTTTCAGAAAGCGCAGGACGGTCTGCCCATACTTCTCCGACAAGATCTTCGGAATAGTTGATCTTGGCATCTTTAGAAGCAACGGCTTCTTCCAGTGCAGCTCCCTCTTCGATGGCAACGACACGTCCGTCGAATCCGAGTGTACCACCTTCAGGTAATGCAGAAGCAATAAATTCTTCTACTGTAGGAACGCCAGGCTCGCCCATCTTATAGAGCTTTACGCCTGTTCCGGCTAACTGCTGGTCAGCCTGAAGAAAATATCTTCCGTCAGTCCAGAGGCCTGCTTCATCCTTTGTGAAGACAGCAGTTCCGGCAGAACCTGTAAATCCTGTGATATATTCTCTTACTTTAAAATGATCGCCGACATATTCACTCTGATGAAAATCATCGGTAGGAACCATGTAGACGTCATATCCTCGTTCTTCCATTAATGCGCGAAGAGCGGAGATTCGTTCTGGTATATTCATAACAAAAACCTCCTTATAATGAATTGAATAACCTACAAGAATGAATTTTAGCACAATTAATTGAAAATGAACAGAAAGAATTATATAATAAACCCGGATGTAAAGGAGAAGTAGAAATTGATAAAAATAATTCTGATAATTGTGGCAGTTTTTATAGTGTACTGCCTGATAGAAATGATAAGAGAACTGCGGGATTTCCGTGTGACGAAGTATCGGATCTGCTCACAGAAATTAAATGGAATCAAAAGGGAAAAAAAGATTATATTCTTAAGCGATCTACACAACCGGATGTATGGAGAAGAGAATGAACGCCTGCTGGAAAGTATTCGGAATCAGCATCCGGATCTGATTCTGATCGGCGGTGATATGCTGGTCAGAAAGGATGGAAATTCTTATGATAAGACGGTTCATTTTCTTGCAAAACTGCCGGGAATCTGCCCGGTTTATTGTGCAAATGGTAATCATGAACAGAAATTAAAAGAACTGCCGGATAAGTATGAACAATCTTATGAAGAGTACAAAAAAGCACTGACGGCATCTGGAATCCACATGTTAGAGAATGCATCAGAGACAGTAAAATTGGAAGAAGTGCCTGTGAAACTTTCTGGCCTGGAGATCCCGCTTGGAGCGTATGCAAGATTTGGAAAGAAAGAACTTTCGCTAAAAGAGATCACAGACCGTATCGGAGAACACGGGGATGATTATCAGATCCTGCTTGCACATCATCCGGGATATATGAAAGAATATCTGACATATGGGGCAGATCTGATCCTGGGCGGGCATTATCACGGCTGTGTGGTACAACTCCCGTGGATCGGTGGAGTCATTTCGACGAATTTTACACTGTTTCCAAAGTATTCCGGGGGAATTTACCAGGAAGGAGAACAGACAGCAGTTGTAAGCCGCGGACTTGGGACGCATTCGGTGCCGTTAAGACTGTGGAACTGGCCGGAGCTGATTGTTCTGGAATTATCCGGAAATGAAAG
>ERZ1673737.3362-NODE-3362-length-12241-cov-3.957903_pt1 | contig 12241 bp, 19 predicted proteins | sample MGYA00580211_ERZ1673737 | MGnify/ENA primary metagenome ERZ1673737 (study PRJEB41218, sample SAMN15661789) | gut metagenome | host: Homo sapiens | place: Canada: London | collected 2015-08-20/2019-03-30 | study: EMG produced TPA metagenomics assembly of... | reverse complement strand
TCGATGAGCTATCTGAAATTGGCTTCCAAGCTGCGGCTACGCATTTGAAAGCTCAAATCGATGAATGGCGCGCTGATTATGACTGTGGGTACTCCGCGGAACTGGAGTCCAACACGGACCGCGCTACTACCGCCTTTGAGTGGGCGATCAGACTTCGGCTGCATCAGATTGTGGAAGGGTATGATGCCTTCCATGAGTTTGTGGAGCGCTGCGTTGTTACTATTTTTGAGTCTGTGCAGAAGATCCCTTACGCAAGCAGAGTCGAGGGATGTCTTCTATTCCCACTTGTGATTGCTGGGTCCAGCAGTATTAGTGTTGAGCGACGGATGATTGTGAAAGAGAGGCTTATGGTCATGGAAAATACCTTGGGGTTCAGCCACATTCATCATGCTCGTCAACTGTTGGAGACCGTTTGGAAAGGGGGAAACGATGCTTCAGATTTAAACTGGGCCGCTGTGAGATACAGTCAATTCCCTGGTGTAGTGTTTATATGACTTATTGTTTATGCTCTCATGTCGTGTATGATTTGTTCAATAGCCAATGTCATCGATTGATAAATGAAGTAATTCATTTTATACGTATCATAGGGGAGAGGTTTACAACAAGAAAGAAGTAAGTATATGAAATGGAAAGCCAACTCTGAGCCCAATCAGGCAACTCACTCAGGGTGGGCAGTGTTCATGCCTTCTGCCGGGCGAGAGATTGTGCATGCAAGAACCTAGCAATTATCAGACCCGAGCCCCCTTTACCTCAGCGACCAACTCAGCCAGATGGTCCCTCATGTTATAACCACACACCTCCTCAATGGTGAGCTTTCCTGGCCGATCCGCAGAGGAGCTCCACCCAATTCTCTCGCTGAGGTTCTCGCGAGCTCTGAAACTCGCCTCCTGCACGCGAGTAGCGCGACCCTGCCGCAACTTCTCATAAAGCTTCAGTCCTTCGAGAACTCCGTATTCCTCACGGAAATCCTTGTTGAACACAAGGCCTAAAGCGCCTGCATCTTCGAACGCCATGCAAGATCCCTGTGACTGATCGGGCATCATAGGGTGGGCTAGCAGCACGTCAGCAGCTTGAATCCGAATGGGGATATCTCGAACTTACCAGCATCACCCAACAAGCAAACCTTGCCCTTGACCCAATACGGATAAGGCTGATGCTTATACACTATGGTCAAGGGTCAGTAGGGAGTTTGACATTGAACAAAAGAGACTCACGCCGCCACATCTTGATGTCCTCAGCATTCAACATTAAAGTCTTCATCCTAGGGTCCAGATCCGGAAAAGTCTCCACCAATTGCTGCGGTGTAGCGCTGATATTCCACCCATCGTCACGCACATTGTTGTGCGATGCAGGGTAGAAGCAGTAGCAGCTCACCACTTCACCGTTGCTGCAAGGAGACATGACAATCTTGTTGATACCGAATCCTCCCCAGTACTCGATTGCCTCATTGGAGATGTAATCCTCCAAGCCAAGCGATCGAAGCTTGTCAGCCCCAATTATGCATCGATAACAGCACGACGTTGACATTTCAAAGTCTGGAGTGATTCCAATCATGTTTCGGGTAAGGGACTGGCATACCTGTCAGCTTCGAAATTGCCACAGAACGATTCTTCTTTTACCCGGATGCCATCTGCGGCTATAATGATATCGGCCGATGCTTCAGTGCCATTTTCGAAGCGCACCACACCTTCCTCTGCATTGACTTCGATTGCTTTGAAGTTTACTTTCAATTCACATTTTGGACCCTCTCCAGGTGCCTCAAACGCTGACTTCAACAGTTCTTTGTGGATGTCAATGCGATGGAAATTGTTATAGTCCTATCGTAAGTCAGTGCTGACTACTACCATGCAAAAAGAGGCGTAAAAAGAGGCGTAAAAAGAGGCGTAAAAAGAAGCGTAAAAAGAGATGAACAAAGAGGTGAAAAAACAGAGGCGAAGCAGGGAGAAAATAATGAATGAAAAGATAGATACATACTGTCCCGAATTTGGACTTGTAATCGCCGAGCGGATATGTACTCTGCACATCGCCATCGCTCCAGTTGTGCATGATGAGTTGTTTGAGAATGACCTGTCACCCATTAAACTAGTGAACTATCATTCGGCAGTTCGAACAAACCGGCTTGGCTCCCTTCACATCCACACCCCATTCCTCCAAAAAGCGAGACCCGTTTGAGGCCGCACTCAGTGACGCGCCCACTTCACCGGCAAAATCGTATCTTTCATAAACCGTGACAGTATGGCCTTGACGGCGTAGGGCGACGGCCGCGCCAAGACCACCGAGGCCTGCGCCGATAATGGCGATTTGAAGAGGTGAGTCGGTGCGAGAAGGCATAGTTGGGTTAACTGTTTATTTTACAATTGAGTAACTTCATTGTCTATGATCGATATATACTCTTTTCGAGCTGGGCTTAGGGCTTTGACGGATTGCAAGTTCTATCGGGTTCTCTGCCTATCTCGCGCTAAGCGGCGGAGAGGGGCTCTATCTATCCGACGGCTGCATTGAACTTTGTTGATCTTTACCTCTTTCATATTTGCCTCTGGCAGTGACAGCCACTCGATCTACGCCTACTATTGTCTGGGGAAGCTCTCGGTAGTTCAAATCGCTATCTCCAGGTCTCTGGTCTTAGCTGGTTCTTAAAGGCAATCCGCCAACCGATAATATGCTGGGACTCGTGTCTCATTCTAACCCTACATTTTTATTCCTTCAAAGTGACAGCAACAATGGAGAAGAAACTCGACAAGTATGATGCTGCCGAGGATTGTGCATTGGGCAGTGTCTTAATGAATGACAAGAAGCTCCTGCGCAAGATTGACTACCACCTCTTGCCCATCATGTTTTTGACCTATTTCTTGCAAATGATTGACAAGATTTCCATCAATGTGGGTATAGCTCATCCCCTGTGACAGTAGTCTCTGTCGGCTAACCTCTTCAGTACGCAAATGTGATGGGGCTACAGGATGACTTAGGAATGACTGGAAACGACTTCTCCTGGCTTGCAACGGCATTCTTTATCGCCTATGCAGTGGCGGAAATTCCCCAGGGTGCCCTTCTGCAAAGATTTCCCGTTACCAAGGTTCTTGGGGCCAATGTCTTTTGCTGGGGCGTAATCCTTTGTTGTTCGTCGGCTGCCTCCAATTTTTCCCACATGCTCGCGTTGAGAGTGCTCTTAGGGTTAATGGAGGCTGTTATTGGTGAGTCCTCTACATATTGTATTGAAGAATGCGACTGATGGGCGCACTAGCACCTTCTCTTACAATGTATACCAGCATGTGGTATACCCGAGCAGAATCGACACCACGTTACGGATTCTGGTACTGCGGGCTAGGTATCGGGCAAATTGTCGGCGGTCTCATATCCTTCGCTGCTCAGCACGCCCCTGCTGGTATGTCCTTCGGTGGCTGGCGCATTATGTTTGTAGCAATTGGCGCTGTCAATATTTTGGTTTCCATCCTTGTGTAAGGTCAGATCGAAGCTCCCGTCGAATAGATTCTGACCGCGTTTTCTATAGGATTTTTCTACTTCCCAACAGCCCCGAGAACGCCAAGTTTCTCACCGAACCCGAGAAAGTACGGATTGCGCAGCGTTTGGCCAACGATTCAGCTGGCGTTGGGCTCAAAGTCTTCCGATGGCAGTCTGTTCTTGAAGCTTTTGGGGATTTGCAGACGTGGATGCTCGTTTTGCTCACAATCCTCATCACAATTCCCAGCGGCGTTATAACTACATTCTCTGCTATCCTCATCAAAGGGTTTGGATATAGCTCCAGAGAAAGCGCTTTGCTAAATATGCCATCAGGCATCGTGAGTATCGTGGCGACTATGGTGTCTACGTACGCAATCTCAAAAGGCTTCTCGAGATGGCTGGCGATCGACTTGCTGTTGCTTCCAACTCTGCTGGGATCTTGTTTGATGTCTTTCCTCCCATCTGAGAACCAAGCCGGCTGTTTGGCTGGTATTTATCTTGTCAACTCGGTAAGTCAAGCCAGGATTTTAAATCTTCTGATATCTGACCTTAAAAGACGGTTGCACCCCTGGCCCTTATATATGCTTGGACAGGAGCGAACTACCGGGGCTTCACAATGAAGGTAATTGCTATGTCCCTCCATGTTGATTTGCTTTCGCTCACACTTTCAGGTCTCTGGTGCTGGGATTGTGTCTGCTGGCTTCAGCATTGCGAATATTATAGGTCCGCAGACTTTTCAAGCCAAAGATGCGCCGCAGTAAGTAATTATATGGGAGAAAATTACAGTGGTGGAACTAAGCTCTGCAATAGTTACATTCCGGCAAAGATTACCATTGTTGCAGTCAACGCTGCTGCGATCGTGGTCTCCACAGCCCTGCGCATTATTTACGGGAGGCGCAACTCAGTCGCTGATCGGCTTGGTGCACCGGCGCGTAGTCGGATAGAAACACGGTTGGCCAACAAGGGAGCTGCTGGAGACGCACAAGATGATGAGAGTTTCCGCTATGTGTATTAAGACAGACGTTCGTATATTCAAAGTCCTAACTGGAGACTTCTTTTATTCAATCATTTACACTTTGGCCAACAATATCCGAAGTTATGATCTCCCTTTCCGATAGGCAAGTACCTTAGTAGGTACGCTAGTTGTGGTTCTAAAGACCCCGATGCGACTTCCTGAGGTGAATCCTAGTCGGCTATCTACCCGACGGCGGCGCGGGAAGACTGTAAGCAGCCGATCACAGACCCAAACAAAGTAATTTTTCTGCATATAATTGAGCTTGAATATCCCATGATCCCTCTTCCGGCTCATCTGAAATATCAAAAATGGCTCCTATCGACCCTGGATCTTTCGTGCTAGTAACAGGCGGCAACGGCTTTATCGCCGCTCACTGTATCGCAACTCTCCTACGGTCCAATTATCGCGTTCGGGCTACAGTGCGCTCATTTGAAAAGGGAGAGGCTACGCGTAAATCTCTGAGCTCTGCTGGAGTTGGCAACCTTTCTCTCCTTGAGATCGCTGTTGTCCCCGATCCAACCGATCTAAATGCTTTTACTGCGATTCTCCACGGTTGCCAGGCAATCTTACACTTGGCCTCTGCTTTCAATTACGATGCAGTCCCTGGGGAATTTGAAGAGAAGCTTATGATCCCCGCGGTCAGGGGTACACAGGTTGTCTGCGAGGCTGCGAGGCTGGATCCGAATATCCGTAGGGTTGTGATCATGTCGAGTTTCGCGAGTGTTTATGATGCCAGCCTAGGGCTACAGCCAGGCCGTATTTATACTGAGAATGACTGGTGTCCATTGACCTATGAAGATGGTGTCACTGCCTCGATGGTAGTAAGTACTCAGCTCCATCTTTACTATTCTATGGTCTCTGACAAAGTTCAGCCTACTGCATATCGCGCTTCCAAGGTTGTTGCGGAGCGTGCTGCTTGGGATTACATTCGTGATAACCCGGTTCAATATCAGCTGATGACGCTTTGCCCTGGGATGGTTTTCGGCCGGATGATTCACCCGATTTCCTCCCTTTCCCAACTCAACGCTAGCAATCAGATTATCTGGCAAGTGTTGAGTGCAGGAAAAGATGCCGAGGTTCCACCCACAAAAGCTCCCGGTATGTCTTTCTCTCCAACTTGATACGCATGAACTCATTCTTCAATTCGCCAGTCTGGATTGATGTAGAGGATTTGGCCGAAACAAGTCTGAGAACATTGGCGTTTTCAGGAAGCGGCAATGAGAGATTCCTGGTGACTCAGGCATCTTATGATACGCAGGAGGTTGCCGATATTATTCGCTCTGGACTTCCAGATAAGCAGCGAGTTCCAGTGGGCGAGCCTGGGAAGCGTATTGCTGATACACACTACTCCTGTGATTCATCCAAGGTGCAGGAGCTCTTGGGGGTAAGGTTCCGAACACTGGAGGAGTCAATCATTCCATTGGCAAATCAGCTTTATGACATGGAGGGAGTCTAAGCGATTGGCATTTGGCAAGAAAATAACAGCTCTCAAGAGATTATTAGTACGAATGATCATCAACAGAGTTATTAATGTCATGCGGGGTAATTAAATTGCATCAAGCCATTAAAAGGATGCCGAAGGGGACGGGCTCTAAATGGATCGCCTCAAATGAGGCATATCTGTGATGCTGGACCGCGATGCAGTAGGTAAAAGTAAAACACATGCAACTTGGACGAATATAAGTAGACCTAAATTCAACGCAGTGCTCAGGTATGCGCAATAAGTTCCTATTTTTACCAGGCAACGGTTACCACAATGCTGCTGTTAATTTCCTAACTACAATGGTATTTCTGTGAGAACTGGCATGTAAGAAATCAGATTTCTATTTCAATAAATCACGATGTTCGCGGAAACTGATTCATCATCCGTTCTATGTTTAAAAGTAAAAGTGCATCTAAGACATGATGAGAGACCATCCATTGTATTTACAACGCTCATTCAACCAGGATCTTTTATCATATTATCATCCGTGCAGCGCAGACCTAATATGCTGAGCCGTCATATCAATAAATTCTTTAGCCTGCCAAAGGTCTAAAGCATGGGTTAGCATAGTGGCCAAGGCAGTGGCAACAAAATCGATAACATACCCTTATCCATATGCATGAAAGGATGGGGAACACCCATAAACTGCTTCTGAATAACCTCATTCCCGGCCTCAACCAATTTCCTAGCATACGCCTCACCCTCATCGCGCAGAGGGTCACATCCGGCAGTATAAATGACGGTCTTTGGTAGGCGGGTGAAATCCGGTGCGTCAAGCAAATTAGCATACCACTTTACCGCGGCCATTTGCGATTCACGACTGGGACCTTCGGCGTCAATGCTCTGCCATTTCAGATTGTCAAACCACTTCAGTCGCGCCCAGTTGAGTGTTGGCGCGTGTTGCATCTGTTGCATAGAAGGCCAAGGAGCCTCAGATGCGGACTTGTATAAGGCTATATTATCCACGGTTGGTGTGCCCACAGCAATAATCCTCAAAGGGATATTTTTGTCACGAGCCAGATGGGCACATACCAAGGCGATGTTGCCTCCTGCTGAGACGCCGCCCAGGGAAATTCTTGTAGGATCAATGTTAAACCTTTGGGCACCTTCAGCGTGTATATATTGCAAGGCAGCGAAAGAATCCTGGATACCAATTGGAAATGCATTTTCGGGGACGAGGCGATAGTCGACATCAATGACACAAACGTTGGCCTTGGTACAGATATGTTTCAAAATGTGGGCTTCTGTATCGAGATCACCGAGGCCCCATCCTGTGTTGTGTCAGTAAAACCCCAATATTTTGTCGTTCATTCCCTTCCTACCTCCGCCGTGGAAATCGACATGTACGGGCCATGGTCCAGTTGATGCAGGCTCATAAACTCGAACAGTAATCAGATCTCCGTTGTGAGCGGGAACTTCGGCGTCATATACGCGTGCACACTTTGGAGCAGGGCCCGTACCATACGAGTACAAAACCGAGTACTTCGTACGGAGAATGGCCAGGTCAATTGGCCCTGAAGGCGTGTTCGCAACATTTTCATTATATAGTTGAACGAAAACCGGGTCCAAATGCGGAAGAACGGAGGGATGGATTGGATTCAACGCTTCGTGTGACATGATTGCAAGTTTGATATGATAGTAGAAATAGAAAGTAGAAAGTCCCAAATCACTTTATATTCCAGTGTCCGTTTCCGCCGAAGCCCTTCTCCGTCGCAGTCTGCCGACGGGCGGAACCCCGCTTCTTATCTAGGCGACGGCCTCGGAAGGGAACAGATACGTCGGAGAGTAACATAAGGGCCGGGGACCATTATCCTTTGCATTCTCGACTATGCAAGTATATTATACAAGTGCCGCTATTTTCAGCATCTATTGCCAGTTGAGTCCTTCCAGGATTATTACACATACCTAGCACTTCTGGGTGCATAGTCCTGCTCAAATTGTTGATTTACTCGCTTCACACAAAGCAATGAACCCCGTACTTATTGTGGGTGCCGGCATTGTTGGCCTAACACTCGGACAAGCGCTAAAGAAAAAGGGCATTCCCTTCGAGGTGAGCTGGATAAATAAATGGTCTAGAGTTGACCGCTGCTGAATTAATCCTGTCTAGATCTACGAACGTGACTTAAATCCCGAAGCGCGTGGTCAAGGATGGGCGATTACTATACACTGGGCATTGGAGTCCATGTTCAAAATGCTGGACAAATCAACCCTATCTCGCATTCAAGATGTCCAAGTTGACCCAGATGTGGCCCGCAATGACAGCGGAAACTTCCTCTTCATCAATCTCCAGACTGGAGAACCAAAGTTCAAGATTCCGCCTAATGTTAGATGGAGAGTGAATCGGGAGAAGATGCGTCGTGCGCTACTTGTTGGTATTGAGGACCATGTTCACTGGGGTCGAAGGGTGACCGGTTTAACTGTACCGAAGGACACGAATCACGTTCAACTCCAGTTCGAAGACGACACGTATGTCATCGGAAGTCTCGTCGTTGGTATTGAGGGCAGTCGTTCGATGGTCAGGCGGTTCCTCCGGCCAGATGCCTTTGCCAACAAAAAGCTCGGGATCAACTTCACGGGAGTTGCTGTGGATCTTACCCCGGAAGAAATCAAGCCCTTGTGTGATATGGATCCATTACTATTCCAAGGTTGCCACCCTCCAACAGGCGCTTTTTTCTGGTTCTCTATGCTGGAAACACCACAAGTAAATGGAACAGCAGGGACCAATGCGGAACGATATTGTGCGCAAATTTGCATGTCCTGGCCGGAGAAAGGACCAGAAGACAAAGTAGCAAGCACTGATAAAGCTCGTCTGATCAACATGAAGAACCGGGCACAAGGTTTCGTGCCATTTCTTCAAAAGGCAGTTGATCGGATTCCTGCTGGAACACCTGTTACCGAGATCAAGTTAGCAGATTGGGAGTGTCTTCCTTGGGACAATCGGGGTGGTCGAGTCACACTAGCAGGTGATGCAGCGCATGCCATGACAATGTGTAAGTGCATCTTTCTAGAGGACAACGGGTAAACCCTGACTTTCATAGATCGTGGGGAAGCCGCTAACCACGGAATCCTCGATGCGTACCGTCTAATGGAGGCTATTGAACGAATCTATAGCGGGACTTTAACGACGTCAGCTGCAATTGATGAATATGAAAAGGAAATGAGAGACCGTACGAGTCGTGCAGTACTCCTCAGCCGCCAGGCCTGTAAAGATGCTCATGATTGGAGCAGACTGGATGAGACATCTGCTATACTGACCAAGAGGGCTGTCGTTGGCAGTTGAGGCTCTGAGTGACATATAGGTATTAAGAATGGACCATCTAGTGAAACAATAAGAAAGGGATATCAATGAAAATTATTAGCAAGGCGCCAAAATTTAATTGTAAAATGGTACTCAAACCAAATTCAGTGCTTGTAAATTGCCAGTTCTACCATATATCCCCTGGGGTTCCAAACATAGAGCCAGTTGACATAAATGCCCAGACGGGGTAATAATACTATCATGCATCTTTTTCCCACTTTCCTGTCGGCAATACCAGTCTAGAAAGGAAGATGGATACACAATAGAACCGCACAAGAATGGAAAAGAACTAAAATCAAATCGATGGCCCCTACTTATTGAGAGCAAATTTAGAGTGCAATCATACCAACACCCGCCAGGAGTACAGGGGCCAGATAGGCACCGATCTGGAAAGAGCCGAAGGTCACACTGGAGTGAATGCTCATGGCACCGCCACTGGACGAGGTCGAGGTGCCGGAAGAGGAACTGGAGTCAGCAGTGGCGGTAGCCTCAGTGGTGACGGTGCCGGTTCCAGCGGTACCAGCCTCCTTCATCTGGGCGGAGCAGGTGCCGGTAGCACTGGTAGTGGCCTTGGTGGTAGCTGAACCAGCGAAGCTGCAGGCAGAGGCGGAACGGCCTTGCTCGACGTAGTACTTGTTCAGGGCGAATGCGAGCTGCTGCTCGGGGCTACACATGCTGTAGGCACCGTACACTCCGGTGGTGGCATTGCGGTCCACTCCCCCGCAGTCGGTGTAGCCACAGACAGTGCTGAACAATTTGGTGTACTTGCTAGTCGCGAGAGAATCGGCCACGACACAGCCGGCGGCATCGTACATGCACCCACAAAGATCGACATCAGCGCTAGGGGGGAGAGGAGATGCCTTGGCCGACCAGTCGGAGCCAACTGTAGGGCAGCTTTGCAGAGCGGTATTCGTGGGAGTGTATGATGCTTTGTTGGTACCGGTGGGGTCTGCTGTAGCGATGTGCTTTGAGTAGGACTTGAAGTCGGCCATGGTGCTGACACTAGTGCTGTCCACAACGGAAACCAAACCTGTATGACAAAATGAGCGGTTGATTCAACTCAGTGTAGGGGCTGGGCTCACTTACCATAGTTGTTGGTCTCCTGGAAATACATGTACACAATACCGCCGGACCAGACTTGGGCCATGGTGTCGCCATACAGAGCGGTCACTTCGGTGAACTGACGGGGAGTGACGTCGTTACAACCATATTCGGCGAAGAATACAGGAACGGAGTAGTTGCGGAACTCTTCAGTTCGAGTGTTGTAACCAGAATCTGTGTATGATGAGTTACCACACCACGAGTAGATGTTGTAGCCCCAGAAGTCAATCGACTCGTCGGAGCTCTCGCAGTCGAAGTAGGCGGCCATGTTCTCGCGGATAGTAGACACATCAGCAGTGGCGTATCCAACGCCCATTGACCGGTAACCCTTCTGCTTAATGTACTTCTTCATATCCCGAACGGCAGCCTTAACGAAGGCACTAGCATCCGAGGTAGCGACGGTGTTGGAAACCTCATTACCAGCGAAAAAGCCAATAGTGTTGTTGTACTGAGACAGTTCATCAATGACGCTAGTGTACCGAGTGTAGAGGGAAGTTTCCCAGGTAGGGTCACTACGGTCAATGGATTGGGATGGGTCTGAGAGATCGGAGATCAAGTAGATGCCAGCTTCTGACAGCAGCTTCATGCAGGCGGAGTGGTCGGCCGAGGCATTGATGGCGTAGGTACGAATCACATTGGTGCGAAGCTCCTTCATGATAGGAACATCGCGCGCACAAGCAGTGGCATCCGCCAGAGGGTCGGTGTAACTGTTGCCATCCGCGGTTTCTGTCAAGTGTTAGTTGATGTGTTTGCAGATGTATACGAGGGACCGACGTTGATAGGCAACACCGCGAAGATAGCTGTTGAGTCTTGTCAGCATAGCCATTGATACCTGAGATATCACGATAGTTACTTACAACTGAGTGTTGTTGCTGGAATAGAAGAACTTGGAGCCCTGGACACGGGAGTATTAGTATTGGATCCTTCAATGTCTCCCCAGAGAAAAAGCATTACCTTGATAACGATAGGATCCAGATCAGCCACAGCAGTGCCGACCAGAGTCGCCAGTGCCACCAAGGAGAACTTCATGGTGAAACGATTTGCGGATCTAGGTGCCGCGGGCGTATATAGCGAGTGAATGAAGTTGGATTGGATTTAACAGAAACAAAGCAGTGAAAGAGAGTCGAGATCTAATAACGAGTGAATGACGAACGTTGCTACGTCGCTGAAAGAGGAGACAGGACAAAACAAGAGGAATCCATGGTGGCTTCACGTCTAGCGGCCATTAATAGTCTCAAGAGAGCCACTAGATCAACCCGATTTGCTCGCCTCCCCTGAAATCGAAGTGGACGCGTATAACTGACCCAACTAGAATCCACTCCAAGTTTGGCTAAATGACTAGTGGCCACCATTCAAGAAGTTTCGGCTACTGACGCCCGGATGTCAATTTTGCCAGGCCGGCATGATGGACTACGTTCAACATTAGGGCTTGGGTTAAAGCGTATGGGTTCACTAAGGCCGAGCGAATGATAAATGGCCATTTCTAGACCCACGTACTAAACGTATCTTGGTTTCTGCACACTAGGCAAGGTCTAGTTTGTCCGAGGTGTTAACGGGCCTGTTCCAGTACGCCTGTGTGCGATAAACATCTCGCTACAAAATCGCGGGATTCACTTCTAGACAATCTCCGAGACAATGACCTTAACCATGCTACTATTTGTAGACCTGGTCGGCTGGGTAAATATTATTGTAGTGAAAAGTGAAAATATTCCCAGGCTGACGCGGTGTGGTGGGGCGTTTTTCTTGGAATGGCGCCGGCAGTGCGTGTCCTCTTACTAGGTATCGCGAACTTCTCTTTTCTGACTAGGACAGCTAAAATTATCCACGCTAGGCAAATTGAAGGGTTAGTCTATGTTAGGCGTTGCTTGGTCCTGCTATGGACTAC
>ERZ1673737.3361-NODE-3361-length-12241-cov-8.171508_pt1 | contig 12241 bp, 9 predicted proteins | sample MGYA00580211_ERZ1673737 | MGnify/ENA primary metagenome ERZ1673737 (study PRJEB41218, sample SAMN15661789) | gut metagenome | host: Homo sapiens | place: Canada: London | collected 2015-08-20/2019-03-30 | study: EMG produced TPA metagenomics assembly of... | reverse complement strand
GTGAGTTCCCGGTTACAAGGATTTCCGTAAATCCCCAGACCATGAATCAGGAAACGCTGGATATCATTGGCAGACGCCATACAGTAGAACAGACGAAGAATGCGTTCCATATGGCAAGAGAAGCTGGTTTTGACAATATCAATATGGACCTGATCGTAGGACTTCCAGGTGAAGATATCACGAAAGTGCAACATACGCTGGACGAGGTGAAAGCATTAGAACCAGATAGTCTGACTGTACATTCCCTTGCAGTGAAACGTGCGGCAAGGCTGAATATTTTCCGTGACAAATACCAGGAAATGACCTTTGAAAACAACCAGGAGATCATGAACCTGACCATGAAAACTGCCTATGAGATGGGAATGGGTCCATATTATCTGTACAGACAGAAGAATATGAAGGGAAATTTTGAAAACGTCGGTTATTCTGAGGTTGACAAAGCGGGGATTTACAATATACTGATTATGGAGGAAAAGCAGCCGATCATCGCACTGGGGGCAGGTGGTTCCTCTAAGCTTGTGTTTGATCACGGACAGCGGATCGAGCGTGTGGAGAATGTAAAAGATGTTACCAATTACATTTCGCGTATAGATGAGATGATCGAGAGAAAACGCCAGGGCATTGCGAAATGGCTGTAGATCGAAAGGAGAGACGGATCCTTGAAAAGCGTACAGAAGATAAATAATAATACGCAGGATCGGATCCTGGAAATGGATCTTTCCGCAGAACTGAAACACGGGGCTGTTGTCAGTAATCTGGCATACGATGTGGCGAAAGAGCTTGGACGCCCAGAGGAAGAGTGTTACCAGCTGGCGATAGCCGGAATGCTGCATGACATCGGAAAACTGAAGCTGGAAGGCTATATTAACGGGCAGGAGCAGAATCCAATGGTGATAGAGGAGCTGAAATATGTCCGCATGCATTCTACATTGAGCTATGAGATTCTGAAAGATCAGGGATATTCAGATTATGTGCTTGAGAGTATTCTTTATCATCATGAGAATTTTGACGGCAGCGGTTATCCAAGCAACAGGTCAGGAATAAGCATTCCCCTGGGAGCCAGGATCCTGCGGGTATGTGACGTATATGCAGCACTAAGTTCTGACAGACCATACAGGAAAGCTCTTGAGAACGATGAGGTCTTAAGGCTTATGATCGATGAGATTAAAAACTTTGATATGCAGGTATTTCTTGCATTTCAGAGGGTGATTCATAAAGGAGGAAAATATGGCATTAAAAAAGAAACCGGTTACAGGAATGAAGGACATTTTACCGAAGGAAATGGCAATCCGTAACTATGTAATGAACATGATCAGAGAGACTTACGGAACATTTGGATTTTCCGCAATTGAAACTCCTTGTGTAGAACATATTGAGAATCTTTGCAGCAAGCAGGGTGGAGAAAATGAGAAGCTGATCTTCAAAATCATGAAGAGAGGCGAGAAACTGAAACTGGATACAGCAACATGTGAGAACGATCTGACTGATTCTGGTCTCCGTTATGATCTGACTGTACCGCTTTCCAGATATTATTCCAACAATGCCAATGAGCTTCCTGCTCCGTTCAAGGCACTTCAGATGGGAAATGTATGGAGAGCAGACCGCCCGCAGAGAGGTCGTTTCCGTCAGTTTATGCAGTGCGATATCGATATCCTGGGTGAGCCGACTTACCTGGCTGAAATCGAGCTTGTACTTGCAACTACAACACTTCTTGGAAAATTGGATTTCCACAATTTTACCATTCGTATCAATGACAGAAGGATTCTGAAAGCAATGGCTCAGTACAGTGGATTCCCGGTAGAGAGCTTTGACACTGTATTCATCATCCTTGACAAGATGGACAAGATCGGCATCGAGGGTGTAGCAGAGGAGCTTGAGAAGGAGGGCTTTGCAAAAGAGAGCATTGATACTTATCTTGGACTTTTCCGTGAGATCACCAATGATATTGAGGGCGTTCGCTACATTAAAGAGAAACTTTCCGATGTTCTGGATTCAGGTATCGCAGAGGATCTTGAGACTATCATCAATACAGTAGAATCTGTAAAAACAGCAGACTTCAGGATGTCCTTTGATCCGACACTGGTACGTGGAATGTCCTATTACACAGGTCCGATCTTTGAAATCTCTATGGATGAGTTCGGCGGAAGCGTTGGCGGCGGCGGACGTTATGATGAGATGATCGGTAAATTTACAGGAAATAATACTTGTGCCTGCGGTTTCTCTATTGGATTTGAGAGAATCGTTATGCTGCTTCTTGAGAGAGGCTATGAAATCCCGACCAAGAACGGTAAAAAAGCATACCTGATCGAGAAAAACATGCCGGCAGATAAGCTTCTGAATATTCTGAAACAGGCAACAGAGGAGAGAAGTGCCGGTACACAGATCAATATCTCTATTATGAAAAAGAACAAAAAGTTCCAGAAGGATCAGCTGGCAGCAGATGGTTATACAGAGTATGTAGAATTTTTCAACAGAGACTGAAACTGCCCGTCTGAAAACGGAGATAGCAGAGTAAATTAAAACGACTATGAAAAAAATAGTCAGAGGAGGATAAAGAGATGGCTGAAAGCATGCAGGGACTGCACAGAACTTGCCGATGTGCAGAAGTGACCACAGAGATGGTTGGAAAAGAAGTAACATTAATGGGATGGGTGGCAAAAGCCAGAAATAAAGGAGGTCTTGTATTTGTGGATCTTCGTGACCGTTCCGGGATCATGCAGCTGATTTTTGAGAATGGCAGCATTGACGAGGAAGGCTTTACAAAAGCAGGTAAACTGCGTAGTGAGTTTGTTATTGCTGTAACCGGTACCGTAGAGAAACGTGGAGGAGCAGTAAACGAGAATCTTGCAACTGGCGAGATCGAGCTTCGTGTAAAATCCCTCCGTGTTCTTGCTGAGGCAGATGTTCCTCCATTCCCGATCGAGGAGAATAGCAAGACAAAAGATGAGATCCGACTTAAATATCGTTATCTTGATTTAAGAAGACCGGATCTTCAGAGAAATATCATGATGAAGAGCAAGGTTGCCCAGCTTACAAGACAGTTCTTTACAGAAGAGGGATTTCTTGAGATTGAGACACCGATGCTTGGAAAGAGTACTCCTGAGGGAGCCAGAGACTATCTGGTACCATCACGTGTTCATCCGGGAAGCTTCTATGGCCTTCCACAGTCTCCGCAGCTGTACAAGCAGCTTCTGATGTGCTCCGGATTTGATCGTTATATCCAGATCGCAAGATGCTTCCGTGATGAGGATCTTCGTGCTGACCGTCAGCCGGAGTTCACACAGATCGATATGGAGCTTTCCTTTGTTGATGTAGACGATGTTATCGATGTTAACGAGAGATATCTTGCATTCCTGTTCAAAGAAGTTCTGGATATCGATGTAAAACTCCCGATCCAGAGAATTACCTGGCAGGAAGCTATGGATCGTTTTGGTTCCGACAAGCCGGATATGCGTTTCGGTATGGAACTTCATGATGTCAGTGATATCGTAAAAGACTGCGGATTTGGTGTGTTCACAGGTGCGCTTGAGAATGGCGGAAGTGTTCGTGGTATCAATGCAGAAGGTCAGGGCGCAATGCCGAGAAAGAAGATCGATAAGCTTGTTGAGTTCGTAAAAGGTTATGGTGCAAAAGGTCTTGCATACATTGCCATTGCAGAGGACGGAACCAGAAAGTCTTCTTTCGCCAAGTTTATGACAGATGAAGAGATGGATGCTCTTGTAAAAGCTATGGACGGCAAGCCGGGAGATCTTCTTCTTTTTGCAGCAGATAAGACAAAATTGGTATACGATGTACTGGGAGCACTCCGTCTTGAGCTTGCAAAACAGATGGATCTTTTAGATAAAAATGAGTATCGTTTCGTATGGGTAACAGAGTTCCCGCTTCTTGAGTGGAGCGAGGAGGAGAACCGTTTTACAGCAATGCACCATCCGTTCACCATGCTTATGGAGGAGGATCTTCCGCTTCTTGACACAGATCCGGGAAAGGTTCGTGCAAAAGCATACGACATCGTTCTTAACGGAAATGAGATCGGCGGCGGCAGCGTGCGTATCCATCAGGATGATATTCAGGAAAGAATGTTTGAGGCACTTGGCTTCACAAAAGAAGCTGCACATGAGCAGTTCGGATTCCTTCTGGATGCCTTCAAATACGGAGTTCCGCCTCACGCAGGACTGGCATACGGTCTTGACAGACTTGTTATGCTTATGGCAAAAGCTGATACCATCCGTGATGTTATCGCATTCCCGAAGGTTAAGGATGCTTCCTGCCTGATGACTCAGTCACCAAGCCAGGTAAGCGAGGCACAGCTTCATGAGCTGGGACTTGATCTTGAGCCGGAGAAGGAAGAAAAAGGGGAAGAATAATTTATCATGCAGCCGACAATCTATACATTTCTGATCGTTTGTCCACTTGTATTTCTTGCCGGATTTGTAGATGCTGTAGCAGGCGGAGGAGGACTTATCTCCCTGCCTGCTTATCTTTTGGCCGGAGTTCCCATACATAACGCAGTTGCTACCAACAAGCTGTCATCTGCAACAGGAACACTGATCTCTACGATCCGCTTGTGCAAAAATAATTTCGTGGACTGGATCCTGGTGATACCCTGTATCCCTATGGCATTACTGGGATCTACCATAGGAGCACATCTGGCACTTATCGCCAGTGATAAACTTTTAAGATATATGCTGATCCCGGTTCTTCCAATCGTAGCTTTTTATGTACTTCGAAAGAAGAATATGGATGAGCAGGGCGGTGAGATCGCAAGAAAGAAGCAGATCTTAATCTGTGCCATCTGCTCCCTTGCTGTGGGATGTTACGATGGATTTTATGGACCTGGAACAGGTACATTTCTGCTGCTCCTGTATACAGGTGCAGCGAAAATGAGTGTGGCAAAAGCTTCCGGTACAATGAAGCTTACCAATCTTTCTTCTAATGTAGCAGCTCTTGTGGTATTTCTTTTAAGCGGAAAGATCGTGATCACTCTTGGAATCGCTGCTTCTGTATTTTCCATTGCAGGACATTATACAGGAGCCGGTATGGTCATGAAGAACGGAAGCCGGATTATCCGGCCGATCATTCTTGTAGTGCTTGCACTGCTTTTTATCAAGATTATCTCTGGGGTATAAAAAGAATAGTGAGTATTATAAAAAATCAGAAAACTCCCGTATGGACGGTGCCTTTTCAAAAAGAAGAAAGGCGCAGAATCCTACAGGAGTTTTTTTATGATAGTCAAGCGGATATTTGTGATTGAAGCAAGGGATTTACTTGATTCGGTTAAATATTATCGAATCATTTTATTCAGTTTCGTCAGAATTATCAGAAGTGTTATCCTGATTATCATCCTCAGAAGAGGTATCTTCGGTATTTTCCTCTGAATTATCTGTATCAGAAGCCTCCTCATAATCGGCATCTCCAGCTGCATCCTCCGGAACCGGTGAAGCAGTCAGTGTTCCGAAGATTGCATTTCCAAGCTCTGTGCCGGCATCTTCCAGTTTCCAGGAAGCCCCGTCATTCGTCAGATGGAAAGTAGCAGTAGCTGTTATGGTAGCTTCATTGTTTTTGATACTGTCAAGAAGAAGCTCATGGGACTTATTGTACCGTTTCTGTGATCCATCGATCACTGCATCAGCAGAATCCAGATAGGTATTCAGCTCTTTTTCATACTGAGAGAGAATGGAATCACTGTCAAAAGTGGTAAGCTCTGCATTAACTCTGGCACTGTATCCGGAAACAGAAGTATTTGATATTTTGTAGTCAAAGCAGGAATGAAACTGCTCCATAAGGGCAGAAGCAATAGCATTTTTTGCAGAATCCGAAGTGCTCAGGATCGAATCCAGTCCAAGATAATTGGACATCTGCTGTACATCCATTTCCTGGAGAGTTTTCAGATAGACATCAAGAGTTTTATCAGGCGAGACAAGATCCGGATCGGACAGATAAGCGATAAGACCGCCGACCAGGTCATTTTCAAGAGAATAACTGTGCGTGATCTCCCAGTCCGGTTCTGTGGAAGAACCATGGTTGATCAGCTGAATGGAAACATTGCGATCCACAGTATCGTAGGTCTGTTCCTCTAGGAGGCTGTGGAGAAGCAGATATCGTTGTTCCATGGAATTCTCATTGCTGTCAGTGATTTTTTCGCCGGAAGCAGCTTGTAGTATTTCATTCTGAAGGCTTGCGGAAACAAAATCTTTTGCAAGTGTTTCAGCATTCAGAGTGGTAAGCTGTATATGGGCAAAGGCAGCTTTCTGGTCCTGGTCAACAGAAAGATCCAGAATTTTGTAATCGAAATTCCGGAAAAAAAGAGTAAAAACTTCCTTAATATCATCAGAAAGTTCTGTGTTATCATCAGAATCCGGAAACAGTTCCTGATACGATATGTATTTCATGGTTGTAGCGGGATCCAGATTTTTAAGAAGATCCAGATCCTTTTCGATGGCTTTCTCAGCGGATGTTTTTGCTGAATGGGAGCAGCCGCATACGGAAACTGCCAGAAAAACAAAAAAGAAAGCCAGCAGGTATTTCACTGTCTTCATATCGTTCGTTCCTTTCAAAAAAATTTACATCCTATTTTATCAGATATCGCATAAAAAGTCAAAAATCCATTAAAAATATACGATTTTTATGAAAAAAAAGTGAAAAAATTGTGAAATCTGCATCGTTTTTTGCAAAGACTTTTCTTTTTGGCCTTAATCTGATATGATGTTTTAAGCAACTTGTAGTTTCAGCATTGTGCTGAGAAAAGAGGACAGATATGAAAAAACGCATTTTAACAGCCCTTGGGATTCTTATACTGGCAGCTGGCATTGGAGCCGGAGGCTGGTATTATTATACTCATCATACGGGATCTGCAAGTGGCAGTGATACCGTATATGTAACAAAAATAAACAAGCTTTCAGAAACAGATTCCGGTGTTGAGAACCGATATGCCGGTGTAGTAGAACCACAGGAGACTGTACAGGTAAAGATCGAGAGCGGCCGAAAGGTAAAAGAAGTACAGGTAAAAACAGGTGAGGAAGTGAAGAAAGGACAGCTTCTTTTTCAGTATGATCTTGGCAGCATCCAGCAAAGTCTTCAGGAGGCACAGCTGGCACTGGATCGTCTGAAGAATGAGGCTTTGAGTATTTCTGACCAGATCACGACCCTGGAAGCCGAGAAAAAGAAAGCTACAGCAGATAACCAGCTTTCCTATACAATAGAGATCGAAACTCAGAAAATGAATCTCAAAAAGAATGAGTACGATCAGAAGAGTAAACAGGCCGAGATCGAGAAGCTTTCCCAGGCAACTCAGAACACAGAGGTCCGCAGTGAGATCGATGGCGTGATCCAGAAGATTGACACATCCAAGATGGGAGGAGACGATTCAGATGGAGTGGATGACACCCTTACAGAGGGAGATGTTTCTTCTGATTCCGGTTCCGGGGACAGTTCCGGCAATGCTTTTATCACCATCCTGAGTACAGGTGCTTATCGAGTAAAGGGAACAGTAAATGAGATAAACAGAGATTCAATTATTGAGGGAACGCCTGTGATCATCCGTTCCAGGGTAGATTCCTCCAAAACATGGAAGGGAACCATGGGAGCAGTTGATATGGATAATTCAAGCACAAATAACAGTACCGATGCAGCGATGTTTGGCTATTCAAGCTCCGGTGATGACCAGACTTCATCCAGTACATATCCTTTTTATGTGAATCTGGATTCTTCTGACTGACTAATGCTTGGACAGCATGTTTATATCGAAGCAGATGAAGGCCAGGATGAGGAAAAGATAGGAATCTGGCTGAATGATTATTTTATTGTTGATGCAGATACAGACAATCCGTATGTGTGGGTTGCAGGAGATAATAATAAACTGGAGAAGAGGAGTGTTGTACTGGGACAGTACGATGAGAATCTTGCAGAATATGAGATTGCAGATGGTCTTACAGAAAAAGACAAAATTGCATTCCCGACAGAAACTCTGAAAGAAGGAATGTCTGTGATAGAGGGTACTACAGATCAGACTACTGCAGCTATGTATGATACCGGAGATGATGCAGATTACGAAGACGGTTCTGAGGCAGATTATGGAGATATGGAAAGTGATGGAGCAGAGCCGGAGATGATCGAAGAAGGAATGTCCGACAGCGATATGGAAGATATGACCGGCGATATTTCTTCTGAAGATGATCTTGTTCCGATGGAAGGAGCACCGACAGAATGATTTTAGACTTAAAAGGAATATATAAAGATTACCAGCAGGGAAAAATGACAGTTCCTGTACTGAAGGATGTGAATTTTTCCATGGAAGAAGGGGAATATGTGGCGATCATGGGACCGTCCGGTTCCGGAAAGACCACACTGATGAATATTATCGGATGTCTGGATAAGCCGACCAAAGGTACTTTCCTTCTGAATGGGGAAGATATTGCCAAATGCTCTGAGAACGAGATGTCAGATCTCCGCCTTAAGACGATCGGTTTTGTATTTCAAAGTTTTCATCTTCTTCCAAGGCAGAGTGCACTTACCAATGTGGAACTGCCTCTGAATTACGCGAAAGTTCCCAAAAAAGAACGCAGGGAACGTGCATTGAAGGCACTGGAACGAGTTGGACTTGCAGAACGAGTGAATTTCAAGCCGAACCAGTTATCAGGAGGACAGATGCAGAGGGTTGCCATTGCAAGAGCTATTGTGAACAATCCGAAGCTGCTGCTGGCCGATGAGCCTACCGGTGCACTGGATACGAAGTCCGGAGCACAGGTTATGGAACTTTTTCAGAAACTGAATGATGAGGGAGTTTCTGTATTAATGATCACCCATGACCCTGAGATCGCAGCACATGCCAAGAGAGTTGTTACCATCCGTGACGGTGAGCTGCAGGAAAAGAGGTGATAACATGAAAATTGTGAAGAGAGTCATTGTAGGTGTACTGATCGTGGCACTTGCTTCGGGAGGAATCTACACAGGCTTGAGACATGTAAAAGAATCCAAGGTAACAGAAGTACCGGTAACAAGTGTCAGCAATCTTCAGACAGACTGGTATTCTGAAACAACTTTGGACGGAACCATTACTACCAATGTTACCCAGAATATAAACATGGATAAGGATATGATTATTGATAAGATCTATGTTTCACAGGGGGACGATGTAAAAAAAGGTGATAACCTGATCTCCTTTGATATGACACTTGTGGAGATGGAACTGAATATTGCGAAACTGAAACTGCAGAAACAGGAGCAGGATCTTGCCAGAGCACAGAAACGGCTCGTAAGTCTTCAGAACGGAGGCCCTATCGAGGATAACACAGACAGTACAGATGATACGGGACTGGATTCTGTAAGTGGAGACACAGGCGGCGATAGTGAAATGAGTACTTCAAATCAAGGTTCTGATGGAAGCGCAGATGATTCCATGCAGTCCATAACCGGATCAGTCCCATCGGCGGCAGACGGAAATTATCTGGCTTCTGCAGCACAGCCTCTGCTTCTCAGTGTATTTACAGAACCATCTGATACAGCTGTGCAGGCAGCGGAAACTGCACAGGCAGAAGCAGCTTCAGAATTTGCAGAAGATTCGTCCGGGGAAGATTCATCTCAGGATGCAGAAGACCTTTCACAGGACATATCCTCCGGAGATTCAGAAAGTGAAAGCAGTCAGAATTCAGGCAATGTTACAGATGCTTCTGATGATGCCACTGCCGGACCTTCTTTCCAGGATCCTTCAGCTAGCGATTTTACAGATGGAGGTGCAGACTGGAATTCCGGAACGGATGATACGCCGACAGTATCGCCTACACCGACACCTACTTTAGAACCAAATGAGCTTCCGGATCCGAATTTTACAGAACCTGAGATTCCTGGAATTACAGATGGAGAACCGCAGTTTTACCAGAAGCTGGATTATAAATCAGAGCCTTTTACAGGAACAGGTACAGAAGAGAATCCATATGTTTTTCTGGTGAGCAGTGCCAAAGGTAAAGTTACAGTTATGGGATCTTTCTTTAACCGTATGGCCGGCTACAGTGAAGATGGAACAAAGGTAGTACAGGAAGGCGGAAGCTGGTTCCAGCTGGAATTCCATGAGAATGACACCATTGCAGATTTCAATGACAGGAAATTATCCTGTACAGGATATTATCTTATTGATGGAAGCCTTCTGGAAAAACCTGTTTATATGTATGCAGAGACAGAATTTACATTGGATGGAGCATCAAAGTATGATAACAATTCCGGTGATGATGATATTCCGGGTGATGGAGGAGACGGAGATGACAGTACAGATGGTAGTGCCATGTCAAGAGAGGATGCCATCAAGATCCAGAAGAATAAGATATCAAGTCTGAAGCTTGATATTGAAGAAAATAATCTGAATATCACCAAACTTGAAAATAAGGTAAAGAACAAACTTGTGACAAGCAAGCTGGATGGAACAGTTGCATATATTGGCGATGAAGCTACCGGTTCTTACAATGGAGATGCTTTTCTTAAAGTAAAGAGTAAGGATGGATTCTATGTGACCGGCACAGTCAGCGAGCTGATGAGGGATCAGATGCAGGAGGGTGCACTTCTTCAGTGCACCAGTTATAATTCCGGAAGCTTTGAGGCCAGGGTTTTGAATGTATCGGATTATCCGGTGGATTCCTCCAACAATTTTTATTATGGAGGAGATTCCAATCCTAATGTATCTTACTATACATTTAATGCGGAGATCACAGATCAGTCCCTGCAGTTCACAGATCAAGATTATGTGACCATAACTCTGCAGTCTAATAAACTTGCAAAAGGAAGTCTCGTTGTGATGAAAGCTTTTATCCGGACAGAACATGGAAACAGCTATGTTTATAAAGACAATAACGGAACTTTAAAGAAACAGCAGGTTACAGTTGGAAGTATTGTAAACAGTGGCTACTATGCAGTCGTAACATCTGGTCTGAAATCGGATGATCTTCTGGCATTCCCTTATGGGGATACCGTACAGGAAGGTGCCCGGACAAAAGAAGTATCGCTGGATGATATGTATAACGAATAACAGGAAGGAGAAATTTCATGCTTGAGAATATACGCCTGGCTTTTCAGGGAATATGGTCACATAAGATGAGATCCTTTCTGACCATGCTTGGTATTATTATTGGTATTGCATCAATTATTGCAATTGTGTCTACGATTAAAGGAACCAGTGAACAGATTAAAGAAGATCTGATAGGTTCCGGAAATAATACGGTACAGGTTCTTCTTTATGATGGAGACAGCACCTATGATATGGATTACGGGTCCTACGGAAACAGTTCTACGCCCCCGGTAATTTCCAATTCCCAGAAAGCAGCTATCGGAGATCTGGATCATGTGATCAGCTCTACATTTTATTACAGCAGCCAGTCTGCAAGCGTTTATTATATGAACACAAGCTTTCAGGGAGGAACGGTATACGGAATTGATCGGAATTATCTTAAAACCATGAGTTATATGGTTCAGTCCGGAAGGGGGTTTGTGCAGAAGGATTATGACAGCTACCGCAAAGTTGCTCTTGTAGATTCCAATGCCGCACAGAATATTTTCGGAAGTGAGAATCCTGTAGGAAAAACCATCGAGGTTGGTTCAGAGCCATATGTTATTGTAGGAGTGATTACCCAGAGTGAGGACAGCATGCCTAAGATCAACACACTTTCCGAGTATGAGGAATATTCCCAGACGATCATGGGAAGCGTGATGATTCCGGATGCTACCTGGCCGATCGCATTTAAGTTTGATCAGCCTCAGAATGTGATCGTCCGTGCAGACAGCACAGATAATATGAGTGCTGTGGGCAAAGCAGCAGAGGATGTGCTGAATACAGGAATCCAGAATGAACAGAATAAGACGAATTTCAAATACAAGGCAGAGGATATCATGGAGAAGGTCAAGAACCTGCAGAAGCTCAGTGAGAGTACCAATCAGCAGCTGATCTGGATCGCAAGTATCTCTCTTCTTGTAGGTGGTATCGGTGTTATGAATATCATGCTGGTATCTGTCACAGAACGTACCAGTGAGATCGGTCTGAAAAAGGCTATCGGAGCAAGAAAGAATATTATCCTGGGGCAATTTCTGACGGAGGCTTCAGTACTGACCAGTATTGGAGGAATTATAGGAGTTGTTCTGGGAATCATACTATCCAGGGTGGTGGCTCAGGTCTCAGGGGCACCAACGGCTATCAGTGTACCGGCAATAATCGGTTCTGTGGTATTTTCCATGCTGATCGGTCTGATCTTCGGACTTCTCCCAT
>ERZ1673737.3359-NODE-3359-length-12249-cov-8.773823_pt1 | contig 12249 bp, 7 predicted proteins | sample MGYA00580211_ERZ1673737 | MGnify/ENA primary metagenome ERZ1673737 (study PRJEB41218, sample SAMN15661789) | gut metagenome | host: Homo sapiens | place: Canada: London | collected 2015-08-20/2019-03-30 | study: EMG produced TPA metagenomics assembly of... | reverse complement strand
CCGTCATCACGGTTTCGGTGAGAATGCCGATGAAGGCGAGGGAGCCGACCGCCACAATCGCTCCGATGAGTTTGCCGGGGATGCGTTCGTCTGAAATCGCCGCTTCCTGAGTTCCGGCGTTTGTCGTAATCGCCTGCGATTCAGTGGCTGCAGTTGTTGTAGTAATGTTCCGTTCTTCCATAATTCCTTATCCGCGCACTTTTTCCTACGGCCCTGTGCGATGCCGTCTATGATTCATTCGTATGAAAACCACTGTGTAGTGTAATGGAAGCCCTGACCTAGATGGGAACGGCATGCGTAAGGCTGGACGTACCATTTCGGCACGTCCAGCCTTACGCAAAGGGAATCAGAAACAAATGGTATGAACTGGAGCCGTTCCTCCTATTCTTTCTTGTTGAAGGCGGTGACCGCACGCTGCAGCACCACGAAGATCAGGATCATCAGGCCGACCACGATGGTGGTCCATTCGGCCGGCACGCCGAAGTCGGAGGTCAGCGGGTCGATGGTGGAACGGACCAGAGCGCCGATGACGGAACCGAGCACGTAGCCGAAGCCGCCGGTGACGATGGTGCCGCCGATGACCACGGAGGCCACAGCATCAAGTTCCCAGCCGACGCCGACCGTGTTGATGGAAGAGCGGATGTTGGCCGTGTACACGATGGAGGCGATGGAGGCCAGTGTGGCGGAGGTCAGGTAGATGACGTACTGCGTGCGCTTGACCGGCAAGCCCATGAGTTCCGCGGAGGAGCGCGAGCCGCCGATGGCGTAGATGGTGCGTCCGGTGCGTGTATGGTGCAGCAGGATGTACCCGAAGATAACCACGAGCGCCGCAATGATCACACCGACATTGATGTACAGATCTTGGGAGATCTTCGGATTGTCGATGATGGTGATCTTCTGCGAAATGAAATCGAAGTTGTTATTTTCGGGGAAGGTCTGCGCCTTGGTCGAAATGATGGATGCGATGCCTCGCGCCAGGAACATCGAAGCCAGCGACGCGATGAACGGCTGCATGTTGAATTCTTCGATCAGGGTGCCGGTCAATAGGCCGAACGCCACGCCGATGAGAATCATGACGACCATGGCGAGCGGAGCCGCGACGCCTGCGTTGGTGAGTTTCACACCGACGACCGCGGTGATGGCGACGATGGCGCCAACCGACAGATCGATGCCGCCGGTCAATACCGGAAGCGTCATAGCCACGGCCAGAATAATCAGGTAGGCATGGTCGATGAACAGGGACGACACGAATCCAAGACGCAGGTAGGTGCCGAACAGCGCCTGACCCATGATGATCATCAGAATGAAGATCACCACTGCTGCGATGGTTGGAATCATCTGAGCGTCAAGACGACGCCGAGTCGGTTTCACGGTCTTCTTGACCTGAGTAGCTGTTGCAGAAGTCATGCTGCCACCGCCTTAGTTTGCGTCTTCAGCGCGCACTTACGTTTTATTTCCGCGCCAAGGTTATGAATCTTCGGAGCCTGCATCACGCAGATCACGATCACCACGACGGCGAAGAATGCCGGTGTTGCGGCGGAATCGATACCGAGGGTGATGATGGTCTTGCGGATCATGGCGATGATCACCGCGCCAAGCGCGCTGCCAGCCAGGGAGAACTTGCCGCCAAGCAGCGAGGTTCCGCCGATAACGACTGCGAGGATGGCATACATTTCAAGATCCTGCCCGGTCTTGACCACGTCGACGCGCATCACGGATGCGGTGGCGAACAGGCCTGCCACGGCTGCCAGAAGACCGGAAATCGCGTATACGAGGAAGAGGATCTTCTTCGGCTTGATGCCGGTCATGCGGGAGGCTTCCGGATTGATGCCGACGGATTCGACCATCATGCCCATGGCCGTTTTGCGGCACAGCAGGCCAATCAGCGCGACAATGGCCAATGCGATGACGAAATTGGCGGGAATGCCCAGAATGAAGCCGTTGGCCATCCATTTCAGCGGCGCGCCGCCTGCAACGGAGCTGGCATCAGTGTTCTGGCCGGAAGTGATGACCTTGGCCAATCCTCGACCTGCGAGCATCATGATCAGCGTGGTGATGAACGGCTGCAGTCCCAGAATGGAAACCAATGCGCCGTTGATGCAGCCGACACCGAGGCCGATGAGCAGTGCGAGGAAAATCGCCAGCCACACGTTAACGCCGGAAGTCAGCATCTGCATGGCCGCCGCACCGGCAACCGCCATAACGGAACCTACGGAAAGGTCGATGCCTGCAGTGGAGATCACCAATGTCATGCCGGTGGCGATCATGAGATAACGCGCCGATTCCTGCAGCATGGTGATCAGCGGTCCCGAAAGACCTCCGGTGTTCTTATTCCAGCTCAACGAGAGGAATTGGTGATCGGAGATGGTGCAGATGACGATCAGCACAATCAGTGCGACCACAGACCATGTGAGGTTTGACGACAGCAGCTTCTTGACGAGGGAATCGCCGTCCTGCTTTGTTTTCTTGTCGCTCATCATGCCTCCTTTCCTGTATTGACGTTCGTGTTCGCGATGGTTTGGACGATGGTTTCCTGGGAAACCGTGTTGTCATTGACGAGTTCGGCGATCTTGTGGCGATCCTTCAGCACTTCGATGTCGTCAGAAAGCCTGACCACCTCTTCCATTTCGGACGAGATGAACACCACACCCATGCCCTGAGCGGCAAGATCAAGCACCACCTGCTGGATTTCCGCCTTGGCGCCGATATCGATGCCTCGCGTCGGCTCGTCCAGAATGAGCAGGTCGGGATGCGTGGCCAGCCAACGTGCGATCAGCACCTTCTGCTGGTTGCCGCCGGACAGGTTCTTGATGAGCTTGTTCGGATCGTTCGGACGAACGTTCAGCTCCTTCATGTACTTGTCGACGATCTCGTCGGCTTCCTTCTTCGGAATCGGCTTGAACATGCCTCTCGTCGCCTGCAAGGCGATCAGAATGTTCTCGCGGACCGTCAGATCGCCAATAATGCCTTCGTCTCGACGGTTCTCCGTGGAGTATGCGATCTTGTTGCGCAATGCCGTGTACGGATCGGAGATACTGGTCTTCTTGCCTTTGAGCTCGTACGTACCGGAATCCGGCTTGTCCGCACCGTACAGCAGTCGGCCGAGTTCGGTTCGTCCGGATCCCAACAGGCCTGCGAAGCCGACAACCTGGCCTGGGTAGATATCTAGGTCCGTAGGATTGATGGTGCCTTTCAGACCAAGCTGCTTGACGGAGACGATGGGCTGTTCACCTTCAGTCACGTCACGATGCGCCTTCTTGGCGCCGATCTGGCTCAGCTCGTCCGCGCTCTTGCCGATCATCATGCCGATGAGCTCGTCACGCGGAGTGTCCTTGGTCATGACTTCTTTGATGAACTTACCGTTGCGGAGCACGGTCAGGCGATCGGTGATCTCGTAAATCTGGTCAAGGAAGTGGGACACGAACAGGATCGCCACACCCGAATCACGAATCTTGCGCATGATCTTGAACAGATCCTGCACTTCGTTGGCGTCAAGCGATGACGTCGGTTCGTCAAGAATCAGCACCTTGGCATCGATCACCATGGCTCGGGCGATGGCGACCAGCTGCTGCATGGCGATGGAAATGGAGCTCAACGGTGCTCTCGGATCAAGATGATCCAGACCCATCTGGGCGAGGAATTTCTTCGATTCCTCATAGGTTTTCTTCCAGTTGATGCCCAGCGTCCCTCGCACCTCATGACCAAGCATGACGTTTTCGCCGATGCTGAGATTGGTGCACAGGTTAACTTCCTGATACACGGTGGCGATGCCCGCGTTCTGCGCATCACCGGTACCGGTGAAGGTTTGCGGCTTGCCTTCCACTTCAATGGAACCCGCGTTGATCCTGTACACGCCGGTAAGCGCTTTGATCATCGTCGATTTTCCAGCGCCGTTCTCGCCCATGAGAGCGTGGACTTCACCTGGATACAGACGCAGGTCGACGCCGTCCAGGGCCTTGACGCCCGGGAACTCGATCGTGATACCTTTCATCACGACGATTGGTTGCTTATCTACCATGTCTTCGCCTTACGAAAATTGTTATCGTTTTGTGATATTTGCCCAAGATGGAACGAACGGTGCATCGCGCTATGCGGTGCACCGTTCTTGGGCTATGTGAAAAGGAGAGATGCTATTCGGAAAGTTATCTGATCGGATCAGTACGCACGGGTACCGGCATCCAGGGCTTCCTTGGCGCTGTCTGCATCGAAGGTCTTGGATTCGATCTCGATATCGGATTCAACAGACTTGCCATCCAGATAATCCTTGACGGCGTTGGCGGTTTCCTTACCGAAGATCGGGTTGTACTCGATGACGTAGGAAAGATCGCCGTCGACCAGAGACTGCAGAGCGGCCTTGGTGCCATCGATGGTGATGATCTTGACCTTGCCCTTCAGACCAGCGGCATCAACGGCCTGTGCCGCGCCGAGACCCATCTCATCGTTCTGGGCGAAGATGAACTGCGGATTGTCGGACTTGTACTTGTCGAGCAGACCTGCTGTCACGGTCTTTGCCTCATCGGTGGACCAGTTGGCGGACTGGGACTCAAGCACCTTGATATTGCTTGCTGCCTTGTTATCCCAACCGGTGCCACGATCGGTCACCACGGACAGGCCTGCCGGTCCTTCCAGAATGAAGCCGTTGGCGCCATCTGGGAAGCTCTTGTTGACGAATTCAGCGGCCTGCTCGCCGGCCCAGACATTGGACGGGCCGATGTGCGAGACGACTGCCTTCTTTGCCGCATCGCTCTTGATATCGATGTTGCGGTCGACGGTGAAGACCGGGATTTCAGCTTCCGCCGCGTTCTCCAAGCAGTCATCCCAACCGGAATCGTTGGTTGCGGATAGCACGATCGCGTCGACTTCGTCGTTGACGAACTTGTTGAATGCCTGAATCTGCTTCTGCTGATCGTTGTTCTGCGTCGGGGAATACACCAGATCGAATCCGGCATCCTCGAAAGCCTTCTTCAGATCGTTCTCGTTGGCCGTACGGAAGCCGCCTTCCGGACCGACTGCCACGAAACCGATGGTCTTCTTATCGCTCTTGCTGGAGCTGGAATCGCCATCGGAGCTGCCGCCACCGCAGGCCGCCATGCTGGCCAGAGCTGCCGCCGAAGCACAAATCGCAATAGCTTTCTTCCAATTCTTCATGAAAACTCCTCCTCGAGTATTTCTATTGATGGGCTTCCTTGCCATCAGTGTTTTCAGTATCGTTCGAACAATCCAAGGTCTCAATCCATAGCAATAACGTTTCGATAACAAGTCAATAACGAAACGATAACAATGGCGGAATTACAACTTTTTCACTATTGCACAGATAACGACGCAACTTGGGAATCAGCAATCGTCCATGCACCATCCAACGATCCGTCGACCGTTCCCGCCACTCCGAGATGGTCGAGTACGACAAGCCTGCGATATGCGCCGACTTCTCCTGTGGCCATATCGACCGCACCATTGTCGGGTAGCGCCTGACTCGTTTCAGGACCAGGCACCATCTGACGTCGTCCGATCTGCGCACGCCCCCGCTCGTATTGCGTGGCATAGAGGAAAGTGACGTCGTTATAGAACGTCATCATCGACACATTGGACTGTGTGGAAACCAAAGCGAACGCTTGGGACAGCCCAGCCACGGAGCCATCATGGTCCCGGCATATCCCGATGATGGCCACACCCGACTGCGCTCCCCCATCCGATTCGATGGAGAATGCGATACGGTCCCCCTCAGGGGAAAGCCTCATGGAATGGAGCGTTTGTGCTGATACGAGGCCGGGAACGTCAAGGGTGAGAACCGTGCCGGCATCATCGACCATGATGTGCTTGCCAGATGTGTCGATGCCCCAAATCTCGGAGTCGTTTCCTTTGCAGATGGTTTTCATCATGCGTCCTGAAAACATCAATGCATGGGTGGAACCATCCTCTGCGAGCCTTTTCACATATCCGTCACGACCAAGCACGGCTCCGCCCTGTGCTGAGAAAACGAAGCTTCGCACGTCCGAAAGATCCGTTTGCGCCACACGAATGGCGCTGTAGGATTTCAACGACACGATATTGCCGACGCTCAACGTATACATGGGATTCAGTGGAGTCTGCGCATCAAGAGACGACGAATCATCGGCATGCGAATAGTCATGGTTTCCAGACATCACCTTGATTTCCGTCTCGGCGCTGCCGTCCCCCAACGATAGGCGAATCTGCCTGACCAAAATGCCACGTTCGGCATCCGTCATTCGTTCCATCGCCGATGAGAGACTCATTTCCATCACCGAATCGCGCATCTGCACACCGTCGGGCTGCAACACGATCCGCTTGGTATTGGTGTCGCTTACCGCGCCTTCCAGCCATGCCGCATTTCCGGCAAGCAGTTCCTGCACGGCGCGCGTCCGCCAATCCCTCCAGCAAAGCCAACGAACATCGGGGATCAGTTCTTTTTCGGAAGAGCCCAACTGATATAGCGAAACCTGACGGTACACCTGCTCGAAATCGTAGGAGCTGATCATCACGCCTGTCGGCAGTTTGCTGATCCGCCATTGGCCACGCACTTTGGAGAGGGAGAAATCGTAGGTTTTTGTCCCTCTGCTCGCCACCGCCGTATACACGCCATGCGCATCCAGTTCCCCTTGTATCTGAAGGCTGACGCTCACCACGGTTTTCTGCCCGCCTTGCCCTGACTCCACCGTGCTGGCCTTACGCACGAATTTCGGCACGTCGGCATATACCGTAGTCCGGTTATCGGCATTCCACCTTGATGCGGCGCCATCGGTAAGGAACTGCTTGCCCGTGGCGAACCCGTCACTCTGCACTCCCGCAGGCATGGCGTCGAAAAATCCTTTGACGATGGCTTCCGGCTGCGCGTCATCGGCCGGCCCGTCGGGAGACGTGAACACTCTTCTTGTGCTTTGTTCCTCCGGGATCATGGTCTGCACCGGACCATCTTCAGGAAGTCCCAATATGCTCGAGCATCCGGCCAGATGCATCATGGAGCATCCCAGCAATACCACTAATGAGACCGCGGCAATCACACGACGAGTGTTTTTCGCAGTCATCACAGCCCCTCCACCATGGGTTTATTGGTCAGATAGTCCACGAATCCGTTATCGGCAACGCCAAAGCCTCCGACCACCCGCATATCGTCGCCATCGGTCGCGAATCGAATCGGAGCGTTGTTCATACCGCAATCGACATCGTCCGGATTGCGAGGCAACGTCACCAAAAACCATGTTCCTTCACCCAGCCGCGATCGCACCGCAACATCACCATGATGCAGTTTCGTGTCAGCCAGTACGATGGACATGCCCAAACCGGTCCCTCCGGTAGTGCGCGCTCTGGAAGGATCCGCTCTCCAGAACCGGTCGAACATTCTGGAACACTGTTCCGAGGTCATGCCAACGCCGTAATCGCGCACGCTGATTACCACCATTCGCTGATTGGCGGCAAGACGGACCTCAACCGGCTTGCCCTCCGCGAAATCGATGGCATTAGCGAGAAGATTGCGTACGACACGGCTTATACGACGCGTATCGATTCTCACAAGCACTTCCACGTTGGGCATATGCACATCCAGTGGCACATGTTTGGTCTGGGCGATGACGGAAATCGCTTCAACCGACTGTTCGATGGGCTCGCGTATATCGGCCTCCACCAAATCAAGCGCCGCATACCCGGCGTCGAAACGCGAAATCTCCAACAAATCGGCGAGCATTTCCTGAAATCTGCGGATCTGGCCATCCAGCAATTCCACCGTTCTCTTTGTGGTGGCATCGTATTCGTCTTTGTGCATCGACAGCATGTCGGAGGCCATACGCATGGTCGTCACCGGTGTTCTCAATTCATGGCTGACGTCCGAAACGAAGCTGCGTTGCATATCCCCGGCTTTTTCCAGCTCTTCGATCTGATTCTCCAACGATTCGGCCATTTCATTGAACGATTTCTGCAGCACGCCTATCTCATCGGCCCTGTCCACCGTCACGCGGGCGTCGAAAGTTCCCGATGCCATGATTTCCGTAGCCAAGGCGACCCGCCGTACCGGAGTGATAACCGAACGCATGACCAGAAAAATGATCATCCCGATCAACACGCTCAACGCCACGCACACCATCAGCATGTTGATCTGGATCTGACTCAGCGCCTGCTGCTGCGATTGGTAGGAGTACAGTGCGAACACTTCCAATGAGCCCATGTTATTCGACGAAATCACCGATCCCAAAACCGCGCCGGGCGTACCTCCGGAAGTTCTCGGAATACGTACCGGCTGATAGTAGATCAATCCGGACGTATCGGCACGCATGCGGTTGCGCATAGATGACGACACCAGATTTAAATATTCCGGCTCCGTCGATACCGGCACGAATCCACGCTCCGCAGAATCCGCTGCATCACGTTCCATCAGGTACACGCCGACCAGATTGCTCGAACCATTGCTTTGCAATTCGGACGCCAGATTGCTCACTAACTGCTGGTATTGCTCCGTTCCAGTTAGATTCGAGGCATTCAGATGCTTCTGGACGCGCACAATCTGCGATGAGAAATCGCTGCGCGAGTCATCCGTCGCCTGCTTCAGCACGGATCCCCTGATGACGTACATGGAAAACAAAGACAGCAACGCGGCCGTCAGCAACACCACCAGCATCGACACGGCCACCGTTCTCGCCTGCAATGATCGGCGCACCTGCTGTCTGCCACGATGCCAGATACACCACACTCGATGGGTTCTCATCAGCATGGTTCGCTTATACCGTCGGGGCTACGAACTTGTATCCGATCCCGCGCACGGTCTGCACGATCCGCGGATTCTCCGGATCGGTCTCCACCTTCATGCGCAGCCGTTGCACATGCACGTTGACCAATCTGGTATCTCCGCCACTTTCGTATCCCCAAACACGTTTCAGCAAGTTCGCACGGCTCAGGGCTTCACCCGCGTGAGCCGCCAGCACGTACAGCAATTCAAACTCCGTCGGCGTCAGCTGCAGATCCACACCATCTTTGGTGGCGGTATGCTCAGCCCTATCCATTACGAGCGTGCCGCATTGCAATCGTTCAGTCAGGTCGCCCTCATCCTTGCCTGCAGGCACGTTTACCTTGGGCATGCGCAGCCGAGCCCTGATTCTGGCCATAAGCTCCACCACCTCGAACGGTTTGGGCACATAATCATCCGCCCCGCTTCCAGGCCTTTCACCACATCGGTGGTGTCGGATTTGGCGGTAAGCATGATGATCGGCGTATTCGAGTTCTGCCGTATGCGTTGCGCCACCTGGACGCCATCCAAACCGGGGAGCATCACATCAAGCAACATCAAATCCGGCTGCAATGTCGGGAACATTTCCACCGCACGCCACCCATCCAAGCAGGTCACGGTTTTAAATCCTTCGCTCTCCAATACGATGGATAGCATCTCGCCCAAAGCCTGATCGTCGTCGACGATCATGATCAATCGTTGATTAGACTCATCCTGCATATTTCGCATTGCTTCGTCATTCCCTTCAACACTGCGTCCAAGTTTGCCCAGACTCGCCCTCCACGTTGAGCACGAACGTATGTTAACGTTCACTAGGTCAGCATTGTACACGGATATGGGTGAACTCGTCGGCGGCGGGAAGAAACGATCAGCCCCTATCACCGTCCTTCTCATGCAGGATTTTGCGAATTTTCTCCAGTCTCGGTTTGATCTCATGCTCGTAGCCGCGATCGTTCGGATGGTAGTATTCCCGCCCTGCCAGCTCGTCCGGCATGTATTGCTGCGGAGCCACGGCTCCCGGCCAATCATGAGCGTACCGATACCCCTCATGATTGCCCCAACTTTTCATCAGGGCGGTCGGCGCGTTCCTCAAATGCAATGGCACTTGGCCGATCAGTCCCGCGTCCACATCGGCGAGCGCGCTGTTGATGGCGTTGTAGCCGGCGTTCGATTTTGGCGCGGTGGCGACGGCGAGCGCCGCTTCTGCGAGAATAATACGCGCTTCGGGCATGCCGATCATGGCTACGGCCTGCGCCGCCGCTACGGTTACCTGCAGTATTTGCGGAGCCGCCATGCCGACTTCCTCGGAAGCTGCGATCATAATGCGCCGTGCGATGAACCGCGGATCCTCACCGGCGCGCAGCATGCGTGCCAAGTAGTGCATGGTGGCGTCCGGGTCGGATCCACGCATGGATTTGATGAATGCGGAGATCACGTCGTAATGGTCGTCTCCGTCTTTGTCGTAGCGCACGGTGGCCACGTCCATGACCTGCGACACCACGTCGGGAGTGATGGTCGGCCGCTTCGAGCCTTTTTTGCGTGCCTTGTCTCCGGTGAGCGCCCCTGCGGCGGCTTCAAGGATTGTCAGTGTTTTTCGCGCGTCGCCTCCGGCCATACGCACGATTTCGTCAACGGCTTCGTCGTTGATTTTGACTTCGTTTTTAAGTCCACGCTCGCTTTCGATGGCCCTGTTGATGAGCGTTTTCAGGTCGTCGGGTTCCAGCGATTCGAGTTTGACGACCACGGATCGGCTTAACAACGGTTTGATGATGGAAAAGCTTGGATTTTCCGTGGTGGCCGCAATGAAAGTGACGTCACGGTTTTCCACGCTTGGCAGCAATGCATCCTGCTGCGATTTGGAGAATCGGTGCACTTCGTCGATGAACAGTACCGTTTCCTTGCCCTCCGCGACAAGACGATCATGGGCGCGCCTGAGTACATCCCGCACGTCCTTGACGCCGGAGGTGACTGCGGAAAGCTCTTCGAAGACTCGACCGGACTGTTTGGCCACAATATAGGCAAGCGTGGTTTTGCCGACTCCGGGAGGTCCAAACAGAATAATGGAGCTCGGCGCGGTCAGCGAGCCTTTGGACGCCGGATTGGCGAGTCTGCGCAGAGGAGAGCCCTGTCCCAGCACCCGTGACTGACCTACTACTTCATCCACTATCGACGGACGCATGCGCACAGCCAGCGGGCGTGTCATATCTTCGGGAGCGTCCATCGCGCCAAACAAATCCTCAGTCATAATTTCTACTGTACCGCAACATACGCAATAATTCGAACACACGTTCGACATTTGAGTTCATGCCAGCCGCTAGACTGGCAATCATGGCTGACGATACGAATTACGGTTCTTTGGGCGCCTTGGCGCCGAATTGGAGCGATGGCGAGCGCAACATCGACACGGACGAGATCTACGAACGCTTTTTCGAGTGGGTGGCGGACGTCAAAGGTGTTGAGCCGTGGCCCCATCAGGAAGAGGCCATCATGGACCTGCTCGCGGGCGATCATGTCATTTTGAACACGCCCACCGGCTCCGGCAAATCACTGGTGGCGTTGGGTATGCATTTCGCTGCGTTGTGCACGGGCCGTCGCTCGTATTACACGGCTCCGATCAAGGCGTTGGTGTCTGAGAAATTCTTTGATTTGGTGGAGGTGTTCGGTCGTGAGAACGTCGGCATGATCACCGGAGACACGCACATCAACGCCGATGCGCCGATCATCTGCTGCACTGCGGAGATTCTTGCGAACCAGGCATTGCGTGAGGGCCGTCATGCCGATGTCGGCTGTGTGGCGATGGACGAATTCCATTATTATGGCGATTCGGAGCGTGGTTGGGCTTGGCAGGTTCCGCTGCTGACATTGCCGAACACGCAGTTTTTGCTGATGAGCGCCACATTGGGCAATGTCGATGCGATTGCCGACAAGTTGGAGGACATGACGGACACGGACGTCGACATCATCGCCGATGCGCCGCGTCCGGTACCGTTGACGTACGAGTACACGCTTGACCCGTTGGAGAAAACCGTCGAACTGGCCTTCGGCAGAGGGGAAACGCCGATTTATGTGGTGCATTTCTCTCAGGATGCCGCATTGGAGACGGCGAACGCTCTGGCAAGCACGGGAGTGTCCAGCAAGGAGCAACGTGCGGCCATTGCGGAGGCGATCAAGGGCACGAAGTTCACCACGGCGTTCGGTAAGATTCTGCAGCGTCTGCTGCGTACCGGAGTCGGCATTCACCATGCGGGCATGCTCCCCCGCTATCGCCGTCTGGTCGAGCAGCTCGCCCAGCAGGGTCTTCTTCCGGTGATCTGCGGCACTGACACGTTGGGGGTCGGCATCAACGTGCCCATTCATTCCGTGGTGTTGACCGCATTGACCAAGTTCGATGGCACGAAGATGCGCAAACTGCGTGCCCGCGAATTCCATCAGATCGCGGGGCGTGCGGGACGTATGGGCTTCGACACGGAGGGCTTGGTCATCGCCGAGGGTCCGGAATTCGAAATCGAGAACGCCAA
>ERZ1673737.3358-NODE-3358-length-12254-cov-4.419215_pt1 | contig 12254 bp, 13 predicted proteins | sample MGYA00580211_ERZ1673737 | MGnify/ENA primary metagenome ERZ1673737 (study PRJEB41218, sample SAMN15661789) | gut metagenome | host: Homo sapiens | place: Canada: London | collected 2015-08-20/2019-03-30 | study: EMG produced TPA metagenomics assembly of... | reverse complement strand
ACAAGGGTAGTAACCTTAATACCAGCAAAATGCTCCTTAGCAGAAACATGTCGGCCCTTCCGTTGAGACTCTTGCGAACCCGAGGACGAAGGCAAATCCTCCATATCATAGTCCGGGTCATGTTTGCGGCCGCCGACGACGGATGCCAGCACTGTATTTTCATTTCCGTTTCCAGTGCCGCCTAGGGCGCTGCGGCCTGTGCGTGAGGGCCGTGTTGTTCGGCTTCTGTAGCCGTTGCTTCGGGTTGAGAAAATGTGTGGGAGGAGGCGGGAGAGGAAGGCTCTTGTTCCGGGAAGGCAGGCGCATATTATTGCTACGTTGCATTCGACTGCGGACCAAGCTGCTGCGCCAGTGTTGTCGTCTGCTGTTGTGTCAGACTGGGTTTGGTTGGTTGGAAGGGATTGGGAACTTACAAGTTGGGTCTGAGGAGTTGGAGATGATTAGGAGGGATTTTAAACGGAGGATACTTGTAATGAGGACGCTGGATAGGAGTGAAGGTTAGTATATGCACAGCTGGGATGGATTGAATTGGGATATAGAGGTGGGAGCAAAACTCACAATCCACCCAGAGCAAAGACACCCATAAGAGCAATCTTTTGCTTTTTCGGTAATTGCAGAGACTTAAGGACCGGCATGGGATAAATCAGAATGAGGATATCGGTGAGAATATGAATAGCCGAGTTCGAGAACCACAGAGCCTTCTTATCGAAGCAGAAGCCCGGGACAGTTGGGTCCCAGAACTTAGCGAGAGGAACACAGTTCGCCCAGGCACTGACGATGGTCCATGTTCCGTAGATGCCCAGGAAGCCGATTAGGATCCAACATGCTTGACGCATGCGGGATGTTGAGAAGACTCGTTTGTATTGGAGAAGGATTGACATCTTTGTGCTGATGAGGCTTGTTTGGTAGGTGGGGACAGAGGCCCAGAAGCACTGTATCATGTTAGTGGATGTTGTCTGTGTTTGTGTGTTTGTATTGGGGATATTGTGTTGGACGTACGATCATCTGGGCTTTAAAAATCGCCGGTGGGATTTTGGTGTAGTGTTCGCCCATGCCGTGGTAGACTTCGCCGACGAACAGTCCGAAAAAGATCCATGAGAAGGCTAGAGAGACCAGGATCACGTAGTCGTCTGCTCCCATTTGCTTGACGAGGAAGGCTCGTGTGAATATGCGGATGGCAGTGATTAATGTCGCCAGTACTGTGAAGACGATGCTGGCGGCGAGGGCTTCGCGGCCCCGGGGTGTTGATAGTGTAGTCATTGTGTCATGAAGGCGAATAAAAGAGTGGCAGTCTGTCTTTCTAGTAGAGTGTTGACGAGACGAAGTTCGATGTTCCAGCGAAGCGATTGTCGGGTCAGGGCCACTTTCAACGGGCCCTTTGGGAGGATCTGGATGCACGACGATTGTGGGGGTGGCCCAGTGTTTAATACAAAGAAGGACAATAGAGGACTACAGAAGGAAAGCAACGCACAGAGGGGGACACGGAAAGAAAAAAAGCCACACAATGAACTTAATGGTCTGCACGTTCCCGATCGGAAGATCGTCATCCAGACACTGAGGGGCCAAGATCAAGTTATCGATGTGGAAAGGCGACTATTAGGCTTAAAGGGGAGATATTCATCCCGTCAACGTGGTTGCTAGACGCCACAAAACGTTAGCGGGCTCCGTGGGCTGCTTTTAGAAGCACTACTGATCCGCTGCACTGTATATTCTGGAAACACACCCCAACAGAGTTTGATAGTAACGACAGATTAGGCGCGGATGTCGCAGAGACGTCCACGTTGACGATCAGTGGCCATGCGGTGATGTGCTTTCTCAGGGGTATCCGTGGAGCCCGGAGTATTTGCCCCACGAGCTGCAGTGGTCCACACGGGATATGACCGTTGGACTAAGCGCAAGGGCCTCGACAAAAGAGTTCTAGTTGGCTTGTATAAGGGCAATCCATGGAACCAGGAAATGGTTGACCTCTATGGCGAAGTTGTCTCCCATATTCTTCTACTCCTTTCTGGTTGCAAGCCTCTAAGGCAATGGTAAATGGCATTGTGGGGGAATATTCACACATGGCAGGATCCATTAAAGCGATCAGCACAACATATACTACATGCATGAACGCGTCCCACTAAGTCAACTCCACTTTTGCTCGCTTGGATCGATTGTTTCCCATGGTTCCGGGCTGTCAATGTCAATAGTGTCAAATAGCCTAATAACCTAATAATCCTATCTAGCGTGAACTGCAATTCCAATGATAAGATGAAGGAAATATAATCCCATTGGGTTGGGTGATATCTCCATGTAACTATACACTTGGGTACATTTACACATCCTAGCCCTAATCTTAAGCGTTTAGCAACCCTGCAGCCGTAACTTGGAATTACGACACGCCCCTGCAGAAAAATAAAGCCTGTTTTCTAGGGAAGAACAAAAACGTGAAGCAACTGCTGCTCGAAATACAAAACTGACCGAGCCATCCCGAGAAAACCCCGGTGCACGGTTCGCCATTCAACCGACAAAGCACTGACTATTCAATCATAGTGGAGGATTGAATCAGGTGCCCACAGTTTGCCCACAGTGTACAACTTGTTATCCTTCGTAATGAAGATCTTCGTAGAATGGGTCTTTCACTTCTGTGGTTCTTGGTTTGACTCGGAGGAAATGCCCAATAGAGGCGAGAACGACGATCCCTCTCTGCGTGGAGAATTCACCCGTGTCGTTTCTGTTAACATAGATGATCATGTCTCGGTGTACCTGTCCTAGTTTTCACGTGTCTTGATACAAGCATTAATTACGGAGTAGACATTGGCCTACTGACATCTACGATCTTCATAATTGTTTCAGCCTGCTGATCTTCCCGCATCTCACATTGCCTGTTGCCTTGAAAGGCTGTAAAGCTCTATCTGCCAGTCTATTTGTAAATGAGGTTATTTGTCGCTGACTTGTTTCTAGAAGTACATGCATATTCCATTGAACCGATTCGGCCCCATTTACAACCTGTTTCTGCCTGTGCAGTCGTTGCATCATGGAGGGCTCTACCCCATGACAAATCGACCCTCACGAGTCAATACTTGATCCGTGCACCCAGGAGAAAGAAGATGGCCTGTGCGAAATCGCGATTCAATGATATTCTATCGTTCCGATCGCATCCGCCCCCTATCGCACTGTCTCTCTCCGTAGTTTGCCCTCCAAATATATATGGATTATTTGATCTTCCGACTATCACTTGATATTTTTTTATGGAGACCTTTCTAGGAAAAAAGGGATTATTCCAATGAAAATCGTGGAATAGGGGCTAGATTGGGTGATATTAGAGATCGGGATGTATTGACCCGCTTAGCATGACAATTGTCCAATTTTGTAGATGATTCCAAATGTGCCCTCAATTGTCAGATTGACGGTTTTGCATGGCTTTGCCTGGGATTTGCCTGGGTTTTACTAGCCTTGTATATGAGGTTAGGTTCGAGGCATGCATGGGACTAAGTATATCGCATCTGCAGGGGCGTTTAATTCCCATCAAATCATTGGATATACGTTAGAGTACAAAGTATGCACCTACACATCGCCACTCTTTACAGCTCAGCCCTGGAGATCATCCGAGAAAATGCTGACTTGGCCATGATTGGTCACCCTGGTGGAGATCCCGATAGCTTCGCGGGGCCAGAACCTCAGGTCTGCGACTCAACCGTTTGCACAGTCCAGCTCTGCGATGCCCGCTTGATCTGCGAGAAATCCACCATCACAGTGGAACAAGTCTGATTTTCAGCTTCAGTATGAGCTACACCGTCGGCCAGGTGAGCATCGAGAAAGCTCCTCGGTCCTCCGCCCCGCGGGTCCGGCTCACCTGCGAGGCATGTCGCCAGCGCAAGGTCAGATGCGACAAGTTGAGTCCCTGTACAAGTTGTCAGCGTCTCGGTCTTGTCTGTGTCCCCGTTGAGCGCGCGCGGCTGCCAAGAGGGCGGACGCGAAAACCCGCTGAGCGGGTCGGGGGCTCAGACAAGGAATTATCTGAGCGGGTCGCGAAGCTTGAGGCCCTTCTGAGGAAAGTTGCCACGGAGCGAGATAGCGACGCGGATGCTACAGTTACTGAGGCTTCACATCCTTCGGCTGAGGTCAGGAAGGTTGATCCCGACGGGGCCGACCACAGTGAACTTCCCAGTCCGAGTGTCCCGCATCGACCTCATCCGTCGACTACTTATATGGGGATCTCCTTCTGGGAGGATATTATACAACAGGTTGGTTTATCAGATAGACTTCTTACATATTTATTTGAAATAAACCCCTAACTCGAATGCCAGACACAAGAATTGCGCACTGTTCTGGACGACCGTCTAGAAAACGATCATAGCGACATCAAAGACTCGACCGGCTTTGGATTGTCCCTTGTGAGCTCGGAGAGTCCAGAGGGCTCAGCAAATTCGCCTCATTCTAACAAAGGGGTCTTCCTACAACCTCATATTCGGCAAAGGCTCTGCGACATCTATCTGCAAAATGTAGATCCGGTTTTCAAAGTGATACACAGACCTTCCCTACGAGACTTTTTAAGGGATGAGAAGCCATATTTGGACTATGAGCCAGATCACCAGGCGCCGGCTACTCTCGCATCTGCGGTTTATCTTGCCGCCGTGTGTACCATTGATGATGCGGAATGTCAGACGTTGTTCAATGCCGATAAAAGAACAGTGATTGCAGAATTTCAAAAAGAAACCGAAGGAGCGCTGGCAAGAGCCGACTTTGTCACCACGAATGATCTCGCTGTTTTGCAGGCCTACGTCATCTCATTGGTAAGTGCCATACCATCAGTTCAACATGAGATCCATATCTAACCTCTACTTAGCTCGCTGCACGATCTCAAGATCAAAGCCGAAGAGTATGGACTATGCTAAGTATGGCACTGCGAGTAGCACAAGCATTATCTCTTCACCTCGTCGAGCCACCATTCTACGTCACGCCTTTTGAACAAGAGATGCGCAACCGTGTATGGCTAGGAATCGGCATCCTCGACGTAGCCGCCTCCCTAGACCGAGCATCCGAGCCAATGATGCAAGCAATCTGGATTGACTCCCACCCACCCTCAAACATCAACGACGAAGACATCTGGTTCGGCATGCCAGGACCAATCCCACAGCACCCACCCGGCACATTCACAGACATGACGCACTCCCTAGTGATAGCTTCCTCCACATCCGTCACCAGATCACTCGCATTCGCAGATTTCATCGAGCCAAAAGCAGTGGAACTGATGGGCCAGCGACAACAAGCAGTCCACGGCTTCCAACAAACAGCCGCATTCCTCCTAAGCGGCTGCAGACCCGATCAATCAGATTTCCAATGGTACGCACAGAAACTAGCTGGCGTGATGAGCAGCTGGCTCCAACTAGCCTGCCTACGGCCCCTCTACAAAAGCAAAACCTTCACCCCACCAAAGATCCACGGCGACGCCCTCCTCAAGCTAGCAGCCGACAACCTCCAAACATCCCAAGAAGCATACAGCTACCCAGGCGCCGCACGATGGCGCTGGTTCGGTTCGTTATGGGTACCATGGCACGCACTAGCAGTAGCAATCGCCGAGCTATGCGTCTGCAAAGACCCATCAATAATGTCCCGATATTGGTCCGTCGTCGACGAAGTCTACCAACGATCCCGCTTCATAATCGCCGACTCACAGCAGGGCATGCTCTGGAAGCCAATGGAGAGACTCATGGCACAAGCCCGAACACGACGCAAAGAACTCCAAGAACAGGAGTCTGCCAGCCAAGCCATGTCACGCTTTACATTCAATGATCTCGCTACTGGGTTTATGCCCCAGCAACCCCAAACAATACCCCAGCCTGCTCCTCCCCCACATATGCTCGATATGGGCACGGCTATTGATCCGCAGACGGGGTTGCATATGGCTGCTCCCCCGACTTCGTTTGCGAATGTGCCTTGGCCGAATGTCTGGGAAGCGATGGATTTCAATGATACAACCTTCGTCCCGCCGAACGACAATGCCTGGCTGAGTTATGAGAACTTCATTGAGAATGTTTACGAATGCGCTGATTCTATATTTTTACCACGATAAGTTATGTAATGCGATGCGTTCTGGAAGTATGCAGTTGGTGACTCATGTATACAATCATAACACATAACGTTACATTTACATATACATATACACCGGTGGGAAATGATTGCAGTGGATTGTGGCCTGATTATTATGTCTTTGTTGGAAAGTAGTATAACAAGCTCGTAGATTATGGTCGAGTATGTTAGGTATATCTGAGAAAGTACTGGATCAATTCAAAATTACATAAATCGCGCGGGAGGCGGCCAAATCCAATCTCGCTCCCGGGTCGTAGGATTTTGCGAGTACTTCGATGAAGAGTCTTGAACTTAGATGCCAATCGATACGGTTCCCGTCTTGCCTCTTTCGTCGAGAAATCCCGTTGGATGAGACGGGCGAAGGGCGTCGGGGCAATATGTTTGATGTCGACTTTGAGGGGACCAAGATCTTTTTCTTCCTCTTCTTTTTCATCTTTCTCTTCATCGGTGGCACTGGTACGTTTCGGTTCCCACAGCCAGACAAACGGTCTCTTCGAGTCGCGGGACTGCAATGCCTCTCGGTCGACGAACAAGAAAGAATCAGTCCGCAGACCATTCGGAAATACCCCCTTATCTCTCTTTCCAGTGAAAAGACCTCGTAGATCCCGATCAGGAGTATGATCTGTTTGAACCCAATGCAGAGTAAACTTCGCAATCGTCTCATTCTTGATCCTCTGCACCCGATAATGCAAACCATGATAAATGGCCGTCTCAATCTGCTTCCTGAACACCGCCCAATCATCCCGAACCGGATAAAAGCCCACGAGTCCACAAACCCTCACTCTCAGTATCAGAGAGCACCTGCTCCTGCCACGGCACAGTCATCGCCAAAATATTATGTCTGATATCAACATCGTTAAGAAATTACCCAGCTGCCGACCTATCCTGATTCCATGTTTTCTGAACCGCATTAGCATTCGCGCGAGCTTCTTTCAATTCTTCCGTCTAAGTCGCGTCATAAGCTGTATGAAGGATATCTTGATCGGCTTCACTTAGACGTAGACGGTAGCGGAGCCATCTTCCCGCTTCCCCCGGGATGAGACCCCCCAAGAGCAAGCTCGCCTCGTCATACGAGAGAGAATCTCGATGGTCGATGGCCTTTCGGACTAGTTCGGAGAAATTGAGACCGGAGGCTTGTCGACAGAGCTCGTCTTCCTCTGGTCTGGGGGGACGGTGGGTCACCGTTCTTCGTTCTTCTTCGGTTAACGACGATGGATTGTCAATAGCTCGACGGTAAAGAGCCCGGGTCGCTACATCCAGGGCTACGGGGGATTCATCTTCGTTCGGGTCGGGAAAAATGTCCGACATTCGCAAGCGTTGTTGAGCCATTCTTGAGCATCATGAAAGTGACTCAACTTGTCAATGAGAATGGGAATAAACGCCAGCTTGAGTGCAGGGAATTTGAGTGCAATGTCAGGATGAAATAGTTTCTAAAATACGGAAGTGCGGGGGATTCCTTGCCTTAATACAAGGAACTGATTTTCTTTGTTTTCTTTGTAAACATAACGGGCTCGAGGTGGAGATAGATACTGGTCTCATTAGGTGGCCGACACGGCCGCCTATGTATTATAACAGGAAATGTTCCCGGGTAGTTACTCTGATGGCAGTCTCCCGGCAGAATTGACTGGGGCGGTGGAGCCCGCATGTTATCAGTGAATGTCTTGAGTCGGTTTTTGAAATCAGTGTTGATTTTCGAATGCGGAAGAAAAGGAAGATTTGGAATCTCTTTGGGGGACCGGGCCTTGCAATAACGTTAAGCTTCTCGAGATACATGCAAATGCATGAACCAAGGGCCTCGACAACCCCGAGGTTCCAATATCGACGGCCTATCAATGCAATATTCTGCTACATATACACCGGAGTTTGGGCTGCGTGAGATATCCTTCCCTTTCCGTTTTAGTGCTCACCCCTCCCCGCTTTTTGGTCACTGGGTAGAACTGAATACAACCCTGAGTAGCCTGATCTGCCTGTGCAAGCCGATCTAGTGCGATAGTAGCGGCGAACCTATGTTGACGAGGACATATTTTCATACCTTGCTTCTATAGCATCTTTGATCGCCCTAGCAATCAGGCGTAGATCTGCCTGCGCAAGCTGAGGCGGTGGTAAGCAGCGAATCTTCAGCGAATGAAGACATGCATTGAAGATCGTATCTGACAAATACGATGTATCAAGTGATCAGGCATATGATTCTATGGTAGATAAGTTACTTCTTATTACCCCGCATGCCCCCTTCACGGTGTCATTAGTTTTGAGAATAATCTTGCTTTAACCTGAGTAGTATGGCGCATTTCGCTCTTCAGTCATTTGTTTCCTCCTGCCTGGTATCACCCACATATCTACTTCACCTAGTCGGACCAGGCCTACTTGCCTGGATAGTGCTTATAGTTATTCGGCGCGCATGGTTCAGCCCACTATCTGACATCCCTGGTCCGCGACTCGCTGCTGTTTCTGGGTTATGGCTCATGTGGCAAGATATAGTCTGCAACGGAGCAACAACTCAACTTCTTTTGAAGTTACACCTAGAATATGGTGTGAAACCTCTACAAGATGGTGTCATTTCAGCGAGCTAATTTCGCTAGAATCTGATATAATTCGGATATCTCCTAACCATGTCCATGTTAATGACCCTGACTTTTTCCACAGGTCGGTTAAATAGAACTAACTAACTTCGGTTATTTGAGCCACGCTGAATATCCGTTAGAGTCTATAAGGTCAACTCGGACTTTCGAAAAGACCCTGGCTTTTACCATAGCTTTGGTATGCAGGGATCGCTGCCTATGGAGACTGACAATGAAAAAGCTCAAATTTTACGCAAACTTCTAAATCCTATACTCGCCAAGCCTAGTGTCGATGGAATGAACAAACTAATTTATCAGAAAGTTCGGCAATTCTCTGACCAAACTGCGCAAAAATTGGAGAAGAAGGAAAGCATCAACATGCGACCTCTATTCCAAGCTTTGTCAGTAAGTAAAATCCTGCATATGACAAAACACTGCTGTGATTCTCCACAATGGCCTAATTTAACGATTCTCAACTACCTAGACCGATATCATTTGCGTTTGCTGTTTTGGGTGTGAATTCAATATCATCACCAACGAGGATGATCCAGCAAATATTTCTCGTACAACCGATCTAGTCGCTAGCCATCTCTGGATGGGTAAGTCATATTTGTAGCGCCCCACAGTTCATACTGATGTTTATATTGGACAAGTGCATTACTTCCCGTACCTGGCAAGCCACCTGATAAATGCTCCCTACTGGGTGAAACGGTCACTCCTCGCGGGGTATCTTCAATTTCGAGAGGTAGGATGATTGATTGTCAATGACTTGTTGTTTTTTTTACTAAACCGGAAATGTAGCAATGTGCTGCACTCATACAAAGCACACTAAGCGTACCCAAAGGCTCTCGGAAAGCAGGAATCATTGACAGCTTGCTCGATGCATCCCAAGCGGGTACCTGGGAATCGCCTGACCAAGAGCTTCTAGTTGAGCAAGTCTTTTCGTTGGTCTTTGCCGGGATAGACACGTCCTCTATTGCATTGACATCCGCATTTTGGCATATACTGTCGTCTCCAGGCGTTCTTCGACGACTACAGGAGGAGCTGCGCAATACCACTCCAGACATTGGAGACACATATGATTGGAAGAAAGTCCGCCGACTTCCTTATTTGGTCAGTGGATCTTACTGATTCTGTGAACTGTGAGATGAAATATCACATGGACTCACGTTACGGTATTGCAGAGTGCGGTCGTCAAGGAGACCATGCGCATCAGCTCCCCGGCCCCAGGAAGATTTCCACGTGTTGTTCCACCCGAAGGGGTACACCACAAGTCTAGCTTTATACCAGGAGGCGTAAGTAGATTGACTCTCTTTGAGGTTCAGTGAAATCGAAGAGACATTTTGTTAATAAACTAGAATACAGACTACCCTCTCCAGCAGTATTTATTTAATCCATCAAAACCCCAAATTGTTTCCTGAGCCAGAGAAATTCCTACCTGAGCGATGGCTTGCAGAGGATAGTATTTTGCTTGAAAAATACATCGTGGCTTTCAGCAAAGGCAGTCGAAGTTGCCCAGGAATGCAGTGAGTAAATCTCGTTCATTTAGAGCTCACAGCTCATTTTAACAACAACATATAGTCTCGCCTATCTGGAGATCTACACAGTGTTGGCTACCTTTTTCAATCGATTCGATATGGAATTGTTATCTCCTACCACAGAAGAAGGTTTGGCTTGGTCCGATCACGGCGTTGCCGTGTTCAAATCTCCTCTCAAGGTGAGAATAGTTACAGATCATTGGGGCAAGTGATGGATTTTGCAGCCCAAGGGAAGCATATGGGGCAGATCATGGACTACTTTGTTATATCACGGGTTTTGTATCGTTGAATGCTCTTTTAAATAAAGGCATACCTACTACGTAATAAAATAGAGCGAGAAATGGAAACCCCGTAGAAATCATAAGAACCTTAAGAAAGGATATGAGGAGGGAGCGCTCACCGAGTCAAACCTGAGCTACCTCATAAAGCGACGGTACATAAAATAACATAGATACATAGCAGATCTATATATCACTTCCCTCCTCAATCCACCCATCTACTCTACCCCCTCTGAGTAATAGCAACCCCAACCCGGAAATGCTTCAAAAACCGCCCCCAAACGACCCTCCCCTCAACTTCGCCAACAGCAACAGGCCACAAAACCCTCGCAGCACCATCCGCAAACCCAATCGGACACCCCTCGGCAGTCACACACTCCGGTGCAGCACTCATATACCCCGGATCAACAGAATTCATAGCAACACGCCGTCCCTTCCATGCAGCCTGTGCTTCCGTCTCTGTTATCATGTTGATTGCCGCTTTGGACATATTCGTGTGTACGTGGTGTCCGGCTTTGCTGCTTGATTGCGGTGTATCTTCTAGGATTCCTTCGCGAGATGAGACGTTTATTATGTATGCTGCGGGTGTGGATTGGGAGGAAGAAGATGGGGAGGGTGGAGTGCCCATCACTGGGAGGAGTTCGCGACAGAGGATTAAAGGCACGAAGGCGTTGACGGAGTGGGCGCTTATAAGATCTGCGTAGGGGATTTCGTTGAGAGATTGGACCCAGGATGATTTTGAAGGCTCTTCGTCTTCGTTGTTGGTTCGGAGGCCTTTGGTGGCTATTTGGTTTTGGTTTGCAGAATGGGTACTGATTGCATCTTCAATCTGATACTGGGCTTTGTTGTTCGTAATGCGTGGGATCCAGGTTGCTTGTTGTCCTCCTCTGACTCGGGGTGTGTATCTGTCGTTCTCGGATCCTGCGAGTAGGGCCACGGCCTGTGGATGATCTTTGAGATTGTCCTCTCGGGAAATGGCTCTCATTTCTGCTTTGATTGGGTCGGTGAGGGTTTGCGCAGCGTTGTTGATAAGTATATCCAGGGATTGTGGAGAATCAGATGGCGTCTCGCTATCCCAGGCATAGAGTAATTGTTTGACAATATGTACCAGCCGGAAAGCATCACTTGCAGTTCTGAAGTCTGCACCGACTACTTTGAGACTTTTCTCCCATTGAACGAAGTCTGGCTCCGTGGAATATCGGATTGCCGCATCGGCTGGATACCTTGAGGATACGATGACTTTGGCTCCGCAGCGGAGGAGTCTCAATGTAGTGGAATAACCTAGATTTATTCTCCCGCCGGTGACGAGCGCAACTTTGCCAGTGAGATCTAGCTTTTCTGGTAGGGAGAGATTTGAGCAGCCGATGTTGAACATGCCGCATTGGCGACATAGTGACGGGTATAGTTTATGAGAATCAGTGGGCGTGAAGCGGTACCGACAGATGTAGCATCTCTTCTTCATATCTGAGGCTGTGGGTGCATCGTTTCTCTGGAAACGTTCATGTTGCGTGTATCGAATGTTGTCGTCCATAGAGAGTTGACCTCGCAGGGTAACAATAACCTCAGACAGAGGCTCTGTTGGAGCAACCAATTTGTGCTTTTGGAGATAGTCTAACACTTTGAGAGTTGTTTCCAACTCCTCTGATGTTGGGACATGCATACTATCCATGGAAGTGTGTTCCTCAGCCTGAGATTTGGTCATCGCTTCCAATTGGCCTAGGTAGGCCTGGATGCCTTTGATAATGCTGTTGCATCTGGTCGACCGCAATGCTTTTGAGACCTCGCTGTGTGGCGTGAGATACCAGGCT
>ERZ1673737.3355-NODE-3355-length-12263-cov-4.543496_pt1 | contig 12263 bp, 9 predicted proteins | sample MGYA00580211_ERZ1673737 | MGnify/ENA primary metagenome ERZ1673737 (study PRJEB41218, sample SAMN15661789) | gut metagenome | host: Homo sapiens | place: Canada: London | collected 2015-08-20/2019-03-30 | study: EMG produced TPA metagenomics assembly of... | reverse complement strand
ATGGATGCGATTCTCGGCTGTCCAGCCAGCGATAAGCAAGGAGACTGGAAGTAAGAAACTGCCTATCAAGGCAGAAAGAAGGCGATATTCCGGTGGCATCTTCTCGCTTGGCGGGTGAGTTTGTTTCCACAAAAGAAGGTGTTTTTGGTAGAACATGATGTCCACAGTTGCAAATGGAAGGCAGGCAATAAGACTTCCAAGTGAAACACCCAGGTAGGAAAGGGCTTCCCCAGTTTTATCGAAATTGTAATATGTCGTTGAGATCCAGGGCACGGAAATCACGAATGCGTATATAAGTCCGTAGATGAGGCCATTGTACAAGCTGACGAACGTTACAATCGGCTCCGTGCAAAGCATGTGGATTGGGCGTTGAATGAGGGTGACAAAGAAGTGCCGAAAAGATTTGAGCACGCTGATCCTCTGAGACGAGGCGTCCATAAGTCCCAGTCTGATTGCTCGACGTTGTAAAATCACGGCTTTGTATGTTTCCTTCGTGAATAGCACCTGGATATAGAGTGCACTGGCAACGATGACAGGAACCCACTGTGTCCACCTCCACCCTCGTTCCTGAATAAGAAAGCCACCAACAAGAGGTCCCAAAGTGGCACCGACGGTTGGAATGGAATAATACATTCCAAGAACGACGCCGCGATGGAGGTCGGGCGTGTAGTCTAAGATAGTGGCGGAAGCATTGTTGATGTTTGGCGACCCAAAAACACCAGCAAAAAAGCGGCAAATGATCAAACTGCTAATGCTATTCGAGAAACCAGCTCCGGCCATGAAGAGAACGAAGATAGGAGTATTGACGATGTAGACTGCCTTTCGGCCGTATTTTTCAGAGAGCGGAGCTCCTATAATAGGACCTAACGAAAGTCCCAGGTTGTAGAGAGAAAGAGGCAATACGCCGGTCTCATAGCTGCAGCCCCATGATTTAATCAACTCACTTTGAGCTGGAGCGTATATTCCCCCTGCGAAGGCCACCACGAAGGCCAGTGAAGTCACAGTAACTGTGCCGAAGAGACGCATGCATAACGAGAAATTCCGAGGATTTTCTGGATCGTCTGGTCCGCTCCAATCACGAGCAAGGTCAATATGCTGGACTTCTTGGTTTGTCGGCAGAGACTGTGGTCCTTTTTCGAGCTGACGTTCCATGCCCGGAGTGAATAACGATGGGTTTACCATGAGGCCCTGTACCAACAGGAGGTGAGATACAGAGAGAAGTGGTTACACTTTTTTTTGCTAAGGAAAAGTTGATCCATCTTGGGAAAAAAAAAAAAAGGTCCTTGCGGACTTGGATGACCGAGTGCTCGGCAAGGTAGCAAGACCGCCGAGCCTGAAGCCGTGGGGGTCCACTAGTGGCCCCTGACTCGGCACTGCGGGGATGAATCATGGGCAGCGGACACCCCCCGTCCCGGGGCCTTGGGACCTTAGGGATCGTGGGCTCTGAGGTCGAAGTTCTATATAGGCAGGTAGGTCCCTTAACAATGCAGATAAATGACGGTCCAGCCCGACCTACCGAGAAGAGCGATTTCCTTCATAAGTTCTTTTTATTCACCCGTCGAACATATCAAAGAGAGAATCATCGACCAAAAGGACGTCATCAGTGGTGCTATTGAAGAATGACTCCGAAGGCTCAACTTCAGGATCGTGGAGGAGACCAAGGTCAAAGGCGGCATTCGCATCGATCTTTTGAACCCAGTCAGTCCAATACTCTTATGCCAAGGCAACGAACGATACACTTACCGGCTGGTGTGGGAATATCCACCTCGTCTGTCCCTTGATTTTGGGTTACGCCCTCGAGCCTCCGCATCAGGAGCTGAAGCGGTCATTCTTGGTTGTACAAAATTAGGAATGCTGGTTAGCCAGGAAGATAGTGAAGTTCCGTCCATTGATACCAGTATTGCTCATGTCCACGCTGCTGTTGATCTTTCATTGGCGGACGAGTAGATGAGGACATCCATAGATATTTGAGAAATGCGTTAGGGTACACGACGAAAAGTGGTTCAAATTTCCTGAGTACAGATTCGTACATGGCATAGTCCAGGCCATCCAGCAAGATATGTAAAAGAACCACGCCAAATTGACAGTAAGAAGTAAAATCAACGGAAACAGTAAAAGGGTATTACTGGCCGTTTCTGACAACATTGCAGTATACTTAATATTGTTTTCCACAGGAAAAGGCGCTTCCGACTGTCCCCTTTTTATAATTGTCAAGCTAGTAAGAAAACGTCAGCATGGAAGACAAAACTCGGACCAAGGAGGTATCAACAGCAACATACAATATCTTGAATACTGGCATACGTTCCACCAGCCAAGATTACCAAGCCTATCACCAGGACTGCTAGGTTGAGAGCTCCCAGTGCCAAGTTACGGGGTGAAGTCCAGCTCCCCTTCCGGATCAAGATAAGCCACATCAAAGCTGGGATGTAAAATGTGAAGCCAGAAATAAAAAGGGCGGAGATCAAGGAAAGTAGATCTTCGAAGAAGGGAATTACCTCAGCAATCACAAAAGCAATAATCGTGATTACTGTGATAATTCCTAACCAGGTTGCCCACCCGGCGGCGCTGTTAATGAAGCGTATAGTAGAGTTCTTAAAGATTCTACCATGTAACAACCGCCCAGCAACAACGGTGTTGATAGAGCCGCTGATGAAGATGACAGGCAATGCCACTCCAAATGCAATCCGGCTTACGGTTTCATTGATAGAAAGCATAGCAGGACCTTTGACTTCCGCACCGATGAAGGAATAAATCAACGCACTGCTCACGGTATAAATCACGATCTCCGTGATACCCAAAGCCCAGATCGATTTGACATAGTCCTTCGGAGTGTGCATTTCGTCCATAAACGAGAATTGGCAAATTGCAAAACTGTAGGCGAAGATGATATTCGAAACGGCGATAAATGCGTCTGTGAAACTCGTACCCTCTGGTGGCCACGCTGACCAAGCCGCGCTTTGTACGGCGGTAGTGGCGGTGTTGTGTTTCCCGATACCGGCAGCGATAATAGTGATTCCGATCGCTATAATGATGGAGCCAAAGTCGATATAGCCTAATATCGCCATCTCGGTGAAGCTAGGTGGGACAGCTAATGCGAGTAAAATCACAGCGCATACCACTCCAAACACGACAGCGCAAATCGTACTTTGGGTGACCACTTGCAGGGCAATTGTGCCAGTCAAGCAATGCGAAGCCGTAAGAAAGGTGAGTTGGAGACCGAGCATCACGCTCACTATTTCATAACCAACCCGGCCTCCCATCAGGCGGCCGGCGTCAGCGTAGTTGGTAATCTCCGGATATGCAAGTTTGACCTGACCGATCACGTAGCTTGTATAAATGGCAACAAGGCCAATTCCAACGGTGCATATGATGCCAGCAACCATCCCTAGTGTGGCGAAGGAGGAGGGGATAGACAGTGTGCCTAGTGCAATGGCTTCCACAATCAGGACTACTGTCAATCGCTTCCAGCCCAGACGCGAGAACTTTTTCATTCCTTCATCGTAGAGATTCCGCTCTCTGTCGCTCATTTCGCCCATTATATCACCACCAGGATCGGTTGAATTGTCGGTGATCTTGCCATTGGGGGTATCCGAGGGTTGAGTGCCCATGATGTAACAACCACGCTGGAGAGAGTGTCCCAATTGCTTGTAGTCGTGGGGAATGAAGACGAAGAGAAGATGAGTAACGGTTTGTGCGCGATTTGCTCGTTGGGCAACAAGAGAAAAGTGTCCAGGTTGCTATATATCCACTTGATGACGGACAAAGCCTCCGAAAGTGACCGAAGAAAGCAGAATTTTGTTACAGAAGTCTTCTATGACGATTTGGGGAAGAGTGGGTTCAATTCGAACAAACCTCATTTTTCGGGGAAATGGTGGAAAAACCTCCCATGCTAAACGTTTACCATGCTGTCCAGGTACCGTAAGAACTGACTTTCGTTTCCACGTCCACATAGTGGCCACTGCAGGTACACACAACCAGCTATGATATCCTCCGTAATGTACGAAAAATCTAGAGATCTGTCTTTGGGGGAATGATGTAGTCCGATGGAGCAAGCGGGTAGGCACGGGGCGATCACAGCGCATTTAATGAATTATTACGATATAGTAATACTTTTCAAAAAAAGCTGCAGATGAAGTTGTTGATCCAGCATAATTGCGGACCTTATTTACATTCGGCTGATCACCGGTCGGTGAAACTTATTGTCGCCGAAGACGTTCGCGCTCGGTAGGCTACGGTTATATACGGAGCCCACTCAAGTATAAGCCGAGCGAGGAGCAAGACTCATATCCGAACAATTGCTCTCAGTTACGGTCCGAAAGGCCAATTCTCTAGCCTTCAAGGGAATGCATGCGTAACTGACCCTCATAATTCTAAACCTCTTCGAAAACGACAACGCAGTCAGTTATCCAGTCAAAGTGCAATATCTACTTTACATGGTCAATTTTTGACATTTTAGGTAGAGTGCAAAGACTGTCAGCCTTAACCGATCTCTATATTTGACTCCTAGTGTGAAATGCTGGACCATTTCTAGTTGACCATAAGATCTATCATTGAACTACCAGAAGAACCATATATACTTGCGATATAGCCACCATTTACTCCTACTATTCAGCTGAAGGTGCTTGAGACTACCGCATTGTATGAATACCAAAAGCCCGGTTCTCCCATTAGCAATATCCAATTCATATATACGCAGTAGACGAGTACAGAAGAAAACGTGATTGGATAAAGATAAAACAGGCCAAAGAAACAAACCCGCAAGTGATATCAACAGCCTAAAAAGTCCAACTAAAATCCCCAATGAAAATTATCCTACCTAGGGTGAACATATGTATCCTCCCAAAAATCAAGAACAACGGCACAACTGCTTTTCGATAATACCAAAAACAACAGCGATACACCTATTTGCTTGAATGGTGGAGATGCTTCTTAATCTCCTCCTTCATCTTGGACATGGCACCGTTCTTCCCGTTACTCTTCCCGCTATCCTGGGAAGAATGTTCGGACTTGTTGCTATGCTTGGAGTCACTTGAAGTTCCTATTCAGGCCTCAGCATTAGTAAATATTCAATAGGTTAAATCCTGCTAGGTAGGTGTGGGCGGGGGATATAGAAGAGGGATACATACTCTTCTTCGCATTGTCCATCTCCTTAACTACGGACCCCTTCCTCTTTTCTTTCATGAACTCCTCAGCGGACTTAGGTGCCGGACCCTGCGGACCCTTGAGAGCTTCCTCGCTCGCGTGAGAGTGGGAGTTACCCTTGGGCGCAGATTCCGAGGCAGCAGCGTTGCCGGTACTGTTACTGCTATCACCCTGCTGAGTTTCAGAGGTACTGCGCTGTTCCTTAGTAGGTGTGGTATTGTCGGTTCTGTTGCTGGGCTCAGAGGAACTGCCTGCTCCTAGGCCTGGGAGGGGTTGTGTAGCTTCGGCGCTGGTGGCAGCGGTGGATGTGTTGTTATCAGTAATTGGCTTGGCGATACTGGCGTTAGGGTCGATGACGCCTGTGCCTGTGCTCGAAGTTGTGTTGGTGTTGTTGCCGGTAATTGGTTCGGCAATGCTGGCATTTGGGTCGATGACACCGGTTGTGTTGTTATTGTCGAGGGTGGATTTGGCGGGGGTTGGGACTGATGTTACGGCTGCTTCTTCGAACCCCTGTTGTTTGCCGCCTAGATTTGGTTCTTGGGGGGCTGTGTTGCCGTCGGCATTTACTGCGCCAGGTTGTTCTGGTTTTTGTTAGTTCAATGGCTGTTGTATAGATCGAGGTGTGGCGTTGTATAGATTAGAGGGTGCGGATGCGGATATAGTTGCCGCCCGTGGGATTCCTGAGTTGGTTCTGGGGTAGGTAGGCAGAGGTTTATATTACTTACCCTCGCGGTTACCGGCGTCATAGGGGTCTGTGGCAGCTCCTTTGCCCTGGACACCAGAGATGGGTTCCTCGCCATGTTGGAGATTTTGCTGGGTGCTTGAGGAGCCGCTCTCACCCCAGATGGCAGTCGAAGCAGCGTTGACGTATTTGTTGACGGTATCCATGATTGATTGTCTTGGTTTAATTCAGATATTGATGGGTAAGTGATGTGGTGTGGAGTGTGGACCGGATAGACGTGAGGCGTGATAATGGAAGTTGATACGGAGCTGAAGTAGGTATAGTGGAAGAGGAGGGTTAAAGCCTTAGGCAGAGAGATCCAGGTATTAATGGAGCGATTGATGAAAGTTGAATGGATTGAGTGTAAAGTGTAGTGTAACGTGTAAAGTCAACTGGGCAGGCAAGCTTTATGAACAGGAGACTTAGACCCCCATGGGGGGGTACGTCAGTGGGCGGTGGCTTACACATGGAACCCCTGCTTAGGCATTAATTCCACCACAATTGCTCGAATGAGGTTGGACTGGCGAAATGAAGTCGCTGGAAGTGATCGTCTGGGCCTATGTCATGGGGTGACGTCATGGACCGCCTATCATCTATAGACCATTGAGACCTCTGATTGGGTGTGCCAAACAGATGTAGTAGTCATCCACCTATGATGGCTATATCTGTTCTATTTTGGCCATGAAGACTTAAAGAGATATTATCTCGTCATGTTTGGCGTATCTAGTGGCGTATATAGATTGGAGAGCGCGTATGGAGAGGACGCCAGGGAGCGATGTATATTGGAGGATTGGTGGAGTATTGAAAGAATGATTTAGTAAAGCATCGGCGAATAGTCTATTAAATGGAACACGCCTTGGGATATTGGAATACGTCGTAAAATACGTCTTAAAACTTGCTAAAGACACTTAGATACATCCTTGTATCAAAAACTATGAAACAATAAACAATAGAAGGCAAGACATCCCGTCCCGTCTAATGCAAGATACGGAATAAAAATAACGAATGATAAAGCAAAGCAGAATAAAACAGAGCTCCCTAAGCAAATGTAAATCATGAGGGTATCGTAGGAGTCTGGGGGGTAGGAGTGGTAGCTCCCTCCTTCTTGACAGCATTGGGATTTAATGGATGCGCTGGGTCATATCCAATGCTCTTAACGATTCCTAGACCCTTCGTCTTACCCTCACGGAAGAGGACACGATCTCCGGGGACTAAGAATTCCGGCCGTTGGATGAATCGGAAGGCAACCCTGGCGCGGTCGCCCGTCCGAATGAAAGGGCGGTCAATGTCGATGACCGAACAGGTTTGGCTGACTGCTCCGACGTGCAGCATGGCCTGGTACTTTGGTTTGATAGTGGTTGCGTGGGAAAGAATCAGAACTGAACTCTTGTTAGTACACATCCTCTTCAATGCGCTTTCCATGCAACTTACCCTCTGCAACGAATTCGCGGTAGACCTTCGGAGGATTCTCCAGCTTTTTCAGCACCACCATGCCCTTGCGCACTTCCTTTCGGCGGACACGCTTCAGGGCGAAAGATCCGGACTGACCAGCGAAACAAGCATTCACCTGGATACGCTTGCGCTCAATGGACTTGATAGTGGTAGTGGTGAACTGGCCAAGAGAGTCAGGTCCCACAATGACGGTATCGCCGACATGGATGACACCAGACTTGACAACGCCCGAGACTACTGTACCAGCGTAGGGCACAGAGAAGATGTCGTTGATGACGAACTCGAAGGCCCCCTCAGAGTCATACTGACCGCGGTGAGGCAGGATATTCAGGAAAGTTCGGACTAGGTCAAGGTTCTCTCCGGTGACATTGGAAACCTGGAAGATGGGACAAATGCGCTGGCTGACGAATTGAGTGGCCGTGTTGATGCTCTCCTCCATGTTCTTCACGAAAATGGGGATTTTGTGCGCGCCAGGGGATTTGAGAATTTTTTCCAGCTGGGACAAGGTCTCCTGCAGAATATGGGGCGGACAAATATCGATTTTGGTGACGATAACCATGACAGGTACATTCAAAGCCAATGCGATACCCAGATGCTCTTTGCTCATTCCGATCAGACCATTATTGGCTGCGACCATGAGCAGACAGTAGTTGGGGCTGCTGCTCAGCATGCCGAAGACGGTCGTTCGAAGGTACCGTTCGTGGCCTGCCAGGTCAGAGAAGGAGATGACTTTGGCAGATCGCTTCCCGATATCCTCCCAAGAGAGCTTTCGGCCTTGCGAATTACTGACAATGTCTCCATGGCTGTCGAAGCCCATGATCTCCATGCCCACAGAGCTGGTCCGGCCGCTCTCAATTTCATGCTTATGACGGAAAAGGTTCACTCGCGCACGACCGCGGCCATCATCAAGGCCACCCTTCACCAGGACTCCTAGCATTGTACTCTTCCCCGCATCTACATTCCCCACGACGGCGACCCGGAGCTCCGCCATCTCCTCGATGGTATCGGGATGGTGGCGCACTAGAACCTTACCCCAGGCACCTTGTATTCGGGAAGTATTCACGGGCGACTCCTCCGGGCCGCCGACATTGTGGGTAAGTAATACCCGACAGTGAGCGGGGATAGTCTCGGCCGCCTCGCGCAGGCGCTGCAGCGCCGTCTGCCATTGGGCTAGGTCGAAGCCCATAGAGTCACCTCCATCCTCCAGGCCGAGATCGAAGATGGTCTCTCCATGGCCTTCATCGATTCGGGATTGTATTGTGCCAGCTAGCACCTGCAGGTTGTCTTCGATAGCATCGCCTGTTCCCAGGAGTAGCTCCTTTAGTTTCGCTGTGCGAGGGGCATCGGACAGCTCGAGCTGGTCGAGGATGTCGAGTTCCGCGTGGTCTTCGAGATCGTGCGACACGCTCGCTGTGGAATATCCGCTATCGCTGGGTGGCACGACAGAGCGGTGAGCCTGTTGCTTTTCGGCATACTCGGCGAATTCACTGAGCGCCTGGAGGGATGGCCAAGTCAGATAGAAGTAAATGCGTTAGACTGATTGTATACATACGACCTCGCCTCGCCTTCGCTCCTCGTGGTTCAATTTGGGCGCCATCGTAGGCAGGTGGGGTGTTGATAAGGGTAAATGTGTTGACTATGTTCCGCTTCGTCGGGGTGGTGACGTTATTGGTCGGTGGACTCAATCTCCGTTAGTTAATGTTGGGCTGAAGCTTGTATTCGAGTAATCATTATTATCTTCTGTTCACAGAAGATGTAGGCGTAGAGAGACTGAGAATGTTAAAAAAGTAAGCGTCCAGACATGGGAACTGGGAGAGCTTTATCGATAAGTCGAGTCACTGATTGAGTCATCCCCAAGAGCCGCACTGCGCCACACACTATAGCTCTGATGGGCCTAGGAAGAACAGTGAATCATATGGAATACTTTTACAAACATTTAGGGGCTGTTTAAGACTCAATCTCGTGGCCCAGGCTCAAGGCTACAGGGCACAGCCTGTACATCTCTCGTCTACGCCGGGGAGTCGATGATCATAAACCAATTTCCATGGTATCGTTATCTAAGCCTTTTGTGGTATCTCAGGTTCTTCCTCCTAGCATGCCCAGTCGCCAGACGCCCGTTCTATCAATTCAAGAGTCGCTCATGCCTGGGGGGAGATCAAGACGACGGAGTCTCCTAGACAGGGATCAGCAACCGATTCACACTCACCAGTCCAGTATTCCAACTCACCTCGCACGAACAACATCTCTTCTTGCTTCTTAATAGTCTGTGTCGGGAATACCAGATTAGCCCGTCATCTCTGTATAAATGCCCGGAACCACATGTCCCTACCCGCATAGTCTCCTCCTCGTTATCGTCCTCTTCCACCACGTAGATTGTCTCTTCCACATCGCCGAGAACCAAGTTGCAGTGGCTGTCGTAGGCCTAGACACACACACATCATGGTTAGCGTCATCTCGGGGAGACCGTTTTGGGGGGAAGAGCTTACGTGGAGGCGGCCCTTGAGTTCGCGGTCACCGCGCAGCTTCACAAAAACGACCTCATCAAGGGAAAGGCGAACAAGATCCAAGGGCTCCGGAACGGATGCGCCAGCATCTTCGGTGTCGGCCATGACGAATTGAAGGGGTATGGAATTGGGGTAGGAGCAGGTCCACACACACGCAGAATCGACGAGCTTTGGCTGATACCTGATCGGGTTTAGCGTGAATGGTGCCAAGCCAGATGCTGAGTCAGTGAGTTAGTCAGCGTCTACCCCGGGTTTTCGGGTTGTACCCACAGAGATCCACTGAACTGTCAGTTTGGTAGGAAGGTGTGAAAGGTTGTGTAGATCAGCTATTCAGGCACTGTACAGTCTTAAATTGATGTAAAGAGTAGTCAGACTACGGTTTGAATATGCTTTCTAACAAATGGACAGGGGTTTGATTAGGCTGAAGCACGACCTGCAGAAAGTACCCCGGCCCCCCCAAAATATCCGGGGTCGTAGCGCCTTCCCCTCATCTGGCCACTCCTAATTTCCCTCTTTCTTTAATTTACATCTTGGAGACCGCCATCAGACTCAGGCCCTTCATTGGGATTGTCTTGCAGATGCGAAGAATTTTCCTTTCTGGTGAGAGGTTCTCTTCTCACTGGGGCGTCTCGTCTCGGCCTAGAACTGGAGATGGGAGGATCAAACCCAGACAATTTCTCGCACACAATCCAATCGGTCAAACCAGGCAATTATCCTGGGTCGCAACAGCCCCAAGAACCAGACCGTCAATTATTCATTCACGGCGAAAGCAAGGGGACAAACACAACCCGATCCGAGAATTGACTACAACCTCTCAGCTTTGGAGCAGCGAACTCGCCGTACCACGCCCGGAAGAAGAGCCCCCAATAACTCTACCAATATGGAACTCTGCAACGGAAGAATCAGAGTATACAGCCAACTTCCACCAAATCATCGAAAATCGGCAACCGAATCAAATACTCGAGGCGATGACTGACCCACGGTCGGTGGGGCTGGTTGGGTCGATGCCGCAGACCACGTTCCTCGCAACCTTACAATTACTCTCTCCCGACCACTTCGTGAAACCATATCGGGATCTTCACCATCCACTACACTGGTGGGGGGTGCTGAAGCAAGGACTGAAATCTATCGAAGGGATCTTCGATGATTTTGTGAAAGACTTGATCAAGATCATACATTATAGAGTTGCGGGTGGGTATCCACCTCAACTAGCGGAATACACACACCTGCTGGACTGCGCACGAGTCATGGGAAATGCTCCCCTGGCTGATGAAATATGGGACGCGATGTACGACAACCAAGTCATCCCAGATACGGCGTGCTTCAATCATTACATGGGCGCAACAATCTGGGACCACTGCTATCTGGGAAAAGAGGCATACAATCTTCAGATGACTCCCGACAGCTACAGGAAGAGGCGCATGAATCAACCGAATGCTGCATGGCGTGGATATGGCACGGCAGAGCATAGTGTTAGAAAAGTTATCATGAACATATTCAGTGACATGACTCAGATGGGGCTCAATGGCGACGAGCAGACCTACATCAACATCATCATCGCCGCGGCCCGAGTTGGCGACCGAGATGCCGTCTGTAACGTCCTTCAAACTGTGTGGAACGTGGATGTCGAGGCCATCATGCTTGAGAAGGATAATTCGAAGTTACCACCGGTCGCTCAATACGATACTTGGTCCGGATTATACCCAACAGACCGTCTTCTTTTCGCTGTGGCCCATGCCTTTGGAACGACTTCCGACATTCACGCTGCAATACGGACAATTGACTTCTTATCGTCATCGTACGACATTCCCATATCCCATGAAGTCTGGTACGAATTGCTAGAGAGAACATTTATCCTTTCCAAGACCCACAAGGGGAAACAGGCAGAGGTGGAGCTGTGGGGAAGGGTGCCCAAAGAAATGGTGTACCAAGTGTTCGAAACAATGACAGCAGAACCCTACAACGTCCCACCGACTGTTAAGGCATACCGAATGTTGACCTCAACGAGCCAAATCCTGGGCAACTTTGAGAAGTGCCAATTCCAACTCCGGCAGGCATATGATGTCTTCAGCAAGACCCGCGCAAAACGAAGAGAGGCCAGAGATATGGTCCTGCAATGCCTACAGCCAATCCTGGATGACATGAGACAAAAGGCAGGAAAGGAGTGTTGCGATACCCAGCCGGATCCATCGTTATTCCAGTCCCCTCTTCTTGCCGAAGCAATTCACGTTTACGATATTCTCAGACTCGAGGTCTACCAGCAAATCGACCAGCTCAAACGTATGGTGAACACAATATCAATCGCGGAAAAATGGGACGACTTCTCAATCGATACTTGGGAACGAAAGGAACGTCCCAAATTCCAAGAAGAATGGAGAGACTTTCTCCCGGAGAATGCAAAATGCAAATATGGCGAGACCAGCATCTTTTATTTCGAAGCTGAG
>ERZ1673737.3353-NODE-3353-length-12266-cov-3.879699_pt1 | contig 12266 bp, 15 predicted proteins | sample MGYA00580211_ERZ1673737 | MGnify/ENA primary metagenome ERZ1673737 (study PRJEB41218, sample SAMN15661789) | gut metagenome | host: Homo sapiens | place: Canada: London | collected 2015-08-20/2019-03-30 | study: EMG produced TPA metagenomics assembly of... | reverse complement strand
GGAGATGCGTCGCCGTGGTGCTGATGTCACCGATATTGTGGTACTTGTTGTGGCTGCAGACGACAGTGTTAAGCCTCAAACCATTGAGGCCATCAAGCACGCCACCCAGGCCAATGTTCCCATCATTGTCGCCATGAGCAAGATTGACAAGGAGGGCAAGAATACCGACCGAGTCAAGGGCGATCTTTCTGCCAATGGTGTCCACGTGGAAGACTATGGCGGTGATGTTCAGGCCATTGGTGTAAGCGGTAAGACTGGAGAAGGAATGGTCGAGCTGGAAGAAGCCATTGTGGCACTTTCAGAAATGCTCGATCACCGTGCAGACATCAATGGCAATGCCGAGGGCTGGGTTCTCGAGGCCGCCACCAAGAGCCATGGTCGTGTGGCTTCTGTTCTGATTCGCCGTGGAACCTTGCGACCTGGCGATGTCATTGTTGCCGGAACCACCTGGGCACGCGTCCGGACTCTCCGCAACGAAGCCGGTATGCCTATCAGTGAAGCCACACCCGGAATGCCGGTTGAGGTTGACGGCTGGAGAGACCAGCCTGGCGCTGGCACCGAGCTCCTTCAGGCACCCACCGAACAGAAAGCCAAGGAGGTCGTAGATCACCGGTTGAACAAGTCCGATACCCAGAAGATGGGTGAGGATATGATTGCTATCAACGAGAGCCGGCGAGCACTTCTTGAGAAACGCAGGCTCGAGAATGAAGATGACGAATCAACTTCCAGACCCGAGGAACCAACCGGCCCCAAGGCCGTTCATTTCATCCTGAAGGCCGATGTGGATGGCTCAGCGGAAGCTGTGATGAACTCCCTTGCTGCAGTTGGCAACAATGAAGTCTACGCTAATGTACTTCGCTCGGGTGTGGGCCCTATTAGCGAGTTCGATATCGAACATGCTGCCAGTGCAAATGGTAAACTCATCTCCTTCAACCAGCCCATCGAGCCCAACATCATGCGTATTGCAGAGAACGAGGGTGTTGAGATTATGGATCATAACATCATCTACAAGTTGATCGATGATGTCAAGGCCACTCTCAGCGAGCAGCTGCCCCCATCGGTTACTACCCGTGTGACTGGAGAAGCCGAGGTTCAGCAAATCTTCCAGATCACTGTCAAGGGACGTGACAAGGCGGCTATTGCTGGAACTCGTGTGCGTAACGGTTTGATCAACCGAGCCCGCAAGGTCAGGGTTATCCGCGGCGATGAAACCGTTTATGATGGTAAGTGCCTCACACACACCACAGTGGAAATATTTTGGACATCACTAACTTTTATAGGCACGATTGTTTCTCTCAAGAACGTTAAGAAGGACGTCACCGAGATGCGCAAGGATACAGAGTGCGGTATCGGGTTTGAAGACTGGTCTGACTTTGCAGTGGGCGATCACGTCCAATGCTATGAAGAGATCTTTGAGAAGAGATACCTTTGAGATATCATCCTATGATCTCAACGGTGAGCACCACCGCTTGTACTATTTGTCCGTATTTTCTGCGCTCTCCATTCCCCTCGATCTTGGCGGATTTTGTATCATATTTTTCTTTTCTCGGCATGATTGACTTGCATCCATGGTTTGGGCGTTGTTGGATCCCTCAGGGATTAGAGAAAGGCATACTATCAATGTAATTAAGGAGATCATAGAGCAAGTGTATATGTTTTTACAGTGCTGGCCAACAAGCCATTGCCATTTATATGCCTTCTCACCTGTATATCCTCTCCCCTCCACAGTCACAGCTATCTACTTAAATTATTCATATATCAATTTTTATAAAATCCACCTAACCCTCCCAACCCACCCCGCCCAATCCTGTACATCCTCCCTCTCCAAAATCCTCTCAACAGTAAACCACTCCCGAGCAAGCTCCTCATTACTAGCCATACGATGCACGAAACTATGACATGCCCGACAAAGCCAAGCAACACTATTCAACATCCACTCCTCATGCCACCCCTTCTTGACGACCTTTGCATGCACCCCCCGCGGAATAAGATGATGATAAGAAAGCGGAATCCAATCCCTCTCACAGATCTCGCACGCGTCTGTCCGTGTATCCGCCCACACGGGCGGCCCGGCCGTAACGCTGGTTGTGTACTCTGATAGGATTGGCGAGAGGAAGTCCGGGAGGTCGGCTGCGTCTGGGATTATGCCATAGACTGCTAGTGAGTCCGTTACCGAGAGGGGGATTGGGGTGCATAGGGTTTCGAGAGTCGTGCGGTCTAAAGGGGTGTCTGCGTCTGGGGGGACGTAGAGGGTTGTCAGGGTTGGGTCGTGTTGGGTTGCGGAGTAGGTGAGGTTTTGGAGGGCTTCCGGGAAGGAGGTGAAGGTTTCTGAGGCGAGGAACTGGGAGTAAGTGTGAGATTGATGGGCATTGCGAATGGATTTGGGTGTCCTTACGTCGACGAATTCGGCGAGCTCTTCTGGGTTTGCTCGTTCCGTTGAGATGTCTTCTGTCACGTCTTTGCGGGCATTGCGTTTGCCTTTGGATTTTCGTTTGGATGTTCTTGATTTACCCTCTGAGCGAGCGACGATGGCATTTGAGAAACATTCGCGGAAGACCGCGTAATTGTCCGAGGCCATTGAGGTTGGTTTTAAGCTCCTAGCTGTGAGGGGAGCTGTTTTGCCCCACAGAACATCGACATCATTGTCCCGCATATACGGATAATGGACCTCGAAACATTTCTAGTTCTATTTTAGTACTAACCTCTGACTTTTTGACTAGTAAACTTGAGCACGCCTCTGAGTACCTTTACTTAATCACTGATCCATGTATATATAGTGCAAGATGGTAGATTTATTAGTGTTTCAATTAAGATATAGCTTCAAACAACCATGGGTTTTCTTCTACTCTTCACCTCGTGCTATAATCTTATTACAAAGCCATGAGAGAAGCCCTGATCTGGGCAGCGGGCAATATAATTCAGATCAAGCTAGAGCAAGCTATGTTTACTGTATCACACAGAGGCTAAGACCTTAGATATATTAATAGCATAGCCTTCGAGAGTTTCCAAAGTTATCGTCCTCTTTATTAGAAAGGATCCGATTTAGAATCAAATATCATATATAGGCCCTTAGAAGAGAAAGGTATTTAAAGTGCGCGCATCAATATCTACGCTCCTCCCCAGACTCTGATCTTTAACGATGAGCTTAATTGCAAATACTGTATGCCTGATCATAACAAGTCCCTTGCTTTTTCCCTTTTCTTTTCTACCACAACCAATGCACATGATATGGTACCTTGGTCGCGGGGTTTGTAGCCCCTTTACGGGCGCTACAGCTTGCCAGTCCCGTTTGGGCATACACAGTAGCGCTCTCAGAGTGCTCGATAGTGATATGGGTCGCAGTTTCAAGATCATTCCTGGGGCGGGTTCAGTAGCCTGCCGATCTCTTGCTCAACCCTGAGGAATTGGATTGAACTACCTATGGGGAGCCTTTGATGTGCCGCTACCTATCAAAAGCCCCGCTGTGGAAATATTTCCAACCATCTCTTTATGCAAAAGGGTCTATGTTGCTGGCTCCTGTCCCCAGCTCCAGTGACTGTACCCGGGACCTACCTATACAATTTACACCCAAAATACTCAAAGTTAGATAACGTTGGAAGCTTGGAAGGTCAGGTTAAAGCTGATTAGTCATTCGTGATTTTTGTACATTATCGGCACATGTTTAGCAGGGTGAGAATACTAAGCACTCCCTAGGCTTGCGCTCATGCAAGGGGTATATTATAGCTGTATCGCTGCCCTCCCCAATATATCTGCAGCCATGCCCCTTATCTAATTTTTCAACTTTAAGTCCTTGGCCTTGTGTCAAACACCATCACAAGCATTTCAACATGGCTGCTCCCATGACCATCACCATACAGAACCTTAATGGAAGTTGGACTCTGGTAAACGAACCCCATCTACTCCCCTCCACCATATAATAGTTTATCAGGACTTTGATCACAGGTACTGACCTTTTATCTTATTAGGACAAGGGCCTATCGAATGAAACAGATCCAATACTGAAGCTGGTACTTACATATTCATTCCTTCCAGATCAAGAATCTGGGACCTTTTTCAATATCCTGCTTAAATAACTAGAAGCTAATGGTATCATTATTAAAACAGCTAGGAGTTCCATGGGTACTCCGCAAGGCATTTTCAGCAATAACGCTGCACGTCCATATCTCGGAGTATACTACAACAGACCCCATGACCAGGAAAGCCTTGGTAAACATCGAGTTTTTTCAAAGCGCAATAGGCGGAGGCCTCGCAGGAACGACTGAAAAGCGAACGCTGAATTGGCAAATGAATTATCACAAGGACTACATTTTTGGTGCTGTTCAAAGCTGGAGTCGCTTTATTGGTTGCTCTACAGATATTGACGGGAGCATACTGCCAGATCTCGACTTGCAAACCAACGTCGAGAATAATGCGAGTGTAGCGCGATTCCTTCAAGCAAAAACTGACCCAGATGGAACCATTGCTGGCGGGTTTCTCGTGGAAGAGCCCGAAGCTTCCAATTTTGGAAATGGTTTGGGTCTTTGGCTGCACACTTTTGAGCGTAGTGTGAATTCGGGCTGGACATTGGAGCAGGTAAGTCTCTGAAATACACTGGAATCATGCCTGTTATAACAGAATTTAATATTTATCATCACAAGGTCTGGGGTTTTGAGCTGATCGGTGGTCAACGTTACTTTACCCGTCGGATGGTCATTGTCAACTCCGCGGGACAATACGAAATGGGTAGACTTGTTTACAATTTCCATGATGATTGAAGCGAAGAAAGGCAGCATGAAGGATCTAAATATCCGACTGTCCTATGATTATCTCTGCTTCATAAGCCTACCTTCCTGAGATTAGAACTGAAACATACTACTACAATTCGTGACGGGCATGTCCTCATTAGGATACCTCAGAGAAAGTCAGGTTCCGCTAAGAAAATATGTATTGCCTGTGACTAGATCACAAAGTGTTCCTCAATATTGCGAATCAGGGGGCATTCGACCATAGTCATGCGGCAAGCATGATGTACGAGAGGGTTGCCAATAGCACCAGACTCCTGACGAAAATCATCATGATACATCCATGATTCGGCGGGGTATCTCGTATTATATACCTTCTTACAAGATAAAAAAACCTAATAACCTATATATTATTACTTTATGCTTGGAAAAAAGTAATTTAAACAGCTACCTACTAAAAATAGAAGCGGTAGGAGAGAAAGATTAAGTCACATAGTGCAAACAGTGCAAACATTGCTAAGCTCAACAGGTTTCTCATCCGGTACTATAGTCGCAACTTTACGAGAAGCTATGTAAAGCTCTTGTCTTTGACCTGTAACCTCACAGCGATTATGACAGGTACTACAATTGTTGCTTTTGATCTTTACGGTACACTGCTCTCGACAGAGTCGATTGTCAAGCAGCTGGAGAAGCACTTCAGCCATGCCAAGGCGCAGTCGATCTCCGCTCTTTGGAGACGATATCAACTGGAGTATACATGGCGGCTGAACAGCATGGGTAGGCCAATCACTCTAGATCCAAATGCAATACTAACAGCTTGTAGATCGATATGAAGACTTCTCAATCATCACATTTAACTCCCTTCAGCATGCACTGGCCGATAATGGGGAGCAGCTGAGCGATGACGATATCGAACAACTGATGGCAGCTTACGATAGTCTCTCCACATTCACCGACGTGACCCCGACCCTGACTAAAGTAGCAGCAGACCCATCCCTCGAGGCCGTGATCTTCTCCAATGGCACCAAGACCATGGTATCCAACTCGGTGCTCCGGTCGAAGGACCTCTCGCCTCACGCGAGCGCGTTCAAAGATCTGGTCACAGTGGATGAGATCCAGCGCTACAAGCCATCGCGGGCAACCTACCAGCACCTAGCAACTCAAATGGGCAAAGTCCCAACCCAGATGAGCAAGATATGGCTGATCAGCGGTAACCCCTTCGACATCGTCGGGGCGCGCAGTACGGGCATGCAAGCTATCTGGGTTGATCGCGCCAACGCTGGATGGAATGACGCCGCAGCTCCTGATCTACGACCAACGGTGATTGTACACAATCTGGAGCATATTGTGGAAGAAATCCGAGCTCGGATTTAAGCCACGACTGAAGCTTAAGCATACTAAGGCTGAGAGGAGGAAATGTACAGCTGAATATATTTCCAAACGCTCCACGCTTGAGTAGAAGAATTTGGGGTAAGCCAGCAGACTCGGTCTATCCTCCCATTTCCCCTCCAGGATTTTCCATTGCAGGGAAGTCCAGAGTGAATAGGGAGGAAAATAGTTTTATGTGAAGAAGAAAAGGAAAACGGCTCTCGGCGAAAAAATCTCGAGCAAAATAGGCCGTGCTTAGTCACATGTTAGTCAGAGCGGTAGCTCCTAATCACGTGGCTCTTATCGATAAGAGCAGAGCTTCCTTTTTCCGTCTGCGTACTACGTAGACAGGAGAGATCGAGTCTGCAAGCCATGTCGAGACAGTGGGATCCCAGCCGTGCAGCTTGGCTGTACCCTCTTCGAGTATGTGTCCTCGATCAAAATGCAAAGTCAATACTGATCTGATATCAGGGCATCTTCTACTTTGCGTCGAACCGGTTCCTATGGCCTCTGTTCAAGGCCCGCCTTTTGCCCATCGTCCTCCTCTCCTCATTTATATACTTCATTCTCTTCTTCTTCACCTACCTCCCCCAGGTTGCATTCCTTGCTATCTTCCAGGGCGCTTCATCATGGGTTAGCGGTGCATTCCTAGTCCTCGGTGAAGGTGCTGCGATCGTCGCCGCGCTCTTCGAGGCATTCTTCGTGGATGAGACCCTAGTGGATATTTTCGATGCAGTTTTGGTAAACGAGGGCCAAGAGGAGCTTGTCACCACGTCCCGCGTCATCTACCCCGAGCCGGGCGATCCTGCCAAACGCCTCGGCACACCGACCACCAGTGCCGTCTATTCACCCTTTTCGTTGCGGCAAATCGTTGAGTTCGTTGTTTTGCTTCCGCTCATCTTTATCCCCGTGGCTGGCACTCCCATGTTTCTCATTTTGACTGGCTATCGTGCCGGTCCCTTCCACCACTGGCGCTACTTCCACTTGCTTGATATGAGCAAGCAGCAAAGGAAGGAAAGCATCAGTCGACGCCAGCTGCAGTATACCACGTAAGTGTTGATCCACGTCATTGCCAGATCTGAGTCTGATATCACATTTAGGTTTGGAACGGTCGCCCTGATCCTTCAGCTGATTCCCCCCTTCTCCATGCTCTTTTTGATGACCACTGCCGCTGGCTCTGCACTTTGGGTGACGGATATTGAGCGCAAGCGTCGAGCTGCTAACCAACAGGCCAGCCGGCTCGGTGAACAATATCGTGATGACATTATGCCATGACCTGTTAACGATATCATATGTGCAGACCGACATTTAAACAAGGTCAATCTAATTTCCATGTCTGGACCCTGTGGCGGGCCCCTTCCCCCCTGGTTTGAGCCACTAAAATCAGGCCCGTAGCTTTCATAAATCCAATCGTAGTTCTCAAGTTTCATTCCACTTGTAGTTCTTAATTTTGGGCATTACGTGCACGTGACTCACATCCGAGGTCATTTCTCATTGCATCGTGTTCCTTCAGCGATTCATCTTTGGCGGCTCGGCTTCAGTTCCATCTGCCCCGCTTAGCGACTCCCGGCCTTCCAATCTTCCCCGGACTTCCATTGAAGCGCGTTTTTGCGTTTCGGAGTTTCTGATATACTCCGAGGACTTCACTCTTTGCTCGGGGGTATACCAAGGGTTTTCCAGCCCTGAATACATGCGCTTGTGCTGTCCCTGGATTAATCATGACCTGACAGCTTGAGGCATGGTCAATCCGAGCGCGTAAACAGCTCATCGATGGACCTGAAAACTAGGCTGCGCAAGGCCTGCGATGCCTGCAGTATTCGAAAAGTGAAGGTATGTTCGCTTTAATCCGCGGTAAACTGTGGAGATACTGATCTTCCATGCAAGTGTGATACCGGTGGGCCGCCTTGTCGGTCATGCGCTAGCTTGGAGATTCCCTGCACCTACGAGAGACCCAGCAGACGCCGTGGGCCTCCTAACCGCCATGCAGAGGCGCTTAAGAAACAGAAGCGGGAACCTCTGCTTGACGATGAGGCATCCGTAAGTCCGGCAGAATATCCGTCAGTGATGACTCCACAGGCCTCGTTCGCCAACCCTCCATCTGGGCCGTTTCCCCTTTCGGCAGAATCGATATGTTCTTTGCATACAGTTCAGCTGTTGCTCGATGATTTTTTCACTTATATCCATCCTTTGGTTCCAGTTCCTCATGAGCCTACTTTCAGAGCTGCTTTTGAGAGGAGGGAAGATGTGACCAATCACACTTTTTTGGCCCTTTTGGCGTCCATGATTGGATTGCTCGTGGCTTCATTTCCTCGAAGACCTAAATTAAGGCTCAACACTGAGGCTGAACGCAATGCGTTTCCTAACTCTATAGCTCTGGTCAAGCGGTGTCTCGACGTTGCTATCCAAGCCCGAGGTGCCGGATATCTCGACCGCAACGCCACAGTATATGATGCGGCAATCAGCTATTTCCTCGCCGTCTGTGCTGGCTATATCTATAACATGCGTCGTTGCCGCGTCTATCTCTCGGAATGCCGAGCTATGCTCTCAGTATACGATCTATGCCGGTCTCCGCCAGCCACCACCCGATCATCAACACTGGGCACCAACGGCTCACTATCATCGGTCTCAGTGATGCAAGATCAACCCGTTCATAGTTTCATGGACACCCAAGGTGTCAATCTCATCACCCAGGAGCTCGGCCGACGTCTGTTCTATGTCACCCTTGTTGGGTATCAGACATTGCACCAAATGGGGTCTGCTGATATCAAGGTCCACGTCCCTCCAGAGACTCCAACAGACCGATACCCGCCACTGCCGATGGAGATTGATGACGAGTTTCTGTTCCCAACACACGTTGAGACACAGCCATCGAGTCGCGTTTCACGATTAGTTGGATTCAATGCAAATGTCCGTGTCTATAGCTCATACACGGACCTGCTATCTTGGGAGATAGCATTTGGCAGTGGTCAAATCTTCGACTGGGAGCATCAACGTACCAGCCTTTGGGGCTGTCTTCGGAAAGCAAAGTCTGCATTACTCAATGTCCCCGTTGAGTTGTCGCTAGACCACCCGAAACATTTATCCCCAGCTCGCCTGTCTGGTCTCGGCGAAGACGGCACAGTGTTCAGCTACTCAGATGACCACATCCATCAAGAACGACGCGCCATCCAGTATGAGATTCAAAAAGCCAACATATATGCCAGTCAGCTGTGCACCAGGTCTTTCCTAGTTGAGAAGTACTGGAGCCTTTTTGAAACATTTTCAAAATATGGAAAGTCGCCCAAGTTCACTGCACCAGGTGCCACAACGCCGCAGATCAAGGTCGAAGGCACATCAGATACGACCGAAGCTGCCGCTGGCACTACAACCACTCCATCAGAAACCAACACCAACACTCAGGCCCAGACCCACGCTCAAAACGACTATATCGGCCGCATGATGGCGGAAGAGCGTCAATCAGTCATTAAAGACCTCTTCGTACTATTAAGAACAGTAAACGAAGTAAACATGGAGCCAAACGGCGCAAGCATCGTATGTCTCCCACCAATCCACCCACAAATCACAACCAAACCAAACTCACTAACCATCCACTCATCCCTACACAGACAGGCAAAATCCGCCAAGTAGCCTCAACCCTCCTAAACCTCTCCCCACGCACAAAACAAACCCCCTCAACCGAAATCCCAAGTTTCACACCCCAACACCAACACCCCTTAGAACCAACCGCCCCCTCCCCAACACCCACGCCAGGCCTACCAGGTCTACACGTCCTCACCGCCGCAGAAGCAGAATCCTACCTGCACGCCTTCATTGAGACTCTTGTCCGACTGGAATGTCATTCTTCAATGGCTGACTCGGCTAGTAGTGCCGATGGACTTAGTCCGCAGGTTAATGGTCGTGCTATGAGTTATCTTTCTGATTATCAGCGTGATCAGGAAGAGCTTGGGCAGTGGGCTAGTCTAAAGGAGTATCAGCAGAAGTTTGCTGAGGCTGGTGGTGTTTTGTGTCAGTTGTAATTTGGGGGTCTTGCTTCATTTCGGGGTTCCTTGGTTTTTGTATGAGGAGTTTGATGTGTGGTAGGTAGACTGAACATGGGGCAACTTTGCTTGGCGGTTGTCCGTGTCAGTGTCACTCTCGGGCTTGGTTCGTGCATCGATTGCTGGTTTGCAGTCTTTTTGGACATCATCATGGTGGCTATTATTCAACCTATGTAATCTTATTATACTTTTAGTATCCTTTTTGGTATAGACGTGCTCGTTACTGTTATCAACGACTCTAGGTACTAAGTTATGTTGCGACTGACATTCGTTGTTTGGGTTCCTAGCAGGCAACCTAATTGGTCAACTTCCGTTAGTGTCATATAACCATCCTCAAGAGTCGTACTTCCTTCTTATCAACTACAAGTACTTCATATCCTCATGGATCTAAAGATCCTAAGAACCCAGCCAGAAAATTGGCGTATGAAGCTTACAAATCTTACCTAGGTGGTCTTGACTTCGGTGTTGTTAAGCTCGTACCTTTCGTATAACGCGTGGGTACTACTGTATCTACCATTGTTCCAAAGCAATCAACATTGCCTGCAAATCTCCGGTGAAAGAGTATCGTTCGCCACGTTGTCTGTAAGAAGTCCCCGCAGTGGGTCGTCCATGATTCACACCTCACACCGAATCTTCAAGATAATATTGTCAGTGGATCGATCCTCTTTGGTGCGAGTTTAGGGCACGATTCCTAAGGGGTTTCAAATCCGCTGGAAGGCCATGGATACTTGTATATAGAAAAAATCGTGCACTCCCTGTTATACTATGTTCACAGAAATTGAGATAAACATGGCCTGTGGCAGGTAACGTTACAGCTTCTGCAAGGCTAACATGTACGTGAGGCTTAATGAGAAAGAGGTCAGCCCAACCTTAACCATTGGCGCCCTACTTGATATTGCAGCTGCAGATTCCTATATAGACCCGCCGCTGTGCGAATCATACTTGTACACGTTTAGAAATTGGCTCCGCAGATGGGCCAGTTGGCTTGAGAAAAACTGGGCATTGCGGGTCTGTTTGTCTAGTAACTACTGCAATGTAGGTCCTCAATGATTTTCACGGGAAAAAAAAGCGATTTACTGCAGAAAATACGCCTTTCTTGCGCATAAAATCAATAAATTTCGAAATTGATCCTCGAAGCCTGGTGTATTTTGTACTGAGAGAAGAGGCAATTGCCCTTCTAGAGTAATTGCTTGCAAACATAGTATTGACCGCTAAATGCAAGCCAGTGGAGCTCCTAGGAAGAAAGAAAAGTTAGCCAAATTCTTGTAAGCAAAAGACTAGTCTTACACTGATACACCAAGTGCCCATTCTCATTGCTAATCCGGTCGTTCAGGTCAATACCCTGTCTCTCCCTGTAACCTCCGTCTCTCATGGGCAACTCCGCTGTCAACATGGACCCATCGAGCTCAATGCTCTGCGCACTCTGACCGGCGTTTACTCCATCCCACATGAACCACCCTAGTATTCGTTGTTAGTGATTGCAAAACCGTCAGAATAGGCTAAGGAGGGAAGGATAAAAACGATACCATCTTCGTTTCCAATGAAGTCATCGAGTCTCAACGTGGCAGGATGAAGGTTGCCATCTACATCTTGGGCATCACAGTGCAGGAAGATTGAGCCGTCATTGATCTCAATGCGAACGTTTTCGCAGCTTTCGAAGAAGGACATGTTACTGAATTGAAAGTTGGAGAGTAGGACGATGGTAGAGTAGAAAGGTGTGAAGAAGGTCTCAGGCTTGACTTAGACGTATTTATACCTTCGCGGAAGGAGGGAAAGTGGGCTTTTGGCGCCTACATGTCTTCCCGTACTGGAATAATGCCAAGGATATAGCCATAAAAGGTATGACGTATGAAACACAGACCGGAAAATAATTAAAGAGAAATTTTGAGTGCGTATGTATAACTTGGCTATATTTGGAATGATTGTGGTTCATTCTAGGAAGAGAGATATGTCCAAATACCATTGCTTCCGGAGCCCTCAGGTAAAAGCAACAGACTACAAAAATGACACAAGTCTATATTCAAGATAACGTCATACAAAAGTGACTTATCAATATGTATTCCAAAGAAAAGAAAGAAAAAAGGTATAAGTATAGAACACTACATAATCCACAATTGAAATCAATCTGACAAATTGCCTC
>ERZ1673737.3347-NODE-3347-length-12283-cov-4.018973_pt1 | contig 12283 bp, 12 predicted proteins | sample MGYA00580211_ERZ1673737 | MGnify/ENA primary metagenome ERZ1673737 (study PRJEB41218, sample SAMN15661789) | gut metagenome | host: Homo sapiens | place: Canada: London | collected 2015-08-20/2019-03-30 | study: EMG produced TPA metagenomics assembly of... | reverse complement strand
CGTTTGATCGGGTCTTTGAATCTTTTACCACCGTCAACAATCATACCCAAAGCGAGGATTGTCTAACCCTCAACATCTGGTCTAAAGTTTCCGAAGAGCCATTGAAACCAGTCTATATCCATTTCTACGGCGGAAGTATGTTACACCCAACAGCATCAGTCAATACCTCCAGCCTTGAGACAGAAATTAACAATAATCCTCAGGATGGACCTCGGGCACAACAAACACAAAATTCTACAACGGGGCCTCCTTCGCCTCGTCGGAAGAAATAATCGTAATAACAGCAAACTACCGCATGAACATCTTCGGCTTCCCAGGAATTCCAAACGACTCCCCAAACCCAGGCCTACAGGACCAACGTTTGGCAGTAGAATGGGTGAAGAAGAACATCCACGGCTTCGGTGGGGATCCAAATCGAATCACCATCTCCGGTCAATCATGCGGCAGTGCCTCGGTCGATTACTGGGCCTATGCGTACCGCGACGAGCCCCTCGTTTCCGGGTTGATTTCGCATTCCGGAACTGCGCTTAGTTTTCCTGTTAATTCGGCTGAGGTCGCGGCGAGCCATTGGTTTAACGCCTCTGCGAAAGCGGGTTGTACGTCTGAGAGTGAGGGGGATGTTCTGGCTTGTATGAGAAGGCAGGATGTTGATACCATTCGCGATGCTGCTGCTTCTGTTAAGGTCCCCACTACCAACCCAGCGAGGAAGGCACCTGCATTCCAGCCGACGGTCGATGGGGTGACTGTTTTTGGGAACTATACAGCTCTCTCGGCTGAGGGGAAATTCGCCCGTATTGTGAGTCGTCTCATAGCCTCTCCGAGGAGCCGATGTGTTAGAGGCGATTTGGAAATCCACTAACAATTTCTTTACCCCTAGCCCTACCTGCTAGGCCACAACTCCAACGAAGCAGGTTTCTACAAAATAGCCGCCTACGCCCAGGGCTCAACACTAACAGATAAAGCATGGGACGACTTCAACATGGAAACATTCTTCTGCCCATCGAATTTAGAAGCTGCAGATCGTGCCCGTCGACACAGTCCCGTATGGCGGTTCCAGTATAATGCCGATTGGGAAAACACGCGGCTTTACCCGACTAGTGGTGCTTATCATGGCTCGGAACTGAATATGATTTATGGAGAGTCTGCTGCAATTACTGGAATCCCTGAGTCCGAGCCGCAGTTGCTGTTGCAGGGCGTGATGCGGAGGGCTTGGGGGGCTTTTGTGAGGGATCCCAGGAGAGGATTGAGTGAGGTTGGGTGGCCGGTTTATGATCCTCATGGTATGTTTGGACATTCCTTATCTGACGTTCTCTATCGTTTTGGGTGTCTCTAATGTGGTTTTAGGTTCCACGCTTGTTGAGCTTGGTCTTGATAACAAGCCCAGTGCAGAGTTCGTTAGTACGGAGGATACCGCTGAGCGGTGCGCGACTCTACTTGCACAGTTGTAGGATATATGCTTCTCTGCGAAAATATTGTATCATTGAAGTTCGCGGGGGACACGATTAGGAACGAACAAGTCAAATAGTTTAATCTAATCAATCTATCTTGACATAATCTCGACGCGCCTTTAAACCACCAGGACGTGTTTTACATCAGCGGCTCAACCTCCTCGTTCCAAAAGCATAAAATGTGACTAAATTGCCACGTCAGCCTACGTAGGAAATACGGGGTAGCAAACAACTCAAGACCTACGGCAGCAAGGCTACTTATTCTATTGCACAGTGAAACCAAGATATAAAGATAGAAGGAAGGTGAACATAGTCGCGGATCTACCAGCGGAAGAGTTTAGCCAATGGGATGAACAGCCAGAAGAAAGAGAATACCGAGCCCTCCGAATGCACGCTCGGTCTTGTACCACCATTCGTGACAGCCTGATACGGATCCTGACCATAAGTCGAGTTCAACGTGACGTGCGCAGAAATGGTTCCATCTTCCAATCGAATCCAAGTCTCGATTCCTTCCTTGAGAGTCTTCTCGTCAAGGAGGATTTGACGGCCTCCACGGGTTAGATCACCATATCCCCCGTACCCCGTGTGCCGGCCGTAACACATGTTTATGCCGCTTCCGGTTAGATCATGGTCGACCAGTGAGCCGTCCCATTTGAAGCACCTGTCATTGTTAGCATTGCAACAGTCAGAGCATGAGTAGTGTTTCGTGTTTGCCTACCAATCATTCTGATGATCATGACCGCTAAATCCAGCAATCAACCCCTCAGTATGAAGAAGGGCCTTCATGAACTTGACATCCTGGCTATCATAGCTCCACTCGCCAGTACCCTGCGGATTAACCCTTTCGCGATTGATACCAGGGTTTCGACGCGGGTCAACACGGTTCTTGCTCTGATACTCCAACATTGCATGAGCGGGGATATGATAGAAAGCCAACGAGGGAATAACACCCCACTTCGACTTAAGCTTTGAGTTAGTATCACTGAACCAATCCACCACCTTAAATCGAGTCAGCCAATTCATTCTCACTTATCGAGCACAAAACTCCAGATCACAGTTCTTACCGATTCATCAATCCAACTCGGCCTCTTAACAGATGGCCCCCCTTGCCCCTCGGGCTGATAATAATGCCCACCCTTAGTATCAAAGAACCAAAGAATAAGGGTCGGCTTATCTGTTTCCAAGGCCCCATGAGAAAACACCGGTAGGTAATAGTTCGTGATGCCAGCCTTAAGCCCGAAGACTTTACTCTCCGTCAAACTGTTAGCGTGGCGCGTCTCAGCTTTGAACATGTCTTCCTTGGGGTCGAGGTTGACCTCGCTGTCGTGGTTGCCGTAGGTCGAGGCCCATTTGTATCCCCCGCCGAGGAGCGGGGAAACGACTCTGTCGACGTATTTCTTCGAGTCGGCCTTTTGGGTCCGCTCGCCTGATACCAGGTCGCCATTCAGGACTACGAAGTCGATTTGCTCTTTTGAGAGGATGTATTTCATCACCTTTGTCGATTTCGCATCTTTGATTTCATCTGCTGAGGCGTTAGCGTGGCTGCTCCTATTTCATGGATGCCTCAATTCAAGCTTGCTTCTGGGGTATCAGTTGGACAGACCTTCGGCGAAATGCAAGTCTTCGAAGACTGAGATATGGAATGTGCCATTCTCCGTGAATCGAAGCGTGCGCTCCGCTGGTGGTCCAAGGACCGTCTGCGCGGAGAATTTGTCAAGTCGGGGTGCCATGTTGGAGATGAACCTGGGGTTCGCAGTGGGCAATGATCTTTATCGGTTTACTCCAGCTAGATCCTTAGTATTGACGTCCCCCGGAGGTCAGTGCAAGTGGATGGATGCAAGAAGTGGGTTGAGATTGACAGGAATGGGGCGCCAAGACGCACATCATCCCTTTCCCCGCATTCCGTGCTTTGCCTGGGACCTGCAGCTTAGGAGGCATCGATATCCGAAGGACTCACATTCTAATGCAGAAATGGCAGATTATCAAAGTGTTGAATCAACGATCGGAAATGTTCAACTTGCCTTGTTGCTTGTGTTGGCATCGACTTCGGCGTTAGACAAGGGATCAATGATTAGTGTTCAGATAAATACAGTATGAAAGTAGGTACCGTCGCAATAACCTCACCTCCGGTCTCACAAACACACGTGGTTGTTGAGTTATTTGCTGAGTACCTTGTGGTATTCGACCAAGGTGTTACTCAAGGTCCTCCCCCCATATAAATACATAGTCCAACCCCCACCCTCCATACATCCACTCAACTATTTCAACTCCACAACGATACACATTTCAATATATACAATATCCCCGACTACGAAGGACGTCGAGAGCAAGATGAAATGCCCGGTAATTACACAGAGCAGATCAGGAGCTCCGTGAGGGAGTGCCTTGTTCTTTTGGACTCCTCATGCTACGCATAGCCCTCCGGTGACTGCATTACATGGATCTCTTGGCAGGATTACGCTAACCAGGAAAGGAACCCGGTACAATGGCCAAGTGGTTTGAGGTCTGCGACGAGTAAGTCGAGGTACAATTCACCGATTGGAACCTACGCTTGCCTATAGTCAAGCACCACTGTGAGTCTACATAAGGAAAACGTTATTGTGGAAATGTAATATTGACATCTGTTTCTACACGATAATAGAAACAGTAGATCGAGATCGATCAAGCAAGGTTGTACACCTTGCGCATGTGGAAACCACACAATGTTGAAATAGTAAACCCGACACAGCCGTACATCACCGAGGTGATGACAGCCAGTGCCAGGTAAAATCGTCAGTCATGTTGAAACTCCAGGCCCGCTTTTGGTATCCTCTAGAAACCCATTGAAACCCATATGTTGAACTTTTGGTATCATCTTCGTAACTCATCATAAAATAAAATGCCCCGATCCAGAGACGACAGGTTGAGAAAGTCGCCTCCTATTAAAATGGTAAAGGGTTGAAAGGATCTACTGCGCATACTTGGCGCGGAAGAACTTGGCAGCGGCGACCATGCCCTCGAGGGCGGCCTTGGTCTCGCGCCACTGGCGGGTCTTCAGACCACAGTCGGGGTTGACCCACAACTGCTGAGGAGTGAGGTACTGCAGCATCTCCTCGAGACGGTCCTTGATCTCCTGCTCGCTGGGAATACGGGGAGAGTGGATGTCGTAGACACCGGGACCAATGTGACGGGGGTAAGCCTGGTCAATGAAGACCTGGAGGAGCTTGGCGTCAGACTTGCTGTTCTCAATGGACAGGACATCGGCATCGAGAGCAGCGATGGCGTGGAAGAAGTCCTGGAACTCAGAGTAACAGAAGTGAGAGTGGATCTGAGTGCCGTCGGTGACACCGGCGGTGGACAGCTTGAAGGAGTCGACGGCCCACTTGAGGTAGGCAACACGCTCGGAGCCAGAGCGGAGGGGGAGACCCTCACGGAGAGCGGGCTCATCGACCTGGATGACGTGGATGCCAGCGGCCTCGAGGTCAACAACCTCATCGCGGAGAGCGAGAGCGAGCTGCTGAGCCTGGACGGACTGGTGGACATCGTCACGGGGGAAGGACCAGCGGAGACAGGTGATGGGTCCAGTGAGCATACCCTTCATGGGCTTCTTGGTGATGGAAGCGGCGTACTTGGACTCCTTGACGGTCATAGGAGCGGGGCGAGAGATGTCACCAACGATGATAGGGGGACGCACGCAACGGGAGCCGTAAGACTGGACCCAGGCGTGGGTGGTGAAGACGTAACCGGTGAGACGCTCACCGAAGTACTGGACCATGTCGTTACGCTCTGGCTCACCGTGGACAAGAACATCGAGGTCGAGCTCCTCCTGGATCTTGACGACCTCCTCGATCTCCTTCTCGATGAACTTCTCGTACTCAGCGGGGGTGATCTCACCCTTGGTGAACTTGTTACGCTGGACACGGATCTCCTTGGTCTGGGGGAAGGAGCCGATGGTGGTGGTGGGGAAGAGAGGAAGCTTGAGGGTCTTGCCCTGCTCAGCGTGGCGAGTGGGGAAGGGAGACTTGCGGTTGTGCATCTCCTCAGTGACGGCAGCCTGGCGGGCCTTGACAGTGGGGTCGTTGGTGCGCTTGGAGGAGGCACGGGCCTGGACAGACTTGGCGTTGGCCTCAAGCTCAGCACGGACGGCAGCAGGGCCCTCGGTGACAGCCTTGGCGATCACAACAACCTCAGCGGTCTTCTCGACAGCGAAGGAGAACCAGTCGCGGACCTCATCATCGAGGGTCTTCTCGCTGGCGAGAGTGTGGGGGACGTGCAGCAGGGAGCTGGAAGTGGCAACGACAACACGGTCCTTGCCGAGCTTCTGGATGGCGTTCTCCACCTTCTCGATGGCGGCCTTGTAGTTGGTCTTCCAGATGTTACGACCATCAACGACACCAGCAGAGAGGACCTGGTTGGGGCCGAGAGCGGGGATGACAGTGTCGAGCTGCTCGGGGTTGCGGACAAGGTCCACGTGGATAGCGTAGAGGCTCTGGAGGTTGGCGAGGACGTCAATGTTGTGGACGATGTCACCGAAGTAGGTGGTGAGGGTAATACGGGGACCCTTGGCACCGACGGCACCAATCTTCTCGTAGGCAGGCTTGAAGGCGGCCTTGGACTTCTCAGCAAGATCGAAGACAAGGACGGGCTCGTCAATCTGAACATCCTCGGCACCGGCGGCCTTGAGCTTCTCAAGGAGCTCAACGTAGAGAGGAACAAGCTTGTCAAGGAGGGTGATGGGGTCAACGCTCTGGCCACGGTCGGCCTTGGCGAGGGTCAAGAAAGAGACAGGGCCGAGGATGACGGGGCGAGTGGTGATTCCAGCGGCCTTGGCCTCGAGGAACTCAGCAACGGGCTTGGGCTCGGCAGCGAGCTTGAACACCTGGTTGTCCTGGAGGGCAGGCTTGACGTAGTGGTAGTTGCTGTCGAACCACTTGACCATCTCCTGTTGAACTGTTAGTATCTGATTCAACAAGGGAAATATTAGTGGATACGTACGAGAGCGGGAACATCAACACCCTCCTTCTGGAGGCCACGACCCATAGCGAAGTACTCATCGAGAGGATGCAGGTTGTACTTGGTGTAACGCTCGGGGATGGTTCCGAAGAGCTGGTGGTGGTCGAGGATCTGATCGTAGAAGGCGAAGTCGTTGCTGGGGATGACATCGACACCGGCATCCTTCTGGATCTGCCAGTGAGCAAGACGGAGACGCTTGCCCTCGGAGATCAGCTCATCACGGGAAATCTTGTCACCCCAGTAAGCCTCAGTGGCCTTCTTGAGGTCACGGAGCTTTCCCATACGGGGGAAACCCAGAACAGATCTATGGGGAGTCAGTGATGAAGGAATGAGGAGCTGATAGAGCATAGCACATACGATTGAACCATTCTGACGGATGTGTATGTGTAAGGAGAAAATGGGCAGGGTCTCTTGAAGGATAGAATTTTCACCCGATGCCTTTGAGAGATGAAGAAGAAAGAGGAAAGAAAGAGGGAAAAGCGCGAAGAAAATAGAGGGGGAGGAAAAGTAGACTAACCCAACGGGGAGTTACGAGGAGGGGCAGCGGTACGGTATCAGCAGCCCTCGTACTGAGTACATACCCGGGGCACGCAACGTTACCAAGTCTAATATGCCCATCTTTACCGGGGATCAGCATGTAAGTTACGGTTCATACCCGGTACCAACACCCCACGGTAATCTCCGTGATCGGGGCACTAAGGTCGATCACGCCATTGGGTGTCACCGATAAGACTCGTTATTTTCTCTACATGTAGGGAAGCAAGGATGTGATGTTGATCTACTTGTTTGCCTATATTTGTTTTCTATGCTTGCTTTCCTATGCTTGTTGTTATTTTCATCGTATGGTCAGACCATGAGGTGGTCGAGAGTTACATTATAACTCAATTTCTTAACCCCGCGTACTAGGGCCTCAATTGGTCAGAGCTACCTGTACACGAAAATATCAACTCTTACTGTAACTTAACCCAGGGAACAACAGCACAGCTCCAATAATGTGTCAATGGCCCCTATCTTACTAACAGACCCAAGTCACATCCACACCAATCCAGAATAGCCCCGAACATCGGTGTCCGTTCAAGCAATTGATCGTCCCACGTGATCTGCCATCGAAAAAGTTAATTCCTCAGATTCCCAAGATTTGTTGAGCGAAGTGGGAATTGTCAAGCCAAGTCTTTCGTTAAGCTCTCATTACAAAAGAAGAAGGCAACGCGCCATGGCATCCTCTGATCTTGTTGAAGCCAAGTCCCAAGAGGTGCAGACCCAACATCAGGTCCACACCGATGAAATGTCGGTGACCAATGAAGATGATCGCGATTTGCTGAATCTGGGCTATCGTGCAGTTCTTGCACGTGGCTGGGGGTCATTCGACAATTTTGCCTGCTCCTTCTCGGCCTTGTACTGCATTGGAGGCATCCGTGTGTTGTTCTACATCGCCCTAAGTGGCGGTGGGCCGGCCGCTATGTATGTATCACACGCTCCAGGAACTTGTCTCTACATTCCACCGTTGATCACTAACACCTGTCTTCTGTAGATGGAGCTCTTGGGTCTCCGGTAGTATCCTCTCGATCATCACCGCCGCTTGCCTCGCTGAAGCGTGCTCGAGCTACCCCGCCGCGGGGTCGAGTTACTACTGGGCATTCCGATCCTGGGGTGGTGGTCGAGTTGGTCGCTTTGTCTCTTTCCTCGTTGCTGCGTGGACTTTAGTTGCGTGGACTGCTTTCTTGGCTAGTGACTCGTTTGGTGTTGCCAACTATCTTGTCTCCGAAGTGGTGGTGTTCAATCCGGAGACAAGCTTCCCGTATGAGACATCGGATGTGCGTGCCCGCGCGGTGGCCTGGGCCTTTTCGCTACTTTTCTTGGCCATTGCTACCTCGTTGAACTTCCTCCCGCCACGCATGTACTCGTGGGTGTTCCGGGCGGGTGTCACGGTCATCATCATCGATATGCTGCTCAATTTCATTTGGCTGCCTATCGGCGTGTCCAAGACCTACGGTTTCCAATCGGCTGAATATGTTTTCACATCGACATACAATGGCGGTGATACTAGTCCAGGCCTTAACTGGGTTCTCTCCTGGTTCTTGGTGGGAAGCTGCCTAGTGGGACAGGACGCGTCGGGTCATGTCGCTGAAGAGACTGTCTCGGCTAAGAAGGCAGCCGCTAAGGGTATTTTCTGGGCGACCGTCGCTTCTGCGCTCTGCGGTTTCCCTATAATCATTCTGTTCCTGTTCTGCATGCCACCTATCGAGACCTTCTACGACACCAGCGCGCCCCAGCCGTTCATCAACATGTACGCCATGGCGCTTGGTCCACATGCCCATGTGGTGATGACTATCATCTCAATGATCGGAGCTATTCTGAATACTTCGATTTCCTTGGTGGCTGTCTCCCGACTTGTCTTCGCCGTGGCACGCGACGGTGTCTTCCCATACAGTGATGTGTTGTCCCGTGTGTCGAAATCGAAGCAGCCCCACAATGCGGTCATCTTCATCGCGACCATTGCTGCCCTTCTGCTTTGCACTCAGCTCCCGTCCCAGGTTGCCTTCTCTAGCTTGGTTTCGACCTCCGCTGCTGGTTCACTCGCGGCATATGGTCTGGTTGGCATCGGTCGCGCATTCATCACGCGAAAGACCTTCCGCCCGGGCTTCTGGGACTTGGGTCGGTTTGGTGTGGTGGCTGCTGTTGTCACATTCATCTGGAACAGTTTCGCATTCGCCGTGCTCTGTGCCCCGGCTTACTCGAACAGTGCGATCGACGAAGACTCCAGTCTGTTCAACTACGCCATCGTGATCATGGGTGGTGTCACTATCCTTGCGGTTGCTGAATGGTGGCGCAAGTCAAATGATGATTGGTTTAAGCACCTCAAGATTGCCGACTCGGATACCGAGGTTAACGAGCCAATCGGGAGGGATGAGAACAAGTACCCTCCAGTGTCAGTCTGAAAGTTCTATTCAGCTCGCTGAGAGAGAAAGAAAGAAAAAAATGGCCGGTGCTTACGAGTGGTCACGATGACTACACTTCCAAGCAGCCGAAGGAGGATATAGTATGGTAATACGGCATCCATACATGGATGCACAGGGTAAGTGTTTTTTATGCAACACGCATGGCGGGTGTTCGAGATCTCGCGCTTTTGGTCCGCCGAAAGCGCAAGTCTCGTTCTGAGATATTACCGTTAAAACTTGATCTGGACAATACCAGCGAAAGGACATGCATGTTTCATCCCTCTTCTCCACTTTTGGTGTCTTGCCTCGCAGATGCAGTCTCAAGGCGGATGCTACTAACTGCCTCTTTGCAGGTGTAGATCTGCGGTTTACTGCTGGCAGGTCGATCACGCCTGTTTTCAGCCCTTTGCTAGCCTTGTGCTTGCTGCAGTCACTGCTTCGATCCTGCTCCGTCAGTGTGCTCTTGTCGATCCTGCGACACCCTGCATTCCTGCCTCGTGGCGGAATGGTGGATTAGGGGACAGCCCTGCACATATATGTATGGTGTCACCTGATCGACTGGATCTCTGGTCTGCTCGGTGCTCCAAAGGGATTCACATGTTTGCACATACATCGTGTGTAGCCTTGGGATCGAGCTGTTGCAGTACTGTGGCCTGCACGGGCATCTTGCTCTTCTACTAGACCCGCTTGATTGGCGGGTCGGTACCGGAGATTGCCAGTTATAGCAAACCGCTCGTAGACATTAAATGCGTAGACTAAATGTCCTCACTAGCCTCGTTTGTAGTTTGATATGATTGGACAGAGCTCTCTTCAATTGAGTTTTGTCAACCGGTGGCTCTGTCTTTCCTACCACGGCTGACATTGTAAAAATGGGACTACCGGGTATGTCTTTGGAGTAGATTGGTGATGTATGAAGATGCTGAAAGCAATATCAACATTTGCTGTCTAGCTCGCATAGACAACGATGTGGTCTTGTCTGACGTCAATCGTGTAGACGATCATTACCGAAAGCGTACACATTCCCCTCAGTCCAAGCGTGGGGAACAGAACAACTTCAACTTCAACTTCATATCCAACCCATTCTCAAGCAGACCTCTTTCTAGTAACCTTGCCTCTAGCTTCGAACCCAGTAATCTTCACACAATGGCCTTTGCCCGCAGACTAGCAATCCTTCCAGGTGGCCTCGGTATGAACGACAATACCGATAACGCTGCAGTGTTATATAGAAGCGTGCCGTCGCTGACAACCGCACAGGCGGCCTAGGCTCAAGCATAGGCAAAAAGCTCCACCAACAAGGCGCAAGCCTAGCAATCCTCTATGCCCCCTTCGAAGCCTCCCGCCGCGACGAACTCTTAGAATCAGGCTACGGCGCAAAAGCCGGCAACATGGATAACATCCACACCTACGCATGCGACATAACGTCCCCAGAAGAAGTCCAATCTGCTTTCGACTCTTTATTGCACCAAACGCCCTCACCAACATCACCAACAGAAAAAGAATTCCCAAGCATCCTAATAAACACTGCCGGCTACGTCTCCCTAAGCAACATGGAGCACACACCACCAGCAGAAACCCTGAAACACCTAACAACAAATATCCTCGGCCCAATGCTATGCTCGCAAGCCTTCGCACGGAGCTACTTCGCTGCGTCGCAGTCTGCACAGGCACAGTCATCAACTAGTTCACCACCGCCGCCCGGACGGATCGTTAGTATTTCCTCCCAGGCTGCGCATGCCGCGTTACACCGCCATGGTGCATATTGTGCGTCCAAGGCTGGGTTGCTTGGTTTGACGAGGAGTATGGCTTCTGAGTGGGGTGGCCGTGGGATTACGGCCAATACTGTTTCGCCGACTGTTGCTTGGACGGAGTTGGGGAAGAAGGCTTGGGGGGAGGATACGGTGAGGAGGGCCTTTTTGGAAAGTATCCCTACGGGCAAGTTTGCGTTGCCTGAGGAGGTTGCTGATGCGGTGGTTTTCCTTTGTCAGGTGAGTATTTCCTTTGAGTCCCGGGTTTTGATGGGAGTGTTCTTCTGACTCTTGCTTTATATAGGATTCTAGTGGGATGATTAATGGGGCGGATCTTCGGGTTGATGGCGGTTTTACGGTTCGATAAAACCTTAGATGTTAGGACAGAGGCTGCTACCCGAAAATCAATACTCTGCCTACTATACGTAGTATGTAGTAACAGATAACGGTATCCCATAGGCGGACGGTGCCACGACGAGAGACAGAAAGCAAAGTCCGCTCCTCGCGGTGGAACACAACTGTTTGAATTAGCTCACCATCGCATTCAAGTAACTGAAAACACTGATCGATGTCTATATCCCAAAGCTCAATCTTGCCATTGGATAAGCCAGAAGGGAGGATCCGACCTTCAGAGGAGAATGCCAAGGCAAGAGCAGGGGCATAGCCTTCGAATGTCTGAGGTAGGAAGCGCCGGATTTGGCTGTTGTCAAGCTCAAACACGGCAGCGCCAGCATCATCGAAATCAAACATGTTCTGCTTGAGGACACCGGATATTAGCTCTATGCATTTCTCCACAGGCATACCGTGCGTCTTCTCGCTGTGATATTCAAGTTCGGATCTCGATGGGGGTCATTTTCGAGTAGGAAGTCTTGAACTGAGATGATGCAACCCGATGGGAAGGTTTGCATCTTGAAACACTTTGAGAATTGGGTGCAGTTCCTGTATAGTCCAATTGATCTAGTATAAAAGAGCAAAATTAGGACCGAAGATGAAATAAGCTCAACCTGAACAAAATCCTCTTGCTGTTCAAGTCAGAATTTCATCTACTTCACCACACCGAGTCATTCCTCACATCAATATGACGGAAAAGCCTCCAAATTTCCTTTCATTCTCTCGGTCCAGTTTGACCTACCTAGTCACGGAACCCCTTCGATGCTAC
>ERZ1673737.3342-NODE-3342-length-12290-cov-8.685329_pt1 | contig 12290 bp, 9 predicted proteins | sample MGYA00580211_ERZ1673737 | MGnify/ENA primary metagenome ERZ1673737 (study PRJEB41218, sample SAMN15661789) | gut metagenome | host: Homo sapiens | place: Canada: London | collected 2015-08-20/2019-03-30 | study: EMG produced TPA metagenomics assembly of... | reverse complement strand
TGTTCAGGCCCAGAACGATCAGCAGGACAGCCAGGATGAGCTGCAGGCCGTTGGCGATGAACACAGCGCCCCAGGTGGTCTCACCGGCAGGGATGGTGACAGCAGCGGCATTGCTGATGGCCTTGACCATCGCCATGAGACGCTGCACCAGAGCGGTGAAGGTGACGCAGAGCATGATGATCAGCGGGGGGAAGAGCATCTTGTTGCTGCGGCCGGTGACCTTCAGGAAGACGCACAGGGTAGACAGGACCAGAGCGCTCAGCAGCTGGTTTGCAGAACCGAACAGGGGCCAGATGTTGGCGTAGCCGATCTTGGTCAGGATGAAGCCGAACACCAGAGTGATGAAGGTGGAGAAGTAGACGTTGCAGAGCAGCTTGCGCCAGCCCTCAGCGTGCTCCATGTCGTCCACGCTGAACAGCTCCTGGAAGCTCATGCGGCCGATACGGGCCACGGCATCCAGACTGGTCAGAGCCAGTGCGGAAACGCACATGGTCATAAAGACGGTAGCGGCATAAGCGGGGACACCGAACATCTCAAAGAAACCGGCGACGCCGCGGCTGAAGATCTGGAAGGGAGTACCGGCGGCGGGGGTGCCGTCAGCAGCGGCAGCAGCACCGGCGACGCAGAGAGCCAGAACAGCCAGCAGGCTCTCGAGGATCATGGCGCCATAGCCGACCTTCAGCATATCCTTCTCGTTCTCGACGGTCTTGGAGGAAGTGCCGGAAGAGACGAGGCTGTGGAAGCCGGAGACAGCACCGCAGGCCACGGTGACGAACAGGATGGGGAACATGGTGCCCAGCTTCTCGTTGGTGAAACCGGTGAAGACGGGCAGGTTCATGGTGGGGTGGGCAACCAGCAGACCGACCACAGCGCCGATGATCATGGCCACGAACATGAAGGTGGTCATGTGGTCACGGGGCTGCTTCAGCAGCCACATGGGCAGGACAGCGGCAAAGAAGATGTAGACGAAGGTGATGTAGCTCCATGCAGCCTTGCCCAGAATGAGGGGCAGGTTCGCACCGATGACGAAGGACAGCACGATGAAAACGATGCTGATGACGCTCTCTTTCCAGCCGGAGAAGTTGAACTTCTTCTGGATGAGGCCGAAGACGACAGCAAAGACCATGAACATGATGGAGACCATACCGGCAGCGCCGTTGGTCTGCGCAGCCTCCACCAGAGCACCGTCGGCGCCGAATGCGTTGAAGGTTCCGGCCACCATGTCAGCAAACGCTGCAATGACGATGCCGCAGAACAGCCAGCAGAACAGCAGGAACAGCTTGCGGCCGGTCTTGCCGATGTACTTTTCGATCAGCATACCCATGCTCTTGCCGTCATTCTTAACGGAAGCGTACAGAGCACCGAAGTCGGTGACGGCGCCGAAGAAGATGCCGCCCAGCAGCACCCACAGCAGGACAGGCAGCCAGCCGAAAGCAGCAGCCTGGATAGCACCGGTGACAGGGCCTGCACCGGCAATGGAGCTGAACTGATGTGCAAAGACGGTCCAGCCGTTGGTGGGGACATAGTCACGGCCATCCTCGTGGACGACTGCGGGGGTCTTGGCGGTGGGGTCGATGCCCCACTTGTTAGCCAGCCAGCGGCCGTACAGCGTATAAGCGCCGAGCAGACACACGGCTGCGATCAAAACGATGACCAGCGTATTCATTTCTTTTACCTCTTTCCTTTCTTTCACACCGGCAATGGCCGAAGCAGGACGGCTGTGCCCAAAAGCAGGGCAGGCGAAACGGCCCGGAGGGGTGAAAAAAGCCTCCGTCCTCATGAAAGATAGAGACACAAAGATGTATCCCATCTTTCTCGAAGACGAAGGCCAAACGGTGCATCTGCACCGGTCGTTCTCCGCGGTACCACTTCGTTTGCTGCTTTCGGGAGCAGCCGCTTGCGCGTACAGGCGTTCCTGCCGCCGATACGCCGCCCTGTAACGTGGGCTGAACGGCCATGCACTACTGCCGCAAGCGGGTTCGCACAGGCTGCTCGCAGGTGAGGGCTGATCGCACTGTGCTGCCGTCTTGCACCGGAATGGCGGCTCTCTGAGCGCAGGGAATGCGAAAAGTCATGTCCTGTTCATTGCATTTGCCGAATGATTGTGTATACTTTAGTCCCGATTTCATAATTTGTCAATATATTTTGGGCAAGTTAGGAGACTGTGCCATTTTTGCGGGGGAGAAACTAAGAAAATTTAGGCGATTTTTGTTCAGATGTGAGATGAATAAAACTGAATGCCTCCACAGGTGAAATCTGCTAAACTTCCGGAAAGAAAGACCGAATACTTGACTTTTATACTTTCAAGTGCTAAAGTAACAGAGTAACAAGAAGACCCCCTGCCGCACCCTGCGGCACTTTGCCCTAAAGGAGGCAGCTATGGCGGACAAGAACCCCAGAAGAAACCCCACCACCGACGCACTGTTCGACGCGATCCTGAGTCTTGAGACGAGGGAGGAGTGCTACAACTTCTTCGAAGACCTCTGCACGGTCAAGGAGATCTCCGATATGGCCCAGCGTCTGGAAGCGGCCAAGCTCCTGCTCGGCGGCAGCACCTACGACCAGATCGTAAAGGCGGTGGAGATCAGCACCGCCACCATCAGCCGCATCAACCGCTGCATCCAGTACGGCTCCGGCGGCTACCGCGACACCATCGAGAAGGTACAGAAGAGCGCAAAGCCGGAGTGACATCCGGGCGGCGAGGCACATAGGATGGACTGCGCCCTATTCCTATTATAGAAAGGAAGGTCCTTCTTATGGCTGATACCACCAACTGCACCCCCTGCGTTTCCTGCGGCTGCCCCGCGCTGCCGAGAGTTTCCTTCGACCAGGCCGTCGTTGACCTGATGGAAAGCATCGCTTTGCAGGAGTCGGCCCTGAGCCACATCCTCTGCGCCGAGACCCAGAAGATGAAAGCCGCCCTCAGCATGGAGGAGCTGGACCTGTGCAAGCTGCTGGAAGTCAACGACTCCGCCACCAACATGGTCCACGCCGTGGCGAACCTTGAGCTGGTTCTGAAAGAGAAGCTGGAATTCATCGCCAACAACCTCTACTACCCCTCGACAGGGAACGGCACCACCACCGAGAGCTGATGTCAAAATGCGACTGCCCGCCCGCAATGGGTGGGCGGTTTTTGCTTTTCGGGGCGGGGCTGCCTAAAAATATGTATAAAAGTCGGAAAAGTGTTTTGTTGGAATTGCTGAATATCGAAATCTGTGCTATACTATATAATGTTTATCCAAAGAGAAAGGGGAACCTGACCTTGCTGCACTACGATGCGATCCTGTTTGACGTGGACGGTACGCTCATCGATTCCGCCCCCGGCATTCTCAATACACTGGAAGAAGTTTTCCGCTCCATGGGCGTTGACGTCGCCCGGAGCGACCTTGGCCGCTACATCGGCCCGCCCCTCCGCAAGAGCTTCGGCGAGCATTTCTCCGACCCTGCAAAGATCGAGGAGGCCACGAAGCGCTACCGCGTGAGCTACGCCGCCAAGGGCTGCCACGAGGGCGATGTCTACCCCGGCGTGGTGGAGATGCTGGGCCGTCTCAAGGCTGCGGGCCTGACCCTCTGCACGGCCACCTGCAAGCCCACCGACGTTGTGAGGCCTATCCTCGAAGAGCAGGGCCTTGCGCCTTACTTCTCCTTCGTGGGCGGCGCGTCCATGGATGAGAGCCGCGACAACAAGACCGACGTCATCCGCCACGTCCTCGCCCAGCCCGCCATGCAGGGCAAGCGGGTGCTGATGGTGGGCGACCGCCGGGACGATATGCAGGGCGCTGTGAACTGCGGCCTGGACGCCGCCGCTGTGCTCTACGGCTACGGCGGCAGGGAAGAGGTCGCCCCCTTTGCGCCGGTCTTCATGGCCGCTGACTGCAAAGAGCTGACGGACTGGGCTCTCCGCCCGGTGGACGAGCTTTCCCATTCCTGAAACGAGAGGGACTGAATCTATGAGTCAAAAAAGACAACAACAAAACGAAACCATGACTCCCATGCAGCATCGGGCCGTTCTGGTCTGCATCCTCTGCGTGCTGGCGGTGCTGCTGACCTTCGGCATCACCACCACCCTCCTCAAAAAGGGCGGCGAGAAGCCTGCTCCCTCCGTCTCGGAGCCTGCAGAGGGGCCCGCTGCCCCCGGCGAAGACCTGTCGGGCCACTACCAGATCGACAACGCCTCCACCGCTCTGCTGACGGAGACCGCCGACGCCGGCACGGACTATCTGAACGACACCCTTTTTCTGGGCGATTCCAACACCGTCCGCCTCTATAACAACGGCCTCATCTCCCTGCAGCAGTTCTGCGCCAAAGAGGGCATCGGCACTCAGGTAGCGCTCAGCGAGGGCATCGTTACCTTTAAGAAAGATTCCAACCACTACACCATCCCTCAGGCGGTGGCCATGATGAAGCCCCGCCGTGTGGTCATGACCTTCGGCACCAACGACACCGGGATGGAAGTCCCGGACTTCATCGCCCACTACACGGCCCTCATCCAGGCCATCCAGCAGAGCTACCCCTATACCGACATCATCGTCAACACGGTGCCGCCGGTCCCGGCTGACCACTCCAACTACCCCCACATGGACCAGGCCAAGATCGACGACTTCAACATGGCCCTTCTGGATCTCTGCGAGCAGCTGGGCGTCCGCTTCCTCAACTCCGCCGAGGCCCTCAAGGGCAGCGACGGCTACGGCATCGCGGACTACTACACCAGCGGCGACATCCACCTCAAGAGCGCCGGCCTCAAGGCAGTGCTGAACTATCTCCGCACCCACGCCCTGCAGACCGAGGACCGCCGCCCCGACACCAACAACATCCCCACCCGCACCATGGAGTATGTCTCCAACCCCAGCTCCGCCGTGGCCGCTCCCAGCTCGGAGGCTGTCAGCTCCAGCGAGAGTCAGGCCGAGAGTGCCAGCAGCTCGGAGAGCTCTTCCAGCGAGAGCACCAGCGAGGGGAAAAAGTACGAGGCCCGCTACCGTGTGGACAAGAACGGCGGCGGCACCCTGAGCGTCGGCAATGACACCGGCAACAGCTCTGTGACCTACACCGTCACCGACCCCGATAAATCCATCACCGTGACCGCTGTCCCGGCGGAGGGCCACGTCTTCGTCAAGTGGAGCGACGGCCTCACCAGCAAGACCCGCACCGACACCGACTTCAAGCAGAATCTGGACGTCACGGCAGTCTTCGGCACGGCCTCCGTCCACATCACCAGCGAGGGCAAGGGCGCTGTGGGCAGCTCCTACACCTTCAAGGCTGCCTTGAGCGGCAAGTACGCCAAGACCGAGAACCTGCGCTGGTACGCCAACGGTCAGGAGGTCACGCAGGCCGCCGGCAAGTCCAGCATCACTGTGGTGGTGGACAACTCCATGGTCAACGCTTCTTATAAGATCCACGCCGTCGTCACCTACAACGACTGCAAGGTGAGCAGCAACACCCTGACCATCACCATCGGCAGTGGTGTGACCAGCGAGTCCGGCTCCACCAGCAGCTCGTCCTCGTCCCATGCCGGTTCTTCCGGCAGTACATCCTCTTCCTCTGCAAGCTCGGGCAGCTCTTCCCACAGCACCGGCAGTTCGTCGTCGGCATCGTCCAGCACGTCGTCTGGCAGCTCCAAGGCAGAGCCGGAGTCCGAAAGCAAGGCCGAGTCTAAGGCAGAGTCCAAGGCCGAGAGCGAAGCAGAGCCCAAGGCCGAAACCAAGCCGGAAGCCTCCGCCAGCAAGGAAGCCGAAAGCAAGGCAGAATGACGCCCCGCACCTTCCTCTGCGCAGCCGCATAGGCTGAGCCGAGAGGAGGCGAGCGGATGTTCCGTGAAGAAATGCAAGTCCTCGGCCTGCCCGGCGCAGAAGATGTGACCGACGGCAGCGTGGACTACTACGACATGGATTGGGAAAACGTCGAGAACGGCGTGACGGAGGAGCAGATGGCAAAGTGCATCGCAAAAGAGTGCGCCTGCACGCCACACTGCAAGTGCAGCGGGAACCTGCCGGACCAGTCCGACGAGGGCGCCTATGAAATGACGTTGGAATGATAAAAAATACGAGAAGCCAGCTCTGCCGGGCGGGGCTGGCTTCTCGCTGTTCTCAAACCGCACCGCAGCCGCGCCCGCTCAAGGCGGCAGGCGGCTCGAAACATGATAGAGAAGGGAAAGAAACATGGCAAAATATTATTGCATCCTCTTCGATGCAGACAATACGCTCCTGGACTTTGACGCCGCTGAGAACAAGGCGCTGGCTGAGACGCTGGTGGAATACGGCATCGAGCCGGACGCCGGGACGGTGCAGACCTACCGGGACATCAACTCGGAGCTCTGGCGTCAGCTGGAAAAGGGCCAGATACGCCGCGACAAGCTGATGGGGGAGCGCTTCACCCGCTTCCTCAAGGCCATCAACGCAGCCGGTGACGGCGTGGAGATGAACCGCTGCTACCTCGACCACCTGTCCTCCCACCCCGACCTGATGACCCCCAATGTGCTGGACGTCCTCGGGGAGCTTTCCGAGGTGGCGACGCTGGCCATCGTGACCAACGGCTTCGAGAAGGTGCAGAGCCGCCGGGTGGCAGAATCCGGCATCGGGGCCTACCTTGAGGACGTCTTCGTCTCCGAGAAGCTGGACAGCGAGAAGCCCAGCCGCCGCATCTTCGACTCCGCCCTCCGCGCTCTGGGCGTGGAGAACCGGGAGCACGTCCTGGTGGTGGGCGACAGCCTCACCAGCGACATTCAGGGCGGCGTGAACGCGGGCCTCGACACCTGCTGGTTCAACCCCGGCCACGCCGAGAACCCGGGCAAGGTGAACCCCACCTACGAGATCGCCTCGCTGGAAGAGCTCTACCCGCTGGTGATGGAGCCGGAAGAGCTGGCGAACCTCGGCCTCAAGCACCGCCGTCATCAGCTGTAACGGCGGGAATGTCCCCATCCACCCTACTGGAAAAGAACACGGAAGAACGATATGCTGATTCATTTGGAAAAACTCGGAAAGAGCTTTGGCGAGAAAGTCGTCCTGCACGACGTGAGCGCCAGCGTGGAAAAAGAAGACCGCATCGGCATCGTGGGCCAGAACGGCGCAGGCAAGACGACCCTGCTCAAAATTCTGACCGGCGTCTACACCGACTATGACGGCGAGTTCAGCGTGACCCACGGCGTGACGCTGGGCTATCTGGAGCAGAACGCAAAGCTCGATGTCACGCTGGATATTTATGGGGAGATGCGCTCTTCCTTCGCCCCTGTGCTGGACGCCATGGCCCAGATGCAGATCCTGGAAAAGAAGATGGCGGCCTCTCCCGACGATGCCGCCCTTCTCGAAAAGCACGACGAACTGCAGAACATCATCGACGCCGCCGACGGCTACAACATGGACGTCAACATCAAGAAAGTGCTGTCCGGCATGGGCTTTGCGCAGGATACCTGGAGCAAGAATGTGGGCGTCCTCTCCGGCGGTGAGCTGACCCGTCTCCGTCTGGCCAAGCTCCTCCTCGAGAAGCCGGACGTCCTCATTCTGGACGAGCCCACCAACCATCTGGACTTCGCCACCATGGAGTGGCTGGAAAACTACCTCAAGGGCTACTCCGGTGCCGTTCTGGTGGTCAGCCACGACCGCTATTTCCTCGACAACGTCTGTACCAAGATCTGGGAAGTCTCCTTCCAGACCATGACCACCTATAAGGGCAACTTCTCGGCCTATCTGCCCCAGAAGGAAGCCGCCGACGCCCTGCGCCAGAAGCAGCACGACGCCGACGTGGCGCTGGCCGAAAAATTACAGGACTACATCGACCGCAACCTCGTCCGCGCCTCTACCACCAAGATGGCCCAGAGCCGCCGCAAGCAGCTGGAAAAGCTGGAGATCACCGAGGCCCCTCAGGACGAGACCAACCAGCTCAAGTTCCGCTTCGAATACGACGTGGAGCCGTGGAATGAGCTGGTGCTGCTCAAGAACCTGACCATCAAGATCGGTGGCCGCACCCTGCTGGAGCCCTTCACCTATACGGTCTGCCGCGGCCAGCGGCTCATCATCGCCGGCCCCAACGGCGCAGGCAAATCCACCCTGATGCAGGTGCTGGACGGCAAGCGCCGCCCCTCCGGCGGCATGGTGCGCCTTGGCACCGGCGCACGGCCCAGCATCTTTGCCCAGCAGCAGAACCGCATCGGCGCGGGCCGCGTCATCGACGTCATCTGGAACAAGTACCCCCGGATGACCGAGCTGGAAGTCCGCAGCCATCTGGCAAAGCTGGGCTTCCGGGGCGAGACGGTCTTCAAGCCCTGCGAGGCCCTGTCCGGCGGCGAGCTGGCCCGACTGCGCTTTGCAGAGATCGTGCTGGAACGCCCGAACCTGCTGTTCCTGGACGAGCCTACCAACCATCTGGACATCTACACCCGCGAGAACCTGACCGAGGCGCTGATGGCCTACACCGGCACGCTGCTCCTCGTCACCCATGACCGCCACCTGATGAACAGTCTGGCCTGCCCCATCCTCTACCTCGAGGACGGCAAGGCGGTCATCTACCCCAGCTATGACGCCCTGATGGGCCGCGCCGCTCCCGCCCCCGTGGCCGAGAAGAGCAGCGAACCCGCCAAGGCGGGCTACGGCAAAGAGCAGCGCCGCCGCCGCGCCGAGCTGCGCGCCAAGATCAAGGCCTGCGAGGACGAGATGGAAGCCTGCGGCGCCCGCGAAGTGGAGCTGGAAAACGAGATAAACTCGCCGGAGGTCTACAACGACCCCCAGCTTTTGCGGGAAAAGAGCGACGAGCTCAGCGATCTGCGCTTCCATCAGGACGAGCTTTTCGCCGCATGGGAGGCCGCCGTCGAGGAGCAGGAGCAGTACGAGCAGACCGCCGGCGGCGAAGAATGACCGATGCAGCAAAGGGGGAGAGCCGATGGCAAATCGAAATCATGACCCGAAGAAAACACACGAGATCGCACTTTCCGGCCTGCTGTTCGCGCTGGCGATGGCGCTTTCCTTCATCGAAGGCACACTGGTCATCCCGGGCCTTGCGCCGGGCATGAAGCTGGGCCTTGCGAATATCGTGGTGATGTATGCACTGTTCTTCATGGGGGCGCGGCAGGCGCTCTATCTCGACCTGCTCAAGGCGCTGTTCGTCTTTCTCGTCTCCGGCTGGACGGCAGGCTTCCTCTCGCTCTGCGGCGGGCTGCTGTCCCTGCTGGTGATGTGGGTGCTCTACTATAAGCTCCCGTTCCGGCCCACATGGTTCATCCTGTCGGTCTGCGGCGCACTGTCCCACAACATCGGCCAGCTGCTTGGCGCGGGGCTCATCCTGTCCTCGGCCATGTCGCTGTACTATGCGCCGGTGATGTTGGTGCTGGGCCTTGTCATGGGCGCCCTCACGTCCCTGACCCTTCGGGCCGTCCTGCCCGCACTGGGCAGACTGGGCTACAACACCCGGGAAAAGCGCTGAACGGTTGCATCTGCAAACATTTTTCGCTATAATAAAATGATAGATTTGATATGACCCTACAAAAAAGCCGCCCTTATGGATGACTCGCATCCGAGGGACGGCTGGGAGGTTTTGTACTATGTCTGAAAAAGTTACGGTCAAGGTGGAGCGGAGCGTCCTCCACCTTCCGGCCATCGCCCTGCGCGGGCTGGTGGTCTTCCCCAACAATCTGCTCCACTTCGAGGTGGGCCGCGAGAAGAGCATCGCCGCCGTGGAGTGGGCCGTCAGCAACAACTCTGACGTCTTCCTCGTGGCACAGAAAGAGATGAAGGTCGAGGACCCCAAGGCCGCCGACCTCTATACTTACGGCGTCGTGGCCGAGGTCAAGCAGGTGATGCGGGTGTCGGACGACCTCGTCCGCATCCTGGTCGAAGGCAAATACCGCGCCAGACTCTCCGAGATGGAGGACGACGGCAGCTTCCTGCTGGCCACCGTCCGCCCGGCCCCGGTCAAGATGGCGAAGCCCGAGGAACTGCCGGAGGCGGATGTCCTCGTCCGCAACGTCAAAAAGAGCTTTGACGACCTGCTGGCGCTGAACCCCCACATCGGCAAGGACGTGGTGTTTGCCATCACCACCAGCACCGACGCCGCTTTCCTGTCCGAGTACATCCCGGCCAACCTCCTGTTCCGCTTCGAGGATAAGCAGGCCATTCTGGACGAAGGCACCCTGATGGGCCGTCTGCATCTGCTCATCGAGAAGATGCACCGGGAGCGCCGGATGCTCGAGATCGATAAGGAGATCGCCCAGAAGGTAGACGAGGCGATGGACAAGAACCAGCGCGACTACTACCTCCACGAGCAGCTCCACATGATCAGCGAGGAGCTGGGCGAGGACGACGATACCACCGCCGAGGCTGAGGAGTACCGCCGGAAGATCACGGCTCTCCATCTGGACGAGGACCGGGAAAAGAAGCTTCTCAAAGAGGTGGACCGCCTCTCCAAAATGCAGAGCAGCAATCAGGAAGGCACGGTCATCCGCACCTATCTGGACACCTGCCTCGACCTGCCCTGGAACACCTTCACCGAGGACGATCTGGACATCGCCAAGGCCCAGCGGGTGCTGGACCGGGACCATTACGGCCTGAAGAAGGTCAAGGACCGCATCCTCGAGGTGCTGGCCGTCCGCAAGCTGGCCCCCGACGTGAAGGGCCAGATCATCTGCCTCGTCGGCCCTCCGGGTGTCGGCAAGACCAGCATCGCCCGCTCCATCGCCGAGAGCCTGAACCGCAGGTATGTCCGCATCAGCCTCGGCGGCGTGCGGGATGAGGCCGAGATCCGCGGCCACCGCCGCACCTACATCGGCGCGATGCCCGGCAAGATCATCAACGCCATGATCTCTGCCAAGAGTTCGAACCCCCTGATGCTTCTGGACGAGATCGACAAGCTGGCAGGCGACTTCCGGGGCGACCCGGCGGCCGCTCTGCTGGAAGCCCTCGACCCCGAGCAGAACAGCACCTTCAACGACCATTTCATCGATATGCCGTTTGATTTGAGCCATGTGCTCTTCATCACCACGGCCAACGACCTCGGTGCCATCCCCGGCCCGCTGCGCGACCGCATGGACGTCATCGAGCTGCCCAGCTACACCCGCGTGGAAAAGTACAACATCGCCCGGAAGCATCTGGTCCCCAAGCAGCTGGATGCCTGCGGCCTGACCGGCAAAGTCACCTTCTCCCAGAGCGCCCTCTACGGCATCATCGACGGCTACACCCGTGAGGCTGGCGTCCGCAATCTGGAGCGCACCATCACCAGCGTCCTGCGCAAGTGCGCCCGGAAGATCGCTTCCGGCGAGGCGGAGAATGTCTCCGTCACCGGCACCAGCCTCGAAAAGCTGCTGGGACCCCGCATGGTCAAGCCCGAGTTCCTCAACCGCACCAACGCCATCGGCATCGCCAACGGTCTGGCATGGACCAGCATCGGCGGCGAGACCCTGCCCATCGAGGTGCAGGTCATCGACAACGGCAGCGGCAAGATCACCGTCACCGGTTCTCTGGGCGACGTGATGAAGGAGAGCGCCCAGCTGGCCATCACCTATGCCCGCGTCCATGCCGCAGAGTACGGCATCGACTCCGAGCGCCTCAAGAAGTGCGACCTGCACATCCATGCCCCGGAGGGCGCCGTCCCCAAAGACGGCCCCTCTGCCGGCGTTACCCTGACCACGGCCCTCATCTCCTGCCTGTCCGGCATCCCGGTGCGGGGCGATGTGGCCATGACCGGCGAGATCACCCTCCACGGCAATGTGCTGCCCATCGGCGGCCTCCGCGAGAAGAGCATGGCCGCTTACCGCGAGGGGATGAAGACCGTCCTCATCCCGAAGGACAACCTGTCCGATCTGTACGAGGTGGACGACGAGGTCAAGAAGAACATCGAGTTCCTGCCCATGTCCAACCTGTCGCAGGTCCTCGCCGCAGCCCTCCTCAAGCCCAAGACGGTGTCTGCGGGCCACCCCCGCACCAGGAAGGTAAAGCCCGCTGAGGCTGCGGCCCTGCCGCAGACGGCTGAAAAGCCGCAGCCGGGCGCGGTCTGCTGAGACGAAAGGAGCGAAGCTATGAACTATAACAAAGCGGATTTCATTGCAAGCTACGGCATTTCCAGCCAGCTGCCCGAGAGTGACCGCCCGGAGCTGAGCTTCTCCGGCCGCTCCAATGTGGGCAAATCCAGCCTCATCAATAAGCTCTGCAACCGCAAGAATCTCGCCCGCGTGTCCAGCACGCCGGGCAAGACGGCTACCATCAACTTCTACGCGGTGGATGACTGCTACTTCGTGGACCTGCCCGGCTACGGCTATGCCAAGGTGAGCAACGCCGACCGTGAGCGCTGGGACGACCTCATCAACAGCTACT
>ERZ1673737.3338-NODE-3338-length-12304-cov-3.826516_pt1 | contig 12304 bp, 12 predicted proteins | sample MGYA00580211_ERZ1673737 | MGnify/ENA primary metagenome ERZ1673737 (study PRJEB41218, sample SAMN15661789) | gut metagenome | host: Homo sapiens | place: Canada: London | collected 2015-08-20/2019-03-30 | study: EMG produced TPA metagenomics assembly of... | reverse complement strand
AGATGTTTCCCTCGGCGCCCACAGGATTCATGTTACTAGGGACGACTGTGGATATACCCGGTTAGTAGAGTTGATTTATTTGTACGTCTTTTGTACTCACATCCAGGATTGATTCCTATCACCCGCACGTAAAATCGATTATATTTCGCGGCTAGCAGCTTGACGAGATGATCGGTCGCAGCCTTGCTCGTTGCATAGCTGGTCAAATCCACATTGGTGACATTGTGCATGCTTGCACACGAGCTTGTGATGACTATCACACCTCTTCCTTCATCGCGACCTTTGGTGCCGTTGCTCAGCTGTTGGTCAGCTGCTGCTGCGAGCAGAGACAGGAAAGCGATGCTTAAATAGTAGTGGGCAGTGGTGTTCACTTTGAACGTGTTCACCCAATCAGACTCCTCAATAGACCACATTGAAGCTTGGAGCTCAGTGAGAGGTGCTGTCAGCACATTGCAAGCTGCAGGGGGATCGCGGCGAATGCCTGCGTTCGAGATGAGCATATCGACAGTCTTTTCTTTCTGTGATATCGCCTCGGCAAGCTCAGAAATTGAGTGCTTTGAGGAAAGGTCACAGGAATAGCTTGGTTTTCTACGTCAGTGGCAGTCTTAGAGGCTGAGTGAAGACAAACCCTTCTGCACGGCCGCCGGATTCTTTTCCCAGCTCATTCAGTGCGTCGACCGTCTCCGTTACTGGGTCGGTTGGAAGAGCGACCACGTAGACTCTGGCACCATTCGTCACCAGTCCCTATAGTATGTTAACCTGAGTATCAGAAAAGATCATGATGAGAACCAACCTTGCAAATCATAAGCCCTAACCCACTGCTTCCCCCTGTGACCACAGCCACCCTACCTTTCACGTTGAACAAATCAAGGACTCCCAAAGAGGCCATACTTAATACATAAAAAGATATGATCAATTCTCTTTAACTATGGCGAATCGCCGCAAACAAAATATAGCACCGTTGAAGCTCTTCAAGCGGGGAGGTGTCAACGTGACTGTCGGCCCATCCGAAAAGCTCATATTGCGGTGAAAGGCTACGCATTCAAAACGTTAAATTTGGCATAGAAGAAATACCTTTTCTTTGGGGTAAGATTTGAAGTACAAAATGAAAGATGCCAGTTTAATATTCGTGCATTAGGTACAAATTCAATTTTCCACTGAGACGCTTGTTCAAATGCTTCTTTAAATACTTTCTTAAATAGTTGTTCAAATATACTTGGAAAAGCTGGATTTCACTTCAACAAATTGTTATTCAATATTACTCCTTGTAATGCTCCTTAGTCCGAAGCTCAGCAGCATGCAGGCATTCACTAGTCATCGCGTCATCCCTAGGAATCAACTTGACCTTGAAATCCTTGGGAATAGCAACCAGGGCTGTCTTAAACTGGTTGTACTCCACGTAATCGGTATTGGGGGGATTGGTCACACTTGCCACAATCTTGTAGGAGGAGATGAGCCGAAGCAATGCGGTATAGAGCAATCGTGAGGCAATGAATTGGCCAGAGCATGCACGCGACCCAGCACCGAAACTTAGGTGAGGTAGGCCAGCGGCCTCTTTTTCCACTGGGGGATTGATGGACTGGAGCCACCTCTCTGGGTCAAACTTCCCTCCGTCAGGACCGAAGTGATCAACATCTGTGGGATTGGATGATTAGAAGATTTACAAGGGAGCTATAAGCAAAGGAATCAACTTACCGTGATTACCAGCCTGTGCATTGATCAAGATCATGGTTTTCGGAGGAATAATGGCCCCATTCCAGTTCACTTCGGTCACTGTCTTTCGGGGAAGACTCATTGAGCTGACAGTATAGTAACGACCAGCCTCTTTGATGATTGCATTTAGATAGGGAACCTTTTCCTCGTGAATCGCACCAGTCCAAGCTTCCCGGATATCAGGATAGTACTTCTTGATGTCTTCATACGCCCGATCCTGCCAGATTTGTCCCTCGGGCGTAGAAAGAGACCCAATCGCTGAAGTCATAGTTCCAGGAATCGTCTCAAAGCCACCAGAGACAAGCGAGAGGCAGATCGAGGAGACTTCGACCCCGGAAAGCTTTGTTTCTTCGTCCTTCAGAATTGCAGCAGAAATACAAGGCTTGTCGGTGCCTTTCTTGATCATTTCACGTACTTTGTCGAGAAGAAGATTCAGGTATGCATCGCGGCGCTCTCGGAGATCCTTTGATCTCGCTGTTTTTTCGTTGTTGGGAAGATACCGGAGGATTGGGATATAGTCTTGCAGATTCTCTGACGCACTTCGAAGCAGTGAGATTGCAGAGCCGACGTGTAGAATTTCACGTAGGAGATCGTCGTAAACGGCATCCATGCGAATACCGTAGCATAAGGTCAAAGTCGTGTTGAGAGCATAGCGTTGGATATAAGGTCGGATGTTGAGTTCGGTGGTACCGTTTGAACTGTCGCGATAAATGTCACGGACGATACAATAGCTCTCCAGATCAAACATCGGGTGGTAATTTCGAAGGGCAGGCCGTCCCAGCGCTGTTCCAGCCGCCTTTCTTTTCTTTCTGCATGACTCGTCCCACGGGGAAGAACCAATCGTAAATCCTTGGGTGCTGCTCACAACACCGTGAAAGGTGTAGAGCTTTGGTCTGTCGATGATCGCATTTTGATGTCCAAGCATCATTTTCTTGCAATCCTCAAACGAATTCACCACAACCGCTCGGGTGTTGCCGAGTTTGATCTGGAATACAGAGTGGCCATATTGCCGCCACCAGCCTTCACAAACGCTTGCATGATCTTCACCTAGCTTCAATAGATGGCCAAAGACGGGAACTGCTCCTGGGATCTCGGGTAATCCTTTGATATGGGGAACGTCTGTTGCCAGTGTCCACTGTCATATTCAAGGTTAGGTCCGAAGGAATTGGAAACGATGAATATGGATGTTCTCACTTTATAGACAAGGTACAGCGCCAATGGAACGAGCACTAGAGCGTAGGTTCGAGGGATAACGCCCAGAAGAGCCAAGTTATCTTCAAGTTGGAATGTGGACATACTGCTGTGTCCTGGTCAGCTTTGTGCCTAAACAAAGTGCGAGCTGAAAGTCACGGCTGGAGCCCAGCTTTAAGTATCGTTCGTACCGACACGATGAAGTTGAACACAGTTGCCGGTCTCCAGCAATCTCTTGCTTGGCAAGACTGGTTTGATAAGCCCATGTATGAATGATAGTAACCCCTCACGTTAAATGGGACATCGGACAGTCCGACACCCCCAGTTCGTACCCCATGACATCACTACAAATCTACGATAAGAGAATAATAGTAGACAAATGTCTCTGGCTTGGATTGGAAGAACGTGAATTCTCTGAGTAAATTTAGGTATTCAAATGATGTGGGCTCAGTTAATATGTTTTGTACTGGATAACTTAGAGCAATTTGTATGAGAATATGTAGTTGAGATCATCCTATGTACATGGACAGCTTCTATCCAATGCCATTTAATATTTTGACAAGTTCAAAAAGTCCGCGATCTTATCGTCCATCCATCGAGTGTCTTCTGGGTTGCATCCACTGCCTGCAAGATGACCCCAGATTGATGGGATGACAGCCAAGACTGCCTTTCCCAGAAACGAGACCTCCTTCTCGCTTGCTTCCCATTTAAAATATTGATCCGTCTGACATGGCATCACAAGTATCCTCGTTTTCAAGTCGCCGAGTGCTTGTACAAGCGAAACTTGTTGACCCCCAATGAGACTAAGATCCGATCGTTGCCACATCCCGACCATCACCAAGAGATTATCGGGGTCCCAATCCTCATAGTTCTTTCCGCCAATGTGTGATCCCCAGTCTTGGAGATCTTTGAAGCCTTGAGATTCAAAAAGACGTTGTTCAAACCATTCGGCGCTCGTCAGCCATGCAGAGTATGCGCGTCCAAATGCATGAAGACCCCGGATAGGTGGTTGTTTCAGAGACCGTAAAGACTTATCCGCATAGTCAATGGAGTTCAAAAGAGCGGCCTTGGGCCCCTCGAGGAATTGATAGTTGTGCAAGCTCGTCTTTGCAGATGAACAGATTACAACTGCGTTGCGAACCATCTCCGGGTACATGGCTGCCCAATGGTAGGTACACTGGCCTCCCATAGAAAAGCCAACCATAACATCTAAATGACATATTTTCAGATGATTGGTGATGAGCTTGTGTTGGGCTTCAACGCAGTCTCTATAATCGAGCGATGAGGGAAAGTTGGGCGTGTTGGATGGGCTAGAGGATTCGCCATTGCCGAATAATGCGACCACAATAACCCGATATTCTTTCAAAGCGCCGTTGGAAAAGTTCCAGGTGTTATTGATTCGTCCACGAAAGCATGTTGGAATCAAGGCAGTCTTCTTGCACGTCGGGTTGAACTCCCGATATGCTACTTGAGCAATCGGAAGTGTTGTTTGATCTATGAAGGTGAAATTGTTCAGTTTGAAGTACTGAATCCCCGTGCTATCATAAAGAGACATGATCGGTAGATATTTGAGAGCACGAAAAGAAGTGGCCTTGCATAGATGTTTTCTATTGGTATTTTGGCGAATAGATGAAATTTTGGTATTGTTCGTGGGGATCGATCAACTGTCGGAGATTCCGACAGATGAACTATGTTACAACTCCCATGGAATTATCTTTTCATATATACACCAACGGCTTGCTATCCACTATAACTCAAAGATGGCCGTTGCCTTGATTTCCACCGCGAAACGAGGGTCTGGAAGTTCTCGAACCCCAATGGTGGCGCGCGAGGGAGCGCTGGCACGGTCGGACCAGATCTTATTCCATTCCTCGTTCATATCCGCATATTGAGTCTTCATATCCAGAATGTAGACTGTAGCATCCACAATATTGTAGAGATTTGCCTTCCCATGTGAGGCGCCTCGGATGATGCTCTCGATTCTTCGAAGGACGGCCGCTGTTTGCTCGCGGACATTGACAGTAAAGCTGCCATCTGGATTCTCGGTGACTCCCTCAAGAACTCCCTCGGGAGTTACGGCTGCGATCCCAGAGACGTAAATTGTGTGGTGTGTAGAAGGTTGAACCACGCGCGCATGGGAATATCGCATAGGTCCGGCGACCTTTTGGGGGTCAAGGAGGAATGATCGGCCGTTGGGAGACATAATTTTCAGTATAGATATGAGATTGAAGTGATAAATCACGATCCGCTTGCTCAGCCAGATCAATTTAGTGAGGATCCCTATCTTTATATTTTGTAATGGCTCCTTCACAGGTAAAGCGGAACCTCCGATGAGATATAGATCGCGGTCGCACCGAAATAACCGGGGAAACTCTCTCCTTTACCCCAAGTAGTAGATGGTTAAGATGGAGAGGATGATCGGAGTCCGGTCATACCTTATATGTCGTACTTCAACTGTTCCATTTAGGCCTGAAGACCAACATCACATCATAGGCAGTTGTACACATCGGGTGTTTATGCTTAATTTCCAGCACATTCCTCACTTCCCTAGGAATCCAGTTTACTCGGTAATAGAACAACTAGCCCGTAAGAAGGCAAATGGTACAAGCGTAGCCTTATCTTGACTTGAACCTTTCGGATTGGGCAAAGCGTCTCTCCTATCTCCCCCCGCACTACACGCATAATCCGCCATGAGTTGACTTGGGGGCTTTGATCCTCCTCGCAGTCATGACTGATTGTGCGAGGGCTGAGAGCTCCTGCAAAAGATGCCATCGCCGAAAGAAACGTTGCGACAAAGTACTACCGGCGTGTAAGGCATGTCAGCACGCCAAGGTGGAGTGTAGTTTTCTAGAGGATGAGACCCAAGTCGCCTCATACCCTGTCGCGTAAGCATTAATGTTGACTAGTATTGCGATCTGAAGAGAACTAACGTTCTTTAGCTACGTACGGAGCTTAGAGCTCCGGGTCAAAGAATTAGAGCAACAGCTCACCTCTTCCTTGACTCCCAAGAATTCCAAAAATGATCCGCTGTCATGTCCCTGGGACCAAGAAGCTGACATCCATCTGGATGATGAATTTTTGATCCCGGAGAATCCAATAGCCTCTCCGCCTCGACAATGCCCTGATGGAAATGGTGTCCCCGGTCCCGATGCCGTGCCGATATCCCCCCATAACCTGACTCGTTCGCGGCCCAAAACCGAAGATTTGGCCGAAGAACTAAGGCTCCTTTCTTTGGAGGCTGCAGCGGAGAGATATCTGGGCTCGTCATCTGGTCTCTCTTTTGCTAAACTTACTCAAGCCGTTCTCCGCCGTCTATCCCCAGACCAGGATGCATTCGTCTTTGACGGAGATACTAACGGCAATCACCATAACGCCTCTATATCAGCCGAATCACCGACTTTCAACCCCACGGTCTTTGACATTGATACCTCTATGCTATCACCATTGCCTTTGAACTCAATATTTGGGAATCTCGCCGAGGATCATCACGACTCGATGGATCTGGCATTACTGGAACCGTCCCATATCAGGTACATATTGGAGTTCTATTTCGCTCACTCACACACTCTTTACCCGATTATCCGCCAAAATGAATTCACATCTGTGCTGTGGAGGGTGTATGGCGACCCGTTGGATCCCTTGGCTCAATCGCCGTTATGGCAATTCAGGATCTGGATGGTCTTAGCGATCGGATCAACGACATATTGTTCAGTATCCTTGATGGATGAATCCGAATCAGTCCAGTTCTTCAACAAAGCGATGACATACTTTGAAGCCGCAATGGGATGTGGGGATCTGGTGAGTTCGCTACCAACACTTTCCGGATAATGATTCTAATTGTCTCATGCGATCAGGGCGGTTTGGAAGTTTTGATGCTTCAAGTTTCTTACTCTTTTTTCAATAAGATTGGACCAAGTATGTAATGCCTAAACCTACCTCAGCGGAATATCCATCTAACATCGGCTAGATACCTGGTTCCTGGTAGGGGTTGCAGCTCGTATGGCAACCGGCATGGGGCTTCATACCGCAGAGATCTACCATTCTCTAGCTGTGGATGTCTCTGAACAGCAAAAGCGACTCTTCTTCTCTCTTTACATGATGGATCGGTATGTTTAATTCGGTGGCGTCTCGAAACCTAAAGCTAATCTATTCCAAGTGTGGTTTCTTTGGCTTTGGGTCGACCCTTTGCTATACAAGATGATGACATTACTGTTGTGGTATCTCTAATCTCAGTATGCTTTTTCTGGTTCTTGGTCTAATTATTCTCTAGCCTTTTGCAAGCGCAAATGACGAAAACATCCAGTCAGATGGTATCACTTCATCGTCAACATTGGAGCCATCGACCATGGCAGTCCCTCTCCATATCCTTGCGCTTCGCAGAATTGCAAGTGATATTGGAAGTCAAGTACATTCAGCAAGATATAGCGAGCGACAAAGCCCAGAGGAGAGAACGGAAACTGTTCAAAGACTCCACAAAAGACTTATAGAATGGCGTCGCAATATGCCATTCCCTCTGCCAGACCTACAATCCAAAGTGCCTCATCTCTGCACCAGCTGGTTTGATTTGAACTACTACACACATGTCATCATGTTGTACCGACCATCTCCCTTGTGTCCAACACTGGACGTTCAAAATCTGAAGATTCTGGCCGAGGCATCTGGTATGGCCATTCGCCAAGCGATCAATTTGCATAGACAGCACCGGATAGCATATAATTGGCTCAACTTGGTCACTGTGTTCAACTCTGCGCTGTCCCTTATGTATACGGCCACTGCACAGCGCGAGCAGCTCTCTTTGGTTTGGGATAATTCTAAGGCAGCAGATGATTTGGAATTAGCACTGGAGTTGCTAGAGGCTTTTGGTAAGAAATTTCCGTCCGCAAAGAAGATCCAAAATATGGTCCAGGCGGTTTCGGACAACCTGAAGGTGTACAATATGACAGCCGTATTTTGATGGAAAATTGAATTGATATACGAAACTTAATGTTTCTTGGTGATCAAGGTCCTGAGATAGGAATTGGATGGGTCATACCTGGTTTTTAAACATGAAAATGACCGTGTTTGGCAGACTATCTCATAGCACGTCGGATCGTCCGACATCACACATCATTAAGAATATGAAAGGAGTATATTACTCAGTTGCCTAGCTAAACTGCTTATTATAGATATATGGAAAGATCCTCGTGCGGTGTGCCAGGGAGAATAATGGGCCTGATGTATTTGCCATTGTCAAGCTTTGCTCCTAAACTTCTTTGTCTAGTGGTGACCAAACTGTTCTGTTGTGAATAGGATCAGAGGAGAAGAATCTTTTGACGAGGAAAATACTTTCTGAAAGCGCTTCTGGGTAGACCAGCCATATTCAACACTTTGAGCAAGCACAACGGTCAGTAATCGTCAACTATAGAAGCTTGGATGTTGGTACTGGTGGGAATTCTCTCCCCAATGGGGTCGTAATGTCCAATCTCAAGGTCCTCTCGACCATGAATCATATTCTGTGGGATCTAACCCTTTTTGAATTGAATTAGGCAACTGTAGAGGATAATGGAAGAACTGTACAGTAAAAGGCTGTTGAGCCTGTGGAAGAGTGGGGAGGTGGAGCTCAGTGGGGAGCGGTGAACGACTGGCGATTGCAGAAAAGGGGAGACACTGACAACTCTTCACTTCACTGATGGACTCGTTCAATTCATCCTTTGAGGATAAGCAGCCCTTTCCATTGCTGGCCGATGGTACTGGATCCCCCGATGACCCCCAAGAAAGCTATGACGAGAGCGTAATCTCCCCCGGTTATGAGGAGATCGAGGTGGAAGACGATGCAGACTTCCAGTCTCATTACTCATTAGAACACCAATCGTTCTCGGATTCTGATTCAGATGAATCTTCTGAAAACATTGGTCGACATCATCCATTCCGCCAATCCTCCAGCTCTCTTCATGGCCCGAATGCATTTGCACCGCCATTCTACAACCGTCCGCCGACCCCTCTACCACCTTCTCCGTCACTCACATCTCTTCTCCGCCCACCCTTCTCGACTACTACGTCGCGCCCAACCACCCCTGACAGCTCAGATGTAGAGACACCGAACGATACCGAGGCGGCTGTCGCCAAGTCAGCTCGTCGCGCAACGACCGTGCCACGCGCCAGTCCCAAAGTACCCACCTATGAGTACTACGGCTTCGTGTTATACTTGGCTTCTTCGTTAGCTTTCCGTAAGTCTCATAGATATCATATCTCGCAGTTCCGCGGTGGTGCGTATGCTAACGGCCCAATCCAGTATTCTATCTCCTCTGGTCTTATCTTCCCTCCCCATTCCTTCACCAACTCGGCATCTACTATTACCCCAACCGTTGGTGGTCGCTGGCGATCCCAGCATGGCTGGTGATGCTCTTGATTTATATTTACGTTGCGCTCGCCGCATACAACACTGGCTACCTCACATTGCCTATGAACAGCATCGAGAATATTGTTGATGAGGTTGCGAATGTATCTGTCATTGATGGAAAGGCGCGGCGGCGGCCTGGCGGTGCATCCAAAATGAAACCAGGTGCTACCTCTTATCAGATCATGGGCCCCCAAAATCGCAAAGTCAATTGGCGCGAAATCTGGAGTGAAGGAACAGACGCAGTCATGGATGTGCCGGTAGGGGGCGTATGTGAGGTTTTATATGGCCAGGATCGTGAGGATGACTTCGATTACCCGGTGGCAGACTCATAGATTGGAATAATCAAATTATCTCAGTTCAACTTGATCTGTTTACATGTATCGATGCTTTTACGTCTATACCAATGACGTCGTGTTGATCGGGGGATTCACGTGATGCGGCAGATCGGGGGTCTGGCCTTCCGCCTTGAATCTTTATCTTCTTGATCACTCCAGACAAGGACCAGCAGGGCACTTCTCGAGATCAACCTTGAAATGTCAGAACGACCTTCGACTCCACCTCCACAGCCTGAGGGCTCTGGGGCAGGAGTACTTCCCCGCGGTCCGATCACTCCAGAACAGAAGCGCAGGATGGTGAGTTCTTTTGCGAAAGGATGAATATGACCTACGGTCAGCCCATACTAACGCAGTTGCTGGTAGGAAATTAACCGTATGAAGGCAAAAGCTCTCCGAGAACAGCGCGAAGCCGAACTGGCCCAAGCTGCTCCTCGTGCCTCGCAATCCGCTCAAGGAGCCAAGCGCTCGTTCGCTACTATGACGGCATCCAATCAACCTGCGAACGTGCGCGATACTCGCGCAAACACTTCGTCAGATCGCCCGGATTCGATCAGGCCAGCCCGCAATTTCACAAGCTATGTCGACTATGATTTTAGCAAAATGACCGATACGAAGGGTGGATTCTTGACCCAGGAAGATGACCCATTTAACAAGCAACTTCATGTTAAAGATGATAAGGAGGAACAAAAACCTGCAAATATGACACAAAAGGAATGGGAACGCCACCAAATACTTCAAACCCTAAGGCGGAACCGTGAAGGGCCTTTCGAGCCCGGTCTAAGCGTGCTGGATGATAAAAGCAAGCAAAAGAAATGCCGCGAATGCGGTAGTATTGAGATTGACTGGAAATGGGAAGAAGAACTAAAGTGTTGCATCTGCCATTCCTGCAAAGAGAAACACCCTGAGAAATACAGTTTGTTGACCAAGACCGAAGCCAAAGAAGATTATCTTCTCACAGATCGTGAGTTCTTATACCGATTGTGTTTAACATGAGCGATTACTGACCAGCTTCTATAGCTGAACTCCGAGATGAAGAGCTACTTCCCCGTCTGGAGCGTCCTAACCCACACAAGTCTACATGGAACAGCATGATGCTATATCTACGATACCAAGTGGAGGAGTATGCATTTTCAGAGAAGAAATGGGGCTCGACAGAGGCACTAGACGCCGAGTTCGAACGGCGGGAAAATGACAAGAAGCGACGGCGGGAGGCTAAATTCAAAACCAAACTGCAGGACCTCAAAAAGCGCACGCGCGTGGAGGCATACCGACGCAATCGGCAAGGCGCTGCTGGAGGAGAATTCGGCGACGATCTCGGCTCCGGGAGGAAACATGTTCATCAATGGGGTCGGTCGGTTGACAATCCAGAGACCGGGATCGGTGTCAAAACGTGCGTAGACTGTGGGATGGAGGTGGAAGAACTCGAGTTCTAAAAGCGAGGTGTACCATAGCATTATTCATGAGGCCACGAGCAATGTAAATTTCGAATTTATCATGATCTGCGGATCTGTTATCTAGTCAAGTCTCGTCTCCTAGTATAAGTTACATCCTCCGTGCAGATGTATCCGGCATTATTTACTTGACCATGCAGATATAATACTCCTAATGTTTGGGGCAAAAGGGTTGTTGTACAAACAAAGAACTTTGTTGAATGTACATCCCGTCAAGATATACAGATGGCGCAAGTTAGTATTGAACCAGGTGATTGACCCAACGAGGCAATTTGAGAACATTGACATTGATATTGAGACCTGAAAGCCACCTCGAAATCTCATACAGTAACTTAGAGCAAACAGTCGTCACATAGGTAGCCTGCATACAGACAGGATCGTAAAAATGGTGCCTGATATCTCAGGCACCAATAGTGATATCAAGCTCACCTTATATTATTTATTTATTTCTACTTGATCTCCTTCAGTAACTTTGCACAACAAATTCCACTTACTCTTTCTTGAGAACCTCAAAACGTGGTCAGCTCGTCTTCTCGACTCTCTCATATTTCCCCATTCAGCAGGCGGTCAGCTCACCCCAGCCAAACCAGCCAAACCACCTTGACCATAACAAAAGAAGGCACGTTCATCTTCAACTCGATTGCTTCACCTCCCTCGTCTCCTTTGGATCTTCTTCCTTAGGACCTCACTACCCATAGGCTGACTCGGCGTGGAACGCGGTTCCTTGCTGTTGTCGCCCATTCGGGGACTCTTGACTCGCTTACCGCGGATACGATTTACGGGGATCAGGAGAACCGAAGCTCACACCTCATCTTGACGGCCGACCGATTCACCCACTGTTAGGTGGCCTGCTTCGCCTTCGGCATCTCCTACATCACCTTGAACTCCCCGGGCCTGGACTTGTCCTGAAACCGTTCATGTCTTGGCAATCCTCATCAGCTATGGCTGGGGTCGGAGGAATGCCCGGTGCGATGGGTGACTCGAATGGGGGTCCACAGGGGACTGAATACACATTGCAAGGTTAGTTAGGATTGATATACTTTCTGGATTGCCATTGACCCATGTCTGTACCTAGGTGTTATGCGCTTCCTGCAGACGGAATGGCACCGACACGAGCGCGACCGCAACGCCTGGGAGATTGAACGTGCGGAGATGAAGTCTCGCATTGGCAGACTGGAGGGAGACCTACGAACGAGCAAGCGCCTACACGAGTCTCTTGGCAAGCATGTTCGGCT
>ERZ1673737.3333-NODE-3333-length-12318-cov-10.488869_pt1 | contig 12318 bp, 9 predicted proteins | sample MGYA00580211_ERZ1673737 | MGnify/ENA primary metagenome ERZ1673737 (study PRJEB41218, sample SAMN15661789) | gut metagenome | host: Homo sapiens | place: Canada: London | collected 2015-08-20/2019-03-30 | study: EMG produced TPA metagenomics assembly of... | reverse complement strand
CCTGACCAAAGTACTGGACGGTTTGAGGCTGGTGAGAATACTTCTTGGCATTGAGTAAGAGGGAGCCCGATCCCATGGTGGCATCGTAGATGGTAAAGCCCTGCTCATCTTCACGACCTAAGAAGGCAATCTGGGTCATAAGCTTGGCTACAGGCTGAGGCGTATAGAACTCTCCAGCTTTCTTACCCGAGTCGGTCGCGAACTGACCAATCAAGTACTCATAAGCATCCCCAAGCATATCACCTGCATGACCTGCTACATCCAGCACTGCTAGCTCTTTCATAACGGCAGCCACTAGCTGGTTTTGCTTTTGTGGAGTCGCCCCTAGCTTCTTGGAGTAGAGATCAATGTCCTCAAAGAGGTTTTCATAGAGGTCATCACTTTGCTCAATGTCTCGGAAACCTTGAGCTAGATCCTCCAGTTGGAAGGTCCCTTCATTGACCCGGTCTACCAAGGCCGTAAAGGTCAAGTCGGGCTTGATGACATAGTTGAGCTCATCGGTGATGACGGAGATCAAGTCCTCTTGAGATTCGGGATCCTCATAGTAGGATCGGTAAAGCGCCAAGGCTTCATCCAGACTCTCTGTCTCTTCCTCCATGGTCTCTGCCACGAAGAAGAGCAACTTATCTGAAAGGTACTTGTAAAAGATCATCCCCAAAAGGTAAGATTTATAGTCATTGGCATCCATCTTAGAGCGGAGCACATCCGCAGAGTTCCACAGGGCTTGATAGAGCGACTGGGAGGTTTGTGTTGTTTCCATAGTAATTCTTTCTGATTTCTTTTAGACCTTTTCTTGTTCCAGTGGGACGACGGCGAGGGTCTTGCCCAGACTGGCTAAGACTTTCAAGACCGTGTCCAATTGAGGACTGGTCTTTCCTGTCTCCATCCGAGCGATGACCGGTTGACTGACCCCACTGAGTTCTTCTAGTTTCTTTTGGCTAATGCCCTTTTCATGCCGAGCCTCGATCAGCTCTGTCATAATCGCGACCCGCAGATCACTTTCCAGGATTTCTTCCTTGGTGAAGAGCTCTGCTCTCACATCTTTCCAATTGCTACCGATGGCACTATTCTTCATCTCTTAACCCTCTTTCCTTCAAATCTTGCAACTCCCGCTTGGCTTTCTCGATCTCTCGTCTAGGTGTCTTTTGCGTCTTTTTGACAAAATGATGCAGTAAGACAAAGCTCCCATCCAGCCAAGCCACGAATAAAATCCGATCCCGCAAGGGTCTCAACTCCCAAATCTCCGCATCCAGATGCTTGATGTAGGGTTGGCCAGCACGTGTTCCATGCTGGCTCAAAAGCTCAATGTAGTCGTTAAGCTTGTTGAGTTTGATCCGGCTGTCCTTGTTATCGTGACGAGCTAGCTCCCTCATGTAGTCCAAGACCGGTTGATTCCCCTGTTTGTCCTTATAAAAATAAATAGCGTGCACAAAGCAACCTCTTTTCGAATTTATTATAACTCTAAAGTTATTAAAAGTAAATACTTTTAAGTTATTAAACACTTAAGAGCACCCTTTGAAAAAAATAAAAGGGGCTCACTTATACTATTTGAAAAATACTGTGCTTATGGTTGCTGATAAGGGGAATTTTTGAAGGTTAGATAAACATATCTTGTAAGGGTTTCTTTAGTGTATATATCTAGAACTTAATATAAAAATCAAGTGTTTTTATTATTAACTAGAGTTACAAATTCACTAAAATATTTTGTTCTTAATAATATAGATAGTTTAGAATCCAGGGCTATACGACTTAAAGCCTTTTCTTTAAACTTTGGAGTTATTTGCGTGTTTCCTCTATAATCAATTATTTCTTTTTTTAAGTTACAAATCTTTAATATCCTTGAAAAATCAGATGAAGCTAAACTTTCTTCAACAATAGAATTAATTTTATTAAACGTTGAATCTACATCAAATTTAGATGATAAGCTATCTAAAAATACATGAGCATCGTGTTCATTTGGTTCACTTATTTCAATTAAATGACTTTCCATGAATTCATCAAGTCTCTTTTTCAATGCTATACTTATTATTTTATCTTTCTTTGCTTTACAAGATTCAATAATACTTTGTTGAAAATTATCAAATTTTCGTTGTTTTTCTTTGTCGTCATCAAAAGGTAAGCAAGACTTCACTACTGCTTCATCAACTAGTATCATCTCTACTTCATTAAATGGAAGAACAAAAATCCCCTGTTCTTTGTACGCTTGAATACTATTTTCGTCCATCCAATCATTATCTATAATTCCGTATGCTGTATTACCATGTAAAAGTTGTAAATTATTATAAGCTTTTGTGTATTGAATAACTTGTTTATGCCCTTGAACTGGTTTGACAAAACAAAATTCACTGAATAATTTGGAATATATTTGATAGTCCAGACTATTTTTAGTTCCTTCGCAAAATAAAATTGGCTTTTTTGCACCAGATACTTCATTTAATAATGGTAATGGTATTTCTTGTGATTCTTCCAACACCTGATAATCCAAATCATAAGGTGCTTCAAAATTCTTACACCATATATAGGTTGCATTTGTTCTAGATTGAACAAAGTCCATGTTATGTGAAGCAAAAATAAATTGACAATCAGGTCGCTCTGATATGAGCAAATCCCATAATTCATTATAGACAGCAGCATTAAGGAATGTTTCTGGTTCGTCAACGATAATATAACTATTTTCTGGAGCTAGAAGGACATTACCAATATAAAATAATACACAGCGTTCTCCATCACTAAGACCATTTATACTATATTTAGAACTATTTTTTTCAACTTTAACAACTCTATCATCAGGTTCAAGTTCAAATATTATTTCTGGGAAAATTTGATTCCATATTTGTTCCACTCTATCCAATAAAGTTATAGGTAAATTTTTTTCTTTTCTTGATCTACGAGTAACTATGTCTGTGTAGTCTTTTACCAACAATGTTATTAATTTAGTAAACGTATTTGAAAAATCATTTTCAATCTTTGTTGGATACAAATCAATTGTTTCATATTTAAGATCAACTTCTTTTAAATCTTGAATATATCTTTCTCTAGTAATTCCATTACGATCATGGATATTTGAAACAAAATATAATAATTTCTGTGCTGGCAAAACATACATTTCATTACTATTAATCTTACTATTGTTCTTTCTTAATTCATTAATAAGACTTGATTTCCCTGCCCCGTTTGCCCCAATGATAACTGCGGTAGAATCTATTTTAGCAATGAAAGAGAAAAGTTTAATTACTTTGAAATTATATATAATTTGAGGAAATAAAGAATCATACGATTTAATATCACCACCATAACAATTGTAGATACTTTCTAACAAATTATCACGTAATGTTTTATACCTTACCGTTACATCATTAGACAAAACTTCTTCATCTAGCTCTTTATTTATAAAAGAAATAAGTTCAAATAGATAATCATCTACTCGATTATATAAATCTTTTTCATAATCATATATTTGACTTAAATTATCTCGAAACCTTTTCTTTTCAGATTCTAACTTTTCAATCAAATCTATTTTAGAACTATACATAATCCCTCCTTAGACAAACATATCCTGCAAGAGTTTCTTTTTCAGTGTTTCTAACTGAGAAATTTTATCCTTGTGTGATTGAATAAATCTATCAAGATTTATAAAATAATCTGAAATAGCTATTTGTTCCTCTAATTTAGGGAAAATAACATTTCCTAATAAGGCATTTTCGTCAGAAACTTTCATATCATTCTTAGCACCTTTATTAACCAATGGTTTTAAATATGAATTTAGTCTCAAGTCATTTTCAAAATATCTCTCCACAAATCCTGGAAATAGGTTTTCGTTAGGTAAATAAACAGCATACAAAGTCGAAACTATCCCTGGAATTCCATAATTAGTTTTTATGATTCCGTACGGATTAGCCTTTAAAGGACTTTTTGTATATACAATATTTCCTGTTTCAACAATTGAATACATTTCTACAGATACACCTGCAAAAGATCGTCCTTGAAATTGTATTTGATTTACAATTCCAACCTCCCCAGATACAGACAAAACATCTTCTTTACCAAATTGTTTTTTAGTATTTTTCTTCTTTGAAACAGTCAAATATTTATTAAGTTTATTTATCTCCCACTCGCCTTCAAATCCATCCAAACGAATCTCAGGAACAGTCTGTCCAGCTTTGGGGAACATCTTGGAAAGCATGGTTGCCTTGAGGGATTGGTAGTTGGCAAGATTGTCCTTGTAGCTAGCCAGAAGGTCATCAAGGGTGCGGAAAAGAGAGCCTATGGCGGATTGTTCGTCAATCTCAGGAAGACATATTTTCTTCGATAGCAAGTCTTCTTTGGTAATTCCTTTAATTGAAGTTCCTTGTAATTGTGTACTCTCTTTCTGGAGCATTCTATAGATACTATAGACTATGAATAGAATATCTCCATCAAAATCTGAAAGAGACAAAAAATCTTGACTTGTTGCATAATCTTGATCTATGATAGCTAATTTACCAACACCAACTCTGGTAACAATAGCAATAGAATTTTTAGGAATTAATTTCGCTGACGAATTTTGTAATCCTTCCTCTGAAATAAATTTTTGCGGAATAACACCAAATAGTATATCCTTTTGGATATCAGATGACTGAATCCACGGTATAGAGCCACCCCAAAAAGTTGGCTCTTTTGTACTCGGAGTCCCTCCAGTTTTGAACTGACTAGCTAAATCACTAATCTTTACAAAAAGCCAATTCTTATCATATTTTTCAAATCTATATATAGGTGATTCAATTTTCATTTATTACTCTTTTCAATACGAGAGTGAATTCGGTACCCTAGCGCACTCTCAATTTTCTTTTTCCTATTTTTTAATTGTAACAACATCAAATTGTTTGTGTTTGGACTAATTTTATCAAAAATATGTTGAGCACGCTTAGCGTAGCTTATAAAATTACTCGGATAGTATTTGGATTTTCCAAAATCTGTATACAAAGAATAAATCTTATGTCGGTTAGGCAGCTTTGTTAAATTTTTATTTTTTTGAATACTTTTCGATTTATAAATTAATTTTCTCGCTTCTCGATAAAATTTATAAATGCTTTTTTCACGTAATCTAACATTAATACCATCAAATGTAAAACCTAAATAATCAACATGACTTTCTTTACCTAGGCTATTATATATTACATCATCTTTTATTTGATATGTTTTATTCTTTTCAGCTTGGAGACAAATCCTGTTAATTTCTGCTAAACTCTCCAATTTTGAATTCATTTTCTTTACATAATCAATGCCATATTCATCCTTTAGCATATTCTCATTAAGTACTAAAACAAAATCGTCAGAATATCTTTGATAAAAACCATTAAAATCTCTTGCTAAAGCAGACAAATCCTTATCAAAATCAATCGCATATATATTAGCCAACACACCACTCAAAGAATTGCCTTGTGGTATTCCATAAGAATTAGTGTTTATGTAGCATTTATGTTTTTTCTGATATTTCCTAAAATCTTTTATACTATTAAAATAGCTATAATGCTTCTTTTGAACTAACGGGCTATTTGATGATTCTAGACTTTCCTTATCAATATAAGCAAATTTTGTTATAGATTTAAAAACATTATACCAATCATCAGATAATTTTTGAACATTGAGTACTCGAATTAATCTTTCTTTCAACAATCTATGATCGAGAGTATCAAAGAAATGTTTAAAATCTCCAACAATAATTAGTGCATTATTTTGACTTTCAATAAAAGATATAGCTTCCGCAGCAAAATTAATACTACTTTGATGCTTTTTATTGGTACGATAAGCAACTGAATATTTATTAAGCTTTGTACTTCTCATCCATTCATTATATTTAATGTTTAATAAGTCTGAATAATACTTATAAATATAACTATCTAGGTGTCCAGAATACATTAAAGTACGAACTTTACGTTTTATAGGTCGAACACTTGATATTTTTAATTGTTTTCCTACATACTTCTCAGTTATTCTTTCATAACGCAAAAAAGGAAGAAAGCTATGATGAGCAATCTTTTTGGAATTTAAAACATATAATTTCACTTTATCAAAACTAATACGCTTATCAAGGTGCTTGTATTGCTTACAAATGTATAATTTAAAATTTATCTCGTTCATAATAATAAAAAAGGAGCAATATTAGTAATAGGTCGGTAATCCTATATATAACCAATATTGCACACATATTAAAATAAATTACCGATTTTTAAATTCGTCGTAATCTCAATAAGAATATTAATTAAAAGTTGTTTGAACATATCAAACATCTCCTTTCTTATTAATGAGTATTTGACTCTTTTCATAAGAGTAGAGATTGTCGTCACTAATTCTAGCTTGACAATCTCGACTCTGATACGCTGGCCGAAGGACAGTCGTGTCAAAATTCGTATTATTATCCTACATAACAACACGCCTGTAATGAAGATTACAGGTGAGAACGTCCAGAAATTATGGAGCGAAATCAAGTTCTGTACGATTGAGACAACGAAATTCATATTCCCACGCGGCTAAACCCGTGGACTATATTATAATAACATTTTATAAAATTTCGTCAAGTTGTTGTTTAACTTCATTAATTGTATCTAAAAAAAAGAGAAGATCATCCTTCTCCTCTTCGCACTATTCAACTTTATATTATCCTTTTGTCAAAAATTCAACTAATTCAACATCTAATAGGGATTTATTATCACTAAATTTTTCTACATGATTTAAATACTCAAGGAACAGCTCTGGTGTCCTTTGTGTCTCATCAAGTATAAAATTCTTGTCCTTATTATTTCCATATTGGGTATTAATTTCCCTATCTCTAAGTTGTTTTTGAGTCAAAGGTTTACCCGAAGAATCCTGATTTCTTGGATCTTGTTGCATTCCTTTAAATATATATGATACATATCTCTCAGGTGTTACTTCATATCTTTTATTTACGATATTTTTTGGAATTAAAATTAATAATGGATTACTTTTTTTCACATCTGGGTCAAGTAAATATCTACTCTTAAACTTCGACCATTCATGTTTCTTAATATCCCAATAATCAAATTCCATTGTATCTTCACTTATTCTAAAATTATGTTTCTTTGCTTGCTTTAATGAAAACTCAATTAGTTCCTTTTTCAGTAAACTAACTATTAAGTCAGTCATTCTATCTTTAGAAAATTTAAAAGTAAACATTGGCATAGCCACAGATGTTAGTAAGTTTTCTTGAACATGTTGTTGTGAACCATATACATATCCAAAAAATTGATTTAGCATTCTCATTGATACACCTGTCCCACTAGATTTATTTTGAGAATATCCTAGATGAACTGCATTACATTCTTTTGAATGATTAAATAAATTTAAAGCATCATATTTCTTGTTATTTTGGTAAAGCCTATATACTGTTCTAATAAAATCATCAACAATCGTTTTAAAATTGTCTGGTAATAACAACGGATCTACAAATAACATAACATCTTCATTTGTATCAACATCTAAAAAGTCTAATCCAATTTGTATGTGTTCTCTATTTAAATACTTTGATAATCGTATACCGATCACCCGCTTTCAATAAAATTTGTAGAATGTAGATTAGAATTTTTCACTTAGATTTACAATCTATCAAATAAATGATACACTAGATTTGGAGTTTTTGAATAGTGCTTTCCTGAACTAGCGAAAAATCCTAATCCTATCAAGTCGTCAGCGCCAACTGACGTCTTTTTTCTACATTTAAAATTATAGCACACAAAAATTAAAAATCAATATCTTGTGGTATTTTTTGAAAATAAATCCAACAAACACAATATATAGTTATTTATTGCCTTTTTAAGTCCATATTCCTGTCATTATCTATATGTAGTGTATTTAATTTCTTAATGTAAAACCTAAAATCTCCCCTAGAACAATCATTCTTGGGGAGATTTTGGATTTTATATAGATACTTTCTTTATCTCCTACCTCCCCACTCTCAGTGGTTCAATCACCTCTTCGATCAGTTGGGTATAGGCTTCTTTGATTTGTTTTTTGTAGCTGAGTGGGTTGAGGGCGTCTGCTACTTCTGCCTTGTAGTCTTTGTAGCGTTGGCTCTTGGTCAGCTGGCTTTCACCGGCTTGTTTTTTTGCACCCTTGCGGTAGTGTTGGATATAGTAGCGGAGTTCGTCGGCTCCGATATACCAGCGTTTGGCAAAGCTTACGATATGGCTTTCGATGACAGATTCGATCATCTGGTCCAAAACTCCGGTGATAGATTGTCCTCGGTAGCGTTCGGGCTCTTCTTGAACTTGGGTCCAGAGATTTTGGATGATCTCAGCGAGGCTTGGATTGGTCCGGTTCAGGCTCTCGATATAGCTATCCACAGTTGCTATATCCTTGTCACTCAAGGTTTGCTCGTCATTCTCCTCCTGCTGGATCATGCTCTGGATCAGCATCAGGATATAGGCATAGTTGATCTCATCGACTTGGACAGACTCTAGCTCATAGTGGATATCCAGCTCATCCTGGCTGTCCACTTCTGGATCCCTGCTCTTGATCTCCGCCAGGATATTTTGATAGAGGCCCAGATAAGCTTCAAGCTGACTATCGCTGAGGCCTGTCTCCCGATAGATCTCCTCCTTATCATACTCTGAGTAGACGCGGATCGAGGCTTGGTACTTGTCAAAGACCTGATAGGCTTTAGCGACCTTACGGAGCTGGGCTGTTGGGGCCTGCTCGAGTGCGATTCCTTCTTCTTCGAAGTCTGTGACTTGGCCTTTAAACTCTGCCCAGGATTTTAAGAAGTTGCGCTTCTCTTCTTCCCAGCTTGGTGCCAGAACCTCATTTTCTCCCCCATTGGAGTAGAGCTTGAGGGCATTGTCGACGGCTTCCTTAAAGGCTTGAGGACGCTGGAAGGTGATGATATGGCCGAAGTGCTTCTTGTCATCAAAGATCCGATTAGTCCGGCTAAAGGCCTGGATCAAGTCCTGTGGGCGCATTGGCTTGCGATCGATGAAGAGTGTAGAAAGACAAGGTGCATCAAAGCCCGTCAAGAGACGGTCAACCACGATGACCAAATCCAACTGTTCATTTCGGTAGAGGTACTTGTCCTGCTTTCTAGCCAGGCGATTATTGACATCACTATTAAATCCTCGCAGGTCCGCTAGGCTAAAATGCGTCCCAAACTCTTGGTTGTAGTCCTCCATGACCTGCTTCATGTGGTCTTGGTAGCCGATAGATTCTTCCTCATTTTCAGACACCGAGTAGGTGATGGTAAACTTTGGAAAATCTGGCAAATAGCTCTTGACACGCTCGGAGACCTTGACGCGCTCCTTGCCAGCGAGGATACTCTTGAGCAGATTATAATAAGCCTGTGCTCGTGGGATGGACTTGACTGTCAAGATCGCCTCATAGCTCTTTCCGACCCCTTTAGGGATATTGAGCTGTTGCTGGCTCTTATTGAGGATGGCATCTAGGACTTCTAGCATGTGCTCCTTGTCCTCATAGGCCTGGTCAGGGATATCTTCTTCTAGGAGATCTGAGATGATGGTATTGCGGTAGTCGACCTTAAAGCCTAGAACCGCTCCATCATGGATGGCTTCCTTGACCGTGTATTCATGTAGGCGGTCGCCATACTGTTGGTGGGTGGTCTGAGCCAGATCTCCCACTTGTTTGCGTTTGTTTTCCTTAAAGATAGGGGTTCCTGTAAAGCCATACCAGAGAGAGTTCTTGAAGTAGGACTTGATCTCTTTTTGTGTCTGAGGGGTGACCGCCCGGTGGCACTCATCCACGACAAAGGCCACGCGGAGGTCCTTGATCTTCCCAGCATCCCGCTGGTACTTCCCTTCTTCGAACTTACGCATCATGGTCGTGATTTTCTGAATGGTCGTGACGACCACGCGCTTGTCATTGCCCCCTAGGCGCTTAACTAGCTCATGGGTATTGTCCGTCTCGTCGATGTCGATGACATCATTGGCCGCATAAGAGAGAAAGGACGAAGTCGTCTGCTGGTCCAGGTCTCTGCGGTCGACGACAAAGATGGTCTTTTGAATGGCTGGAATCTGCAAGAGATTGCGTGCTACCTTGTAAGAAGTCAGGGTCTTGCCTGATCCGGTCGTATGCCAGATATAGCCCGACTCTTGACGGCGAGAGGCTTCCTGCACAGCCTCGATGGCATGGATCTGGTAGGGACGCAGGAGGATGAGGGCTTTCTTGCTATCGTCGATGACTGAGTACTGCATGACCATCTGGTGGGCCCTGGGGATGGAGAGGACCTCATGAGCAAAGCTGTTGAGATCGATCATGGGCTGGTTATCCTTGTCCACCCACTTGGTTAGGAATTGCTTATTTAGCTTGCTTTCACGGGCTGCAGCGATGTAGCGAGTGTCGACTTTATTGGTCACGACAAACATCTGCAAGCTGGAGTAAATGCCCCGGAACTTGCCTTCACGGTCGTACTTTTTGATCTGATGAAAGGCATCTAGAAAGGCCACTCGGGGACTCTTGAGTTCGATATGGATGAGGGGTAGGCCATTGATCAAAAGGGTCGTATCTAGCCGTCGATCCTGGTCTAGTGGATAGGCCTTGTCGCGTTCGACTTGGTTGACCACTTCATAGCTCGACTTCCCAGCTGCGATATTGTCCCGCCAGATGACCGCCAGACGGATGGTTCCTAGACTGGCATCTTCTCGCTGGACTTCTACTTTGGCGATCCCATTTTCACCCGCTAGCCACTTGGCCGCTTCATAGTAGCTGACAAAGTTAAGCTGGTTCTTGATCTGGCGCTTTTCCCGGTCGGTCAAGGGGTGGTCTGCCAGCAAGGCGACATTATTTTGCGCGAGCTTGTCAAAGAAATTTTCCCATAACTGGTCTTCATTCTTGAGATCCTCGCGATAAGTCCACTGACTTTCTCCTGATGTCAACTGCTGGATCAACTGTCTTTCAATCTCAAGTTCTGGAGTTGCTACTGCCTTCATCCGTCTATCCTTTTCCTGTACATAATCTCCTATTATTATAGCATTTTTGGGAAAGAAATTAATGCTTTCAAAGCATTTTCTTGGTTTTTCGCGCAAAAAACGAACCTGATCTGGTCCGTTTTTCTTAGTCTAATTGAATCCCTTTTTCTGCTAGGTTCTCCAGGCATTCTTGCAGGTAAGTATCCTGGTGCTCGGGATAGATAGGTGTGCTCAAAGTTTCCTCTTCCAGCTCTTGATAAGCTGGACAGGTCTTGCCTCGGTAGGTCGACTCCCACCACTCTGGGCTGACCTTGTAGCCACGAGCGGTCATCTCCTCCATGATCAGGCGGTGATAGGCATAGAGGCGATAGGGCGAGTAGTCAAAGACATAGTTGACAGTCGCGTGCTTTTTACCCCAGCCATTGCCTCTCAGGGCACAGCACTCCCGGTGTTGGCCTAGGAGCTGAGGACGAGGGAGTTTGGGAATCAAGTCTTGGTGCCAGAGTCTCATTTATTGACCTCCTAGTAGCGTCGAGTCTTGTAAGTAGCGATTCGGGTAGCGCTCAAGCAGGATCTGAATCCCCTTGATCAGATCCTCTTGCTGGGCTTGGCCATGCTGGTACTTCTCAAGTAGCAACATAAAGTCCGCCTTTTCCTCAGGAGTCGCCTGCTTTTTGAAATAGCCCCAGATATGCTGGAAGGCATTGGAGACCTGGCCACGATTTTCCGGCAAGGCCAGCGCTTGCTGGATCAGGTCCTCAACGTGACTGACCTCCACCTGGTCTTGCTTGAGGTATTCCCGGATCTCCTTGTAAATGTTGCTGGAATGACTCAGCACCAGGTATTTATTTCTCGCCCATAGGACTTGGCAGTGATGTTTTTGATCCACTCGTGTCTCCTTTTGATCTTCTCTATGAATAGTCCTTCCATTATACCATGGAAATGATTCATTCCATCAAAAAGAGGCCGGGACAAAAGTCCTGGCCTATCAACTGTCTTTGGATTGTCGAGCAAGACGCAGTGGTTGAGTGGGCTCTACTACGCTGATTTCATCAGCTTTTACAGCCCTACTCAACTGTGCGGAGGTGGGACGACGAAATCGAATTCTAACGAATGACCGATTTCTGTCCCACACTCTCTTTCATTGATTACAAGGCTGTGATCGCTGTGATCAAACCAAAGATGATCCCTGGTGCATTGGCTGCAGCAAGTGGGATATCGCGTTCTTTTTTAAAGAGGCCGTAGTAGACCCAAAGGCTACAGTTGATGGCTGCGACAAGCGGTTGAATAAAGTTTCCTTTGTGACCAGCGAGGTTGTCCATGATTTGTGGAAAGTAAGACACATACATCATGACAGACATAAAGGTCGCAACCCAACCAAGGATTTTCATTTGTTTTTCATTCATTT
>ERZ1673737.3332-NODE-3332-length-12320-cov-3.983938_pt1 | contig 12320 bp, 15 predicted proteins | sample MGYA00580211_ERZ1673737 | MGnify/ENA primary metagenome ERZ1673737 (study PRJEB41218, sample SAMN15661789) | gut metagenome | host: Homo sapiens | place: Canada: London | collected 2015-08-20/2019-03-30 | study: EMG produced TPA metagenomics assembly of... | reverse complement strand
CGAAACTTGTCCTTGCCATGTCTAGGACCCAACCATGGACTCCACACCCGCACGAGCGAGAAATATCTCAACACTGATAACGGTGTACCAAGCACGGTGCGTTTGATAGTTGAGCTTCCTTCGTGGCTCGGAGCTATATCACCTGATAAACTCCAAAGTTTTGAACCAGGAGCCTCACTCCTCTGCGATTGAATTTGTAGTTGGTCTGAGAACTTATTGATATATTTGGCCATCTCCTCTCGTGGACTTTGAGCGGACGGATCTCTAGCCACAAACCGACGAAACTCAGAGTGCCGTGAGCAGTAAACAATCTCGCCATCACTGACTGGATGCTTCTGGTTGGCCCACTGCCACTCGGCGTCTGGACTAGTACGGAAACGTACTGTAAATTTGGCATGGCCTCCTTCAGCGGGCAGGGAGATCTTGTCGGAAAATACATTGCGATGATAGTTGTACTTGTGATCATTTCCATTTAATTGATTTACCTGCTCAGGGTTGGATTTCTGCAGCGGTAGAGCTGTCCATCCGAGACCGGTGATGTTATGCCAGATCTGCGCATCCCATGGCTGTGCGGGGAATGAGCTGCTGGATTCGATTGTCACCGTGAAACGCAACTACTGACAATATCAGCATGCTTTACCTTTTAACAGAAATAACACCTGTTGCGCGTGATCCATCGAAGAGAATAATTATTGAAGAGTACTCACCGCATCATCATCCTCGGATCTTCGGATGTTGGTGAGTTGCCCCAGTGGTGGGTAAGATGTTACTCGCGCGAAGATCGCCAGTTGATCTGGGCGAACAACTGTTCCTGGTGATGTTTGTGTGTTTTGGCCTGGTTCCCGTATGGGAAGAGCTGATGAGCTCTTTCTGACATTCACCGACATTGGAGAGGGGTAGGATCCGGCGCCTGTTAGGCTCGACGATAAACGCAAAAATGCGAGTGCGATGAAGGTGTAGAAGTATAATGAGCTAATGTAGTTTGAGGCAGATTCCTATGTGTGAATGCAAAGCTTGGAAGTATGTTGACGGGGAGTTGGAGAGCGGCGGGGAAGCTCCGGGGGTATTAGGCGCCCCGTGCCTTTTCAAGCATTGGGGCGACGACCGCGATAGCTAACCAGCCACAATGTTTTCTGTCCATATAAGCTACAAATGGGTGAATGTTGAAATCACACAATCCACCAACATCAGCTACGTAGGTGCTCAAACCAAACGGCCCTGGATAATCCGAGCCACGTTGATTACGCGTGACGTGGTCTATATAAATGTTGTGTAGCCCACAATAAAAGCTATAATTATTGTTTAATCCAAGTATTCGTAAAGATTTCAATTTGCTACATTTTTCCTCGATGTATTTGCGTAAGACTTTTTAGGTGATCTTGATCGTCAACTTGCCGAAGTGCTTTTGAGCCCACTATGACGCGTTTTATCAGTATGTGAGCAGTTGCCATAAGATAAGACCAACTCACCATGTACTCATAAGCTTCCCGAGCCTGATGCAGACTGAAGATCTTGTCATCCACTACGGGGTGGATATCATTGGCCTCAATAGCCCGGACCATGTCCCTCATCTGGGCCTTGCTACCAACATAGACACCGCGAACAGTGCAAATGTGAGTCAACGTTTCCAGCACAGTCGGCTGGGTCTTAGGATCAACGCCTCCGATGAAACCAATAACACTGATAACACCCTCGAACTTCACACACTTGAAGCTCTGCCGAAGAGTGCCGCTTCCGCCCACTTCGATAATGTGGTCCACGCCAGCTCCTTCGGGAGTCAGCTTGCGGACAGCGTCACCCCAGTTGTGGTCAGCCTTATAGTTTATGACGTGGTCAGCACCAAGCTGCTTGAGCTTGTCGGCCTTTTCGGATGAAGAAGTGGTGGCAATGACAGTTGCACCAGCAGCTTTAGCGAACTATAACATAAAGTGTTAGCCGAGAAATGTCTCATTCGGGGTTATTTTCTCTCCACTTACCTGCAAACCGAATATGCTAACACCGCCAGTTCCTTGCACAAGAACGACCTGGCCCGACTTCACGGGCTTCAACCCATAAAGAGCGTTCCAGCTGGTGAGGGCCGCGCAAGTAAGAGTGCTGGCCTCGAGGGCCGTCAGGTTCCTTGGTGCCTTAACCAGCCCCTGCTCGTTATACACGGCATATTCCCGTAGGGTACCGTCGATTGCGCCACCTAGTCCGGTCGTGGCGGCGTGCGTGTCGATTTCACCATATTGATGGCCTTGGTTGAAAAGAGTTGCCACTTGGTCACCCTTTCTGAACTCGACAACCTTAGATCCCACTTCCACGACTTCGCCAGCACCATCCGAGCCGGGGACAACAGGGAGATTGATAGGAAACGGGTATTGGCCCTGTCAAAAGTGAGTGATCTATTCCTCAAGCTGATCCTTATACATGAATATGAAAGTGTAATTTCAGTTTCATACCTTCGGGATAATAAGGTCACGGTAGTTCAGTGACGCAGCCTGGAGCTTCACCAAGACTTCGTTTTCACCGACTTCCGGGACGTCCGCATCCTTATAGATAAGGCCATCGAGGTCGTGTTCCTTGTCTTGAACGACCCATTGCTTCATAGTGGCAGGAGGCATTGTTGGATGTATAGTTTCTATGAGCACGAATGCTTCAAGATGAATTCAAGGTAGCGGGGTTGAGGAGCATCTGAGAGTTTATATCATTTGAGGACCCTGACGTACTGACGTATGTATGTATGCATGCAACTTTCGGGTTCCACATCTGCGCACTATTATGACGGCAAGATTATTAAGACTCAAAACAAACTTGTTGATGCTATGTACATGTGTTTGGGGGCAGTCCACCTAACTGGAGACGACAATTTCCGTTGAAACTCAGATTTTGGCATCATTTTGACACTTGATACTGAACTGTAAGACAGGGATATCATATACATGACGCTGCTGCTCTAAATTATGCTTAGTTAGCATAATTTAGTCACATGACCGGGCAACTGTACATGATTGGCCGGCGACAATACGTACAGCGAGGGTCTTGACGCAGTGTATGTGATATCCAATCTTAATACGCGTTCAGCTATAGTACAGTACCGAAAAGCGCGTGCGTGGAGATAACCCACTCGCAAAACGCCTCATTCGCACATCGCTCGCCCGAACTTTTCTTTGAACATCAGAATTACTTCGGACTCTTGGATAATCTTGTTAGGACTACTTTTCGCGTTATATGAGATTGAAGCCCTCGTCTGTGGTGTTCAGAAATCCAAGTTCATTCTATGGAGTACACCCGGTGGCAATCTATAAGGCTGATTTTCATAGTCTACTGTATGTCCAACACCACGCTGATCCTGTTTGTTTTAAGCGAAAATTCTCCTGATATTTTGGATGTCTTTGGATTTCTTCAAGTCCCTGATCATCCTGTGCTTGCGCCTTACAAGTAAACTTACTACATTCACAACTCTGAGAAAGAAGTGCCTTATGATTTTATGATATTCTGTACTTCATGTTGAATATATTGGGGATAGCCAAGCATTCAAGCAGTGCCTCAACCCATTTTCTCAAAGGCTCATTAGGATAGGTGCCAATCCCTGTCCAGTATTGGATGATCGACAAGCCACTCAAGTGTGATCCTTGTTAAACAAAGAACCCGTGGACCCTGAGAAGACTATGCTAGGGTAGTCTCAAGACCATCGGAGCTGAGCTGTGTTGAACAAAGGAATTTTCCAGTGATGGTTTATTACCAGTCACGTATTAAATTACTGGTTGCCTTGAAGGCTTGCGGGGGCGGCTTTTATGGAGGACTGTTTGTTTGCTATAATGCAAGTTTCCTCTTTTCTCTCCCACTTGGAAACTTATCTGCCCTATTTTTGCCTCAATCCATTGCTGCGGGTTGTCTTGTTTTGTTCCTTTAATATGGTTGATTAGCTGCAATCTTGTTACAGACATCTACACTTGGATTATATCTCAATCTGCGGCTTCGCCGATGCGTTCATTTTTCTGGCTTTCCCACGCGATGAGGCCCAAGAATATGAAAATTTCAGCATCTTTATTAATCTCCACCCGCCACAAGCTTCTTATCACTTTGATAGCCGGCATCTGGTTCCTCTTCTATCATCTTCCAAATCCTCCTGCTACCCAGAACAATACTCGCACAGACCGACCACACCCAAAGAATGAAGCAGAAGAAAAACCACAGTTCCTATATCGTTCTCCCTTCCGACAGAATCCAGATCACGAATACGAGAAACATCTATCAAATGCTCTGCAAAAGATCGAACAAATTGTCTTGGCGCAGAATCATGGGAACAACAGAGCAGAAGACAGAATCTGGCAAATAGCAAAAGATGAAGCGCACAGAGGATCTGACTCTGTCCTATTTGAAGAAGAGAATGGCGAGTGGGGTTACACAGTGGGTTTGATACTGACCGACGAAAACAACGAAACCAACTAAACTCCAGCGCGAAGTTAGTGACAGACGAGAAAGCTATAGAGTTCATGAGCCATGAGCTATCTCCGATTCCCGAGATTGCGACAGTATACAACTCATATCCGTATAATGTGCTTAGAGCCGACCTGCTTAGATACCTTCTACTCTGGTATCATGGAGGCTTCTATGCAGATATCGATGTTTTCCCTGCTCGGTCCATCAAATCTTGTCCAGCATTACAACCCTTCTTCCCAATCTTACCCGAAACACCCACAAACACAGACCCCGATGTCTCGCTTGTGATTGGGGTCGAAGTTGATGAACCCTACGCTTCCCAGAAATTCATGCGAGACTGGCACTGGACAAGGAGTTATGGATTTATCCAATATACCTTGTACGCACCTCGAAGATTCAGCCCGCTTCTTCGACAGACCATTGTGCGAGTTCTGGCATATACCAAGCAGTACAATGATCGTCACAGCTGGCTCTTCCGCAGCCCTAAATATGACGAAAAGACTATTTTGGCTGTTACAGGTCCTGATGTATTTACCGACGCTATTCTTGATACTCTTTCGTCGTCTTTGTTTTCCACACATCCGCTCGTTCAAGGATCGATGGATGCAGATCGGGGTATAGGGGATCTCATCTCTCCTAAGACAGGACAGGCAGAGGAGCGAGTGACATGGGCTCCATTTCATAGACTTCGGAATCTGCTTTGTATTCAGGCAGGTGAGGCAGATTCAAGGACATCCATGGGGGGCGTTTGCGTGCTTCCAATTAGCGTATGGGGAAATGGACAGAGGCACAGTCAGGCGGGAGGATTTGATGACCCCAATGCATGTATAAACCATCGGTTTGGAAGGACTTGGAAGAAAGGTTGGTGGGAGTACATCTTTGGATAAAAATTAGATTGTTCAAATTGCTGATTTTATATGAATCTCACTATCGATGTAACGACCAACTGGTCAGTATTTCACTCATACGGCCAATACCCTATCATGAACACGGCAGTATCTCTGAATTAAGGAGTTACAAAACTCGAACTTCAAAAGATTTAGGCAGCAATATGCGATGTGATCCCAAGGTCTATCCTATGGTGTCCGTCTATGTATGTTTACGGGCTCTTCGTATTTGTACAATTTGATTGAAAGGACATCACAAAATACCGAAAACGACAGTCGTGAGCTCAAATCATCCCCAGTGCCCAGTCATAGAGCAAATGGTAGCACTGACATCCCTCAGCCTGGGGGTTCTGGCATCGCGCCTCATTAACAGAACAGCTTCCACAAAAGCCGCAAGTGTCAGGGGCATAGCAATTTCCTTCTCCTACAACACAGCTTCCATGATGGCCAACGCACTTGGTGCATGCATTGGTGTCTCGGCCTTCAAGACCTCGAGCCTACAGAGGAAAAGGAATATGTTAGTATGGTCAACCCTCACAATTGGAATCGCTCATCAATTCACCTGGGACAAGCTTTGCTGTTGAGTGTCAGTTTACCATTCAGTATCAGTCAGACATTAATGAGAGAGTGATTTACCGGTTCCCCATAGATAACATCTTCACCAAATTTGTAGGTCTCGAGTTCGACGCCATTGGCAGCGAAGATGCCGTTTCCTGCGGCTGAAGCGCTTGCAACGAAGAGGGCACAGACTGCCACGCCTGGTATGGTGAACCTCATATTGTTGATGTTCTCGTAGGTCTCGTGTATGCAATAAAATAGCTTGGAGGGTGTACTCGACTTGCAGCACTGGTATTGATGGTCCATGAGGAGCTCTTATATCTGAATCCCGTGCCCTCTGAACATGTTTGTCTTCTTTCATCAGCAATTGGCAAGGCAGCTATGCATATTCTATGCAATAATTTACAGTAGCTCGGTTTTTGCACTGCAATTAGCCCCACGGCGGCTCGGCACGCTACTAGGGTATGGGACTTCCAGTCAGTCCGTTCGGTGAACTCAACGAACCTCATATTAGATGCAGGTTGCGGGGTATCTCGAGAGGTCCAGCACACAAGCCGAGTCTGAATGTTCTTATTGGTCTTGGTCGAGGTTGCATTAGCAAATTTCTCTCATGTTTGACTGCAGCAGCATGAATCCTTCGAGATGCCTGTCTGAATCACAATGTACCTAGCCGGATCTAGCTTGCAGTGCGCCATTTATTTTCTTGTTAAATATTAAGCCATGAGTTACTTGGCGGCTTTGGCTTGTTTGGAGATATTTACTATCCAGTGACTAAGGAATTGATTATCCATCCCGTGTGCTATATCAAGGCCCTCCGACCTTCTGGATAAACTTCGAGAAACAAAATTACAGCATGAGCGGCTGCTCTAATATTATGACTCGAAAATGCAAGCAAACATAAGAAAGATTGTCGAGCTTGCCGTAGTTTCCGGAGTTATATGTTTGGTGTGGTTCGTATTGGGATCGGACGCCAGAACCGTCATCTCTTTTGACAAAAAGAAAAGAAAATAAGGAAGATACGGGCTCCGGAGCCAATGGTCACCCTTTGTTTACAGGAAGGTAACAAAATTACTCAACAAGAACTACACACTGCAGGCTGGGCCCTGGCTGACCCGGTACATACCCAAATCAAACGGGAGCTGCATGGGTGGGTTTCAGTGTTGCGGCTCTTAAATGCAAACTTTAGCCAACCCAAGCCAAATGATGATGATTACGTGAAATTATTTGACGATCTGTATTAAGCCTAGCATCTCTCGCCGATGAACCACGAAATCATTGAGCTCTTCGCACCGCATAGACATGAACAGTTGCCCGGGGCGGCCCGGAACTCTATAGTAAGGCTAACGCAGGATCATCCTCTGTGTTCAGTCGCTCAGCTTGGCCAGGGGTAACCAATGGGGCCACGTTTTTTGCTGTCCTCTCATATCAGAGCATTATGGACGTGGCTGATGTGGTGTTGCACAGTATTTCAATACCGACCAATTCGCTCTACATGTTTCGCCCTGGGTAGTCTTCCAATTCATTCAAAAGCACCACGCCCTCGGTTAAAACGAATTTTCGGTCGAGTTACCCCAACCTTGAATCTTGGCGGGCTCCTGTTCATTGCACAAGTGGGTTGCCTGACTGGCTGGTTATAGCAGAGGGATCAAATCTACTATAGAAAGATAGTGGACACAACAGATCTTACATCAATAGTTACTATATAAATCCCTCTACCATAAGGTAAGATATACATATAAGGAGATGTTGTGGGTCAAAACATCAGCCAGATTGCAGATCTACGTTGGTATGTCTCGGGTTTCTAGGTCACAGACAAAATCTATACCAACTATATATCAACAACAAATATATCTAGTGATTAACAGATTCTCTAGTTCTATCATCCCGCTAGAATGATAGATTTGTCTACTTTTACCTGCTTTGCTCTACGCCTCGTCTTCCTATCTCTCTATTTATACGTTTGGTCTATGGCGGATCATGGCCCCAACGACAGTATATTCATAGATTCACGACCAGCCAATAGAGCCTACCCTTCAAAATGTGTATCAGTTAGTAATGATGTAAGCTTCTTTACTTCTGTTCAAAGGCATTTGAGTTGTGTCCCTAAAAAAGTGGCGCATTTAAACATCTGGCCAAGCGCCCCACTCTATAGAGCCGATCCACAATTGTGCAATCGAGAGATAATATCGCGAATTCAATTCGACATCCACTGGGTTCATCGCTAATATGATAATTGCCGATGGCGCGAGCTCATCAGATCGCGTATCGAAATGATCTCCGTTGGAGGGGAAAAGTAAATGCGAAATATAAATAGTCGTGAGTCCTTCCTCGGCTCATAACTACTCTCTGAGTAACTAGGACTTTTGTTTCTTACCAATATCTACATATTATGTCTCTTGGACGAACTTTCAAGCTCAATTCGGGCTATGACATCCCCGCCGTCGGTCTCGGCACTTGGGTGTGCATCCCCCTCCAAATACGTGAAATGAAATCGCTAACCCATCCACAATAGCTCTCCAAGCCTCATGAAGTTGAGCAGGCGGTTGAAGCTGCTCTTCGCCAAGGATACCGTCACATTGATGCAGCTGCGTGTTATCAGAATGAGAACGAAGTAGGAAATGGCTGGAAGAAGTCAGGTGTACCTCGTGAGGAGATCTTCGTGAGTAATATTTCCTCAACAGATGCGACGAGGAATGAGACTAACAAATATTTGCTGCTATTTAGATTACTAGCAAGCTCTGGAACACACATCATCACCCCGATAACGTGGAGGAGGGTCTCAACAAGACATTGAAGGACCTGCAGACCGACTACCTGGATCTGTATCTGGTATTACTCCAATACTTTCAATTCAATGAGAACTCTAACACGTGTGACAGATTCATTGGCCAACTGCTTTTGCTTATACCAACGAAACTCTCACGCCGACGGACCCGGTGACGAAGCGATTCCGCTTAGCCGATGTTCCGGTCTCCGACACTTGGGCCGCACTAGAGAAGCTCGTCAAGGCGGGCAAGATCCGAAGCATTGGAATCAGTAACTTCACAATCAAGGCGACTGAAGATCTGCTAAAGACTGCAGAGATTCCTCCAGCTGCCAATCAGATTGAGGCTCATCCATATCTTCTTCAACCGGAACTTTTTTCCTACTTGAAAGAAAAGGTATTCGATATTCCGAAGCAACGCGTTCGCCGAATATATTCTAACAATACTCTCAAGAACATCCTTCCGGTTGCCTATAGCCCGCTCGGCAACAACATCTTTGATCTTCCACGGTACGAACTTTTGACGAAAGCGCCTTCTTTTCCGAATCTGTTACTAACATGAAATTAATAGAGTTGTCAATGACCCTGTGGTTGAGGATATCGCCAAAAAACTGAATAAAGACCCTGCACAAGTTCTCATCTCATGGGCTATCCAGCGCGGTTCTGCGGTTTTGCCAAAGAGTGTGACGCCCTCGCGCATTGAGAGCAACTTCCAAGGTATAATCCGGTCTCCCTTTGTGCTCTTTGGAAGGTTTAACAAATTATATAGATTTCATCATCCCCGACGAGGAGTTTGCCGCACTTAACAAGCTGGACAAGAACGCCCGGTACAATTATCCGTTCCGTTGGGGAGTCGATGTCTTCGGGGAATTGGGTGCTGCTGAAGCTGAGCGACGTGCTGAGGAGCATGCTGCGAAACAGAGAGCTGCTTAAGTGGCTATGGCCCAAGTGGGTGTGGCAGTTAATGAGAACGGAATGGATAACGTTATTATATATACTTCTCACCATGGTCAGGGCAAAATTTCATGGAACACATTTTTTCAGAACCAACAGGTCTCTGACATAGTAGGTGACATTATAGAACCACTTTAAATGGGAATGCCAAAATAAAAGAAATATAGGTGTGTTGTGTGCGCACTCTGCATCTTCAAGCCTCGACGCGGCTCCAACCACTTTTCTTCCGCCGGGAGTATGGACTCAACGCATTTCCCCCACACCTAATTCCTCAACCCTGAACACTTATCCTACTGTGATAATCACACGCACCGTGATGCTCTCATCCATCAAAGAAGGCCGAGTCACGAAAAACAGAACCAAAAAGTCCAAACCTCCCACTCGACGCGTCCCCAAAAGTCAGTAAATGCCTCTGCATCACACCCCATCTACATGATAAGCCCCCAAAGGCCCCATGATACACAGAAATCACCACATTCCAAATGTTGACGCGTGTTAACCGACCCACAGTGCCCCCGCTAGTCGAGCGGACGAACGCATTAAGCATTGGAGAATTCATCACCAAATACATGCCTCCTGCCACAGCAGGTGATCAAACTCCAGAGAATGCACCAAGTCAAGCTCCTCCAAGCTCAGGCCAGACAGAGCAGATTATATCAACTGAAACGCCATTGGACGTGTACTCCGCGGCAAGCATCTCCCCCGACGACCTAGAAGCCTGTCTAGACCTCATCGAGCAGACATCAGGCGAAGCCTACCGCGCCTCCAGCGGTGGCTGGTCCCGCCGTAAAAAGCGCAAGGAGATGAAACTTCCCGATATGAAGTATTTGATTCTGCGGGGTGATTCAAATGACGAGGGGAAATTAGAGGAAGCTACCGATACACCCAAAGAGCGCGCGGAAACGGGACCGGTTCCTACGCCTCAGAACCAAAACGTGCTTGGTTTCTTATCGTTCATGGTTACTTACGAAGATGGCAAGGAAGTGGTCTACTGCTACGAGATCCACCTTTCGCCGAGGGCCCGGGGGCGGGGCGTCGGGTCTGTTCTTATGAAGCGCATGGAGGAGATCGGCCGGGCTGTCGGCTTGGAGAAGGCTATGTTGACTGTTTTCAAGTCGAATGTGCTGGCTTGTCGGTTTTATGAGAGGCTTGGGTATGAGATTGATGAGTACTCGCCCCGACCGCGGAGGTTGCGGAATGGGACTGTTAAGGATGTTGATTATATGATTCTGTCTAAGCGGTTGAGGGTATGAGGACGGGGTATTTTGTTGGAGGGTTTGATGCTAAGCTGATCGTTGATGGAATTGGATGTGAGAAATATGCTGAATTCTAATGTACATTGTGTTACACCTGTCGTACTTCTGTGCCTTGTTGTCCTGGGTTGTCTTGTTCCCACTCGTCTCTGAGGGCGGCGAAGATGGTGTCTGCGACTAGGATGGAGAGACCCAAACTCCAGACTAGAGTGATGGCGTAGAAGAAGTTGGCGTTTCCGGACCCTGCGTAGATCCATAGATGGTAGAAAGCGGGACCGAGAAGGGTGGAGTATAGGATTGCCGAGACTGCGAAGAAGGTATATCGCATTACTGAGAAACATTAGCCAAGGAAACCCGGGAATGGTACAGCACAACTAAGAAACTCACATGGGAAAAGATGACGGTACAACGGCAGCAACGCGAAGAACAGAGATGCATCCGAGATGCTGGGGTATGGCTTGAAGATCGCAAAGACGCCAAGAAGGGAGGTGATGACGAACAAGGGCTGCCGTCGGAAACGCGCTGTGAGACCTCCAACATAGCTGGCCAAGTGAAGCCAGAAGACTCCGAGGAAGAACTCTCGGAATGAATCAAACATTTCAATGAAGAAGTACCACCATAGACCGACATTGGGAGTCAAGTCCGGAACCAAAAGATGGAACCCATAAGTTGCCGATATAAACTCCCAGAAGTTACCGGTGATCATGACCGAAAGTCCGAGCAAGCCTGCAACACTGGCGATAAGTAGACCGGCGTGCTGCAGGATGAACGTTGCGATCTTAGGTGCTTGCGGGCCCTGCGCGCGTTGGTCATAGCAGACCAAAACCAGCGGAATGAACAAAAGAGCAGGATACAGAGATAGGTAGGAAGCGAATCCTAGGGCTAGCATAGCATTAATACTATTGCCGGAGACCGCATTTGAAACTGCGAAGAGGATTCCGGAGGCGGTAAATACGCTGGTCGATCGTGCCAAACATGTCGCAATTGTGAAAGGGTTGAACAAAAACCTGTTACTTAGATTAGCACATGTGTTTATGAGTAGCCGAAAAGCAGAAAACCATACCATGCTGCGACAGATACTCCGTTCCATCGGAAATGCTTCCGAATTGCCGAATGGAATCTCGAATTGATCGATTGGCCTGACTCAGAGATGGTGACCAATGCCTGGGCATTCACAAGGTCGACTATAATGTAGAAAATTGCCGTAGGTAAGGGCCAGGTCTTTGCATCTGGAAATAGGGCGAACAGAGGTAACAGGAGCGGTGCCTAGATCGGACCGAACTGTTAATTGCGCGAACGTAGTTTGAGTGTTAGATCCACAAACCTGGTGAAAAGTACCCCCATCATACGGTGACACATTGCCCTTATACAGAAACAAGCCTTCTTGCACTGATTGGAATTAGTTTCAAATGCGCAATAACTGGTTATTGGGGTCACGTACATCGTTTGAAGCTATTGACAGGGGTCGAGACCTCGACC
>ERZ1673737.3330-NODE-3330-length-12322-cov-53.678732_pt1 | contig 12322 bp, 8 predicted proteins | sample MGYA00580211_ERZ1673737 | MGnify/ENA primary metagenome ERZ1673737 (study PRJEB41218, sample SAMN15661789) | gut metagenome | host: Homo sapiens | place: Canada: London | collected 2015-08-20/2019-03-30 | study: EMG produced TPA metagenomics assembly of... | reverse complement strand
GGGAATGCGTAAAGATTTTATTAGACATATACACCACGAAAAAATTGGATATCCAAAATAAAATGACAATAATGCGGTGGATTATATAGGCATAAAAGATAAATGAGATAGTATTTTCATCAGTGTGAAAATGAACATTGATTTAAATAATGAGTTTGAGTTTTTTTGTTTTTATTGTGAATGATATTTAATTTATGAATATATTAAGAAGAAGCCTTGTCCGGTCGCCTTAAATCGACAAAAGGCATTGTGGCGCTTCTGTGTAGTCTCTGACCTTATCGTAATCATTAATAAATACTATTTATTCGTCGTTTGTATTCATTGGGTTGATTATTAAGGTGCCGTTCGTTGCTGTTGCAACCTGTTTGTCACCGTTAATTATTTGTTACCCACAGAACAGAACTATGGAATGCGATCTGCTGATGATTAAAATTGAAAAAGTAATTAATAAAAATGACCTTAAGGCATTTATCGCTTTTCCGTCATCACTTTATCCCGACGATCCAAACTGGATACCCCCTTTATTCATTGAACGCAACGAGCATTTGTCTGCGAAAAATCCGGGGACGGACCATATCATCTGGCAGGCGTGGGTGGCAAAAAAAGCGGGGCAGATAGTTGGGCGTATTACCGCGCAAATAGATACCTTGCACCGCGAGCGTTACGGCAAAGATACCGGTCATTTCGGCATGATTGACGCCATTGATGATCCGCAGGTTTTTGCCGCGTTGTTTGGCGCAGCGGAAGCGTGGTTGAAGTCACAAGGTGCAAGTAAGATCAGCGGGCCTTTCAGCCTGAATATCAATCAGGAAAGCGGATTACTGATTGAAGGTTTTGACACACCACCCTGTGCGATGATGCCACACGGCAAACCGTGGTATGCCGCGCATATTGAACAACTGGGTTATCACAAAGGCATTGATTTACTGGCGTGGTGGATGCAGCGAACCGATCTCACTTTCTCTCCGGCGCTAAAAAAACTGATGGATCAGGTGCGCAAAAAGGTGACCATTCGCTGCATCAATCGTCAGCGGTTTGCCGAAGAGATGCAGATCCTGCGTGAGATTTTCAACTCTGGCTGGCAGCACAACTGGGGATTTGTGCCGTTTACCGAACATGAATTCGCGACCATGGGCGATCAACTTAAATATCTGGTGCCGGACGATATGATCTATATCGCTGAGATTGATTCTGCACCCTGCGCGTTTATTGTCGGCTTGCCGAACATCAACGAGGCGATTGCCGATCTGAACGGATCGCTCTTTCCCTTCGGCTGGGCAAAATTGCTGTGGCGTTTGAAAGTCAGCGGTGTGCGAACTGCGCGAGTACCGCTGATGGGCGTGCGCGACGAGTATCAGTTCAGCCGCATCGGCCCGGTGATTGCGCTGTTATTGATTGAAGCCTTACGCGATCCGTTTGCCCGCCGGAAGATCGATGCGCTGGAGATGTCATGGATCCTCGAAACCAATACAGGCATGAATAACATGCTGGAACGCATTGGGGCGGAGCCGTACAAGCGTTACCGATTGTATGAAAAGCAGATTTAATACCAGCTAACTCAGGTTCATCTCCAGCGGCACCGCCGAGCGAATCAAATGGTGGCCTTCCAGCTCGATATCGTGGAGATTCTTTTTCACGGTCCGCACATGATCGCGTGCTGCGCGCTGGGCGACGTGCGGCAGCCGCTGCAACACCGCGTTGTAGATCCGCGCATGCTGGCGATCGATCTGCTTTTTTTGCTGTGGTCGATGGTAGAGATTATTTACGCTGGCAAACACTGAATTAAACATCAGATCGGTCAATGATTGCAGCGTAAACACCAGCACCTGATTGTGAGAAGCCTGACAAATGGCGAGATGGAAAGCGTGATCCAACTGCGCATGTTCGATCAGCGAAATCTCTTTGTTGTTCTCACTGGCGGCGAGCATTTTTTCATAACAGCGGGTTATCACAACAAAATCAGCCTGCGTTCCCAGCGTTGCCGCCAGCCTTGCCGATTCGCCCTCCAGTAATGCGCGAACGTCGAGCAGATCGTACAGCGTTCGCGGCTGCGTACTGAACAGATGGATCAGCGGGCTGGTGTCCTGCACCCGATTAAGCCGTGCGACACGAGAATCGCGACCCTGCGCCGTTTCAATAATCCCGCGCCCGCGCAGCACGGTCAGCCCTTCACGCAGTGCGGAGCGTGAGAAGCCGAGCTTTTCACACAGTCGACGTTCCGAGGGAAGTGGCTGACCGACCTTCAGTACGCCGTCGATAATTAACCGTTCGATACTCTCTGCAACCACTTCGCAAATAGGGCGACGTTCATCTTTCATTCCCGGACCTCGTGCATAGGTAGGACCAATTTTTCTGTTCTTAACTCGCAAAACACGCACATCACGTAAGTGATTATGTTACATCAATTTAACATTGAGTTAACCAAGGCAAGGTCACAGAGCTGGAAAAAAAATGGTCTGACCGGTAGCTAAAGAGATAGACGAAAACGAAAAGCCCGCTTAATAACTGTTCACAGAAGCAGCGCGCAAAAATCAGCTGCCACACAACACAACAAAGCGAAGCCTACTCATGAGCATCTTGTACGAAGAGCGTCTTGATGGCGCTTTACCCGATGTCGACCGCACATCGGTACTGATGGCACTGCGTGAGCATGTCCCTGGACTTGAGATCCTGCATACCGAAGAGGAGATCATTCCTTACGAGTGTGACGGGTTGAGCGCGTATCGCACGCGTCCATTACTGGTTGTTCTGCCTAAGCAAATGGAACAGGTGACAGCGATTCTTGCTGTCTGCCATCGCCTGCGTGTACCGGTGGTGACCCGTGGTGCAGGCACCGGGCTTTCTGGTGGCGCGCTGCCGCTGGAAAAAGGTGTGTTGTTGGTGATGGCGCGCTTTAAAGAGATCCTCGACATTAACCCCGTTGGTCGCCGCGCGCGCGTGCAGCCTGGAGTGCGTAACCTGGCGATCTCCCAGGCCGTTGCGCCGCATAATCTCTACTACGCACCGGACCCTTCCTCACAAATAGCCTGTTCAATTGGCGGCAATGTGGCGGAAAATGCCGGTGGCGTCCACTGCCTGAAATATGGTCTGACCGTACATAACCTGCTGAAAATTGAAGTGCAAACGCTGAACGGCGAGGCGCTGACGCTGGGATCGGACGCGCTGGATTCACCTGGTTTTGACCTGCTGGCGCTGTTCACCGGATCGGAAGGTATGCTCGGCGTGACCACCGAAGTGACGGTAAAACTGCTGCCGAAGCCGCCCGTGGCGCGGGTTCTGTTAGCCAGCTTTGACTCGGTAGAAAAAGCCGGACTTGCGGTTGGTGACATCATCGCTAATGGCATTATCCCCGGCGGGCTGGAGATGATGGATAACCTGTCGATCCGCGCGGCGGAAGATTTTATTCATGCCGGTTATCCCGTCGACGCCGAAGCGATTTTGTTATGCGAGCTGGACGGCGTGGAGTCTGACGTACAGGAAGACTGCGAGCGGGTTAACGACATCTTGTTGAAAGCGGGCGCGACTGACGTCCGTCTGGCACAGGACGAAGCAGAGCGCGTACGTTTCTGGGCCGGTCGCAAAAATGCGTTCCCGGCGGTAGGACGTATCTCCCCGGATTACTACTGCATGGATGGCACCATCCCGCGTCGCGCCCTGCCTGGCGTACTGGAAGGCATTGCCCGTTTATCGCAGCAATATGATTTACGTGTTGCCAACGTCTTTCATGCCGGAGATGGCAACATGCACCCGTTAATCCTTTTCGATGCCAACGAACCCGGTGAATTTGCCCGCGCGGAAGAGCTGGGTGGGAAGATCCTCGAACTCTGCGTTGAAGTTGGCGGCAGCATCAGTGGGGAACATGGCATCGGGCGAGAAAAAATCAATCAAATGTGCGCCCAGTTCAACAGCGATGAAATCACGACCTTGCATGCGGTCAAGGCGGCGTTTGACCCCGATGGTTTGCTGAACCCTGGGAAAAACATTCCCACGCTACACCGCTGTGCTGAATTTGGTGCCATGCATGTGCATCACGGTCATTTACCTTTCCCTGAACTGGAGCGTTTCTGATGCTACGCGAGTGTGATTACAGCCAGGCGCTGCTGGAGCAGGTGAATCAGGCAATTAGCGATAAAACGCCGCTGGTGATTCAGGGCAGCAATAGCAAAGCCTTTTTAGGTCGCCCTGTCACCGGGCAAACGCTGGATGTTCGTTGTCATCGCGGCATTGTTAATTACGACCCGACCGAGCTGGTGATAACCGCGCGTGCCGGAACGCCGCTGGTGACAATTGAAGCGGCGCTGGAAAGCGCGGGGCAAATGCTCCCCTGTGAGCCGCCGCATTATGGTGAAGAAGCCACCTGGGGCGGGATGGTCGCCTGCGGGCTGGCGGGGCCGCGTCGCCCGTGGAGCGGTTCGGTCCGCGATTTTGTCCTCGGCACGCGCATCATTACCGGCGCTGGAAAACATCTGCGTTTTGGTGGCGAAGTGATGAAAAACGTTGCCGGATACGATCTCTCACGGTTAATGGCCGGAAGCTACGGTTGTCTTGGCGTGCTCACTGAAATCTCGATGAAAGTGTTACCGCGACCGCGCGCCTCCCTGAGCCTGCGTCGGGAAATCAGCCTGCAAGAAGCCATGAACGAAATCGCCCAGTGGCAACTCCAGCCGCTACCCATTAGTGGCTTATGTTACTTCGACAATGCGTTGTGGATCCGCCTTGAGGGCGGCGAAGGATCGGTAAAAGCGGCGCGTGAACTGCTGGGGGGCGAAGAGGTTGCGGGTCAGTTCTGGCAGCAATTGCGTGAACAACAACTGCCGTTCTTCTCGTTACCAGGTACCTTATGGCGCATTTCATTACCCAGTGATGCGCCGATGATGGATTTACCCGGCGAGCAACTGATCGACTGGGGCGGGGCGTTACGCTGGCTGAAATCGACAACCGAGGACAATCAAATCCATCGCATCGCCCGCAACGCTGGCGGTCATGCGACCCGCTTTAGTGCCGGAGATGGTGGCTTTGCCCCGCTATCGGCTCCTTTATTCCGCTATAACCAGCAGCTTAAACAGCAGCTCGACCCTTGCGGCGTGTTTAACCCCGGTCGCATGTACGCGGAACTTTGAGGAGCAGGCTATGCAAACCCAATTAACTGAAGAGATGCGGCAGAACGCGCGCGCGCTGGAAGCCGACAGCATCCTGCGCGCCTGTGTTCACTGCGGATTTTGTACCGCAACCTGCCCAACCTATCAGCTTCTGGGCGATGAACTGGACGGGCCGCGCGGGCGCATCTATCTGATTAAACAGGTGCTGGAAGGCAACGAAGTCACGCTTAAAACACAGGAGCATCTCGATCGCTGCCTCACTTGCCGTAATTGTGAAACCACCTGTCCTTCTGGTGTGCGCTATCACAATTTGCTGGATATCGGGCGTGATATTGTCGAGCAGAAAGTGAAACGCCCACTGCCGGAGCGAATGCTGCGCGAAGGATTGCGCCAGGTAGTGCCGCGTCCGGCGGTCTTCCGTGCGCTGACGCAGGTAGGGCTGGTGCTGCGACCGTTTTTACCGGAACAGGTCAGAGCAAAACTGCCTGCTGAAACGGTGAAAGCTAAACCGCGTCCGCCGCTGCGCCATAAGCGTCGGGTTTTAATGCTGGAAGGCTGCGCCCAGCCTACGCTTTCGCCCAACACCAACGCGGCAACTGCGCGAGTGCTGGATCGTCTGGGGATCAGCGTCATGTCAGCTAACGAAGCAGGTTGTTGTGGCGCGGTGGACTATCATCTTAATGCGCAGGAGAAAGGGCTGGCGCGGGCGCGCAATAATATTGATGCCTGGTGGCCCGCGATTGAAGCAGGTGCCGAGGCAATTTTGCAAACCGCCAGCGGCTGCGGTGCGTTTGTCAAAGAGTACGGGCAGATGCTGAAAAACGATGCGTTATATGCCGATAAAGCGCGTCAGGTCAGTGAACTGGCGGTCGATTTAGTCGAACTTCTGCGCGAGGAACCGCTGGAAAAACTGGCAATTCGCGGCGATAAAAAGCTGGCCTTCCACTGTCCGTGTACCCTACAACATGCGCAAAAGCTGAACGGCGAAGTGGAAAAAGTGTTGCTTCGTCTTGGATTTACCTTAACGGACGTTCCCGACAGCCATCTGTGCTGCGGTTCAGCGGGAACATATGCGTTAACGCATCCCGATCTGGCACGCCAGCTGCGGGATAACAAAATGAATGCGCTGGAAAGCGGCAAACCGGAAATGATCGTCACCGCCAACATTGGTTGCCAGACGCATCTGGCGAGCGCCGGTCGTACCTCTGTGCGTCACTGGATTGAAATTGTAGAACAAGCCCTTGAAAAGGAATAACAAAATGAAAACTAAAGTCATTCTTAGCCAGCAAATGGCGAGTGCAATTATTGCCGCAGGTCAGGAAGAGGCGCAGAAAAATAACTGGTCTGTTTCCATTGCTGTTGCCGATGACGGCGGTCATCTGCTGGCGTTAAGTCGCATGGACGATTGCGCGCCGATTGCGGCTTATATCTCCCAGGAGAAAGCGCGTACCGCCGCGCTGGGGCGTCGTGAAACTAAGGGCTATGAAGAGATGGTGAACAACGGACGTACCGCGTTCGTGACTGCGCCGTTACTGACGTCGCTGGAAGGCGGCGTACCGGTTGTTGTGGATGGGCAAATTATTGGTGCCGTGGGCGTTTCTGGTTTAACCGGAGCACAGGATGCGCAGGTCGCGAAAGCGGCAGCAGCGGTGTTGGCGAAATAAGCGAAAACGAGGAGATAAACAATGAGTCAAACCATAACCCAGAGCCGTTTACGCATTGACGCCAATTTTAAACGTTTTGTGGATGAAGAAGTTTTACCGGGAACAGGGCTGGACGCTGCGGCGTTCTGGCGCAATTTTGATGAGATCGTTCATGATCTGGCACCAGAAAATCGTCAGTTGCTGGCAGAACGCGATCGCATTCAGGCAGCGCTTGATGAGTGGCATCGCAGCAATCCGGGGCCGGTAAAAGATAAAGCGGCCTATAAATCTTTCCTGCGTGAACTGGGCTACCTGGTGCCGCAACCGGAGCGCGTGACGGTGGAAACCACGGGCATTGACAGCGAAATCACCAGCCAGGCGGGGCCGCAGCTGGTGGTTCCGGCAATGAACGCCCGCTACGCGCTGAACGCGGCGAACGCTCGCTGGGGCTCACTGTACGATGCGTTATACGGCAGCGATATCATCCCGCAGGAAGGGGCGATGGTCAGCGGCTACGATCCGCAACGCGGTGAGCAGGTTATCGCCTGGGTTCGGCGTTTCCTCGATGAATCTCTACCGCTGGAAAACGGCAGCTATCAGGATGTGGTGGCGTTTAAGGTGGTTGATAAACAATTACGCATCCAGTTGAAAAATGGTAAAGAAACCACGTTACGTACTCCAGCACAGTTTGTCGGTTACCGTGGCGATGCCGCTGCGCCGACCTGCATTTTGCTGAAAAATAACGGCCTGCATATTGAGCTGCAAATCGATGCCAATGGGCGGATTGGCAAAGACGATCCGGCGCACATCAACGATGTTATCGTCGAAGCTGCTATCAGTACCATTCTCGACTGCGAAGATTCGGTCGCGGCGGTTGATGCGGAAGATAAAATCCTGCTGTACCGCAACCTGCTGGGCCTGATGCAGGGGACTCTGCAAGAGAAAATGGAGAAAAACGGTCGGCAAATCGTGCGTAAACTGAATGATGATCGTCAGTACACCGCCGCCGATGGCTCTGAAATTTCTCTGCACGGACGCTCGTTGCTGTTTATCCGCAACGTGGGTCATTTGATGACCATTCCTGTGATTTGGGACAGCGAAGGCAATGAAATCCCGGAAGGCATTCTTGATGGCGTCATGACTGGCGCGATTGCCCTCTATGATTTAAAAGTGCAGAAAAACTCGCGCACTGGCAGCGTCTATATTGTGAAACCGAAAATGCACGGTCCGCAGGAAGTGGCGTTCGCCAACAAACTGTTTACCCGCATTGAGACAATGCTCGGTATGGCACCGAATACCCTGAAAATGGGCATTATGGATGAAGAACGTCGGACCTCGCTGAACTTGCGTAGCTGTATCGCTCAGGCGCGCAACCGCGTGGCGTTCATCAATACCGGTTTCCTCGACCGTACCGGCGATGAAATGCATTCGGTGATGGAAGCTGGCCCGATGCTGCGTAAAAACCAGATGAAATCGACGCCGTGGATCAAAGCCTACGAACGTAATAACGTGCTTTCCGGCCTGTTCTGTGGGCTGCGCGGTAAAGCGCAAATCGGTAAAGGCATGTGGGCAATGCCGGACCTGATGGCAGACATGTACAGCCAGAAGGGCGACCAACTGCGTGCAGGGGCAAACACAGCCTGGGTTCCGTCACCAACCGCTGCTACGCTCCATGCGCTGCACTACCACCAAACCAACGTACAGAGCGTACAAGCCAACATTGCCCAGACCGAGTTCAATGCTGAATTTGAACCGCTGCTGGACGATCTGCTGACTATTCCGGTTGCTGAAAACGCTAACTGGTCGGCGCAAGAGATCCAACAAGAGCTGGATAACAACGTGCAGGGGATTCTGGGGTACGTGGTGCGCTGGGTGGAGCAGGGGATTGGTTGTTCAAAAGTGCCGGATATTCACAATGTGGCGCTGATGGAAGACCGCGCAACGCTGCGCATCTCCAGCCAGCATATCGCCAACTGGTTACGTCACGGTATTTTGACTAAAGAACAGGTGCAGGCGTCGCTGGAGAATATGGCGAAAGTGGTTGATCAGCAAAACGCTGGCGATCCGGCTTATCGTCCGATGGCGGGGAATTTCGCTAACTCGAGTGCTTTTAAAGCTGCCAGCGATTTAATCTTCCTCGGCGTGAAACAGCCAAACGGTTATACCGAACCGTTATTACACGCCTGGCGTTTACGCGAAAAAGAAAGTCATTAATAGCGTCAAAAAAGCCCCGGCAAGTTTTATTGTCGGGGCTATGATAGTAACTGCGGTAGTACATTTATCCCGGAAATAACCGGAGCGATTATCAGGGTTTAACAATATTAAATACCCGTAGCGCATTACTAGCGGGCCTAAAACAACAATATGGACATCTTAACGATACTCTGCGTCTGCGTGTGCGGAACAGAAACCCTTACCCGATATACTTGTTATGCCAGAGGTAGCAATTGCGTTAGCAGCGTACTGTTGCTGTAAAGTATAACGCCTATATTTTACAGTTCAGTCCTCTTTTGCTTATTACAACCTTAAGTATATCAAGCATATAAAGATAATAAGAGACTGAACAATATGGTTACCTGGACCCAAATGTATATGCCGATGGGAGGGCTGGGGCTATCCGCTCTGGTCGCCCTGATCCCGATAATATTCTTCTTCGTTGCACTCGCGGTATTACGTCTGAAAGGACATGTCGCTGGAGCAATAACCCTTATATTATCTATCCTGATTGCAATATTCGCCTTTAAAATGCCGATTGATATGGCATTTGCTGCTGCGGGCTATGGCTTTATTTATGGATTATGGCCAATTGCGTGGATTATTGTCGCGGCGGTGTTCCTGTATAAATTAACCGTTGCCAGCGGGCAGTTCGATATTATCCGCAGCTCGGTTATATCCATCACCGACGATCAGCGTTTGCAGGTGTTACTGATTGGTTTCTCCTTTGGTGCGTTGCTGGAAGGAGCGGCTGGCTTTGGTGCGCCGGTGGCGATTACCGGTGCGCTGCTGGTGGGCCTGGGCTTCAAACCGTTATACGCGGCGGGGCTGTGTCTGATTGCCAATACTGCGCCGGTGGCGTTTGGTGCGTTGGGCGTGCCGATTCTGGTCGCCGGTCAGGTAACGGGAATCGATCCGTTCCACATTGGCGCAATGGCGGGACGTCAGTTACCGTTCCTGTCGGTTCTTGTGCCGTTCTGGCTGGTAGCAATGATGGACGGCTGGAAAGGGGTGAAAGAGACGTGGCCAGCGGCGCTGGTTGCTGGGGGAAGCTTCGCTGTCACTCAGTTCTTTACCTCTAACTATATTGGTCCGGAACTGCCGGATATTACTTCGGCGCTGGTGAGTATCGTCTCACTCGCTTTATTCCTTAAAGTCTGGCGGCCGAAAAATACCGAAACGGCAATCAGCATGGGACAATCCGCAGGTGCGATGGTGGTAAATAAGCCATCTTCTGGCGGTCCCGTGCCTTCAGAATATAGTCTGGGGCAAATCATTCGTGCGTGGTCACCGTTTTTAATCTTAACGGTGCTGGTCACCATCTGGACCATGAAGCCGTTTAAAGCGTTATTTGCTCCGGGCGGCGCGTTTTATTCACTGGTGATTAATTTCCAGATCCCTCATTTGCATCAACAAGTGTTGAAAGCGGCACCCATTGTCGCCCAACCAACGCCAATGGATGCGGTGTTTAAATTCGACCCCCTCTCGGCTGGCGGCACCGCTATTTTTATTGCGGCGATTATCTCTATCTTCATCCTCGGCGTGGGCATCAAGAAAGGTATTGGCGTCTTTGCCGAAACGCTAATTAGTCTGAAGTGGCCGATATTGTCGATTGGCATGGTGCTGGCGTTCGCCTTCGTCACCAACTATTCCGGCATGTCCACCACGCTGGCGCTGGTACTGGCAGGTACAGGCGTGATGTTCCCGTTCTTCTCACCGTTTCTCGGCTGGCTGGGCGTATTCCTTACCGGCTCGGACACCTCCTCTAACGCCCTGTTTGGTTCACTGCAATCGACCACGGCGCAGCAAATCAACGTCTCTGACACTCTGCTGGTGGCAGCAAATACCAGCGGCGGCGTAACTGGCAAGATGATCTCCCCGCAATCTATCGCCGTGGCTTGCGCCGCGACGGGCATGGTGGGCCGAGAATCTGAACTGTTCCGCTACACCGTGAAGCACAGTCTGATTTTTGCCAGCGTTATCGGCATTATCACCCTGCTGCAGGCGTATGTGTTTACCGGGATGTTAGTCTCGTAAATCAATAAAGCCGGATGATCGTTAATATCATCCGGCTTCATTTACATTATGCTGTCTTATTAATTGAAAATTATTTCTCGCTTTATTATCCATGCAGCAATAATGTTTTGCGTTCAGATAACCTGCTAAATAATTAAGAGCGTGAGAACATCTATTTTTTTATCACGCAAAACAAGTCTGTATTAATTATGTTCGCTTGATGAGCAAACACCGTTCTATCTGTTGCTTTTGCAATCTTAATCGTTAAAACTACCAACAAATTTATATAGTTACGTTGTGAAATGTTGTTAATTTTTTGTTTATTGAAATTTCGTAAAAATAACCAGCCAGACATCAAATAGGGGTTGTTCTTATAAATTTCACCTGTTTTCTATCAATGATGTCGTTTTCTTAAGAATGGAGGAAGTTATTAGAGAAGATAAAGCATAAAACTATTTCTCCCAGTTACGAATTTTTTAACATTGTTTTGTCACTTGCGTTATTAATGAATAAGAAATTTAAATATAAGAAATCGCTTTTAGCGGCTATTTTGAGCGCAACCCTGTTAGCCGGTTGTGATGGCGGTGGTTCCAGATCTTCCTCCGATACGCCGCCTGTAGATTCTGGAACAGGGTCTTTGCCGGAAGTGAAACCTGATCCAACACCAAACCCGGAGCCGACGCCTGAGCCAACGCCGGACCCAGAGCCTACGCCAGAACCGATACCTGATCCTGAACCAACACCAGAACCGGAGCCAGAACCTGTTCCTACGAAAACGGGTTATCTGACCCTGGGCGGAAGCCAGCGGGTAACTGGTGCTACCTGTAATGGTGAATCCAGCGATGGCTTTACATTTAAACCTGGCGAGGACGTTACTTGCGTGGCGGGTAACACGACAATTGCCACCTTCAACACTCAGTCAGAAGCTGCGCGTAGCTTGCGTGCGGTTGAAAAAGTGTCGTTTAGCCTTGAGGACGCGCAAGAACTGGCGGGCTCCGATGACAAGAAAAGCAATGCGGTTTCGCTGGTAACGTCCAGTAACAGCTGTCCGGCGAATACAGAACAGGTTTGTCTGACGTTCTCCTCGGTGATCGAGAGTAAACGCTTCGACTCGCTGTATAAGCAAATCGATCTGGCACCGGAAGAGTTCAAAAAGCTGGTCAATGAAGAGGTGGAAAACAATGCTGCGACCGATAAAGCGCCATCCACTCATACTTCACCGGTCGTGCCCGTCACCACGCCGGGAACAAAACCGGATCTGAACGCTTCCTTCGTGTCGGCTAACGCGGAACAGTTTTATCAGTATCAACCCACTGAAATCATTCTCTCTGAAGGTCGACTGGTCGATAG
>ERZ1673737.3329-NODE-3329-length-12325-cov-3.946618_pt1 | contig 12325 bp, 8 predicted proteins | sample MGYA00580211_ERZ1673737 | MGnify/ENA primary metagenome ERZ1673737 (study PRJEB41218, sample SAMN15661789) | gut metagenome | host: Homo sapiens | place: Canada: London | collected 2015-08-20/2019-03-30 | study: EMG produced TPA metagenomics assembly of... | reverse complement strand
AACAGCCGAGGTTTTCTCTGCCGGTTGTGTTGGTTCTTACGAGCCTGGTTATTCCTTGGAGCAGGTGAGTTCCTGGAGGATGGACCAGCTTTAAAATTTCCAGAGCTTCCACGTCTCTGAAAGCTGTTGTCCGTGGGAGCTGTGGGGTGGTATGCTGGAGACGAGATTGTAGAGATGTTTACCGCTTTTGAAGGAGGCGGGTTTTGTCCTGCATTGGATGACATCTCTCGGGAATGTTGACCGTGCACCAACAAACGTTCAGCCTCGCTGCAGAAAGCGGCTTAATGGAAATGAGGACCAACAACCTGTTGGAAGGCGAGGGGCTTTGGATAAACCGGCTGATAAGAGGCCAATCAGCTCTCAGATTGCTCTCAGCTAGTCCTCAAATTGAGTCATCCACCAAGTGTAGGCTGGAACTAGAGAAAAGAATGAACAGTGGCCATAAAGGCCTTGTAATAATAACGTGTAGACCGAGCCAGGACGGCCCTCAGGGTGCCAGTTGATGTACAGAAAGTCCGAGGAGGGGCGACGGTTACATAACCGCTATAGCTCACGTGATCTAACCAATTCGCTCTTCAGCTACATTTCGTTTGACGCATCGAGGCCTGCTGCCTCATCTCATATTTCTTTGTTTCTTTTCACTGGCCTCTCATCCAACTTGTCGGCTCCTTCCGCGTGAGAGCGACTTGTACAGTGATCCTTTTTCTTTTACTCCGACGGAATTTGCCATCTCCTTCCAAACAGTTCCAGCGATCCAACCCAACAACTCTCCCCAACCTATCCTCAGTCTTCGCCTAGCAATATAATTTACACACCGCCGAGGCCATTATGGCTGCGTAAATGCGCCCGCAGCTTCATATTTAGGTCCAACTTGACTACCATCGCGTATGGCACTCATTTGAGGTAAACGCGTGACCAACCGTCAAGGCAATTTCTCTCTAGCCTGGTCAAAATGAATCATCATCTGCCCGCAATGCAGCATGGGCAGCCCGTGCCTCCCCAGCGACGCCAGCAGGATTTTCCCTATAACACCGTTCCCCCGAACATGCGCTCTTCGCCATACATGGGGTACCATCCACACATGAATGGCAACATACCTCAGTCCTTCGCACCGCACGCATACCCTCAATGGTACCCGCCATATGGCCATATTCAACAGATGCCGCAACGCCCATACCAGCCGCATCCTTATAGCCCAATGATCGTATCCTCATACCCTCATTCGCAACCTGTTATGGCGCCCACTCATCTCCCCCCTCATTCGATGCCGATGCAACAAAGGATCCCGACTCCTCTACAACCGACAATGTCTCCATCAATCCCGATTTCGTCGCTTCATCCTGAAATGCACGAACATCCCGCCGTGCTACCTCAACCGGTTCAAGTATATCCTGCCGCTTCCCCATCACCGCGATGGGAGACGAAGTCAAGCCTTCCACCTAAGCCCGACTTCACCGCACCTGTGAGTTCCCACAACAAACACTATCTAAACCACACCCGAATGCTCACTAACAAACAATATAGCTTCCTTGGCTGTCTGTCCCCGAGCAGCCTTTCCCGGCTAGAGTCCCACGCAGACGTCGCAAGGGCCGTGTGATGCAATATTCGGTTGAACTGCCTGATAAAGACGCGCAAAAGGTCACTGAGGTCGACAACCAAGAAGAAACTAAGCCATCATCATCTATTCAAGCACCCTCGGAACCCCAAACTCCGACTACTACATTCCAACAGTCGGATACCGACTCCACGCAGCCTACCACACCTTCCTCCACGGCGAGATCACAGGCTCACTCCAAGTCTTCAAAGCCTGCCCCTGCTCCCGTTGTCCCAGTAGTGCCGAATGTCCCAGCCACCCCACGTCGTCATACCAAAGACGGCAGCAGCGTCACATCTGGAACGCCCAAATCTACTGCAGCGACTACTGTAGAGACGGAGACTGACACGGCTCCTGTCGCTGAATCCAAGACAAGTTCTCCTGTTCCTGCCACAAACAAGCGCTGGGCCGATCTGGTCCGCTCCAAGCCATCTGCAAAGCCAGCGGGCACCGCCGCCCCCGCGTCGGTCACATCGAATGGAGTACCTCAGAAGAGCGAATCGCTCGCAGATGTCCTGGTCACACTAGGTGAGGATGCAACTCAGTACAGTGATAAGATTGCGTTCCTGGAGCCTCGAGGTCTTGTCAACACTGGAAACATGTGCTACATGAACTCGGTGTTGCAAATTCTTGTCTCGTGTACGCCATTTTACCAGTTCCTTGATCATCTTGGCCGCCGAGCTTCGCATAGCTTCCATAGCGATCTTCCTTTGATCGACGCGATGATTATGTTCATGAAAGAGTTCCGCGTTATCGACGCTGCAACTTCGGAAGATCAGCTGCGCCTCAGATTGAAGCCTACCGAGCTTGAGCAATATGGTGAAGCTTTCATTCCAGAGTTTGTCTACGAAATGGTCCGACAGCTACCAAGATTCAGAGACATGCGCCGTGGGCACCAACAAGATGCCCAAGAGTTCCTCGGATTCCTCCTTGAGGAAATGCACGAGGAGTGCGCTCGTGCATCCAAGTATACATCGGTCAAAACCGAAGAATCCGATGATTCTGGCGCTGACGGTTGGCTGGAGGTTGGCCACAAGCAAAAGGCAGCGGTGACACAACTATCTGGCTCCATCGCCACGGAGTCTCCAGTCACTAGAATCTTTGGTGGCAAGCTTCGATCAGAATTTAAGGTGCCTGGAAACAAGACTTCTGTCACCTTGGAACCTTATCAGCCCTTGCAACTGGATATCGGATCGCATGATGTTCACAACATTCTCGACGCTCTTAAGGGTCTGACCAAGCCAGAGAGTATCCAGGGTGATTTCAACTCATCGCGTGGTCCCAACGTCACTGCCACGAAACAAATCTTCATTGAGACCTTGCCTCCTGTCCTTATCCTTCATCTGAAGCGATTCCAATATGACAGTTCTACTGGAGCCACCCAGAAGATTTGGAAGAAGGTCGGATATCCTCTGGATTTGGAGCTGCCACGGGAGGTTTTCCCGGCCCACCAGCGTAACGCCATGGCGGCCCAGGGAGGTCCCCCTAAGTATCGTCTTATGGGAGTCATTTACCATCACGGAAAGAACGCCAGCGGCGGCCACTACACGGTCGATGTTCGTCGCCAGGAAGGCTTGGAATGGATCCGTATGGACGATACTATCATCCGTCGCGTCCGCAGCGAAGACGTGGCGGAAGCTGGTGGCGAGGAAGATCCCAAGGTACTTGCTGCGGCTCTGGAACAACACAAGCAGAACAAGACTCTCAACGGCAACATCTTCGACCACATTGACCAGGATGACATGGACTCAGCTGATAGCGACAAGGGCTGGAGCCAGGTCAACGGCAATGGTATCAGCGGACATGCGAGCAAGAAATCTGTCAACGGAGTCACTCCGTCCCCCGGTCATTCGTCTGGCGTGCGTACTCCAATTGGCCGCTTTGGCTCCCGCGATAACAAGGTTGCCTACCTGCTGTTCTACCAACGCATGGATTGAGGCCCCTAGCAGTAAAAGGGTCCTTTTGACATGGTCCTTTACGCAGTCATCTCGTCCAGCCTCAGCAGTAGGCTAGACTATTTTTTTCCATGCATTCAAAAGCATCATACCCTTAGTTTCTGCGGCATCGAATTCTGTGTCGCTTCTACAAATCCATGCATTGAACCCTCACTTGCAGCGATTACCTCCGCCTGTTTTTACAGGCCATACATATCATTTCACCACAGCGGCGTGCTTGAATCTCCCAGCTCGCCATTGCACATGAACACAATACAGTGGGCTCGTCACGGGTAGGATGCGGCATAGAGTATGGCGGACCCTTTGCATTACATCCATCCCAGCATCTCGAATTTCCACACAGCCCGGACCTCAACCCCGTGGCTCATCATCATCTTCTACCTCTGCTTTACAAGCATTCACTCATGGGACGGTCCTAACCCTTCCCCCTTTTGCCTTTTATGTGCCATCATGAACCTCGGGCAATCTTCAACTTTGCAATACCCATTGTCTCCTGAGCCATGTCATTTTATTCCTTTTTCATCTATCTCTGGGCTGTATCTTATGGGAACGTCGAATCTCGGTTTTTATATCCCCTTTCCGTTTTCTCATGGACACATTCGAAGCCATATTTTGGCCTTGCGCAAGAGGCGCAGGGAGGGCGGAGGAAGTGGCCATTATGCTACTTTCTTCCACGTTGCCTTCCAATTTACTTTGCTTTTCCTTTTATGTACTTTGCCGTGTCGATCGACATTTGGCCATGGACGCAGGAGAATCTGTGACGATGTCATGAATTTCCTTGCTCTGATTTTGTTGTTTGCATAGATCGCGGGTGTGAAAAAAAGGGCTGAGCTTGTGCAGCCCCGGGGCGTCGGGGTCATCTGAGCTTGTTGGTTGGGAGGTGATACGAGCGAGTTGTGGAAGCTACACGGTGTGAGGAAGGGATTGGAGTGTCGATGGAAGGGCCAAGGTGGCCTGCTGGTGGTTTGGATGGCTATCTGCATCTAAGCGAGGGAGAATGTCGGGACGTAGGTATACTCTAAAAGCCTGTCATTACGAAAAAAAAATTCAAAGGAAGTTTCTCTCAAGATTGTTTTGGGGTATGTAGTGTGGGTTGCAGTTATCCGGTTGCATGTTCATACATTGATCTAGGAGGTAGGGTCGGATTTAGTCCTGAGATATTTGCAAGATAGCCGTGCTTCAGCTTAAGCATGGAAGACGGGTCTTTCAGGTCCATTCTCTTTCTCTTCATCGCCTTCTTCCACATACTCGAAACCAAGAGCTCGCCAATTCAATTCTTTTCTCCAGTGCAGCCCGTAGTATCCCCTCTCCTCTTGTCCTTCCGTATCAGCCTCGGCAGAGGTATGACCGTTAGCACCAGTATCCTCATGATCGATCTCATCAGTGATAGGAGCAACAACCGGTTCAGAGGCAAGGCCTCCACTTTCCAACCTCCCACGTCTGGGGAAAATTACTGCCCGGAATCGCGAAAGGAGCATTCCCATGGAACAGCATAGGCAAGGCTCGTGGGAAAGATAGACGTCCAGGTCTGTACAAAGATAACCGCCCTGAGAGCGGGTGCGGATGCGGGAAGTTGCTGAGGTCGTAGTTGGTATGGGGGGATCAGAGACAGCCGCTGTAGAAGGAGGAGGGGCAGGTAAAGGCGGGTGATCAAGCTGAGACTGCTCGGGGTTGGATGGGTCGATGATAGAGCAAGACTCGGGGTTTGGTTGTTCGTGTTTCCTCTTTTTCGGAGAGGACGGAGAAAAAGATGCTTCGTCAATATTGGTACCTGAAGTACCAGAACGATGGCGGTACAAGAAGTATGATTCGAGCGGGCTCAATTTCGCCGTATCTTCTGAGTGTCCTAGATTTGATGGGTCTGCAGTCGATGCAGTCACATCACCACGGATATCATTCTCTCGTCGCCAGCGGGCAACAAGGTCTGCTGCGCGCATCAATGCGTGCAATTCGGGCCCGCCTTCGAAATCTGCATTGTATGTGGTGCTGGCTGGGTTCGGTGCTACACCGGGATGTAGCTGTGCCTGGGAGGGGGCACCAGCCTCGGAGCGGGAGTATCGCGCATCGCCGGCAACTGCAAGAACTGCTTCATCCCAATCGGCTGTCTCGTCAGCTCCAGACTCCCAGCTTGCGGCAGAGAGCTCCTCAATGGCCGGGTCGACTATCACTGCGCCCACACCGCGGCCGAGCCCGGATTGTTCTGCTTCCTCTGCGACTTTGCGCGCGAGGGACAGATAGTATCCAGCTCGTGGCTCAATGGATTCCTGTGCGCGATTCAAGATCTGAGGAGGCGGGGCAACTGTTGAGCGAGGTGCGGCCGGATTGAAGACCACCGGCCAGAGGGTCTTGGTCCATGCATCAGCCTGTTTGGCGTTGAAGGGTGGGTAGAGAGGAATTCTGGTGGGATGTAGATAGATCTCTGGGCTTGGAGAATCGGGCTGCGAGGCTTCTTGGGGGGTCTGGCCTGGGGTGGTGGGTGCAGCATTCGGCGCAAATGGAGCGAGTAGGGCTTGAAGTTTGTCAAGGGCAGGCAGGGGAGGGGAGATAAGGACAAAGATTGTCTGCACTGGTGCCGTCAAAGGTGCGCTATGTTCTTCAATTGCTGATCGCAGCTGCGGTGGGAGTATCTCTCTTTTGGCAAAGCGACGGAGGTGAGAAAGTGGGAGGGAGGGGTCTTTGGGGAAGGCAGAGTCGAGAGCCCTGGATGAGAGATTGTCAATTCCGGTCTCAGTCTTATTAGTAAAAAGGAATGCGACTCACTTGATTACTTTGGATGCAGCTTTCACGTTGACTTCTGCGACATAGGCGTCGGCTGTTCCTGGGTTAGTCTTGATGTCGCAAGAGGATGTCGCATACCAACCATACCAAAATCTTCTGGAGGTCTTGTCTCTTGAATGGTTCGAATGGGGGTGACCTTCCCGCGGAGGGGCTGGATGTCCCTGATAGTCTTTTCAATGTCCATTGTGATAGTGTCAAAAAATAAAAATATCCATGGGCAACGTATTGGAGTATCGCTCAACCGCGGGGCTAGAATGAAGCGGGACAAAACATGTTCATGTCCGTCACAACCAGTTCCAATGGCGGTCTGAGAGACACCAAAGGAGGAGGGCTGGCATTCAAGTCTCAGGTATGGCTACCTCAATTGTTCAAGTGAAAGAGATTAGGAAGAAGTTCAAGTCGGAGACGAAAAAAGGGAAAGCTGTACAAAGAGCAAACATTGCAAACGTCGGTCCCGGCCTTACGGTCTACGGAGATACGGGGATGCTCAATGTTATAAAGAGTTGAATATTCAAAAGTTTGTGTATTTTTTTAAGACAAAAGTGAAGATCGGGAATTTGATCGTAGGTACCAGTCATCACCCATAAAATATCAAACGCCGAATCGTTCCGCTGTAAATGAATCGCTGAAAAGGAACATGGCATCGCCCATCGACCCTTGATATATGCTGAGATAGATCCCTGTTCTATAGTGCCATGACGTCTGATGTGTGCGTCCCTCAATATTAGAACAAAGGAAGGAAATGATGTAGAGGACTACACCAGCGTCCCTGAAATGCAAGTCGTACGTATTAAATCACACCTCGAGTGACTCGGTGATGAGATGAAGAATCCACACATGCATAGCTGACTCGAGACCGGCCCCAGTTCGCTATGGCAAAACGATGTTTGTGCAGAGTTCGCATCGGGGGCCCCGGGGTGATTGCGCGTTGGTCTAGCCTGACGCTGGAGCAATACCTGTTGCAGGTGCAATACCGGGTGGCCCGGCCATGGTATCGCCTTTGCTGCAGGTGTGTTCAATCTCAAAACCGTCGCATCGATCGACGAGGCTTTGATAGTAATCCACAAGCACTTCCGGCTGTGGGACGATCCGCCATTCGACTCGGAAGAGGAATTCCAGTTCAAGCATGGCCAATTCCGTCATGCCAATTCCGCCAACTCGAGCATACGTCTTGTTGGTCCAGAAGCTGTCGCTCAGTCCCTTGCTGGCGACAGTAGCGCTGGCGATTAGGAATCGATGGATGGTCAGACTCGACACGGTGAAAGCAGGATACAGCGCGCAAAGTCGATCGATGTAGTAGACCATACTGAGAAGAATGGGGGGCGAGAGAGTGGCGTGAGTCGTCAGTCGCTGCAGGTAATCTTGTACGGAGATTCGGGGCGGAGAACGTGAGTGGAAGCGAGTTAGACGACCCTGGTGTAGTGGAATCTTGTCGTTGAATCGAATCAGCTCCATGAGCATGCTGGAAATCAGCACTACCATGTCACGCGGCTCTGCGAATTCGTATTCCGCGGGCAAAATCTTCACCTCCGGCTTGGAGGCTCGCAAGCGCTTCGACTGGGGACTCTCCAAGTCCTGGCCATCGGACTGACCCCCCGGCGTCGCAGCCGGTGGGTGATGGTCACTTTGGCTATTGCGCTTGTTGGAGCCTGAGGTGGTAGGGGCGAGCATCGAGGGGGCGGTGGAGGAAGCCGGCGGTGGGTTGGCAGAGGCTGTCGCTGTGGTCACAGCGGCAGTGGAGGGACTGGCTTGGGGGGCGGTGGTGGCTAAGGCCGAGCTGTTCGGGGTCTTCAGAGAATCAGATGCAGATGCGCGTCTGTGTTGAAGATCCCCTGAGGTTTCAGGAGAGGAGGGATCGACGGTATGTCGATTCAAGGCCGAACGAAGTTCCTCAATGGCCAGACGCGAGGAACGAGGACTATTGAATTGTGGAGCGCTAGTAGGTTCATAGTGTAAATGCGATCCGGAAGTAGGGAGCGGGGAGCGCAAAGCAGCCGACGAGGGCGAGGGCGAAGATGCCAACATAGTGGAATGTTACGAAACCGAGCATTCACAGTGCAAGGTCGGACCACGTGGGTGCACAGTCAACGGGGGCGCTGACGCTTGTTTAGGTGCACGGCCGGCCTCATCCTAGGCTCAAAAGGATGAAAAGCAAGCAAGGGCTGTAAAGAGGCGAGAAAGAAGAGAGGGGAACAATAGTCTGGGATGACTCTGTAGAAGTGAAAATCTTGATTTCTTTGTAGTGAGGTAATTACATTCAGCCCGTCACTGGTGGGAGTGGTCCCCATGACTGTATTATTACGGTATATTGTATTTTATCTTGGCAAGTCAGATTACTTCTATTGTGAGTGGCTATATTGTTTGATACTAGCATTGGCAGTAGAGATCCAAGCAAGCTAGAAGGGTCTAGAGTGTTGGGGTACATTTGGGTCCTTCCTATAGGTCTCTAGTCCTTAAGTCTGCGGCTTAAGGTAGGCTATTGGTGTACACACCACTAATAGCATATGAAAAGGCTTCCCAGATATTCTATAGTAGGCAAAGTTCAGCTACATAACATGGATGTACTTATCTCTACAACCAAAAGCGTAGAAATCAACGCCGTATCCCCCAATATCCCCACAGTCCTGTATACTTCGTGCCGATATCCGGTATTGGGCGGTACCCGCTTCAGGTGGCGGTGACGTCGGGCAGAACAAAGTGCGGAGTACTTGCGCTTCGGTTGCGGGATCTGACCTCCGGCCTTACTATTCCGGCCATCAAGTTGCTTCGCTAATTTTTACATATATCTTTCAATTATCGCAGCAACCCCCCAAGAAAACCCTCAATATATCTATTCAACGTGTCATTGATAACCTCCCGCTGGGAGGGGTGGTCGCCGGATGATGACGCGAGCTGCCGCACCGCCGATTCTGGAGCAGCTCCAAAGCGCCGAATCGGTCTCTGCTCAGATTACAGCTCTACGAGCTTTGAAAAATGAACTGATCGGCCATGACCAGCGCAAGGAGGCCCTCGTTGCTGAGGGTATCATACCCGCCCTCTCACAGGTGCTGACGTCGAGATGGCCGGCAACGAATCAGAATGAATCCGCACTGCCCCAAGACCGATCAACCCAGAAAAGCCCAGAAGACTGTGAGGCCTGTCTTCAAGCAACTTTGGTTGTGGGAAGCTTGGCACAAGGTATGTGAACATTGGAGCTTTGCCTCTGTTGTCATATCAAGCGTATTGACTGATTCTACTATGAACAGGTGGACCGACCTTTCTTACTCCGATATTTGCCAGCAACATATTGCCGAACGTTCTTTCAATACTTGCGTCAGAAGATTGCCCAGAATCCTTCTGTCTTCCCATTCTACGGCTTCTGAACACAATTGCAGACCGACTACCGCTGCAAAGTCAGGAAAAATGGCCTCGAGACACCCAGCTCGCTGATCTGGTCTTTTCGGCCTCAAATGTCTACTCTCTCAAACGAATTATCCTCCAGGAATACAAGAACCTGCGCAGCCAGGCCGCCATTGAGCTATCTGCAGCCCTGATCGGCAAACTTTGCACCGAGGAAGCTCATAAGACAGCCATTGCTCTATCTGGGACTCTGGATGCCCTGGCTCTCAAGGTTGCCTCGTTCGTTGTGGCTCAAGGATTTGTTCTACCTGGTGCAGAGGGCGATCTACCACTCCCGGCCCCAGAATCCGCCCGTCTTGCGCCAATTCTGCGGGCAGTTAGTGTTACTATTGAGCAGTCTAAGTGGAGGGCTGAACACTTTTTGTCCTCGCCAGGTATTACCATGGTGTTCCCAAGACAAGTTCCAGACTTTGCACCGGCAGACATCAAGAAAGCTCCCTGGGGCCATACTTATCTGTCTGGCTCTGCAGTACCCCGTCACCCCGGAGCTAATCCCATAGATCAGCTTTTGCCCTCAATTCCCCAAGCACACGTCAAGTCATCGTCCAGCTCTACTAATTTCCCACCTCTTGGCTACGGGGGCTCACAACGCCGACACAGCCATTCTTTCCCGACAGCATTTTCACTTCCTGAGACACCTACCCCGGAAGACGATGAGAACTCTATTGTGCCCTGGCTCATCTATATTATCCGCTCAGAAAGTGGCATGGTGCGACTGATGTCTGCCCGTCTCGTCACAGCGCTCTTTAGATTAGGGCTCGCCAAGAAACACAGAGTTTCGACCTTCAGTTATCTGTTGATCCCCGCTTTGGTTGAGATGCTCAACAAAGATTTCCGCATATCAGAAGAGGATGGTGCTAACTACGACGGCCTGCTCCCGCCGATCCAACGCCTCAAAGAAGAGGCACCGGCAGTGCTAGCCAGCTTGGTGATGGACGACCAGGAGCTGCAGAGACATGCAGTGGAAGGTAACGCGCTCAAGAGATTATCACAACTCCTCAAGGAAACCTACAATCCTGTTCCAGACAGCAACCGGCCGATGTGGAGTGCAGAGGATGCCCCGGCCCGGGATCTTGAGTCACTTCCATTGGAGTGCCGGCTCGGGCCTTCAGGCTACTCCCCGGCTCTATGTCATATAATGCGTTACCGAGAGAACATTCTGAAGGCATTGGCGGCGCTCGTTCCATTCAAGGATGAGTACCGCAAAGCGATTTGCGAGCAAGGCGTGGTACCTTACATTATCGATGCACTCAAGCCACGGCCTAGTGATGCGCCGGCCGACACCTCCATGCCCAAAAATACTGCGGAGGATGGCAACCCAATCCCTACAATTCTAGCTGCTTGTGGCACAGCTCGCATGCTGACAAGATCGGTGAGTGTGTTGAGGACAAGCCTTATCGATGCTGGTGTGGCTGAGCCACTGTTCGCCCTCATTCGACATTCCGACATAGAAGTACAAATTGCAGCTACAGCAACAATCTCCAACTTGGCTTTGGACTTTAGCCCCATGAGAGAGGTTTGTCGATGTCTTGTCATCTAGCACATCGAGCTCACTGCTAACACTTTTCTCAGTCCATAGTTTCTGCCAACATCATTCCCATTCTTTGCGAACACGCCCGCTCACCCAACATCAAACTACAGATTGAATCATTATGGGCAATCAAGCACCTGGTCTATGACACTACAATCGACATCAGAATAAAGATCGTTGAGAATCTTACACCCCAATGGATTATGCAGGTTCTCTCCCGGGATCCAGTCCGTGCAGTGTCCAGACAGAGCGTGGAAGAAGAGATAGACCAGAACGCCGGGATTGCGATGGGTCGATCTAACTCGGCGGGGGAACAGGTCGACATTCTGAACCCAATGGAAGTGTCCGCTCAATGGGACGAAGATTTCAAGATGACTGATACCATGCCTCCTTCGAAGATGAGCCTGGAAATGTTTGTGCAAGATGCAAGCCGTCGACGCAAACTTGTTCTGAACGGATCTCTGGCGCAGACGACACAGTCTCGGCACGACGACATTGCCGTTCAAGAGCAGACATTCGACCTGCTACGCAACGTTACCTGTGGCGACCACGCAACCGAGATGATCGACTATCTCTTCAAAGAGATCGGTCAGAATGAGTTTCTGGATACAATCGCGGAAGCTCTTCGACCACGAACCATCCAGCTCCCCCACCGCCGAGAAGTGGGCAGTCAGGCCAACCAAAACCTCCGCGTCCCCAAGGAAATTATCATCGCAGTCGCCGCCCTCCTCATTCATTTGGCAGCCGGACACCCACGCCACCGCCGTGCTGTTACATTCCACCGGAGCATATTGCCTCATCTGGCGAACTACCTCAACCATCCCAATAAAGATGTGCGACGAACCTGTGTCTGGGTGACTATCAACCTTGCTTTCGAGGAAGATCAGAATGACTTCGAGGGCTGCCGGGAGCGAGCAATCCGGCTTCGCTCGCTTGGATTTGGGGAACGGTTGGCTGCTCTTCAGGACGATGTAGACCTGGATATAAGGGAGCGCATTAAAGTTGTGTTGCATTTCTTGAACAGATTGGCCCCTACCTCATAATTCTTACATTCAAATTCACAAAATG
>ERZ1673737.3328-NODE-3328-length-12325-cov-4.222657_pt1 | contig 12325 bp, 9 predicted proteins | sample MGYA00580211_ERZ1673737 | MGnify/ENA primary metagenome ERZ1673737 (study PRJEB41218, sample SAMN15661789) | gut metagenome | host: Homo sapiens | place: Canada: London | collected 2015-08-20/2019-03-30 | study: EMG produced TPA metagenomics assembly of... | reverse complement strand
GTATGAATGAGACACGCTGCAATCGAATCGACCTGAAGACGATATAAAATTGTTGTTGTGTACCGAGAGGGAAGGAATGGCGGACCCACATGCGGGTGCTCCCGAGCCTCCTCGCACAACCACGCGAAGAACGGCAGTGACTGACGCACCGGAAAACCTTGATTCGACTACTGCGCCACGGACCAGAAGACAGGCTCGCATCAGCGATGGCTACTCTAACGCAGCTCGCTCAATTACCGAGACTACAAGCTCCGTAGACAGCAGCGGACGCGTCACGACTCAGGACATCTGGCAAATGATTGATGGCTTGAAAGAAACGATCGCCTACCAAACCGAGCTCATCCAATCCACCAAAGACGAGTTGTCTGAAGTAAAGCACGACCAGAACATCCTCCAAACGCAGAACGAGAAACTCTATGAGGAAGTTCGAGCCCTGCGGGCGCAAATTGATGCGCTCCCGGCCACACCCGTGGCAAAATCGTGGGCCGCAGTGGCAGCGAGCCACCCGCCCCTTCAACCAAACCACCAACGCACAGATAAGGATCGGAACTGCGTCCGAATTAGCACTCAGCGGTCCTTTGTGGATCCGAGAGACAACGACAAGAGCGACCAAAACACCTTTGGGCGATATCTCCCAACGGAGACCGCAAACACCTATATCCGTACGGCGCTATCGAACGCACCGTCCACACAAGACGCCCAAGTAGCCGGGGTTGGCACCACCAAAACTGGATATGTCATCCGGTTTAAGGATACAGAGTCGGCGGAAGCGGCCCGCAACAACACAGAATGGCTGAACGAGCTAGGAAACAACACGAAACTAGTCAAGGCGCGGTGCGATAGCGACTCACATAGTAAGTATGCCTAGACTGACTGAGATCGTTGACTGATATCCTCCAATAGTGTCTATAAATTCGTTGATATCACCTCCCATGAATTGCATTTTGGTCCAATCTCGAAAGCCCGTAATTGGTTTTTGACTGAACACTATCATCGATCGTTCGAACTTGCAACAAATTTCGCTACATCGATGACAAAGACAATAAAGAGATGCCAATATTGACGTTGCAAAATTGTCCACTTTTTTCAACGATTCTAAAACGTTGGTGACGGCTTCAAGCTCAGCCTGAAGCCTTCGTATACAACGGCTTCGATCTTTGAAGCCACTGACGGTTGCATGAAGCGATCTTGTGGATTGAATGGCCGTTCCTATATCAGCTGAAAATGAGAGATTAAAGCCCGATTGATCGTTCATTTGAAACATTCGCTGCGAGGTTTGCGTAGAGTCCTTTGGTAGAGCCGTAGCGGGAAGTGGATTTGGAAGATTGGGCGGGGCTGACGAGGGGTTCAAGTAATGGCCTCAACTTGGACCATGCCCCGCTGGGCATATCTGACTGGCTAAAGTAATCGCCGTGGCTGTAACATACAACTTGGCACCGTCCCGCTATTCTGTACATGTTTATCAGAGCAAGCTTTGAGTGTATCTACTAGTACTCGATCAGGGCGAATGGACGTGCGAGAGAGGGCAGGTTGAAATACCCTGAATTGACTCCGCTAGACCTCATTCGCCCTGAACGAGTGCTAGTTGATACACCCATAGCTTGCTCTGATATTTTTAATTTTTCAATACAAGACATATAACTGGTTACGATGGCAATGACTACTTATTTGGCTTCTTATTGTTTACGCACGGGCATAACGGCTAATATCATTCATTCCCCGGAAAAATAATATATAACTAACTAGGCCGAAGCCACGACGAGCTTGACGTCAGCACCCTGGAGACAACGCCGTTCGGGACGTGTGACTAGTCAATCGGTCGCAAATCTCAGGCTTCGCCCGGCATCCAATATCCCTAGCACCCAACATGAAGACCACGGCGCTAAGTGGATCAGACTAATGCACTAATTTGGATTGGTATCACTCCAACGCATATAATTACGTGACTGCACCGGAACAAATAAAGTTTCGGTGTTTGCCGCCGTGATTTGCCTTGCGGCCGCTTTTTGCGGGCTCGTTAATGATTGAATCTGATTTAATAAACACATCATACCCAAGCGTTCTAAAATGTAGACATAAGCTTTGGCCTGCTTTGAAATTAATCGCGATATAAGACCGGCTGTGCTTAGGTCTTCCATTAAGACATAAGTGAAGTTCTACTGTACATTCCTAATTTCCATCAGATCGAGCAATTTGCCAGCAATGCCGTCCCGGTGTTTGGCGGAGTATGAGCTTCGATATTGCTTTCGTGAGAGTGGTGAGCATTCGGCTGCTGTCTCTTTCGCTTTTTACGTGGATATTCCGGTAGAACGAAGACTCTGCACACAACCCAAGCGGATGGAGCCAGGCCAGATTTATGGTAACTCTCATGAGCGGCTGAAAATGGAAGAATGCTCGATGCAAATGCATTGCATGAAACAAGTACGTCGAAAGAATGAAAGTTCACTCACATTCCCCGGTCCTCATTTACGAACCTCTCTAAGGGATAGGAAGCAAATCAGTGATCCCTGGATTTCTGAGCAAGCATAGATCAACAAGGAATCCAGCTGTAAACAGACACCCCTTACCGCGGTGAGGGGGAGCGCGAGACAACCTGTGATGGTTGGCTGCAGACGGCAAGGAATCTCGCCCCCTCGAAATCGACCATGCCGGAGTACGAGGTATAAAAGACTGCAAGTGAGCACCGCAGACAGCAAGCACACCTCGCCGTTTACAGCCTGATCGTCAACCACCGCTGTTACACGGTCGATTTGGTTGAGTGGCTTAAGACGTTCCCGACGATTGGAGGCCGAATCCGTTTCCAACCTGGCGTGAGTTCATCGCAATTATAAAGAGACCGGTTCGCTCCTTATTTTATGTCCCCAAACTCTCTTTTTTGAACCTTAAAAATCAATACCAAGCGACAGTCCTTCGACCACTTGCTAAAAAACATGGGAACTCTGACCCCAACATCAGAAGATCCGGGGAGTTCGGAAGATCAATGGACCGCGATCGACTTCCGTCGGGTCGGAGACGAACTTGGTCTCCAATCCTCGAGAACGTCCCAGCGACTCAATCAAATCGACCGTGTCCGCGCCAACGGGGTTGGCGATCATGTTGCACTGCCTCAGCTAGTGGTATGCGGCGATCAGTCCGCTGGCAAAAGCTCCGTGCTGGAAGGAATTAGCGGAATTCCTTTCCCCAGGCAGGATGGTTTGTGTACCAGATTTGCGACGGAAATTGTCCTGAGACATACTCCGCAAGCGAACCGCATGACTGCGACGATAACTCCTCATTTCTCGCGAGACGATGAAGAAAAAAGGCGCTTGGACTCGTTCCATATGGAATTCCGTGACTTCGCTGAGCTTCCTGGGATCATCGAAGCCGCAGGTCAGTCCATGGGTATTCGCACCTCCGAAGATCAGACCGACGCTCCCGCTTTTGCCGCCGATGTTCTGCGATTGGAGTTAGTGGGTAATACCGGACTGCATTTGACGATTGTTGATCTACCCGGATTGATATCGGTGTCTGAGAATGAGCGCGACATGCAGCTTGTCAGTGATCTGGTAGATTCGTACCTCGAAAGCTCGCGGACCATTGTACTCGCGGTTGTTCCTGCAAGTAGCGATGTTGATACTCAAGGCATTATCCAACGAGCCCGTCGCTACGATAAAGATGGGGTACGAACAGTTGGGATCATTACCAAACCGGATCTTATCAATGCCGGTACCGAGCAGCGGATTGCACGCCTGGCGAAAAACATGGATCGTACAAAGCTCAATCTGGGGTTTTTCCTGCTCAAGAATCCGGCCCCTGCCGAGTTGCGGGAAGGCTCGTCTGCAAGTGCGAGAAATCATGCAGAGCAGGCTTTCTTCTCCTGTGAACCATGGAGTAGCCTGGGACTTGATCCATCACGCGTTGGGATCGAGAACCTTCGAGTGTTTCTCCAAGACCTTCTCGATAGTCACATTGAACGTGAGCTCCCGAAAGTACGAGAGGAACTGCGTGAGCTTCTCGAGCGAAATAGCCAGAATCTCGCTGCTCTTGGATTGGAACGAAATACTGCTGGTCAGATCCGAATATATCTGACACAGATTAGTGCCGACTCCCAGGGCTTGGTGCGAGCTGGTATTGATGGCGACTATGGTGGCCGGGACGCGAGTTTTTTTGACGTCCAAGACAAGAATTTCGCCAACCGGCTGCGCGCTGTGGTCCATCTCGAGAACGAGAAATTTGCGAATCACATGAGGGAATACGGTCAGACACGCAAAATAACTTGTGGGGAAGATGATCAGTCTTTCGAGTCAAATTCTTCTAATAAGACCATGGAGTTATCTATAAACGAAGAGGGCCAGATTCTTGTTAGTAAGGAAGGGATGGCTGCGTGGGTTAAGCAGGTGAGTGGGGAGCCCAACAAATTGTCGATCATCTCCTAATAATATCAGGTATATTACCGGACGCGCGGCAGGGAACTACCGGGAAATTATAACCACGCCCTGCTTGCAGAGCTTTTTCATTCACAATCAATGCGATGGGGCAAGATCGCTCGTGACCATGTTGACGCCGTCGCGAACTTGGTCTTTAGCTTCTTACAAGCAGCATTGAAGTTCGTGATCAAGGATACCAAGGTCCGCCAAAATGTCCAAAACTGCGTTGAGAAATCTGTTCAAGGAAACACCCAGCGCGCAATCGATGAGTTGAACACATTGCTCGAGGACGAGTCGCGCCAACCTATCACTTACAATCATTATTATACGGACAATATCCAGAAGGCTCGAAATGAGCAATCAAAGCGCCAGATCCAAGACTCAATGCACAATGCCATTCAAACAGACTGGAACGGCAAATTCCACGTGAGCAATTCGTCTGAGGAAATTGAAAAGCTCGTTACTTCACTTCAGGAACGGGTGGTTGTCGACATGACGAAGCAGGCCTGCTCCGAGGCACAGAATGATCTTACCGCATACTACAAGGTCAGTCAGCCTTTCCTGATGACGAGTTCTTCTAAAAGTTTATTTCAGGTTGCCATGAAAACTTTCGTCGACAACGTTTGTAAACAGGTCATCGAACGGCATATCATCGCGAAGCTCCCAAGTGTTTTCGAGCCCGTTCTTGTGAGCGGATACGAGACCGACGAATTGCTTCGGATGGCTGCAGAATCCGCGCAGATCAGTCTTCGCCGGGATGAAGCACGTCATTTTCAGGAAGTGTTAGAAAGAAGTCTCGATGATCTGAGTCTCTAGTTGGGTATTTGTGGGCTCTGGGCAAGTTTTTTTTCTCACGTAGTTTTCCCTTACCTTTTCGCGAATGCGGGAGCCTACGTACATGTGTCATTCTATTTAACTTATCGTGTTTCGGTTGCTTTACAATCTTCAAGCTATATATTGTGCTTATCTTTTATGAATCTGTTTTTTCATCCCGTGGGCTCTATAGGCAATAAATTCTCTTTCTCCTTGCCATAATCTCAGTATGGTGTCTGTTCAGGGGCCGCTTATGAGATTAGCACTCCACGATGCCATCAAACTTCAAGAGGTTATCAAACATGTTTAACAGGTCTCCCATACGATCATTGTGTTGGCTTACCCTCTTTAGTAGTTTCACCCTGGACTCGACAGGGAGACGGCAGCCAGGCCGGTGTCCCAGAGATCACATGCTAGATTCGGGGCCCGGTCCTCAAAGTCACCTCAACCTTCTGGAATGGTCGCCGTTTGAATCTGGCTCAAGTGTGCGCTCAAGTGTCCCATCAACGTGATCTGAAGTATCCAGATATAAATATTTTGGGCTCTACAGACCCTCAATTGTAATGTTATCCAACTTGCAATCTCGCCTGTTCCAGTCAATTATGGCAGCCTTTGTCTGAACACAGTAAATCTCGTCATAGCTCTTCTGAGGATTTTCTCCGAGCTAGTTTGCGGGTGCTCATCACAAGCATTAGACAACTTAATGAATGCTCCTGCGGCTGTTTGAATTGTCTCTCTTTGCAAACCAGCCCGCAGACACCCACTCAAAGGGGTTAACGACCGTTCCAAAGGTGCTACGTATGAAATTTTGGAGCCAGATACCGCTGAATTACATATCAGTTCCTGTAAGAGCAAAGAGATGCATGAGGGGACTGTGGAACCTACCACTCTGATAATCCTCCTGTCCTTACTCAATTTGTTCGCCAACAACCGTTCGACCACGCACGTCATAATCATCAATGTATAGATAGCTCAAGCCGCATTCAACTGTGTCTTCATCAAATTTCGACCAGTCAATGGCCCCGCTCCTACCATTCTTGATCCACTGATCGTTGGCACAAGTTTTCAATACCGGTGAGCCGCGCGACGGAAAGACTCCAGGGTAGATGTAGGAAATGGGCTTCTCGGGGCCCACATGACCTAGACTGGGCAGTTCTTGATTATGTTTTGTCAATGCCAGCACCAGAATGTACAACATAACTCGTCATAGCCACCTTGGAAATTGGAGGGAATTTTACACGATGCCAGTGTCCAACGAATCCGCAAATTCAAGCGCTAGTGATAAATTATCGAGAGGGATTCAATGTGTCCCGAGTATTTCCAAGCAATAACGCTGTTTGGTGCCCGCGGTGATTGCCACTAACCTTTGTCAAGGAACTATCTATAGCACAATACCAAAATGGCGTCGCTTCGGGAAAGTAGACAATCCTCAATTGAAATGGATGGAGCAAGCACTTCTCTCAATTAGCACGAATGCAGCGTAGCCCTGAAGTAGTGCCCGATTATGGATGGTGTTTGTGATAGGTGTCGAGCTTAAAATTCGTAAATGACCAATGATAGCGTTATATTAATCTACCTGTAACAAACAAGATTGCGGATGTCCTATCCTCTCCCAAAACCGCACTTAGCGCTCGTTTTCTCCAATCTAATATATGATGCTGCACTCCACACGCGCATGTGCATTTTCACGCCCGTACCTGAACCGACGCCCTGACACACCCCGCCCAGTCTACCCAATTCATCACCATCATCGTCACTGTTGAGATTCATGGCCTCTCCAGGCATCTCCAGGCATGAAATGCCTGCTTCGCCAAGCATGAAGCTCATGATCAGCATTGACCTACCATGTAGAGTATAGTTCAGGAGAAATGCTCCTCATTAAATAGGATCTCTCTCTCATGGAGGAGAGATCAGCCATAAACAACCTCGTTGGCATTGACTATAGCTTCCTAGCATCATTCATCGTATTCCCAATTTCAACAGTCACCATCACGCCTCTCCCACAATACCCTCGAACGGGATAAAACATTATTTCTCGATATTCCTCAGTATTGCGCCGCCCTCAACTTTAACTCGTCTTTAGCAATAGATTACAACATCCGACACGTGCTGCCGGCGTTTGCCAAAAATTTCATCTGAACGGTCAATCATTCCGCACTCTCAATGTAAATTTAACTTGTCTAGCTAAGAGGGCCAGTGTCAGGAGCGCGCGACTTTTGAGTGACGGCCCTTCCGATTCAGCCTACTTGACTCGGGTCTATCTGTCTCCCATGCCAATATACCCTCTGATTTCTCACCCTATTTCGAGGAGCATAAAGAAGCATGCACATATATTGGGTACACATACATGCGGGGTTGACGATACAAGATCTGACATGTGTTTATACGGCTGCCACGCTGTACTGTACAACGTAGGTTGTGATACGCCACATTAGCATGATATCATGCAATGCGAAGTTGCTTACGACCGCTCAGAACGTGTTCAAATGTGATTTGCTTGGCTTCCAACGATCTCCAAGATACAGAGTGAGAGATGGCACGGACTCCGTCCAAAAGTTCCTGGATGCACCCAAGTCATGGTTTATTACGTGGTTACGCCTCTCTTCCAAGGGTCAAGTAAAAGGATTTTTGCCATATTTCCCTTGTCAGACCACTTGATCAATTCAATGACAGACCTCAAAACAGCCTCCCGAGAGCTCGAGGAGATCTCTCGTCTCGACCTCGAATCATCCCCCTCAGCAGAGGCAATCATTACTGATCCGAAGCATTTGGCTTCTTATAACTGGATCGAAGCATCTACACCCACCATCGCTGTTCCGGGCAGTCCAGCCCAGTGGACTCCTCCACAAGGGTCCCGACGGATGAAGAAGACAGCGGCCTTGTTTATATTTCTCAAAATGCTGCTCGTCATCCTGATAGCCCTCTAGAGCCTTTATTCCGCTCGCTTTATATTGAGCATCCCTCGTTCGACATTAACTCAATCGACGTTGTGACAGATCGAAACAACATTCGTAAACTCCTGTCGTTTATCAAGCCCACTCTGAGCAGAAATGGGCTTGATCCATTCACCATTCAGGTTGATATGACCGCGCAAACAGCAATCTTCTGCCGTGACGAGACTGCCACGTATGAAATAATTGGGCCAGGCGAATTCCGGGGCTTTGGGCATGAATTCGAGAAAGCATACACCACCACTCGGGTCAAAAATAGCACTGGGCACCACCGCATAGTTTCGTACCGATTGGGTGGCCTTAGCTTCCTCGTGCGCCATGAGACAGACGGTTATGTTGGAGACTTACAGCCTGGTGTAAATGATGGTGAATCAACAGCGAGCAACCTTGCAAGCATTTTTCAGTCGCTGTCCCTCACCCCAGGGACTACCTCTACGGACGAGGCCTCTGCTAAATCCAAACTGACCATCAAGAGGGAAGGTCAGGTGGTAAGACGGGAAGCAACCCTAGAGATCAAAACTCGAGTTTTCCACAAACCTCTAGGGATAACAGACATCGCTTCTCAGCTATGGATTTCCCAGACACCCCAACTCGTCCGTGCTTATCATCAACGGGGGATATTCTCTACGCCCAAAGTGGAAGATGTCACTGCTGTGATAAAAGATTGGGAACAAACCCACCAAGATGCTATTAGAAAGCTGGTTGCACTCATTAATCGCATCTTACGAGTGACAGAAACTTGGGGTGGGAGTTCAACTATTCGATACGACTCGTTGAAAGATAAGCTGGTGATTAAGAAGGCCGCGAGAAAGAAGATTCTCCCGGATGATCTTTATTCTCGATGGGACAAAATCATCCCCGTCAATGTCACTGAGGAAACCTCTATGCATGGCCCATATCCCACTCAAAAAAGGTATCATGATCGGAGGGCTACTGCACTTGATCCGAATGAAGCCCTTCAAAATGGTATCAAGGCAAAACCAGCTAAACTTCGACATGTTGCCATAAGCGCGCTTACAAAGGAATCAGTGACATAGAACTTTCAGTTTTCTTATTTCTTATTTATTTCTTGGAAGTCAAATAGTATAATCCATAGGCAGCAGTAAAGACCTGGGAATTTTCCTAAAATCTTTTAAATGGATAATTTGTTATTGATTTGATTCTGGCCCGGATTCTGTATGTATATTCACAACCTACCGTCCCGCATTTGAGTACTGATAAGTTTCTCGTAGTACGGCCGGTGCACACGGGGAAAAGTCATGTCATGATATAAACACCTTCGCAGTTGAGCTGCCGAGTGAGCCTTTACTGGGCCACAAAATGAGAAGTAGAAGACTGGGTGGATTCTTCACGAAGAATGATTGTATACACTTATTCTATCATGAATATAGTGGAATATGTACAGTATGACCGTTTGGCAATCGTGGAGCCAACCTAGGAGTAGGGTTTCTAGTACTAAGGCTGAAATTGCAAGGCATTCTAACCCAGCTATTTCTGAACACCACAAGTGTGTGTCTGGGTGCCCCAGGCTAGAAAGTTAATCGACTTCAGCAAAGAACATATATAGTACTTTTCGGTAAGATAAGGTTAGTTTAAGTGCTCGGATAATTGAACTTCTCTGATAAACTTCCAAAGGGCTTCCTTATAAGAAATGCTGCGAGAATGAAATTTACGCATTAATACTCAGATGGATACGGACTGGCTCGGTGATCGCTTGGGATGCGTTATTCTCGATCAAGAATTTAGATGCGGCAAGCAAGACAGCTCTTCCACCTCGAAAGAAATTTAAAAGGAGACTAAAGGCACGAAGGATATGGCTGAAGAAGATAACTTCAAGTGTATAGGTAATGGTACATTAGAAAATCCGGCCAATATTGGATGTTTCTGTTGTTTCCGCAACACAATCCTCTCTAGATTATAGTTGCATGATCTGTCAGCTTCAACGATACGATAGGGATCCAAATATACTGGTTTCAGACATTGTCACTATATTTAGAATCAGACAATAAGTGTATTTTTTACAATCCACATTCAGGCCCGTAGAAATCATCATTTACGCAATTCAATGCATTACAATATTCAGAATATCGTCATTCCATCGATGAATTGTTTCTTCGATAGACTCTCGATTCCAAGGCCGGCAGGCGCTGGATTTCGATGTTCGGTCAAATTTTGGCCTTCGTGACTCCGTGAAAGCTTGATCCGCTCTTTGGTTGCTTCCAATACACGAAGCTTCCAGAATCCTCTCTAGGTCGATATAGCTTAGCGTCGTATATTTTGAAGAGATCTGGCAAAACATAACACCCCCAGCGCAGCATTTTGCAATCGCTGGTCAAATAGGATGCGCATTGAATTCCTCGTATTGCCCTCCCAAAGTAGGGTCTAAAGGTATGGTAACACAGAAGGAGGGTAAGTAAAGATTCAGGTGGGTGGTCACGCCCCATCTTCTTCCGCCCTAAGATTTTGTGCTCAGATCCTTCGCTTCATGCGTCCTCCCAACAAGACCAAGGGTTCTTATTGGTGGGTCACTCGAATTGCTCGCCTCGCTGGTCAGTTTTAAGCATGATCACTCTTACTCACCAAATAGCGCCCCGACTCGGTCCACATCATCACATCCCGAGATCGACTTTGCGTGAATCTATAACCAAAGGTTTCTCTCTGCCGCCCTTAGCTTTTCCGCTTGTCTGTGGTTTGTACGCAATTAAGTCCTCCCAAGAGTGACTCCGAACGCAGGTTCTGCTTTTTACGTGGCTGCAAGAAAATTACATACCCCTTTAATTATGCTAGTACTTGCTAGAGCATTCGAGAGCTCCTAATCGGATATGCTACTGTATCTCTCTCCCGGGGCGAGTTGGGATCTCAGAATCCACGGTAGCTTCTTGTTATTTTTTTATGACATCGCTTTCTTATCAGCATGAGTAATGTATAGGTACTAAATGTTACCTTGCTTTATAGTCTGGCCCACGCTGCCTGAGTAAGGAGTTTATTGATAGCAATACGTGCATACGTCTATACGCAGCCCTAGACAAAATGTCGTGTCACGAAGCGATCTATCCACGGGAACATTGCAGCAACGTCCTTTGCCTTATCACACTACTTCGTATCGGGAATCAGGCAAAAGTCGAATCCTGCCAAATCCGGCCCCTCGGCTTCCACATTTAGGCGTTATATCGTCCGATAATTCGCCAAAAAAAGGCTCTAGATATGACTAGTTCAAGGGATCCGGGAATGTCAGTTCGAGTGTGCCTTGTCGCCACAGCCTCGTCAGCTTCATGGTCGATTAGCATAGATGTTAAGTTGGATGGATGAGAAAACATGTTTCACTTCTTTAGCCGCGTCATGGGAGATAAGGAGGGGGTGTTTCTTTTGCTTTTTTGGGCTGTGCAACGACTGATTTTATGATCAGGACGTATGTAAGTTAATAATACTAACAGACTCGCTGAATGCAACACCTCGAACAGAAGAATAATCGGTTTTCAGGAGGGCGATGGCTAGTCTAGGTTTAGATACCCTTGGCATGCCTGGTTCTTGACCAGTCGATTGTTCTAGCAGTCTGGTTCCCACATCATAATGCGCATACCAGCCTTGCAGGGTAATTTCAGCGGTCCCTCAAACTCCAGGTCACCAACGGCGCCTACTAGGCCCTAGCTATTTCCAACCGTCGGACAGATTGTTTCAGTCTTGATGGTGAGAACTCATGTAATAGCGGAATATAGTGTCATAATAAAACGACAAAGTGATCCCGCTTTTTCCAGGCTCAAATGATACAAAGTTAACCCGGCAGTTCGTTGCCAGTTATTTGGGTGAAGAGCTCTTCCGTCGTCGGGTCTCGAAAAAAGACTCGAGCTCTTGGATCCAGTGGCCATCGTTTATACCTGTACTCTCGCCATTGCGAGGCAAAAGTCGCCACATCCTGTATATGTGTGTACGAACTTTCAACATCGTTCTCCACGATAGTTATGGGAACCCAGTTGTCAGCATGCGACATGTCACTGTCGTCTTCCTGAATTCCTTCCCAGGTGTCAAGCAGCCCTAAACGTTGCAGGAAGCCCGGCCGATTGAAATTCCATCTGGATGAGTTCCACATCCACAGAAGCAGCTCAATGATGTGAGGCGGTCGCAGATACTGAAAAATGCTTCTCACAAAAAACCCCC
>ERZ1673737.3323-NODE-3323-length-12331-cov-4.054985_pt1 | contig 12331 bp, 10 predicted proteins | sample MGYA00580211_ERZ1673737 | MGnify/ENA primary metagenome ERZ1673737 (study PRJEB41218, sample SAMN15661789) | gut metagenome | host: Homo sapiens | place: Canada: London | collected 2015-08-20/2019-03-30 | study: EMG produced TPA metagenomics assembly of... | reverse complement strand
ACTGGCACTGTCTCCATTGGCGGGGGTATTGGGATGGCCGCCTTCATGGAGCATGATGTCGGGGGCTACAACCAAGGCTGGCGAATGGGATATTACTTCGGTGCTGTGTTCTTCGCCCTCGCAGCTGCCCTTCTTTTCTCTTACCACCCCGGAAAACGTCCAAATCCTGAAGGTCTTTCTGTTCAGGCTAGACTTCGGGGGTTCGATTGGGTTGGCATCATTCTTTCCACCGCAAGCTTTTCCATGATCTTAGTTGCCCTCCAGGTTGGAGGGAGCACATATCCATGGAAATCCGCTACAGTCATCTCCCTCCTTGTGCTTGGAGTGTTGTCTCTGATTGCGTTGTGCATTTGGGAAGCCAAGGGACCGTCAAACAAGCTGGTCCCGCGCGAAATTTTTCAACACCGAAATTACTCAATTGGCTTGGCTATAAACTTTATCGAAGGTGTCGCAGCCTTTGGCAGCCTCAGCTTTCAGAGCCCTATTGTCCTGAATCTATTGCAACCCGACTACTTCAAGTCCGGCTTGTACAACATTCCCTCCGCTGGTGGCACGATTGCTGGTGCCGCCATCACGGCCATTTTGATATACAAGACTAGAGAAGTAAAATGGATAGGCATAACGGCCTGTGCTCTTCTCACTATTAGTGTTGGGTCAATGGCTCTGCTCAATCCCCATATCAACCTTGCCGCTTGGTTCATTCCCACCACAGTGACCGGTATGTGTATTGGCTGTTTCGCTGTCTTGAACCCCGTCATTGCAACCATATCCACTCCCAATGAGCTCGTTGCCACATCAGTCACAATAGGGACATCAGTGCGTGGCCTCGGTGGTGCTATCGGCATCGTCATGATCTCGACCATCTTCCAAAACAAAATCACCAATTATCTCCCAAAAATGATCAGTGAGGTTATCGTGAAGGAAGGAATCTCTATCTCTCATCTGCCTCAGATAATATCTTCCTTGTCCATCGGGGACACTGCAGCTCTGGCGCAGGTACCTGGCATATCTGTACGGGCAGTAACTGCCCTTCTTGCCGCAAACCAGCAGGCATATGCAGACTCATATCGGTATATGTGGTATTCCTTGATTCCGTTTTGCGTATTGACACTTTTATCTGCTTGTTTATTGAAGTCTACTAAAGATCAACTCACAGTTGAAGTTGTCTCGGCTGTTCAGCAGCGTCCCAAGTCAGGGGATCAGCTGGAAAAGTGAAGCTCGGTGGTCAAACCCCGACAACAACGTTAGCACGTGAGATTTGGAGAAGGAAGCCCGGGTGATCAAGGAGTGTGTTTATGATGGACGCGGATAATGGAGGCAATCTATGATAAGATTGCACTGAAGTATTGAAGGCGAAGCAAGAGCACAGTATGTTGCTTGATAATAGCTTTGGGTCCCTGAGAAAATTACTGAAACAATTATTGGTTACTACTCTCTTATATTGTTGTCTGACAAGTCAGAATTGAAGATCATGTATGGGAATCTTATCCAATTTATCATGGGATTTAAATGAAACGAGATTGGTATCAAGTGAAATGAACGGATAATTCCACGAATGTGGAGTTATGAATTTGTAGAATGTTGGATTCACTATTGTGTTGCGACGGGCGGCGCTCGTATACAGACTAAGATACGAATTATAGGTCTTCATGTAGGCTAAAAGAGTAGTCGAAAATCCCAGATAGCGTAAAGGTCATGCAAATTGAAAGCGGGTCAACAGTCTCGAGGATAGCCCGCTCCTGGCCGACGTGAAATTAGCCAAGAGACGGAAAACTATAAATGGAGAAGTCCCCCGGCTCAGCGTATTTGTGCCGAAAAGGAAATCGAATACGATCCAACCTAGCAATCGTATATAGCAGCCGTAAAATAAACTTATATAAACTGACCAATGGCTCAATTGCTCCGCAAAACACATGAGATCCATGGTAACCTACTTTTACCTCATTTGGTAGGATGACTGCCTGGTTCTCCCACAATCAAAATCATATTGACTGCCCTCATTTAGCCCTATCTACTAAAATAAATACTACCGCTATTTAGTCTCGAACTTTTCAACCCCGCATTTCACCCCACATTTCGCTCCGGCGTACAATGGGAGAATCTGCACTGATAATTCAGATGTACTGCCCGTGACCCACAAGAAACACGATAAATTCATCAACCTTGCGGAAAGACGGATTGTGAACTGGCCGACCAAGCAAAGGGAATCGTTCATAATGAACTTCATCTTTTTGAGTTTATCATTGTTCCTGCCTATAGCAGCTGAGGGATTGGGCCTGGCACATTCCTCGATCAGGCCATCCATCTATAGGAATCCGGTGATTCCGGGTTGGAATTCTGATCCTTCTTGCACATTTGTGGCCGAGCACAATAGTACATTCTTTTGCACCACATCGTCTTTCTCGGTCTTTCCTGGAATTCCTATCTACGCAAGCAAGGACCTCGTGAACTGGAGACTGGCTAGCAATGGCCTGAATCGGGCAACTCAAATCCTGGCGCTGCAGAACTCTACCGGGCCTGAAGAAGGCATCTATGCATCCACGCTGCGCTACCGGAATGGGACATTCTTTCTCGTTACACTATTCGTGGCACCTACTGTTGGATCATACGAAAGCCTGGTATTCACAACTACAGATCCATACGATGATAACGCGTGGAGTGACCCCATTATCTTTCCCACTATTGGATGGGACCCAGATTTATTCTGGGATGACGATGACCAGGCATATATTTCCGTCTCAGCCGCACAGTACGCCGGTATCGTCCAGTATCCCATTGACCTCATGACGGGTGCCACGGGACCAGCCTACTCTATCTGGAATGGAACCGGAGGTCTCTCACCAGAAAGCCCGCATGTGTATCAGAAAGAAGGCTATTATTATCTCATGATTGCCGAAGGTGGCACGGGTTTAGGGCACATGGAGACCATCGCGCGCGCCCCTAGTGTATCGGGCCCTTATACTGCCTATGAGCGCAATCCAATCTTGACAAACCGAAATACCACACAATATTTCCAAACAGTTGGCCACGCCGACATTTTTCAGGACGCCAACAGCAATTGGTGGGGGATATCATTGGCCACACGATCTGGTCCGACATATGTCAACTATCCCATGGGCCGAGAGACCTGTCTGTATCCCGTCATTTGGGAAAAGGGGGATTGGCCCAGATTATCTCCCGTGCGGGGCATCATGGCCACTTCGTTGTTGCCTCCGAGAGACAAGCATATTCCTGGGACTGGCCAGTTCGTGAACGATGCTGATGATTATACGTTCCCACTCGGTTCAGCCTTACCCAGCCATTTCACTCATTGGAAGGTCCTCAATACCGCATGCTATACTATCTCACCAGATAGCCATCCAGATACACTTCGTCTTACCACCTCTCAAACCAACCTCACAGGCTCGGATCCCTCCACCTCTACAGAAGCGCGAACGTTAATCATGCGTCGACAAAGCCACACCCTTTTTAGCTACAGTGTCGATTTACAATTTGTACCAAGAAGACTAGAAGAAGAGGCTGGTATCACTTTGTTCCTGAACCAGAATCAGCATGTGGACATTGGACTGGTCCTGCTCGGCAATTCTGCAGATATAGCAAATGCAACGCTCTCTGTCCGGTTCCGCACGACTGCCATCAGCAAGGATGAGTTACCAGTGCCTCAAAGTGTCATTTACCCAGTGCCTGATACATGGAGTCGGGAACATATCCGCCTACAAATAAAAGCTGTCAATGACAAGTATTACAGCTTTGGTGTGGTAGATGGTGCAGATCATACCCACTCACTTGTCCTTGGCCATGCTCCCGGTACAATTGTCAGCGGTGGCACGGGCTCTTTCACCGGTAAGATGTTCTCCATTTTTATCTATCCCCAAAGGTAAACCTTGCACACAGAGAGACATGGGTAGAGGATGATTGGTCGTGGCAGTACTCAACCCCATTCAAACTCAGCCTTTGATCGACTAATGTGAACTGTGTCTTAGGCTCGCTTCTGGGCGCTTACGCTACCACCAACGGCGGAAATAGCACAAATGAGGCTTACATCAGTCGATGGAAGTATACTCCTCTGGGCCAGATGGTGGATTTTAATCTGGTCGTTGAATAAGGATTGCAACCTATTCTAGAACGGTTATCAAAAATCGCCACAAGAGATCGAGAGTATTCCTTACCCTGGGTTTCATAGCTCACCTGGGCAGGTGATAGCCTCTTGAAAAATCCATATCAACTCGTCATATTGCGGCGTTTGTGATGTCTCTAGAAACCTTCCCGGATATCGCCGTACTCTAGAAATATACTCTCTCATACAGCGCAGTTCTCTGGCATGAACGCATCTCTTTGCACTGGAGAAGCTGGTTACGAGGACTGCAAGGCAATATGACAATTCCTTAGGTTCTAAATTCTAGAACCTAACCCGCCTAAATGGAGGTTCAGGTTAGGTTCGTGAAGTTCGACCGCGGTTCCTAGCCAGGTCTAGTATCAGATTGAGAGGGATATTTAGATCTATCATAAAATAAGCAACAGCCCTATAGTAGAGAAGGATCTTATTAGTAGATTAGATAGGAATTCCTATCTAGTCTAATTATTTGCTAACCATAACACCCTAGAGCTTAAAACCTAAGTTTTTAACTTTCAAATATTAAATCCTAAGCGTAACAGCAACATTATAGTGTTTTAAACCGATATAAAGAAACAGAACTATTAAATAGAGAAGCAGCCGTTTGACGAGATAATTTTTTGGCTGTAAATACATCGGAATTTATAGTATAGTAAAGTTAAGGTATACTCTTAAGTGAGATATATATTTCTACAATAGCTTTATAAGTCTACCTCTAACGAACCGTTAATTTTAACCAAGTTTTTCTTCTACATAGTTTATGAATGGAATTAGCGGTAGGAAGTGATTTATTGTGTCTTCAATGAATTATTTTATTTATCATTCTCAAAACTAACCCTGAACATATTAAATCTATAAAACATAATCAAACAGCTATAAATAACGGTATTTAATCATGCTCACTCAGCAGTTTATCCATCTGATTTATGAAAATAATGTGCAGATGGGAATTTTTTTGACTCCCATGGGAGTCCCGCGGGAATTCCCATGGAGGGACCAAGGTGATTTTAAAGTCCCATGGGAGTGGACCTGGTGGGACTAGACCTCGATGGGAATTCCCATGGGACTAAGTCCCATGGGCATGGGACCAGACTTTTGCTAGTCCCATGGGAAATATCAAGGTCTACCCGGAACCCACAATATAATTAAGAAAATGCCTTATAAATAGCAGGAAATAGGGGTAATGAAATACAGAGTCATTGATATCTCCAACTGGACGGTTACCCTAGTCGTGACACAACATCCTCAGTCAGGTAGTGGTCCTGACAATATTCTAGATTCGGCCTAACGCGACGCGCCTTATAATACTCCTAGTAAGTAGGATACTACCCTACCTGGCCCTAATCAAGGATAGCAGCTACTACTAGATTCGGCCTAGGCGATAAAAGGATATTAGGGGGTATAAGGTTGTTATACGTGAAGACCACGGGCATCTCCCTATCGATCTCGATATCGTAGCTATTATGGCCAATTCGTCGAAGCTAGTGTCTTCAACGATGAACACCGCATCCCCAGAGATTTCTAACGATCCTCACATTAGACGACTTAAAGTGCGGTCAAGGGACCAAAACATGCGGCTCGAAATTGACGTGCCATTGTTGACATTTTTTATTGCCAGATGAGACACAACAATATTAGTATTCCATGTGTTCTTTTTCTTACCGCAATCCCTGATTTTAGATGTAAATGCCTACTGTAACACATTGACCTAGAGTATCAATTGAAATTGTAATTTGCTTACATGCCATTGATTCCTGGGAGCGACAAGCTCAAGCAAGTTCGAGTTGGAAGCAATACCGAGGAGGGTGATACGAAACAAGTGATAACCTCAAAAAAGTTACGTCGGCCAATGCCATAGTTAGCCATCGATATTATGCAAGGGTCCACGACTAGTACAATATTTCTTCCGCCTGAGTTTCTCGCAAGTATATATACAAAGTCTAATCCCCGTTTCCAAATCCCAAGCCAAACACCCAACCAGCACGTATACACACCCAGTGGACATGACTACACCAAACTATCCACACTGGCATGCTTCCCGTCCCGTGACCGATTATCCGGCGTCACTTCACCAACAGTATACTTAACCGACACATCCGTCGTCTTAACAATCCCCGCAACCCCATTCTCACTACCACTGCTAATACTCGGACTATCCCCGCCTCGGCGATACTTGCGCATATCGAAGCGGCCGCTACCGCTTCGGCCAATACCCACAGTATTCCTAGCATTCGGGTCCGCCATCTCGTATCTGTCGTCCGCAGTGGAGTGCAGCTGCGACCTGTGGCTCGTAAATTGCTTCGAGCCAGGGAATCGCCCGCGCGAGCCGCTGGTGCCGCCGGCGGCGTAGCCGGAGGTTTCGCCGTGGGATGTGCCGAGGAGACGGGGGAGGTATCGGCTGGCGATGGCTTTCATGGAGGGGCCGCAGGCGGTGATCACGGCGACGTTGACTTCGATGGCGGAGCTGCAGAAGCCGATGTTGTAGGTTGGGTCGAGGTTGACTTTGTGGGTGAGAAAGGCCTGGGCTAGGATGACGACGCGCCAGACGCCGATGGCGGTTGCACTGTAGGAAGGGGGTTAAAATTAGAATTGCAATTGCGATTGGGTGGAAGCGGATCGTATCGTCTGTTCGAGACACAGGGAACTTACACTCCACCCAGACATAGGATGACGCAGACGGCAATCTTCCGTCGCAGGGGCATCTGCAGGCTCCAAGTGATAATGATGGGAATTGACAGCACCACCAAGTCCGTGAGCAAGTTAAGCGCCGCAGTCGACACGTAAAAGCCGCCTTGGTCAATGCATGTGCCGCCTGGAATCGACATATCGTAGACGTAGGCGATTGGACGACATTGGAAGATATCAACGAATAGTGTCGCGATGAAAAGCCCGACGACGAAAGCCATGGCGCCCCAGATCAGGCCGTTGACCACGCGCGACTGAGATTCCAGCCTGCGCAGGAATAACAAGATGGACAGCTTGACGACGGTCAAGGCGGGATTGTAGACCAGCTGGTTGACATAGTTCCACTGTTCAATGACTCCGGGTCAGTTAGAGCATCCATCTTTGACAGCCGCCAGAATACTGACAATCAACCCCGTCTTGACATCACGGTCTTTTGGAATATCGTTGTAGTGTATCCCGATGTAGTTGGTTTCGATATCTGAGGGCGCTCGGGTCAGTAAATGCTGCGAACCTTCTTTTTCTTTTTGCGTTGGTATACCCACAATACCATGAGGTGACGGATTGGACAACGGCGAGAATCTATCAAGGCGCATTAGTGTCCAAGTCTTGACGTTTGAAAGGAAGAAAGATCCCATACATATCCAACCGTGATCAAGTAATCATCTAAGTAGACTCGTTAGTAGTCTGCCGATCACTGGGGAAAGGGCCCAATTCATACCACTGGTGAGTGCCGATCGTGGTAAGTGGCGACTCCAGAGCCTCAAGAGGACAGCGATTCCACCCAAAATGGGGAAGGCAACCACAATCCCCAGCGCAGAATTCTGTAGATGAGTATCAACCATCCTCGCGCATCCTCTTGGGGCCAAACGGGGAGGAAAAATTAGAGGAGGGAATGAATTCAGGCCAGAGTCTCGGGGTTATAACCTTCCATGTAGTGCGCCCGCCACATGGCAAAGATTTACAGTTACAGGCCTACAACCACATTTGTGACTCTTTGACTCCCTGCCCCGTTAACCAAGATTTCCAGAGTTACACAATAAACACCACAAGGCGCGGGTGTGGTGGGGGACCCAATTGGCTATCCATGGGCCTGGAATTTCCAATAACCGGCGGTGGATAGCGTCGAAGCTAGGGTATGTTTGATATGAGAGAGGGCTTCGTCTCCGTGTTCCGGAGCTGTACTACGGAGGAACTTCGGGAGATACTCCTGTCGTCTGTGCACCGAGTCAACCAAACTCTATCGCATAGAAAGAAGGGGGTCATCCTGGAATCATGAACTTGAAAAGTAATGCATATGGATTCCGTACCTTGTAAATAGATACCCATGTTTCTTCAATGCACACATGGGGGGAAACAGAAGAAAAGAAAATTCCTCATGGCTTCTACGCCATCGCCTCGGCACAAACTACTTATCCTAGCAGGCTAACCGCAGCCGTACTGGCGCCCTTGCATCTAAGACAGTCATCTCGCTTTTAGTCCTCAGGAATACCCCCAGTCCCAGGAAGAACGTGCATGCATGCATCGTGTACAATTTATGAGCCAATTGGAAACGTTCACTATTCACTACCAGGATTGATCTAGTAATTGTTGGTGGGTCAAAAAGGTAGCAGATATTGGGGCATACGATTAGTGCCGTTGGTTCTGGGTGTCTGGTGCCGACAGCCGCGCCGAGGGGGGAAAGTGCTTGACATCCGACGGAAAAACAAAATAGGAGAGTACAGTACGGAGTACACTGGAGCGCACTAGGACTCGATTATTATTGCTACACCTGGGATAACTTCAAGAAGGAGAAAGACAAATTACTAAATTCGCCCGATTGGACTATCTGTTCGGCCAAAACTTCCAGTCCAAGCGTCCTCCGATCTTTGTCAATCCGGCCGCTTCGGAATAGTCCCAGTGGAGCAGGATTGTTACGCTAAGTGGGAGGGAGCAATTCTTTCAGACCCCGAGGGAAAATGGCATTGTTACTTAAGAAGTCCTTAGTGCGAAGTGTGGCTGTATGTTCATTCCTATCGCTCCTTCTAGGCTTCGACGACGGAGGACTAGCCTAGCAGTCCTGCCTACTTCGTACTCTGTAAGCGAGGGCGAAGATACGCAAGAGCAGTTTTGCCGGGTATTCCGTGATAAGCATGGAGTCCAGCAGGGGCCAAGTCAGTCTCCAATAATGCTTGATCGGGAAATAAACAGAACGTGCCTTCACCGGTGCGCAAACAAGTCAGAGCCAAAGACTCGCTGACAATGGCCTAGAGCGCTTGTTACACGCTACGCAGTTCCTTTGATATTGTCTGCGTGTGGCGTCTTTATAGCGCAGCGCTATGAAAGAATAGCGAGGGCCACCGAAGCACAAAATAGCAATTCCCGCGTGGTGTCTCGGACGAGGACGTCGGCGTGGGAAGTCAGACTCATCGGGATTGGTGAATCATCAGCCAAGGTGGAGATTGTTCAGGGCTTCGCAAAGGAGATTCCGAGTAATTTGTTCTCAATTTGATGGGTTCCCCTTACATGGTTCTTTGTCTTGCCCAATGAGGTATAGGAAGGCTCGCAAGCTTGCCGCCCATCTCGTGGTAACTGAGCTTGGCCATGGCCGGAAAATCCAAGTGCCGAACGTTGATGGCTCCTCTCCATTCTGGCGAACATCTTTAAAGCACTTCGTCCCCATACTTCATCTAGGTCTTTTGGAGAGTACCTTGCCGATCGGGAAAGGAACTGAGCCACACGAGTGTTGATCCTTGGTCTTGTCAGCTCCATCGGAAACACTCTTCTTTACTTCCTCGGTACTTCAATATGGCCCCTCGTTCTGTGATTGCTGGTGCCTTTTTGGGCGCCCTCGCCCTCACAGCCTCGGTCTCGGCTCAGGTGGTCGAACAAGTCTCGTCGGACTCGCAGTCTGGAGCTCCGCTCTTCACGAGTGAGACCCTTCAATTGACCGATCAGGCACTGGCGAGCGTAAACTCGAACCAGTCCGCTCTGTTCCAGTTCAAAAATTCCTCCAGTTTGTCCACTCGGACTGTGGATGGGTGCAAGGTCTTCCCTGGCGACTTCTGGTGGCCGTCGACTTGGGTGTGGTCGCTCTTTGACAAGTTCCTCGGGGGTGCGCTCATCAAGACTGTCCCTCTGGCTGCCTCCTGCTATTCATCCTGGCCCGAGTATGACGCCAATGAGTGTGCGGCCATCACTGATGACTGGACCAACTCCAACCTCCAGTAAGTGTGAACGAAGAACTTCTTATCTACATCTACCGTTATTAGCAGTTTCCTGACTATATTATTTCTAGCGCTGCCGATGCTGCCTCTGTGATGTGGCCCCTCTTCGAGGGCAGGACTTGTCTACCCACGACCAACGCCTCTGGATCCTGCACGGTGGGTGGCTACAGCAGCTACGCTGTTAATGTCACCACCGTGGCTCATATCCAGCTGGCTGTCAACTTTGCCCGTAATGCTGGTCTCCGTCTCGTTGTCAAGAATACTGGTCACGACTTTAACGGCAAGTCCACCGGTGCGGGCGCTCTGGGTATCTGGACCCACCACCTGAAGGAGATTGACTACATTGAGGACTACCAAAGCTCCAGCTACCAGGGGCCCGCTGTCAAGATGGGTGCTGGTGTGCAGGCCTACGAGATTTACGAGAAGGCCAATGAGCTTGGCTTCACCGTTGTGGGTGGTGAGGGCAAGGTGTGTGATTCCTCACCAAAGCTCAGTTTGTCTCTCTGCTAATTGACTCTGCTAGACTGTCGGTGTTGCTGGTGGTTACGTGCTCGGCGGTGGTCACTCGCCCTTGTCCAGTATCTACGGTCTGGCTGCTGATCAAGTCCTCGCCATGGAGGTGGTCCTGGCCAACGGTCGCTTTGTCACCGTGACCGAGGAGAGCCACCCCGATCTCTTCTGGGCCATCCGTGGTAGCGGTGGTGGTAAGCTCGATTCCCCTTGACCAACAACGCGTTTTATCTGACCCTTCACGCCCAGGCACCTTCGGTGTTGTCACCTCCGTCATCTCCCGCGTCCACCCCAAGGTCGGCGTGACTGTGTCCACCTTCAGCTTCGCCACTGGCTCCGGTGTCTCCGTGGATACTTTCTGGGCCGGTGTCCGCTCGTACATGGAGCGCTTCCCTGCACATGCCGATGCCGGCACCTATGCTTACTTCTGGGTGTTGGCCCTCGGCAACGACTCATTCCTGTTCCTGATGAACCCCTTCTTCGCCGTCAACCACACCCTCGCCGAGTACAATGCCCTCGTGCAGCCCTGGTACGACGAGCTCTCCTCCCTAGGCATCTCCATGGCCCCAAACTCCACCTACTACGACAACTTCTACGATGCCTGGATGGCCGGCTTCCCCTTGGAGACCGTCGCCACCTCCACGATGATGACCGGCTCCCGCCTCTTCCCTCGCGCCAACTGGGAGACCGACTCCCTGTTCAACACAACCTTCAATGCTCTCCGCTCCACCATCTCCGCCGGTTACTCCGTTCTCGCCTTCAACATGAAGGCCGAGCTGCCGGAGGGTTACACCGACAACGCCGCTAACCCGGCCTTCCGCGATACCCTCCTGCACGCCATCACCTCCACCAGCTGGGACGCTGACGCCAGCAACGCCGACATCAAGGCGAACATGGATTACTTTACCAACACTATCCTGGGTCAATGGCGTGCTACTTGCCCCGACGCGGGCGCCTACATGTCCGAGTCCGACATCCAGGAGCCAAACTTCCAGCAAGCGTTCTATGGATCTAACTACGCTCGTCTGTACAAGCTGAAGCAGCTCTACGATCCTACTGGTCTGTTCTACGCTCCTACCGCTGTGGGCAGTGAGAACTGGGATGTTAACAGTGTGGACGGTCTTCCTGACCAGAATGGTCGGTTGTGCCGTGTTTAAACGTGTGGCGGGTGGAAACTTGTATATTGGACACCCGAAGAGTGTATTGTACAATAGCAGTGCTTGGATGCAATACGTGCATTTATAGAGTTGATCGGATATCTTTGTTTTAGTTGTTCAAATTTGCCTTTTCTAGATAAGAACGGTTCTCTCATAACCGAAAATATTAAGTGGAATTGTCTCCAGCCTCGATATGAATTGAGATTCCATTGTAACAATTATCCTTCCGTGGTACTGAGACTGCCATTCAGTCGTAGACCTGGGTAGCAAGCTCGCGTGTCCCTATATTGGGTCTAAGCCCTAAGCCGGGACCCGATGAAGCTCGGGATAAATGAACCGAGGGAAGGCCCGGTTCCCGGGTTGAAAATTCGATGCAGGATATTGAGTTGGAGGGTAGTGCATCATAGTAAAAAGCGGATGGAGATCCGGGAACGTGTTTAACTTGAGATATTTAAAAAAGTAACTGCCATCCGGCATCTACGACTAGACCTGATGAACACTATAGACCTCTTATCTTGCGTATAGCGCGTGAAATCAATCTACCTAGCATTTTACCAAGGTTTGGTTCAAGTTCCTAAAATCCATGCTCTTCATCCGAACTTAGAAAAAAAAGCTACATCCCGGCTGGAAAACCGGGACACCCAGTGTATTCGGCCTGTTAC